>OGWR01002944.1_pt1 | contig 11561 bp, 10 predicted proteins | sample 1576061 | NCBI WGS metagenome assembly OGWR01 (sample SAMEA3541511, study PRJEB24748) | human gut metagenome | biome: human gut; feature: human-associated habitat; material: faeces | place: China | collected 2012 | reverse complement strand
CCGATTATTTGGGAACTTGAAAAAAGTGCAGATTTGCTTTTTCATTGCTTTTGTGCTATGATGATTACAGCAAATTCAAAAGTGCGGTCGTCGATGAAGGAAGCCTCACGACCGAAGAGTTCCGGTATGCCGTAACGGTTACTCCCGAACAGGCCGAAGCGGACGGTGAGTTGGTATTCCCCCTGCAAATGGTTGCACAGGCCGCGATCGGAGGTGTCGATACCGGCGGTGGCGGAAACGGCATCGTCGGAGGCCCTATTACCGATATAGAACATTGGTGGCCGGAAGGACAACAACCTGTCGGTATTGACTATGAACCTTGGGAAACCAAAGAACAATCAGGCATTCTCCTCAAAACCCGATGGAACCAAACCAAACCATATAATTATTTATGCCCAATTGAAAATGGCAAAAACTGTTTTGCCGGATGTGTCCCGGTAGCAGTTGCACAAATTTTAGTTTTCAACGCTTTAAATTATAATAAAAAATTTTATCAAATAGGAGATCAGCTTTTGAATGAAGCCATGTGGCTTAATATCGAAGAAGCGGTAACACATCCCCAGTTAGTGAAACCTGTTGTAAGTGGGGAATCCATGAATGCCCAAACATGGGCTGTAGCCTATTTCATCAATAAAATGGGAGAGGCAGTTGGTGTGAAATACCACAGTGACGACGGAGGTTCTCCCGCCCCAACGAAAAACGTAGTGAAGTTACTCCAATATTTGGGTGACATAGGATTAGGCTATTCAAATATAGCTTTATCGCCTATAACTACCGACAAAGTTCGGGATATGATTTTCGTGAAAAAACTTCCATTTTATTATTCCGGGAAGAGCAGTACTAATAGTCACGCATGGGTATTGGACGGTTGGTTGCTCCGTGAAAGACGCGTGATAACCAGATATGCTTTTTTGCCTACTCAATACCACACAGAGTCGAAAGAATTTGTGCATGCCAATTTCGGCTGGGGAGGACAAAAAGACGGATACTATACATTCAATGCGTTCTATACAGACAGGGGACCTGTCAGCCCGCAGTCAATAGAAGACAGAGATTACGATCATGATTTTTCGGCCGTCACTTATAATTTGAGCAAATGAAAAAGTTATTGATTTATATTTTTTTGAGTAGTCTGGTTGGTTGCAACGAACCGGAGGAGTGGATTGGAAATGGATCCGGCTATTCGAAATATCTCGTTCAAAATTATGTGGACGGGAGCTATGTTTTATACGGCATGCTGGCTGAAAAACCATCGACGCTCTATTCCATGTCCGGATTTCAGGTACTTCTGGAGGATCCGGTGTACTATCAGACACCGGAACAGGAGGGGGCGCAGCATACCGACGATTTTCTTCGAATCGCAGAGCGCAATCACGATACGGAATACAACAATCTGAAGTCGCTTCCATGGTCGGATTTGACCGCATTCGCAGACAATTTCACCGGCATAAAAGTTACCAGCGACAAAGATTGGAGCGCCAAATACCCGGCAGGATCGCCGTTGAACGATAAAATGGGAGTTCGGTATGTAAGCTATGCCGAATACATAGAGAACGATTATCATTCTTATTCCGATCTTGGGAAAGAAATTCTATTTCTATACAACAAACCGTTGTCGGCTTTGCAACCCGACGATCTGCGGGTGGTCGAATACACTCTTTCCTCCTTGTCGATTTACTCGTTTATACTTTATTTTACGTCGGTTCCCGACAATCCGGGCGAAGTGCATACTTTTACGGTGGAGTTCACCACTTCGGATGGCACGGTCAAGACCGCCTCGATAACCTGCACGCCGGAGGTCGATCCTGCGTTGCAATAGCCGGCAGCACAAATTCGGGTAATTGTAAAATAGCCGATCCGCAGTGGATCGGCTATTTGTCTTGTCATATCCGTACTTTATTTCTCCCCGGTTTCGGGAACGACTTTCTGAAAAGGTAAAAAACACCCCGACCGACGAAAATGAAGCCGAAGTCGAAGCGGACTGTCTTTATAACCACTTCTTGAATCGGAAGAACCAGATCGTAAGCCCCGAACAGAGCAACATCAAGCCGATGGCAAACAGGTAGCCGTATTTCCAGTGCAGCTCGGGCATGATCGAAAAGTTCATGCCATAAATACTTGCGATCAACGTCGCGGGCATGAAAACCACAGCAGCCACCGAGAAGATCTTTACGATCTCGTTCTGCTCGATATTGATAAGACCCAGTGCCGCATCCTGGATATAGTCCAGACGCTGAAAACTGAAATCGGCATGGTTGATGAGCGAATTCACGTCCTTGATCATCAACTGCAAACGCGGGTAGATATCGTTCGGGAACCGTTCGCTGCGCAGAATGCCCGACAGCACGCGCTGGCGGTCGAAGATGTTCTCCCGCAGCAACATCGTACTCTCCTGCAAGGTATTGATGCGACGCAGCACCTCCTTGTCGATCGAATCCTCGCCATTGATATTGCGGCTCAACGACGACACCTGACGGGCGATCAGCTCGACCATGTCGGCATCGTAGTCGATCCGCACTTCGAGCAACGTGATAAAAATATGATAGCCCGTTGGATAGTTGCGGTAGTTGATCTGGAGCCGCTTCTCCGTCTCCTGAAACGTCCGCGACTCGGCCTGGCGCACCGAAACCAGCACACCTTCGTTCGAAATGATGAACGACACGGGTTCGATGACGAAACTCTCGCCCGTCGGCACGAAAAAGTTGGCGTTCGAAATGATCGCATTCTCGGTTTCGGAATATTTCGAGGTCGATTCGATCTCTTCGACCTGCTGCTTGGTCTGGAGGTTGATCTCCATGAAATTCTCGACCGCTTTCTGCTCCTTGATCGTGGGTTGCAGCATATCGATCCACAAGATATCGTCGTAACCCAACTCCTCGAAGAGCCCGGTATCGGCGTTTCGGATGATCTTGTTGTATTGCTTGAGGTAAATCGTAATCATAAAGCACCCTGTATTAATCCGGTTCCCCGGGTTGCTTTCTGCGTGAACTGGTCAAGACAGGGGGCCGCCCGGCGGCATGAGCCCTGCCTACTCCCTTCAGCCGGGATTTACACGGGGCGACACCTTGAGTCCCGAATCCCAGAACTTCTGAAGGGCCCGGCGCTTTTGATTATCGAAGATATAGTCGATATTACGCGTCAAATATTCATAGGCATCGTACGGCTTTTTGTCGAATCCCGCTTCGAGGATCGCTTCGTAGGTATGTTCCAAACCGAACGTGAGGGCATGCTGCAACGATTCGATGACTTCGTAGGGCGTTCCCTTGCGAGCCACCCAGACAGCAAAGGCGAAGGGCAGTTTGGTCGCGGCCTGCCATTCGGCAGCCAAATCGTATTTATAGCGGAACTTCTCCTCGTGATCGAACACCTTGTCCCCGATCAACAGGAAAGCGTCCCCCTCCTGCGCATGACGAAGCTGTTCGTAGTCATCCAGAGAGTACCATTCGGGAGCGATTTTCCAACGATGGGCGGCCAGATAACCGACCAGTTGCACGGAGGTCTGGGAGTGGGGATCGAGAAAGACGCGCCGAACCTCGGAAACCGGGCCGTCGCTCAACAGCACGACGGTTCGCACGGGGCCGACGGCTCCGATGCAATATTCGGTAATCACATCCGTCGATTTGAGCGAGGGAACGGCGGCAGCCGGAAGCAGCGCCAGATCGGCACGCCCTTCGACGTAGTTTTTCGTACACTCGGAAGGAGGGGACAACAACAGATCGGCACGAAAGTTACCTTCGTGGCGGATACCGTAGATGAATGGTATCGTATTGAGATACGACACTGCCGCTATGCTTGGAACCGACACCATCATCCATATCGTTGAATTTTTCGTTGAACTTCGCTCTTCGCCGCCGTGGAAGATACGGATATTTTCCACTTTTCGGCCGGAAGACTCCGGCTTCACGAAGATATTACGGAGCAAAAGTAGCTATTATATTTCAAATATCCAATTTTCAAGGCCAAATTAGACCGCTGCGACCGTCACCGCAACAGATTGAACCCCAGTCCGAACAAATTATCCACCGACTTTATTTGCCGCAGATCGAAATTATTCCGGGTCGAATCTCTTGACAAGGGGTATTCGGATTGTTTATATTTGTCCCGACAAATCCGCTTTTCAACAGACGGCCTCAGGATATTTCCGACCTTTTCAACAATCGCAACAATTCTGTTGTCAGGAAATTATCCAGACTTTTCAATATCTGTAAACATTTTATCAAAACTTTTTCAACATGAACCGCACCTATCTCACCCGTGCGATCCGGGAGCTCGCAGGCGTGTATGGCTACACGATCCACACCGATACCGACGACCGCACCCCGCGCGAGATCGTCCTGCTGCCCGCAGCCTGGCTTCCACCCATCCGGCTCAAGGAGGTCGAAGGCCGTCTGCACGGACGTGCGACCTACAGCGTCGAACTGCGGCTGCTGCACCCCGGGGCAAAGCTCTCGTCCGAACGGCGCAACGAGGTATGGAGCCAAACGGAACTGCAACTCTTCGATCTCTTCACCCAGTTAAGCACCGACCCGAAGGTCATAGCCGTCGAAAACCTCACCGTCCAACCCGGATCGGGAGCCTACACCCCGCACGGAGAAATCTCCCAAACGGCCAAAGCCGACGTCATCATCTGTTTTTAGGCACCCGGACACCCCGCACAGCAGCCATCGGCCTTTCCGATGCCGCCTCCGCATCTTTCGAAAAAAACGAAGGGCACGACTCCGCCCACAGCCCCGACACCGGCGACCGCACGGTATCTCGGACCGCACACAATCATCCACTTCCAAACCCGTTTTCACATGACATTCACCTCTCTGCCGGAGATGTTTTCCTCCGTATTCGGCCCGCTCGCCTACACGTTCTCCAACGCGGCGGAAACGGAACTGTTTCTGGAAATACTCAGCACCAGGGACGGCTCCAGGATCGGCTCCAAACGGTTTTACAACACCCCGACCGGCACCCTGAACATCGCCCCGATGGTCCGGAAAAACATTCGCTTCGTCCCCTCGTCCGGCATGACCGGATTCTGCAATTCGGAAAGCCGGAGCGCTTCGGTGCAACTGGCCGTCGGAACGACCTACTCCGAAGTCCGGACCTTCGTCGCGGCACACGACTCCGTGAAACCGTCCCGGATTCTGACGACGATGCCTTCGCACCGCATCATCGCCTACGGCGAAAGCGACGAAATCACCTGCTGCATCCCGGGCCAGCACACCGTAACGGTCACGAGCGACATTACGGCAGAAGCTCTTACGTACAATGCGATCGGAGGGGAGGAGCTGACCCTCTTCCGGCTCAACACCCGAAGTTTTCTGCCCTCGGTCGGCACGATCACCGTCCGGATCGCCACCGCCGGGCAGACCGTAGCGGAAATCGGCTACACGGTCGTTCCGAAATGCGACGAAGGATGCCGTATCGCCTGGCGAAGCCGTGCAGGTTCGATCGAACACTACACTTTTCCGGTGGTGAAAAGCGTCGTCCAGAAAATCCGCAAGGAACAGGTACTCACCGACGACGCGGGCTACGAAGATATCAGTATCCGCGACGAACGGACGACGACCCTCGCCTCGGCCTTCGAACCCGCCGCCGTTATCGAAGCGCTGGCCGAAATCGCCGCATCGCCCCAAGTCTGGAAGATCGACGGCGACAAATACGAAGAGGTGGACATCCTGACCCGGGAGCAGACGATCGGCCGGCACGGCTCCCTGGGCTGTATCGAAATCAGCCTGCGTCCCCGACAAGAAACCCGCTGCCTATGAAACTCACTATCGACCAAATTCCCTGCGACCTCGACCCGTCGCAGCGCATCGCCCTCGACTACGATGCCCAGGATCTCGCCGACGTGCGAAGCGGAAACAAAGGGCACGCCCTCCGACTGCGGCTGCCGGCAACCCGGACCAACGACCGCATTTTCGGATTCGCCGCCGAGCCTTACACGGGCCAGCGCTTCAATGCCGCGCAGCACACGGCCGTTTTGAGCGACGGAGAGGCCAAACTGCTGCAAGGCTCCGTCCGGCTGCTCTCGGCAGCGTACGACTCCGACCCGGAGGGGTATCTGATAGAGATCCGCAGCGGCACCTCCGAATGGGCCCGGCAAGCCGCTGCGGAGATGTTCAACACCCTCGGCATCTCCTTCTCGGGACGGCTCACGCCCACGATGATCCGCCAGACCTGGACCAACAACACCCCGGTCAAATTCTTCCCGGTATGCCGCGACGAATACACCCCCGAACTGTCGTCGGTCGAACTGATTCCCGTAGAACGATTCCTCTCCGTGGACGACTACCACCCGTTCATTTCGGCTGCAACCGTCGTGCAGACACTCTTTTCCGAAGCGGGCTACACCCTTGAAAGCGATTTTCTGAACGGCGAATTTTTCCGCTCGCTCTACCTGAGCGGCGCCTATTCCTCGCGCGACACGAACGCCCTGCGGAACCACATGGATTTCCTGGCCCGGCGTACGACGACGGCGGCGACGACGGCGAACAGCGACGGCCGTGTGTACGCCAACCCCTACAAGTCGATCAACTCGGTAGGCAATTTCGTCGAAACGGTCAATCCGAACGACCAAAACGATCTGGGAGAAACCCTCACCGATGTCTTTTCGAACAACCACTGCTTCACCGTCGAAGACGGGGAGATCGTCTTCAGGCCCATGACCTCGGTGACGGTAGCCTTCGAATACCACATCCGCTACATCACCGACCACCGCATCCTCGACCGCAACCGCCTCAAAGGAATCGACTCCTTCTACCTGGGCGACGGCACCGAGGTACAGGGCGCCCTCGCAAACCGCTACGCCGACCGCAGAAACTCGACCAAACCCGCCTTCCAGTACCGTGCCATCGTGTTCAACCACACCGAAGGAAACTCCTACCGCCTCACCTGCACCGTCAACGGCACGGCCGGGCACGCAATCGGAGAGTTCGATTCGCGGTCGGCTCTGGTCACGACCCCTTCCGGCTCGACCGTCACGGCCCCGGTACTGCTCTGCAAAGCCGCCGGAAGCACGACCTACACGACCTACACCGGAGATTGGGCACTCTACGACGGCTACATCGGAGAAACCGGACAGACCGAAGTGGAAATGACCGTCCGTACCAACCCGGTAACTGTCACGCCGACCTCGCCCAAAACCTTCTCGACCATCTATTTCTACGGTGCGGAACCGGGGATGAAATTCTCCCTGAGCCGCCAATGCACCCTGCGCCCCGACTTCACCGGCGCACCCGGTCTGAACACCCCGATCTCTTTCGAGGACGTCGCCCGGCACCGCGTCCGCAAATGGGTCGTACTCGACGCCCTGCGGCACCTGTTCAATCTGCGCTTTTACACCGACGAGGAAACCCGCACGGTTTACGTCGAACCGGCCGACGACTTCTACCGCCTCGGCCAGACCTTCGACTGGAGCTCCCGGATCGACCGCTCGCAGCCGATCCTGCTGGGCGATGCGGCACAGGATGCGGAACGTGTCCGCATCTACAAGTACCGGGAGGCGGACGGTGCGGTGACCCGGCTGAACGCGACCCTGGAAGAGCCCTTCGGCCAGTGGCGTCTGGTCAATGACTCGGCGGCGGCGATCGACCGGGAAAGAAACCTCGCCAACCCCTTCTTCTCGCCGACGGTCAGCGAAACGGAATGTTATGCGGATGCACCTTCGGCCCTCGTCCTGCGGGTCGGCGACCGCGACGCCCCGGACACCACCGACCGGAACAGTTTCACGCCCCGCATCGTCCGCTACTGCGGCATGCAGCCCCTGCCCGCCGGCGAGCGCTGGGGCTATCCTTCCACCGGAGACAGCTACCCCCTGGCCGCATTCCACCGTAACGATCCCGACAACGGGTTCACGCTCTGCTTCGAAGACCGGGACGGACAACAGGGACTGCACCGCTTCTACGACACCCAGGCCGAACAGGAGAAACTCTGCCAGCACCTCACGCTCCACCTGCGGCTCGAACCGTGCGACATCGAACGGCTCTTTCAGATACAGCGCCTCGCCCCCTGCATCGCCTCGACGTTCCTGTTCCGCATCGGCGGCGAAGAGATCCGCTGCACGCTCCGCCGCATCGAGGGTTACGACCCCTCGGCCGCCTCGACCCGCTGCACCTTCACCCGTCTGCCCAACGGATAGCCCTTCGACCGTCCTTCATCCGCGCGGACCGCAGCCGTACGACTCCCCGCACTCTCACGGGATGCACTCCTCGAAAATCCGCCCAACCCTCCTGCCGGAGCGGGGACGCCGCGAAACCGCAACGATCCCGCCCACAGCCAACCCCATTCCGAACGCCGGCGAGCGAGCCGGCAAAAAACAACTTTCCATGCAATCCGACATTCAAATCACCAACCGCAACGACACCTGCTTCGTGGACATCGAAGGGGTGATCGGCGTCCCCGAGGAGTGGCAGTTCGACCAACCCTCGTCGCGCGTAGCCACCTACGAAAAATTCCGGGACAGCCTCGACCGGCTGCGCGAAATCGACGCCCCGGAAATCGTCGTCAATATCCGCTCGACGGGCGGCGACGTAAACGACGCCCTGCTGATCTACGAGGCCCTCTCGTCGCTCGACGGACACATCGTCACCCGCTGCTACGGCTATACGGCTTCGGCGGCCACAGTCATCGCACAGGCCGCATCGGAGGGATGCCGCGAAATATCGGCCCACGCCCTCTACCTGATCCACAATTCGATCTGCACCGCCGAAGGCAATGCCGAAGAGCTTGCGACCCGCATCGACCTGCTCCGCAAAACCGACGCACGCCTGGCGGAGGTCTATGCCGCCCGTTCTGGCCGCACTCCGGAGGAGTTCACCCTCCTGATGGCCGAAAACAACGGCTCCGGCCGCTGGCTCTCTCCGCAGGAGGCACTCGCCGCCGGACTCGTCGATCGGATCATCGAACCCGCCGCTACGGAAAAAACGCCTGCGGCACAGGCGACGCCGGCCGGACAATGGCGCAAGCTGCTCGGCAAGCTGGGACTCGTCCGTCCGGCAGACGCCCTTCCCCCCGACCGCAACATCCTCCATTTCGGCGACCCGGAAAAAGGGTCCGGCCCCCGCACTTCGGAACTCGCCCTGCACGAAGGCCAGCAATTCGCGGCTCCGACCCGCACGCTCCCCCGCGAAGATCCGTCGATCGGAGAAACGACTCCCTCGGCCAACCAGCGAGCCTATGCCGAAGATGCAAAGCAACTGATCCGGTAAAACCCGCCCGCTGAGGATCCGGCGCCCCGCCTTCGGACACCCTCCGCAAAACTGCTACACCCGAACCGATTCCATTCGTTCGAACAACCCATTCAATCACCAAAAATCAAATTATCTTATGAGCGCACTCGAAAATGCCAAAACCTACACCGGCAAAAACCTCGAAACGATCTTTTTCCGCCCGATGCTGAGCGGTCCTTCGGCCATCGACCTGGGCGTCCGCGTCCTTTACAACATGCCCGTACCGACGACGGTGCAGATGTGGGAGCCCAAAACCGACATCCTGCAAAAATTCACCGCAGCAGGCTGGAGCGGCGGCGCCGGCTCGAAAAAACTCCAGAAAACCATCCCTCTCAACCGCGTGAAAGCCGAACTGGGCTACTCGGCCGCAGACTACTTCTCGCTGGTCTATGAGCTGATTACCAACCGTCCCGAGGTCAATATGGAGGATCTCACGGGCACCGAACTCGAAGAGGCCGAAACCACGCTCTTCAAACAGGCCATCGCCGAAAGCATCCGCTCGACGATGTGGGTGGGCGACACGTCGGCCGAAAGCGGCGCGAACACCTTCGACGGCTTTCTCAAAACCATCGCCACCTACTCGAACAACAACAAGGTCTATACCTACAATTACGAAACGGACGCCATGAACACACCGGCCAACTCGGTCGCCATGTTCGACGATCTCTGGAAAAATGCGGACGAACGCCTGAAAGACCTTAAAGCCGAGGGGCAACTGGCCTTCTTCGTTTCGTCGGACGTTTACAGCGCCTACGAGAAGCACCTCGACAGCATGAGCACGGACGGTGCCTACACCGACTATATCAACGGCCGTCAAAACCTGCTGTATCACGGCATTCCCGTCGTGGATCTGCGCATCTCGTCCTACCTGGCCAAACTGAGTTCTTCGTCGCCCGTACCCAAGTCGTTCTGCATCCTGACCGACCGCCGCAACCTGGTGCTGGCCGTCAATACGGCCGACTTCCCCGGCAACGAAATCCGCATGTGGTACAACCCCGACGAAATGGAGAACCGCCAGCGCGCCGTCTTCATGGCCGGCTGCGACGTGCTCGACGAAGGACTGGTCGCATTCGCATCGCGCATCTGACCATGTCCGGAACCACTCCCTACGCCCGGCCCCTAAAGCCTGCGGGAGGCATCGAAGCCGTCTGGCTGATCCCGGCCTCCGACATCGTATCGGCCACCTACGGCGACGGCTGCTGCACAGGGCTGACGCTGCGAGCGGGGGCATCGGCCGATCAATGGCTGATCCTGGAACAGTCCTCGTCGTTCCGGGAAGAGAACCTGAATCCGGACGGACCTCCGCGCTTCCGCCATACGCTCACGCTGGTCGCCGATCCCGAAGAAATCCGGGACCGCCTCGGCGAACGACAGCTCGCACGGCTCGCGACCGAAGGCACGGTCGCCCGCATCGAAACCGCATCGGGCGTCTTCCTGCTGGCGGGAAGGTCGGAAAAATTCGGATCTATAACAAAGCGGAGGCCTTGATGCGTAAGAACGGGGGCAAAGCAACGCAAGAAGTGGTAGATATGATCAACAGCGTTCGTCAACGTTCTTTCAAGGCAGAGGATTGGGAGAAAGCGAAATATACGACCGCTACATTGACAATGGATGAGTTCTTAGCCGAAAAAGGTAGAGAGTTTGCTTTCGAAGGAATCCGCCGTACAGACTTGGTTCGTTTCAACAAGTTCGTAACCACTTCTTGGTGGGACAAGACTGCATCCAACGAACCAAAGCGTAATATCTTCCCTATTCCGCAAAGACAATTGGATGCTAACGCAAACTTATCTCCGAACGAGGCTAACTCATTGTTCTAAATATCAACTAAGTATAGTAGAAATCCATTATTAACAAATTAGCACTTGACAATGATAGAGGACTACTATACTTATTGATCTGAAAATATAAAAGGTTACCTTTGTCACTATCAAAGGTTATCCTTGGAACTATCAAAGGTGACCTTTTATGTTTCATCCTTTTCTAACTAATTGATACGACATGATAAATCTCAAGAAATCGATGTGTTGCCTCTTTCTGGCAGCCAGCTCAACAGTAGCGATCGCACAGACCAATGTAGTTGATCTTGTAAACCCGATCATCGGGACAAATGGAATGGGACATACATTCCCGGGCGCTTGCGTACCCTTCGGACTCGTGCAACTCAGTCCGGATACAGATACCATACCACACAACGTAGATGGTAAATACCAACCTCGCTCCTACGAGTATTGTGCGGGTTATCAACATAAAGACAGTAGCATCGTAGGTTTCAGCCACACCCACTTCAGCGGTACCGGCCACTCCGACCTCGGGGATATCTTGATTATGCCTACCACCGGAACG
>OGWR01002942.1_pt1 | contig 11568 bp, 9 predicted proteins | sample 1576061 | NCBI WGS metagenome assembly OGWR01 (sample SAMEA3541511, study PRJEB24748) | human gut metagenome | biome: human gut; feature: human-associated habitat; material: faeces | place: China | collected 2012 | reverse complement strand
GGCGCGCAGCCCCGGCGCGGGGAAGGCCTCCAGCGCGTTGCCCACCAGATTGAGCAGGCAGCCTTCGAGGCGTTCGGCATCCAGAGGGATGGGGTCTGAATCGGCGGCATCCTGAAACTGGAGCGCTATGCTCAGACTGGCGGCCCGGCCTTCCAGACGCTTGACCACATGGCGGACGGGCTGCACCGGGTCCACAAGGCATTCGCGCAGTTCCGTCTGCTGCCCGATATGCAGCAGGTGCAAGAGCTTGTCGCGCACCCGCGAAATGTCTTCTTCGAGCATGGCCCAGCCGTCGTCGAGATACTCCCGGTTCCCGGACTCCATCCCCTGCTTGAGGACAAAGAGGCTCCCTTCGAGCGCCGCCGCGAGGTTTTTGATGGTGTGGGCCATACAGGCCACGGTTTCGCCCACGACGGCGACCCGGTGGGCTTCCAGCAGTTCCCGCGTGCGCGAGGCGACGAGCTCCTCCAGATGTTCGGTGTGGCGGCGGATCTGTTCGCGCAGGGAGTATTGTTCGGCGGCACGTTTCAGCGAGTGCTCCAGCAGGTCGTCGTTGACGGGCTTGGCGATGAAGTCCGCCGCGCCGAGGCGCAGGCATTCGACGGCGTTGTCCATGTCGCCGTGCCCGGTGATCATGACGACCTGCGTGTCGGGATTCTGGTTGCGTACCCGTTCGAGCAGGGCCAGGCCGTCCATGCCCGGCATACGGATGTCGGTGACCACGATGGGGAAGGGATTGGCGGTGAACGCCTCCAGCGCTTCGCGGGCGCTCTCGGCGGTGTGGACGTCATAGCCGAAATCCCTGATCAGGGCCCCGAGGACATGGCGGATGCCGGGTTCATCATCAACGAGCAAAACGCGAACGGAAGTGTCCATGCAGTATCCTTGCTTCAAGAAATCTGTTCCGGTTGCGGGCCGGAAACGCCTCCGGCCCTGTTCCCGTCGGCGGGCGCGTTCGGGGCGAGATCCCCGCGCCGGGTGATGGGGAGCCGGATTTCGAAGAGCGCCCCGCCTTCGTCGCGGTTCCGGGCGGAGATGGAGCCGCCGAAATCCTTGACCAGCCCGTAAATGATGGAAAGGCCGAGGCCGGTCCCCTTGCCGACGGGCTTGGTGGTGAAGAACGGCTCGAAAATTTTATTCAACAGGTGGGCGGGAATGCCGGTCCCGGTATCCCAGACGGACAGCAGCACCGTGTTGCCGTCCATAACCGTGGAGACGCCGATGACGGCGGGCGGTTCGGGCGCGCCTTTGACGCGTTCCTCCACGGCGTCCCGGGCGTTGAGGATGAGGTTGACGATCACCTGTTCCAGACGGTTGGGGATGGCGAGGACGGGCGGCAGGGCCGGGGCGAGCGAGGTCTCCAGCGTGATGCCGTGCACCACGAGCTGGCGGCCGAACAGATCGCAGGCCTGCGCCACGACGCCGTTGATGTCCGTATCCAGCAGCGCAAGATCGGATTTGCGGCCGAAGGCGCGCATGTGGTTGATGATGTCGCTGGCGCGGTCGACCTGCCCGCTGATTTCCACGGACAGCTCGGAGAGCGTCTCCGGCGCGATGGGTTCGCTGCGGCGGGTCTTGCGCAGAAAATAGCTTGCCGCGCCCTTGATGACGGTAAGCGGCTGGTTCAGCTCATGGGCCACCCCGGTCGCCATTTCGCCGAGCGTCGCCATCTTTCCGGCCTGAATGAATTTCTGTTCCATCTCGATGCGTTCGGTGACGTCGGTGGCGCAGAGGATGCGGACGCGGCGGTTTTCGATCATGGCCGAGGCGGAACGGATGTCCACGCGCAGGGGCGTGCCGTCGGCCTTGATGTTCGTCACGCCGGAAAAGACGGTGAAGGCCCGCAGCTGGGAAGCGTACTGCTCGCGCTCCTCGGGCAGGAACAGATCGAGGATGCCGCGCCCGAGCAGTTCGTTTTCCCGCTGGCGCCCGTACATTTTGACGGAAGCGGGGTTGCAGTCGAGGATGGTGAGCTCGGCGGCGTCCAGGAGGAAGACGGCATTGGGGATGCTGTCGAAAATGGCCTTGTGGGTGCGCTCGGACGCCTGCAGCTGGTGCTGGAGGGTATGGATGAGCGTCATGTCGATGCTCATTTCCATAACCGAGGACACGTTGCCGTCCTTGTCGAACAGGGGCACGGTCTGCACGAACCAGTAGTCCCGCGTCCCGTCGGGGTTGACGCGGCTTTCCTGATTGCACTGGACGGCCCCTTCCTCCCATGTGCGCTGGACCGAGCATTCGGGGCAGGGGGTGGTCCGTCCTTTGTAGACCTCGTAGCAGGTGTTGCCCGGCTGCGGATCGTACCGGACGGCGAAGCTGTGGTTCCAGCGCAGGAGGCGGTATTCGCGGTCCTGCACGGAAATGCCGCAGGGGACCATGTCGAACAGCCGCTGGAAGTCGTCCTTCCGGCGGCGCACTTCTTCGAGGTGGTGCTGATTGCGGATGCTGAATTCAACGATGGCCCGCGCGAGCTGGCCGAATTCGTCGTCGCGGCGGGCGTCGTCGAGGGTGACGGCCTGCCCTTCGCGCATGGCCTGCATACTGGCGATCATGCGGCCGATGGGCAGACGCACTTCATACCAATAAAGGGCTACCGAGACGGCGCAAAGGAGCAGGGTAACGGCGGGCAGGACAATCCAGAGCCATTCGTAGGGCATCAGCCACAGAACGGCCCCCACCCCGGCGAGAAACAGCAGCGCCGTCATGGTGATGGTCTTGACCATGAGGCGGTAGGCTCCGAATCGGCTATGCATCGTCAACCCCGGTTTCCGGCGGTCCGCAGGGAACCGCCGGAACGGAAACGGTTATTCCCCGTCCATGGCCTTGCGGGCGGCGTCCTTGGACTCAAGCACCCGGTTGACGATGGAGAGCAGCTCTTCGGGATCGAAGGGCTTCTGGAGGGTGGCCACGGCGTTGCGGATGGCGAGGTGGATGCCCTGGAGGCCGCTGATCACGATGACGGGCGTGTCCTTGAATGCGGGGTTCATGGACATCTTGCGGTAAAAGCGCGGCCCCCATTCGTCGGGCATTTCCATGTCCAGCGTGACGAGATCGGGCCTTTCCGCTTCGAGGACGGAAAGGGCTTCCTCGACGCTGGATGCGGAACAGGTCGCGTAGCCGTTGTCGGAGAGAACTTCGGTGATGTACTTGACGATATACGGGTCGTCGTCGATGGTCAGGATCTTCTTGGGCATGGGGCTTCTCCTTGCGTTCGGATCAGGCGGTGGTTGGTTCGGGAACGAGCCGGTTGACGACCTCAAGCAGGGCTTCCGGCGTACACGGTTTTTCAAGGCAGGCCGCGGGGGCGGGAAGCGGGCCCTGCGTCAGGCCGATCGTGGCGAACGCATGTTCCCGGACGGAGATCGGCACGGCGGACAGCATGACCACGGGAATGCGTTTCCAGTCCTCGTCGCGGCAGACGGCCCCGTAAAAGGTCAGGCCGCTTTGCTCCGGCATCATGACGTCCAGCGTGATGACGTCCGGCCTCCACGAGCGGAGCACGTCCAGCGCTTCGATCCCGTTGCGGGCCATCTTCACGGCGAACCCGGCCTTTTCGAGGAGCACTCTGAGAAAGTACCGGAAATGGACCTCGTCATCAATGACGAGAGCACGCCTTCCGTCCATGTCACCGGGCCTCGGGCCGGGTCACGCTGGCGACGGGACAGGCGGAACGCAGCACAACCTGTTCCACCGTGGAGCCGATGTCCGCGTCGTCATCGGACAGCTCCGAGGAATGGTGGGCCATGACGATGAGATCCGCCTCGTTCTCGCGGGCGACCTTGAGGATTTCGACATAGGGAATGCCTTCGCGCACAATGACCTCGGCGTTGGCGAAACCGTCGAGCTTGGACAGGTACAGCTTGTCGATCTTCTCGCGCATCTGCTCGGCATGGCGCTCGATTTCGGACTGGTCCATCGTCATGCCCTGGATGGACGTGATGTCGACGGCGTGCGTGATGTACAGTTTGGCGTTCAGCTGGCGGGCGGTATTCAGGGCGAAACGGAACGCATGGTTGGCTGCTTCGCTGAAGTCGGTGCAGAAGACGATGTTCGAGAACAGGTGCCAGCAGGTGGTGCAGGGGCGGTTGACGATGAGCACCGGGCAGGGGGCCTTCTTCGCCACGGCGCGCACCGTGTTGCCCACGATGGAGCGCATACGGGCGGCGTTGGGATCGCTGGCGGCGCTGCTCGCGCCCATGACGATGAGATCGGGCTTGATCTGGCGGGCGTAGCGCAAAATTTCGGTGGAAGGCATACCCACGCTCAGTTCCATGCGGAAGGGGCGGGTACAGGCTTCAATCTGATAGGCGTAGGCCGTATTGAGTTCTTCGCGCACCATCTCCTGATACGCCTCATCCGGCTGCTCAAGGCTGCCGCTGCGGGTATCGGTGACGTTGGTGGTGAACCCACGGGAGGGGACGCCGCAGCAATGGTAGAGCGTCAGTTCCGCCTGCTGCTTTTCCGCCAACCCAAAAGCCAGTTTCGCGGCGTTGTCGCTGCCGGCCGTTCCCGAACTCGCAAACAGGATGTTCTTGAACAACATCTCGCTACTCCTTGAGATTACAGGTGAGTGAGCCGCCTTGGAACCCGAGTTCCCAGCCCATGCCTTCCAACAGATCAAACACTGTAAAGCTGGTTTCCGCGTCCAACGCGGTCGCTGTCTCGCCGAGCAGGACATGCCGGGCCGTCCCCGTTTGCAACGGGGTGTCCAGCATGTCCCGCAGGCGGAAAAAACGCAGTTCCGGCAGTTCGTCGCCGACGCCTTCGACGGCAAGGTAGACGTCCACGCGGGGCGTGCCGGGAAATCCCGTCAATTCCACGCGTTTGCCGAGGCGCAGGGCTTCGAGGCCGGGATAGCGGCAGCCGGAGGCGGGGCAGGCTTCGGCTTCGGCGAGGGCGTCGCCAAGGCCGGGGACCAGTTCCCGCGCCAGCGGATTCCGCTTGAGCAGCCTGAAGAACGAGCGCAGCGTAACGTCTCCGTCGAGTTCGAGCCTCATCCGGAGAAGCCCCGCGAATGGGGCTTCGGACGAAAGCGTCCCGTCAGAATGCAGCCGGATGGCGTCCATGATCCTGTCCTACTTGTGGCAAGCGCCACAAGTGGTCGGGCCCTTGTTCTGGGCCGTATGGCATTCGATGCAGTTCTTGTGGTAGGCACGCATGAGCGGCGTGCGTCCGCTGGGCATGTTGGCCTTGTGGCATTCGGAACAGGGCTGATCTTCCGAGCTCACCTCGGGGTCTATGACGCCGTTTTCGCCGCCGTGGTGGCAGACGATACAGTCTTCGATCTTGGCGCGCTCGTTATGGTTGTCGTGATCGAAGGTGACGGCGGGGCGGCGGTGAGTCTTGAACTCTTCGGATTTCAGGGTCAGCGCATGGGCCGTCCCGACGAGGCCAAGCAGCAACGTGACGGCGAGACCGGCGCGGGCAAGGGCGTGCAGGGGCATAGTTCACTCCAGTGATTCACGGAGGCGGCGCCTCCAAAAGCGGTGTACGGGGTCCGGAGCGCTGCGGGGAGCCCTCCCGGTGCCGGGAAGGCCCCTCGCGGGCTGACTATACTTCGGGCTTTTCCATCAGTTCATAGATGAGGTCGCCGATGAACTTGGTGTGCATGCCGAGCTTGTAATGCTTGATGATGTCTTCCAGTCCGCCGTGGCAGTTGTGGCACGGGGCGACCACGGTGTGGACTCCGGTGTTGCGGAGCTGATCGGCTTTCACCCGGTTGCCTTCCATGCGCACGCTCTTGAAGGGCGGGCCGCAGTTGATGATCCCGCCGCCCGCGCTGCAACAGAAGTTGTGCTCGCGGTTGGGCGTCATTTCGACCACGTTGGCGCAGAGAAAGTGCACCACGTCGCGCAGCTTGTCGGCAAGGCCGCGGCCGCGGATGGTGTTGCAGGGGTCATGGATGGTGACCGGATCTTCGAACTGGTGCGTGATCTTGATCTTGCCTTCGTTGATGAGCTCCCAATAGAACTCGATGGCATGGACCACCGGGACCGGGGAGTCCTTCCAGCCGAGCCAGCGGTTGCCCTGATCGTACACGGAGCGGAAGGCGTGCCCGCATTCGCCCATGACGATGCGCTTGACGCGCAGCTTCTGGGCCAGCTCGAAGTGGGCGCGCTTGATGCGGCCCATCATTTCGTAGTCGCCCGTGAACATGCACATGTCGCTGTTGTCCCAGCCGGGGCGGGAGGGCATGGTCCAGTCGCTGCCCGCCTGATGGAAGATCGCGGCGGCCTGATAGATGAGCTGCGTGCGGAACTTCGGCTCGGGCGCGATGACCGAGTACATGAAGTCCGCGCCTTCCTTGTCGAGCGGGATGCGGATGCCGGGGAATTCCTCGCGGGCTTCCTCTTCCTGCCAGACGAGGCTGTCGATCCATTCGTCTTCGCGCACCCACATCTGGTTGAACGTGGCGGAATGGCTGTTGGCGGTGTCCTGAATGAAGGTCGGGGTGATGCCGAGCTTGTTGCAGATGCGCCGCACGAGGCTCATCAGGTAGGCGATGTCCACGCCCACGGGACAGTAATGGATGCAGCGGCGGCACATGTTGCATTCGGTGTGCGCGATCTGCGCGATGCCCCGCATCTGTTCGGCGTTGAGCTTCCCGCTCTCGCGGACCATCTTGAAGATGGTCTTGTCGAGCTTGGCGACGGGCGTATAGGACGCGTCGTCCGGGTGGGAAAGGCTGAAGTGGCAGGCCTTGGCGCAGGCGCCGCAGCGCATGCAGGTCTGTTCGTATACTTTGACTCGCGCGCCTACCTCGCCCTTCAGGACGTCGCGGATCACTTTGGTGATGCGCTCCGGCGTGGCAAGCTGCATGCCGCGCGTCAGGTTGGCGTCTTCGATTAAGCGTTTTTCAATACCCATCGTGTGCCTCCAAAATTACCAGTCGCAGGTACGACGGACGCCGATGGATTCGGAACCCATGTAGGCGCGGGTGAAGGGAATCAGAATGGCGTGGCTCAGGCGCGTGAAGGGCAGGCAGATGAGGATCGCCTCGCCGAACAGCACGTGGAGCAGAGCCATGAAGCTTTCGCTTCCGAACCCGTGCGCGGAGGCAAAGCCGGTCACCATGACGCCGGTGACGAGCAGCAGGGAGAACCAATCGGCCTGTCGGGTCACGTAGCTTGACGCCGGGACTGCCAGTCGGCGCCAGCCGAGGACCAGACAGGCCAGAATGGTAGCTAGGGTGACGGCGTCCATAAAGCCGTCGGGCAGGGAAGGAAGGGAAAAACCGAAATTGTAGTCCCACATGACGTTGTGGGCCGAGTAGAACAGCACGGCGAGCAGGATGCCGATGTGCAGCACGAAGTTCGCCACGGTCAGCAGCGGGTTCTCGCGCCAGCCGCAGGTGGAGAAGGGCAGCGTCCAGCGGATGATCGACGTCAGCGAGTCTTTCCAGTTCATGTAGGCGAGGGCCGAGGCGTCGCGCTGGCGGGCGAGGCGTCCGAGCGACCACAGCCGCCAGATCATCCCGCCGATGCACACCGTGAAGGCGATCCATGCCAGCGGGCCTACCGCAAAATTGTACAGGGCATTCATGATGAGTTCCTTGTTGCAGTTGGATGCCTAGAGCCGCACGGTGTGGCGGGAGAACACGCCGTCCTTGAGGGAACAGAACAGCAGGACTGTGCCGTCCGGGCTGAACGTGGGGTTCCACACGCCGTCGAGGTTTTCGATCACGGCGTTGCCGTCGACGTACAGGGCGAACTTCCCGTCGCGGCGGACCTTGGCGGCGGCGCGGTCCCCGGCGGGCGAGAACACGACGGGCCACGCCATATCAAAGGCATCGTCCCACACTTTGCCGTCCACGGCGATCTGGAACCGGCTGTTGTTCTGGCTGCCGAGGGCGGCGGCGTGCTTGCCGTCCGGGGACAGGACGAGATCCGTCACGGACGGGAAACGGCAGTTCCACGGGGTGGCGTTGCAGGCCACGGTGAAGGCGCCGTAGGAAGGCGCGGCGACGGCCCAGATGTATTCGCCGTCGGTGGCGGCGGCCTGAGGCGCCCAGCACTGCGCGAACATGGGCTTCCAGAAGAGGGAGCCGTTGCGGGCGAGGCCCCATTTGCCTTCCTTGCGGATGGGCGCGATGACGTCGCCGGATTTGGGCTCGAAGATGGGTTCCCACGCACAGGGGTAGGTTTCGCTCCAGCGCTGGCCGTTGATGGAAATGGTATATTCGTACGGCGTGACGCGCACGGTGCTGGCGACCCGGTGGCCTTCCCTGTCGAAGCAGGGCGACCACGCGTTCAGGTAGCACTCTTCCCATGCTTGGCCGTCGACGGCGATGGTATAGATGCCCTTGCTGAAGCCTTCCAGATCGGCCTGGCCAAGCCCGGCGGTCTGGACCACGGCGGCGGTTTTGCCGGTTTCCGAAAGGACGAAATCGGTGGCGGCGGTGTAGAGCTGTTCCCACGGCGCGCCGTCGACCAGCATCCCGTATTCCATGCCGGTCTGCATGGGCACGGCGATGGTCCCGGCCTTGTTGAACCGGGTTCCCCACAAATAGTCGGCGTGTTCTTCGCTTTCCGCGTCGTCGACCACAATGGCCCACTCGCCGTCGCTCTGAGACAGAGCCGTCAGCCGCCCGTCGGGGGCGAACTGGCAGTTATACATCTTGTCGGTGCGCGTTTCCCACAACGCACCGTTCAAGCGTACGGTAAAAGTGCCGTCTTCGAGGGCAGAAACCGCCGCGAACGATTCGCAGTCCGGAGAAATCTGCCATTCCTCCTGCCATGCCGTTTCGGGCAACATCTCCGTTTCCCCGAGCTTTCTGACAGAAGGTTCCCAATCATACCGTTTCTGATCTTCCATACAGTCCCCCACTGGGTGTGAAGCTACTTTTGGGCAGGAGCATACCGCGAAATCACGTTCTGTAAAGGCGCTCCGCCTGGAACGGGTATTACCCCGTGCTCAGACTGGGTATTGTCCTAAAAGGAACAGCACGATTTTTCCGGCATCAAAGGAAAAACGTGAAGAACGGGAAAAATGCCGTGTTAGAGGAATACGGGATATCACCCCTTCTTGTTTCCCATACCAAAAGTGAGGCTAATAACTTGAAAGAACACTCGTTCTTTTTTGGGTAATCGAGCCCCGAAACGGCGCATATTTTGTGAAAAGGCAGGATTGAGGTTACGGATCGGCAACACGAAAAAAAGTCAAAAAAATTGTATTCAGAAGAAAGGGAGGAAAACACTTTTGAAAACACGAGGTTGCCTCAAGAAAGCGTGTAAAGTGAGGAAAAATCAAAAAAAGTTTTTGTTCAGAGAGCGTATTCTTGTTCCATAAAAAGAGAGCAGTCTTTTGTGGCGGATACTGAATCTTCTTTATTAAGAACGATTTCTAAGAACTAGCCTGCCGGAAACGGATGGTTTTGACGTCCGGTAGGGAAGGGACGTTCCCCCCTCGGATGGGCTTATGTGGAGAGGGGGCGGAGCAGGCCCGCTTGAAAGTTCGACGGGCGTTTGCCATAGTTCCGCCAGCGTCTTGCCCCTTATACTTTGGACCCCAAGCAAGCCGGCGGAACAACCGCCACGCTGGATGCCGTGCCCGTTTGGGGCTTGCGGAGACGGCCATTCGTCCGTAGCGTGCCCGGTTATCGGTCCGTTCTTGAAGACGGGTCCGGCAGCGTTGAGGGCTGTTTTTACGGAATGCCGGACAAATGCATACTTGTGGGGTTTACCCGGCCGCTCGTGTCGGTGGCGTCGTTGTTGCTGGAAAATCATAGATTCGCTTGGGGCGACGGTGTTTGCTTTGAGAGCTGGCCGCGCCTTTGGAAGCGGTACGGAAGAGAATCGGAAAAAGGAGTTGCTCATGAAACGTATTCTGATGTTGGGCCTGTTGGCCCTGAGCCTGCTGTGCGGCACGGCGTTCGCCAAAACGGGCGAAGGCATGACGATCTGGTTTGATACGGGCGGTTCCGTAGGGGATGGTTACGGCACCATCGTTCAGAACGGGGCCAAGGCCGCTGCCGCCGATATGGGGTGCGAGCTGCGTTTGCTGTATTCCGACTGGAACCCTGAAACCATGATCACGCATTTCCGCAATGCCGTGGCCGCACGTCCGGACGGTATCGTCGTCATGGGGCATCCCGGCGACGCCGCATTCGGCCCGCTGGTCGATGCTGCGGTCAAGCAGGGGATCGTCGTGACCTCGATCGACACGGCCTTGCCGGAAACGCAGGCTCGGCATCGCGCCAAGGGTTTCGGCTATGTGGGGACGGACAACTACACGCAGGGCAAGGCTCTCGCTGAGGAAGTGCTGCGCCGCACGAACTTGAAGAAAGGCGACCGCGCCTTTGTCTGGGGCCTGAAGCGCATCCCCGATCGCGGGCGGCGCGCGCAGGCTATCGTCGAAATGCTGGAACAGGCGGGCGTGACCGTGGATTATCAGGAAATCACCCCAGAAATCGACAAGGACCCCGTGCTCGGTGCCCCGGTCGTGGCGGGGCAGCTCGGGCGTCACCCCGACACCAAGGTCATCATTGTGGATCACGGCTCCCTGACCGCGCAGATGGGCAACCACCTCAAGAACGCGGGCGTCAAGCCGAATACGGTATATGTGGCGGGATTCTCGCTGTCTCCGGCGACGGCGGCGGCCATTGAAAACGGCTATGTCCAGCTTGTTTCCGAAGCGCAGCCGTATGTGATGGGCTACTTCGGCGTCGTACAGACCGTGTTGAGCAAAAAGTACGGTTTTACCGGATTCAGCATCGATACGGGCGGCGGCATCGTGGACGCCGCCAATATCGGCGCGGTGTCCGCCTTTGCCAAGCAGGGCTTGCGGTAGAGGAAACGCCCCCAAAAGGGAGAAGGGAGCTTCTGAAGAAGTATCCCCTTTTCTTTTTTCCGGACAGGCAGGCTAGCGCTTTTTTACTTTTGAAAGAATAGAGAGGCATTGGGGAAGGGAGCGGAGCGTTTTCCTTGAGGAGCGCTTCCCTTCCCCAAAACCGCCAGCGCGGAACCTCTCTCCTTTCAAAGACGTTCGTGCCTATCAAATCCTTGCCCGCAGTCTCTTCCGGCACAGATTGTCTTTGAAAATACGGTCAAAGTGGAAGGCTTGTCTCATGGCGGTCGAGAGATGTTTTTCCAGCGGCTGCGCGGCGGAACTCCCGCTGATGCGGGGCGTCAAAGTGACATGGATGCGTTATGGGAATGCTGCTCAGTGTAAGAGGGATACGGAAATCGTTCGGAGCGGTGGCGGCGTTGCGGCACGCCGATCTGGACATGGCGGAAGGTGAGGTCGTGGCCTTGCTTGGCGATAACGGCGCGGGCAAGTCCACGTTCGTCCGCCTGCTCTCCGGGGCCGGGCGTCCCGACGGCGGCACGTTCCGGTTTGGGGGGAATCCCGTTGATCTGGCGAAATACAGCGTCCGCAAGGCCCGGGATATGGGCATCGAGACGGTGCATCAGGATCGCTGCCTGTGCGAGGGGCAGTCGCTCTGGAGGAATATGTTTGTGGGGCGCCACGTGAGGACGCGCTGGGGATTCATCGACATTGCCGCCGAACGCGAGGCAGGGAAATCTCTGTACTGCTGTGTGCCGGAAGTGTAAAACGCAGATCATATGG
>OGWR01002931.1_pt1 | contig 11594 bp, 11 predicted proteins | sample 1576061 | NCBI WGS metagenome assembly OGWR01 (sample SAMEA3541511, study PRJEB24748) | human gut metagenome | biome: human gut; feature: human-associated habitat; material: faeces | place: China | collected 2012 | reverse complement strand
ATAAGAAAATTTATCCTGCAAGATTGTTTCAAGAATCAACTTGTCGGCACACTAGCAGCTGAGGATTCTTTTTTGTATAATAAGAAGCAATTATGATTTTCTGGAATTGTTATAGTAATAAAATTGTTATGGCAATGAGAGGTGGAAAGGAGACATATTATATGGCTGCAATATATCTGGCACCGTTTTATCTGTTGGTGTGTGTATATATCCTGCTTCGCAGCCTGCACTGGTTTCAGGTGTTGCATACGGTTTTTCGGAATGTGTGGGTGTGCAGGGGGATTGGACTTGTATATTTATTTGTAGTGTTTAGTATACTGATCGCATTTATGGCACCTGCATCAGGATTCAGGAGATTTATGAAGCTTCTGAGTAATTACTGGCTCGGTGTTTTGATGTATACACTTATGACTCTGGGAATCGCGGATGGATTGAGACTGTTACTGAAATATCCTCTTAGAAATTTTGCCTTTCCGGGGAGAGAATTGCTTTTCAGTAATATGGGAACTGCTGTTGTGGGAGCTGTCTGTGCGGTGATCATTTCAACAGTCAGTATTTACGGAGTGCTCAGTGCCGGAAATATACATACAACGAAGTACAATATTTCTGTTGATAAAAAGGCAGGAAATATGAAGGAATTAAATGTGGTTCTGATCGCAGATCTTCATCTGGGATATAATATTGGATGCAAGCAGATGGAGCAGATGACAGAGAAGATCAATGAGCAGAAACCGGATCTGGTGGTAGTGGCAGGAGATATTTTTGACAATGAATATGAGGCACTGGATGATCCGGAAAAACTGGCGGAGATATTGAGAGGGATCCGCTCAAAGTATGGTGTGTATGCATGTTACGGAAACCACGATATTCAGGAAAAGATTCTGGCGGGATTTACCTTTGGCAGTAAGGAAAAGAAAGAGAGTACCCCGGAGATGGATGAGTTTCTGGAGAAAGCGGGGATTACGCTTCTGAGAGATGAATATGTGCTTATCGATGATTCCTTTTATCTGTATGGCAGACCAGATTATGAGCGTCCCGGACGGGGGATTGATAAACGAAAGACTCCGCAGGAAATCACAGAGGGTATGGATGTGTCACTGCCAGTGTTGGTTATCGATCATGAGCCGAGAGAACTTCAGGAACTGGCGGACGGACCGGTATGCAGTGAACTACATATTGCCCCGTCAACGTATTACCACTGTCAGCAACAGCGACATCATCCTGATAAACGCAGTGCCCGTGCGCAGCGCGATGACTGGCTGAAGAAAGAGATACTGCGCGTATACGATGGGAATCATCAGGTATACGGTGTGCGTAAAGTCTGGCGTCAGTTGTTACGGGAAGGAATCAGGGTAGCCAGATGTACAGTGGCGCGCCTCATGGCGGTTATGGGACTTGCCGGTGTTCTCCGGGGTAAAAAGGTCCGCACTACCGTCAGCCGGAAAACCGTTGCTGCAGGTGACCGCGTAAACCGTCAGTTCGTGGCAGAACGTCCTGACCAGCTGTGGGTGGCTGATTTTACTTACGGTGTGCCCGGAGTTCAGGGCGGGCATGGATGCTTAAATGAACCGCGAGTCTGTCTGGAATATTGAACCGGTAACTCACGATGAGAAACCCAACAATCCCACCGGGTGTGACGGTGGAGAACCTGAGCGGCAGTGACCTGCGGCATGCCCGCAGGGTGATGTAACCCGCTGACAACGGGGATTGAGGCGAGATCACTAAGCCGAGATGATCCTCAAGGTTAAGTACTGAAAGGCTGAAGAACATGAACCCGTTAATCCGCCTCTGTGGGTTGAAAACGTCACCACGGCCTACGTGATCTGACAGGCCGTGCAGGAGGAACTGGCAGTGATACGTAAGCACTGCCGGTCGAAGGTGTTTTGACATGTATGCGAAACACCGGGGCAGCAGCGTCTATCACGCTTGCGTTGCTGACTTCTGCCAACTTGCGGCAAGCAAGGATAAAGAGTGCGACGGGCAGCCTCCTCAGTATGCCTGAGTCCAGGCAGGTAAACCGGGGAAGGTCAGCGACGGATGTTAAGGGGGCATGGCTCCGATGACGCGCTGGCTGGCGGAGCTTCCGTAGTAGTCCGCGATGGGGAAAGCCCATTACATGGCGAAGGGAAGCAGTTTGAATGTGTTTGCGACGTGAATTAACTGACCTAACGAGGTGAAGACCTTTGATAATCAGCGAAATGCAACGCAAGCTTGCCACATGGGCAGCCACCGATCCGTCCCTACGGATTCAACGGCTGCTGCGTCTAATAACACAACCAGAATGGCTGGCTGAAGCGGCGCGGATCACGCTTTCATCAAAGGGGGCCCATACCCCCGGCGTTGATGGCGTGAACAAAACAATGCTACAGGCCAGACTGGCTGTTGAGCTGCAAATCCTCAGGGATGAATTACTCTCAGGCCACTACCAGCCCTTGCCCGCCAGACGGGTTTACATCCCTAAAAGCAACGGCAAACTGCGACCACTGGGTATCCCCGCGTTGCGGGATCGTATTGTTCAGCGGGCCATGCTGATGGCGATGGAGCCGATATGGGAGAGTGATTTTCATACGCTCTCATATGGCTTCCGGCCTGAGCGCAGTGTCCACCACGCGATCCGCACGGTGAAATTACAGCTCACAGACTGCGGTGAAACCCGGGGACGCTGGGTGATTGAAGGCGACCTGTCCAGTTACTTCGACACCGTACATCATCGACTGCTGATGAAGGCTGTACGCCGCAGGATCAGTGACGCACGTTTCATGACTCTGCTGTGGAAAACCATCAAGGCGGGACATATCGATGTCGGTCTCTTTCGGGCGGCCAGTGAAGGTGTGCCACAGGGCGGTGTTATATCGCCGCTATTATCGAACATCATGCTGAATGAGTTCGATCAATACCTGCATGAGCGCTACCTGAGCGGGAAAGCCAGAAAAGATCGGTGGTACTGGAATAACAGTATCCAACGGGGCCGAAGTACGGCGGTCAGAGAAAACTGGCAGTGGAAACCCGCGGTGGCGTACTGCCGCTATGCCGATGATTTTGTCCTCATCGTCAAAGGCACCAAAGCACAGGCGGAAGCCATCAGGGAGGAGTGTCGGGGTGTGCTCGAAGGCAGTCTGAAACTCAGGCTGAACATGGATAAGACTAAAATCACCCATGTTAATGACGGCTTTATCTTTCTGGGGCACAGGATCATTCGCAAACGCAGTCGTTATGGCGAGATGCGAGTGGTCTCAACGATCCCGCAGGAGAAAGCCAGAAACTTCGCCGCATCGCTGACAGCACTGTTATCAGGCAACTACAGTGAAAGCAAAGTCGATATGGCTGAACAACTCAACCGAAAACTGAAAGGCTGGGCCATGTTCTATCAGTTCGTTGATTTTAAGGCCAAAGTCTTCAGTTATATCGACCGTGTCGTGTTCTGGAAGCTGGCTCACTGGCTGGCCCGCAAATACCGTACAGGTATCGCTTCCCTGATGAGGTGGTGGTGTAAATCACCGAAACCGGGTCAGAGCAAAACGTGGGTTTTATTTGGTAAAACCAATCACGGCAAGCTCAGCGGCGAAATACTGTACCGGTTGGTGGGGCAAGGCAAGAAGCTGTTCCGCTGGCGGCTACCCGAAGGTAATCCCTATCTGAGGACGGAGACCAGAAACACGTATACATCGCGCTTTACAGAAGTGGCAATGGCGTTCGCCAGCATTTAAATGGAGAGCCGGATGCGCTGAAAGGTGCACGTCCGGTTCGGGGAGGAGAGGCAGGGAAATAGTCCGACTACGCCCTGCCTCTTACTCTACTCAGCACATGGCGGGGCTTCGTCTATGTGGCGTTCATCATTGATGTGTTTGCCGGATACATCGTGGGGTGGCGGGTCTCATCGTCCATGGAAACGACATTCGTGCTGGATGCACTGGAGCAGGCGTTATGGGCCCGTCGACCGTCCGGCACGGTCCATCACAGTGATAAAGGTTCTCAGTATGTATCGCTGGCCTACACACAGCGGCTTAAGGAAGCCGGATTACTGGCATCAACAGGAAGTACTGGTGACTCGTATGACAACGCGATGGCGGAGAGCATCAATGGCCTTTACAAAGCGGAGGTAATACACCGTAAGAGCTGGAAAAACCGTAAGCGTCGTCTCAGCACCGTCTGGCAGATCCTGAAATTCCTGAGAGAATAGTGGACACCAAATATGGTGGACGCTATCCATGAAATCATTAACCGCAGTGCGTAAAAAAAGCCCTAATTATCCCGTTGAGTTCAAAATCAAAATGGTTGAACTCTCGCATCGACCAGAGATCTCCGTAGCGCAACTCGCTCGTGAGCATGGGATCAACGATAATTTGCTGTTCAAGTGGCGCCAGTACTGGCGCGAAGGAAAACTACGTCCTCCTTCAACAACAGAAAACAACGTGCCTGAGCTGCTCCCGATAACTCTTGATGCCGAAGATGTTGTCCCTACAACCTCCCCCCGGTCACAACCTGTAGCTGCTGCGACACCTGAATCACTCAATATCAGCTGTGAAGTGACGTTCCGGCACGGATCACTCCGTCTGAATGGTGCCATCAGCGAAAATATCCTGAACCTGCTGATACGGGAGCTCAAACGTTGATCCCATTACCATCAGGGACAAAGATCTGGCTGGTCGCTGGCATCACCGATATGAGAAACGGCTTCAACGGCCTGGCGGCAAAGGTGCAGACGACGCTGAAAGACGATCCGATGTCAGGTCACGTTTTTATCTTCCGTGGGCGTAATGGCAGTCAGGTAAAGCTCCTCTGGTCTACCGGCGATGGACTGTGTCTGCTGACCAAACGGCTGGAGCGCGGCCGCTTCGCCTGGCCGTCAGCCCGGGATGGCAAAGTGTTCCTCACACCGGCACAGCTGGCGATGCTCCTTGAAGGTATCGACTGGCGGCAGCCTAAAAGACTGCTTACGTCCCTGACTATGTTGTAAGCCTCTTTATCCTGGTCGACGCTGAATGAGCCTGGTAATATACCCGGTATGAGCAGCTCACTTCCTGACGATATCAATGCACTGAAACGTCTCCTTGCCGAACAGGAGGCGCTGAACCGTGCCCTGCTGGAAAAGCTGAACGAGCGTGAACGCGAAATAGACCATCTGCAGGCGCAGCTGGATAAACTCCGCCGGATGAACTTCGGCAGTCGTTCCGAAAAAGTCTCCCGCCGTATCGCACAAATGGAAGCCGATCTGAACCGGCTTCAGAAAGAGAGCGATACGCTGACTGGTAGGGTGTATGACCCGGCAGTACAGCGTCCGTTGCGTCAGACCCGCACCCGTAAGCCGTTCCCTGAATCACTACCCCGTGACGAAAAGCGACTGTTGCCTGCGGCGCCGTGCTGCCCGAACTGCGGCGGTTCACTGAGCTATCTGGGCGAGGATATCGCCGAACAGCTGGAGTTGATGCGTAGCGCCTTCCGGGTTATCCGGACGGTACGGGAAAAACATGCCTGTACTCAGTGCGATGCCATCGTGCAGGCACCTGCACCTTCGCGGCCCATCGAGCGGGGTATCGCCGGACCGGGGCTGCTGGCCCGCGTGCTGACCTCGAAGTATGCAGAGCACACCCCGCTGTATCGCCAGTCAGAAATATACGGCCGGCAAGGTGTGGAGCTGAGCCGTTCACTGCTGTCGGGCTGGGTGGATGCATGCTGCCGGCTGCTGTCTCCGCTGGAAGAGGCGCTTCATGGCTATGTGCTGACTGACGGTAAGCTCCATGCTGATGACACGCCTGTCCCGGTGCTGTTGCCAGGCAATAAGAAAACGAAGACCGGGCGGTTATGGACCTACGTTCGTGACGACCGTAACGCCGGGTCAACGCTGGCGCCGGCGGTGTGGTTCGCTTACAGCCCGGACAGAAAAGGCATCCATCCGCAGACCCATCTTGCGGGGTTCAGTGGTGTACTGCAGGCGGATGCTGTCACGAACGGTGCAATAGTGCTCCACACCCAACGCCTGAAATCAGATCCAGGGGGTAATCTGCTCTCCTGATTCAGGAGAGTTTATGGTCACTTTTGAGACAGTTATGGAAATTAAAATCCTGCACAAGCAGGGAATGAGTAGCCGGGCGATTGCCAGAGAACTGGGGATCTCCCGCAATACCGTTAAACGTTATTTGCAGGCAAAATCTGAGCCGCCAAAATATACGCCGCGACCTGCTGTTGCTTCACTCCTGGATGAATACCGGGATTATATTCGTCAACGCATCGCCGATGCTCATCCTTACAAAATCCCGGCAACGGTAATCGCTCGCGAGATCAGAGACCAGGGATATCGTGGCGGAATGACCATTCTCAGGGGATTCATTCGTTCTCTCTCGGTTCCTCAGGAGCAGGAGCCTGCCGTTCGGTTCGAAACTGAACCCGGACGACAGATGCAGGTTGACTGGGGCACTATGCGTAATGGCCGCTCACCGCTTCACGTGTTCGTTGCTGTTCTCGGATACAGCCGAATGTTGTACATCGAATTCACTGACAATATGCGTTATGACACGCTGGAAACCTGCCATCGTAATGCGTTCCGCTTCTTTGGTGGTGTGCCGCGCGAAGTGTTGTATGACAATATGAAAACTGTGGTTCTGCAACGTGACGCATATCAGACCGGTCAGCACCGGTTCCATCCTTCGCTGTGGCAGTTCGGCAAGGAGATGGGCTTCTCTCCCCGACTGTGTCGCCCCTTCAGGGCACAGACTAAAGGTAAGGTGGAACGGATGGTGCAGTACACCCGTAACAGTTTTTACATCCCACTAATGACTCGCCTGCGCCCGATGGGGATCACTGTCGATGTTGAAACAGCCAACCGCCACGGTCTGCGCTGGCTGCACGATGTCGCTAACCAACGAAAGCATGAAACAATCCAGGCACGTCCCTGCGATCGCTGGCTCGAAGAGCAGCAGTCCATGCTGGCACTGCCTCCGGAGAAAAAAGAGTATGACGTGCATCTTGATGAAAATCTGGTGAACTTCGACAAACACCCCCTGCATCATCCACTCTCCATCTACGACTCATTCTGCAGAGGAGTGGCGTGATGATGGAACTGCAACATCAACGACTGATGGCGCTCGCCGGGCAGTTGCAACTGGAAAGCCTTATAAGCGCAGCGCCTGCGCTGTCACAACAGGCAGTAGACCAGGAATGGAGTTATATGGACTTCCTGGAGCATCTGCTTCATGAAGAAAAACTGGCACGTCATCAACGTAAACAGGCGATGTATACCCGAATGGCAGCCTTCCCGGCGGTGAAAACGTTCGAAGAGTATGACTTCACATTCGCCACCGGAGCACCGCAGAAGCAACTCCAGTCGTTACGCTCACTCAGCTTCATAGAACGTAATGAAAATATCGTATTACTGGGGCCATCAGGTGTGGGGAAAACCCATCTGGCAATAGCGATGGGCTATGAAGCAGTCCGTGCAGGTATCAAAGTTCGCTTCACAACAGCAGCAGATCTGTTACTTCAGTTATCTACGGCACAACGTCAGGGCCGTTATAAAACGACGCTTCAGCGTGGAGTAATGGCCCCCCGCCTGCTCATCATTGATGAAATAGGCTATCTGCCGTTCAGTCAGGAAGAAGCAAAGCTGTTCTTCCAGGTCATCGCTAAACGTTACGAAAAGAGCGCAATGATCCTGACATCCAATCTGCCGTTCGGGCAGTGGGATCAAACGTTCGCCGGTGATGCAGCACTGACCTCAGCGATGCTGGACCGTATCTTACACCACTCACATGTCGTTCAAATCAAAGGAGAAAGCTATCGACTCAGACAGAAACGAAAGGCCGGGGTTATAGCAGAAGCTAATCCTGAGTAAAACGGTGGATCAATATTGGGCCGTTGGTGGAGATATAAGTGGATCACTTTTCATCCGTCGTTGACAGGATGCATACGCCGGGTTCAACGAGCTGTACCGGGATGGCCGGATAACGGAAGCCGCCTGTTGGGCTCACGCCCGCCGTAAAATCCACGATGTGCACGTTCGCACCCCGTCAGCCCTGACGGAGGAAGCGCTGAAACGGATCGGCGAACTGTACGCCATCGAGGCAGAGATAAGGGGAATGACGGCGGAGCAACGCCTTGCCGAACGTCAGTTGAAAACGAAACCGCTGCTGAAATCCCTGGAAAGCTGGCTGCGTGAAAAGATGAAAACCCTGTCGCGACACTCAGAACTGGCGAAAGCGTTCGCATACGCCCTGAACCAGTGGCCGGCGCTGACGTACTATGCAGATGATGGCTGGGCTGAGGCGGACAATAACATCGCTGAAAATGCGTTGCGGATGGTCAGTCTGGGCCGCAAAAACTACCTGTTCTTCGGTTCGGATCATGGAGGAGAGCGGGGAGCGCTGCTGTACAGCCTGATCGGGACGTGCAAACTGAACGGAGTGGAGCCAGAAAGCTACCTCCGCTATGTCCTTGACGTCATAGCCGACTGGCCGATAAACCGGGTCGGCGAACTGCTCCCCTGGCGCGTAGCACTGCCGACTGAATAACACATCCCCGTCAATACGGTTCTTGCTGCACGCTTACAATTTCAGGGCAGGGAATAGTATTGTTAATTTCGGGAGAAACTTAAAGTTGCCACATCGACAGTTTCATCACACAGGCTTTTGTCCTGAAAACTTTTCTTATTTTGGACTTTCGCCAGCCACTGTCCAATATGAAGAGAAGGTACTGTGACGATACCATCCTCATTAGTTACAAAGGTGAGTTCTGCTTTATGAACAGGATGTTTGTGCTCAACTGCATGAGTATGACGGGATGATTTCAGATAACTGACCGAGTCAAGCTCCATGATAGCTCCGGCGAGCGGGGACGTTTTATACAGGACTTTCAGCTTCACATCTTCACTGAAACGACTTATATCGGATAACGGAATGATTTCAAGCTCATGCCCCGTTGGAGACTGATAGAGTTGTGCTGGCATCTGCTGTTCACCAGGAATAAAAGATTTCGCATATTTAGTGACAAACTCACAGTAAGCCACATCATTTCTGCCCTCCCGGCTGACCGGTTTCCATCCTGAAGAGGTTCTCGACCAGTATCCCGGTTTCATATATGTTGACAAAACGTAGCCATTATCTTTGCTTGCAGACTCAGTTTTATAGACATAATCCGTGGACGCTGGCTTCAGTGTTATTGTCTCTTTCCCGTTATAAATCCGGGGATTTTCAAAGAAATTCCTTCTGTCAGGAATTGTGCCCTTTGAGGGGAAATTATGACCATAACCAATCTCTGCGGTAATGTTGTTCTCTGCCTGTTTACCTGTAATCCAGACATCGTGGGCCAGGACATGCCCCGATGCTGTCAGACAAAGAGCTAAGATATAACCTGTATTTTTCATCATGATTTGTTACCACTGATAACGGGTATAAAGACTGACAGTTCTGCCTGAAAGCGGCACTCCTTTGCCATTCATGGCAAGCTTGTTGAAGGCATTATCCAGAGTCACTGATGCCTCAAAGCCTTTAACACTTACAGGCTTATAAGACAGTGAAAAGGAATGTACGGCATAGCCAGCCTGATGGGGATCGCCTTTTTTCACATGCGTGGCTGCTGCCGAAAGTTCAGCACGCCATCCGGCAGAAACTCCTCCATGACCAACAGGTATACTTATGTCACTGATGAGTGTGTCAGGATTGCCGGAGCCCAGCCATTCCCTGCTGCTGGCATCCATACTTTCCGTGCGGTTATAAGAAAGCATCCAGTCAAAATAATCAGACTGGTAATTTCCCTGCATATCCCATCCCCAGATACGGGCCCGGGATACATTATAAGAATAAGAACGCATCCGTTTCATATCCACGCGCGTGGCAATATAGTTTCTGGCATCCGTTCCGAAATATCCGCCTTTCAACTGCAGCCGATCATTGCCTGTAAGCAGGCCGTCCAGTTGAATACCTGCGCCAATCTCACGGGTAATGTTATTTTCTGGTTTCAGATTAAGGTTAGGTACCCAGTAATTGGGTTTACCCTTGCGGTAAAAATGTACATCATCCCTGTACATTTCTGCCATTGTGGGGGCACGGAATGCAGAGGATATGGAGCCGTACATCATCAGCCAGTCTGTCGGTGAGACTGAAATCGCCGCCCTTGGGGACAGGCGTTCGGCTTTCAGTTCTCCGGCACGGGGATTGAAGCTCTTGTACCGGTCATAGCGGGAACCGACGATAATGTTAACCGGGTAGCTTTTCATTGTCATTTCATCCTGGAAATACAACGATGTAAAGTCAATGTTTCCTTCCGGATATAGTGTGGCAGAGCCTTCTGGCTTCTGCTGCTGACGGTAATATTCAGCGCCATAACTTAACTGATGGGCTCCCGGAAAAATCAGAGTATGACTCCTGTTGACAACATTAACACCGGAGGTTCTGTTGTTTCTCCATTCTGCCGTTTTGTTGTGACCGTTTGTCTTGATAGTGATATCACTGAGATATAAAGTTGACTTTACATTGATGAGGCTGTTATCCACAGGAGCGTACTGGTACCAGAACTGTACGTCATTTTGTACTGTTTTTCTGTCACGCAGGCCGCTGTCACCATGTGTCTGAGTGGGATTGCCCGGTTCAGTGGTGTTATTCCGGTAGAGACGCAAGCTGGCACCTGCTTTGTTACTGTCTGTTATACCGACAGAGCCTTTCGCAAACAGGGCTGCAGGTTTTTCCTTGTTAGGTGCGCGCTCACCATCACTTTGATAGATATTACCTCTTTTACGCATAATGACAGAAAGGAGCGCATCTGTTTTTCCGGTTTTACCGAACCAGGTGAGCCCCGAGCCTGTGCTGTGGTCACCACTGGCGATATTTCCCCACAGACTTAAACCGTTTGTCTCTCCGGGGGGAAGGAAATCTGCTGCATCGGCAGTTCTGAAGTCCACAACACCTCCCAGCCCGCCACTGCCGTACAGACTGGAGTTTGGTCCGCGGACAACTTCGATACGTTTGACGAGTGCCGGATCCAGATAAGTGCCACTGCTTTTTGCCATGTCACTGAGTTGACGGATGCCGTCAACAAGAACAAGTACCCCGCTTTTGTCATAGCCGCGTAGATTAAAGGTCTGCCCATTGGTCCGTCCTGCACCAGTCTGGCTGAGACCGGCAACACCTTTCAGCATGCCGGCTGATGTGACCGCATTCTGACTCCATGGCGTGTCATTCGTGACGACACTGACCATTGACGGCGTTTCAAATACCGTGTTCTGATTTCCTGTCGCGACAACGGTGATTGTATCTTTAGCCATAGAAGAATGACTGGTCTCTGCCTGTAACCCTATCGGGAGTATGATTAATGTACAAATGACGTTTCTGATTACGTTCATATACATGCGAAAATATATGTTAATATTGATATGTTATAACATATCATTTTATTAATGCAACCCTGATCACGCAGCGTTCAGTGATAACCAGTGAATAGCGACTCTAATACCCGGTCGCTCTGCAATGTATCAGCGCCTGCGACCGATGCTATGGATATTGATTTTTCTACCGATAAAGAACCAGCAATACGGAATTTAGACTGGCCCCCTGAATCTCCAGACAACCAATATCACTTAAATAAGTGATAGTCTTAATACTAGTTTT
>OGWR01002926.1_pt1 | contig 11613 bp, 8 predicted proteins | sample 1576061 | NCBI WGS metagenome assembly OGWR01 (sample SAMEA3541511, study PRJEB24748) | human gut metagenome | biome: human gut; feature: human-associated habitat; material: faeces | place: China | collected 2012 | reverse complement strand
CTGAGATCCTCACGGAGGAAATCCCGGGCGAGTACGGAACCTTTAAGAGGGAGCATGAGGGGCAGCAGGAGAGCAGTTATCCGGTGAAAAAGCGGATCGTGGGTGTAAAAACCTACTCCGGCGCGGTCTATAGGTGCCGTGAGGTGGTTCTTGCTACAGGTGTTTATCTCCGTGCAAGATGTATTTACGGCGATGTGAGCAACCCGACGGGACCGAATGGTCTGCAGGCGGCGAACCATCTGACAGATTCCTTAAAGGCGAACGGAATCGAAATGTACCGTTTTAAGACGGGAACACCGGCGAGAGCGGATAAGAGAAGTATCGATTTCTCCAAAATGGAAGAGCAGTTTGGAGATAAGCGGGTCGTTCCGTTCTCATTTTCTACGGATCCGGAGTCGATACAGAAGGAACAGATCTCCTGCTGGCTGACGTATACGAATGAGAAGACCCATGAGATCATCCGGAACAACCTGGAACGTTCCCCATTATTCTCCGGTGCCATCGAGGGAACCGGTCCGAGATACTGCCCGTCCATCGAGGATAAGGTCGTAAAATTCCCGGATAAGGAGCGTCATCAGGTGTTTGTGGAGCCGGAGGGACTCTACACGAATGAGATGTACCTCGGCGGAATGTCCAGCTCCCTGCCGGAGGATGTTCAGTATGCCATGTACCGGACGGTTCCGGGACTGGAAAATATCAAAATTGTTCGAAATGCATATGCAATTGAGTATGATTGCATCAATCCGAGACAGTTAAAGGCGTCCCTGGAGTTTAAAAATATTGACGGACTGTTCTCCGGCGGCCAGTTTAACGGAAGCTCCGGATATGAGGAGGCAGCCGTTCAGGGCTTTATGGCCGGTGTGAACGCGGCGAGAAAACTGCAGGAGAAGAGCGCGGTGGTTCTTGATCGTTCCCAGGCGTATATCGGGGTCCTTATCGATGATCTTGTGACAAAGGAAAATCATGAGCCGTACCGCATGATGACATCGAGAGCGGAGTACCGTCTGCTCCTGCGTCAGGACAATGCGGATCTCAGACTTCGCGGGATCGGACATGAGATCGGTCTTGTATCCGATGAACAGTACGAGTATGTACTTTGGAAAGAAAAGGCCATTGAGGCGGAGATCGCACGTCTCGAGAAGACGAATATCGGTGCGAACGAGAAGGTTCAGACGTTCCTGGAGGCTCATGGAAGTACGGCGTTAAAGTCCGGAAGTACACTGGCGGAGCTCATTAAGAGACCAGAATTAAATTATGGGATGCTGGCGGAGTTAGATGAAAAGAGGCCGGAGCTTCCGGCGGATGTGCGGGAACAGGTTGACATAAATCTGAAATATGACGGATATATCCGCAGACAGAAGCAGCAGGTGGCACAGTTTAAGAAGCTTGAGGGAAGAAAAATCCCGGCGGATCTCGACTATACAACGGTAAACAGTTTAAGAAGAGAGGCTGTCCAGAAGCTGAATCTCTATAAGCCGGAGAATATCGGACAGGCATCGAGAATTTCCGGCGTTTCACCGGCAGATATCTCTGTCCTGATGGTGCATTTAGAGCAGATGGGAAGGAAATAATTTGATGACAGATGAATTTGTAAAATTATTGGATCAGGGCTGCGCGGATCTTGGAATCGAGCTTTCGGATCAGCAGAAAGAGCAGTTTTTTAAATATTATGAGATGCTGATCGAGAAGAATAAGGTGATGAACCTCACGGCGATCACAGAGCTTTCCGATGTGATCACGAAGCATTTTGTGGACAGCCTTCTGCTTGTTCTGGCTGCGCCGGAGCTTGGGTTAAAGCTGGACGGATCCGCAGAATACAGCTGTATCGATGTGGGTACGGGTGCAGGATTTCCGGGAATTCCGTTAAAGATTGCGTTTCCGGGACTGAAGGTCACACTGCTTGATTCTTTAAATAAGAGAGTGGGATTCTTAAATGAGGTGATAGAGGCACTGGGACTTACGGATATTACGGCTGTCCATGGACGTGCCGAGGACTACGGACGCGATGCGAAATACCGGGAACAGTACGACATCTGCGTATCCCGGGCGGTGGCAAATATGTCCACCCTTTCCGAGTACTGTATCCCGTTTGTGAAAAAGGGCGGATATTTTATCCCGTATAAATCCGGAAAAGCTGACGAGGAGATTGCCCAGGCGAGATCTGCTGTGAAGAAGCTTGGCGGAGAGATGAAGGATATTATCGTAAAGGTTCTTCCGGAGACGGACGTGGAACGCACCTTTGTTCCGGTAAAGAAGATGGCAATCACAGCGAAGAAATATCCGAGAAAAGCGGGACTTCCGGGGAAGGAACCGTTAAAGTAAAAAAAGTAAAATTTAAAGAAAAATTGAGAACTTCATTATCTTTATAAATTAGGATAATGGGGTTCTTTTTTTGCCATGAAGGAGATAAAAATGTCACGATGTTTCACGTGAAACATTTGCGATGGAACATCGGTAGATTGATAACAGAGCAGAAATAGATAAGCTGTTGGAAAGCAATTGAAATAAATCAGGCGTCGCTGCCAGAAGAGAAGCAGCGGCGCCTTTTTGTAGTTAATAGGAATGTTTCACGTGAAACATTGAAATATGGTTGTGTGAAACTAGTTAAAGAACATCTGCACGGTTGCGCTGACTTCCTCTGGATTTTCGAGCTGAGGAAGATGCCTGGTGTTGGCGATGGTGCTGGACTCGATTGCTGGGTTACATTTAGTATATTCTTCGATTGTCAGGTCGATATCCGGTTCGGCTTCGCCGCCGAGAATGTAGATGCTGTTGTTGATTTTTTCCAGAGTCTTTGTAATATTACATTTTGTGTAGTTGCACTGGACGCTGGCGTAGATAGATTTCGGGGAGTCGCCGAGGTGGGCGGACTCATGGTATTTGTCGATGTTGTGGGGATTCACATCGTACGGGTTATAGAAGTAACTCTCGGAGAAGGTCTTGGAGATTATACTTCTTGCGGATGCAAAATTGTAGAGAAGTGTTCCAATGATCGGGAGATCAAGGATAAACTTATAACATTTTGCGGATTTTCCCGGAATATGGCTGCAGGAGAGGAGAGAATCCGGGTTGATGAACATCATCTGCTCAAAGAGATCCGGATTGTATCCACAGGCCATTGTCACGATCGGAGCGGACGCACCGGTGGCGACAATATTTGTGCGGCGGCCGATCTCGGATTTTACGAAATCATTTAACAGCTGCACATAGAGAAAATTCGTGTAAGTAAGGTTTGGCTTTTCGGAACGGCCACAGCCTAAAAGGTCGATGGTGTAAACCGTGTAGTATTCTTTTAAAAGCGGAATCAGGGAATCCCACTCGCAGCTGCTGGACGCATGTGTCAGGTCGTGAACGAGAAGAAGCGGCTTTCCGGTTCCTGTTTTTGTATAGTAGATATTGCCGAGTCTCCAACGATAGCAACGTGGTTCCGGCTGGGTAAGAAGATTCCTTGCAACGGCAGACATTTTGATGTATTTATTGATCAGCGCAGTTCCGACAGCCGCGCCGGCAGACAGGAGAACGGCAGTGATGATTTTGTTTTTTGCTTTCATAAATTCACCTCGAAATTAGATGATAGGGTATAGAAATATAGTGGGAATACTGTGAGAGAAGAGAAGTAGTTTTATCACTTTTCTCTAAGGTAAACCTTGATTATATTATAATATAATTGATAGAGAGATACAACAGGCGAAAGTGTGAAATGTTTCTGAAGAATATGCGTTACCGTTTGCGAAAGGCGAATAGCGATAAATATGAATGTTTCACGTGAAACATTTGCGGGGAGCAAAACAGAACACATAGAAAGGAAAAAGAAAGGTCAGAAGAAAGACCAAAAGAAACGCTAAAGGAAGACCAAAGGAAGACCAAAAGAAGAACCAAAAGAAGGACCAAAAGAAGGACCAAAAGAAGGACCAAAAAGAAACGCCAAAAGAAAAGACCAAATAAAGGGAAAAGGGTATAGTGAAAAGATAACGATAAAAATCATAATGTTTCACGTGAAACATCAATGAACCACAAGAAGAAAAATCGAGAAGAGAGTATAGTGTTTCATGTGAAACACTTGCCACATGGAACTCGGAAAATATGGCTTATAGGATTTACAAAAATGTTTCACGTGAAACATTTTTAATTTTATAGGGTAAATCAATAGGAAAATAGGAAAAATTGTGTTATACTAAGTTTCGCTAATGTTTTGATAGTAAATAGTAGAAGAAAAATAGAGAAAAGCCCGTGAAAAAACCGGATTTTATGGTAAATCTGGGCTGAATCGAGAGAGATACACGATAAAAAGAGTAGAGCTGACCTGCGGAAAGGATAGAGGTATGGGACGTATTATTGCAATTACAAATCAAAAGGGTGGTGTCGGAAAGACGACAACCGCGATCAATTTGTCGGCCTGCCTGGCTGAAGCAGGGCAGAGAGTGTTGACGGTTGACTTTGATCCGCAGGGAAACACGACAAGCGGGCTTGGATTGGAAAAAGGAAATATTGACAATACTGTATACGAACTGCTGATGGGGGAGTGCACCGTGGAAGAGTGCGTTAATCCCAGCATCCAGGAGCGACTGGATGTGATGCCGTCGGATGTTGATCTGGCGGGAGCAGAGATCGAGCTTCTTGATATGGAAGAAAAGGAGAGCATCCTCAAGAAAAATCTGGAACTGCTGGATGGAAAATATGATTTTATCATCATCGACTGCCCACCGTCCCTGAACCTTCTTACGATCAATGCGCTGACCGCGGCAAATACGGTACTTGTCCCGATCCAATGTGAATATTACGCACTGGAAGGATTAAGCCAGGTGTTAAAAACAGTAAATCTTGTTCAGAAAAAGCTGAATCCGGCACTGGAAGTAGAGGGCGTTGTGTTTACGATGTATGATTCCAGAACTAATCTGTCCCTGGAAGTTGTAGAGAACGTAAAAGAGCATCTGAATGAAAATATTTACAAGACAATTATTCCGAGAAACGTCAGACTGGCAGAAGCACCGAGCTACGGGATGCCGATTAATCTCTATGACAGCCGGTCATCAGGGGCAGAGAGCTACAGACTTTTAGCAGCGGAAGTCATCAGCAGAGGAGAGGAATTATAATGGCGAAGCGTGGTTTAGGTAAAGGTTTAGGCGCGTTCTTCGGGGAAGAAGTTACAGCTACGAAAGAGAACGCTGCGGAAAAAGTAAGCAGAAGTGAGAGAAAAGAGCACCTGATGGCAAATCAGGGAACTGCTAAAAATACAGAAAAAAATGGAACCGGGGCAGAGAGTGACAGCGGAAAAGCAGCAAAGAAAGCAGGAAATACGGCTGTAAGCACTGACGCAGCTAAAAAGAATAATTCCCGGAATGCCGGTAATTCTGAGCCGGTTGTCGTAGAAAAAGTGGTTGAGAAGATCGTTGAGAAACCGGTCGAAAAGATCGTCGAGAAAATCGTTGAGAAACCGGTTGAGAAGATCGTTGAAAAAGTGGTAGAAAAACCCGTTGAAAAGATCGTAGAAAAACCGGTAGAGCAGACACTAAAGCTTAACCTGATCGAGCCGAACAGTGAGCAGCCGCGAAAGAATTTCGACGAAGAAAGTCTTCAGGAGCTGGCGGACTCTATCAGGCAGTATGGAATTTTACAGCCGTTGATCGTCCAGAAAAAGGGCAATCACTACGAGATCATCGCCGGTGAGCGCCGTTGGCGCGCCGCAAAGCTTGCGGGGATCACGGATGTCCCGGTGCTGATCCGCGAGTATGATAAGCAGCAGACGATGGAGATCGCGCTGATCGAGAACGTCCAGCGTGCGGATCTGAATCCGATCGAGGAAGCACAGGCGTTCCAGCAGCTGATCCAGGAGTTCCATCTCACACAGGAAGAGATTGCGAACCGCGTATCCAAGAACCGCGCAACGATCACAAACAGCATGCGTCTTCTGAAGCTTGATGTCCGTGTACAGGATATGCTGGCAGACGGAAAGATCTCCAGCGGACATGCGAGAGCGCTTCTTGGTCTTGAGGAAGGCGAACGCCAGTACCAGGTTGCGGTGAAGATCACCGAGGAAAAATTAAGCGTCCGCGACGTGGAAAAGCTCGTGAAGATGATGAACCGCCCGCCGAAGGAGAAGAAGCCGGAAAAAGGACCGGATATCGATCTGATCTACCGTCAGGTGGAGGACAAATTAAAGTCCATCATGGGCACGAAGGTTGTCATCAACCAGAAAGACAAAAATAAAGGAAGAATCGAGATCGAGTATTACTCCCAGGAAGAGTTAGAGCGCTTGATCGAGCTCATGGAATCCTTGAGGGCATAACCAATCAATAATCCAGCGTAACTATTCAGTATCTTCATAGTTACACGCAAAAATCCATTCCAGATCAGCTTCGCTGATGGGATTTTTGGAAAGAAAATGCTGAAAAAGCCGACTGTATTTAGGGTTTTCTGAAATTTAGCAAAAAGCAGAAAGCAGGCATTTGCCCAAGATGAAAGCTAAATGAAAAGGAAGCTGACGAACAGGAAAAAATTGAACGAAAAAGACTAAAATCACGAAACGCACAGACACATACGGAAGGACAGAAAATAAAATATGGAAAACAGTATGTTATACAATCTTCCCATCGATCCAATGGCACTGATCATCGGATTTTCAATCCTGTCATTGGTATTATTGATCGTGGTGATCATTTGTATTGTGAAGCTCAATAAACTATACCGCAGATACGATATCTTCATGCGCGGAAAAGACGCGGAGACACTGGAAGATACGATCATGGACATGATGGATGAGATGGAGGAGCTGCAGGCGAAAGACCGGGCCAGCAAGGATGCAATGAAACAGCTGTCCAAGCAGATCAAGTCCTCATTCCAGAAATTCGGATACGTCAAGTATAACGCGTTCAAGGGCATGGGCGGCAACTTAAGCTTTGTTATTGCAATGTTGGACAACAACAACAGTGGTTTCGTACTGGATGTTGTTCACAGCCGTGAGGGCTGCTACATTTACTTAAAAGAGGTAGAGGAAGGTGCGACAGAAGTTCTCCTCGGCGGAGAAGAGCAGGAAGCGCTGGAGCAGGCCCTGGGCTATGTAAAGCGCCCGACTATGGATGAGCGCCTTGCAATAAAGGAAAAGGCCGAAAACGGCAGGAAAAAAGAGTTAAAAGGCGGCTCCGGAGAGCAGGATATCGAGGTTCCGAGCAGCGAGCGTAAGAAGAGCGAGCGCATGAAAGAACTGAGAAAACGCCAGGCAGAGCGCCGCGAGGATGAAGAAGAACGTGTAAAGCAGTATGCGGATGCATACGATGTGGAAGAGATTGAGATCGAGACAGACAACATCGAGGATTTTGATGCGATGCCGGATGATTTCAACGGCGAGGATAAAGGAGATTATTGATCCATATGCATAAATTTTTACGTGCAGCTGGTTTCAGCATGTATACAAAGAAAAAGGATATCGAAAAGCTTCTGGATCTGCTGGAACGGCAGCCGTCGATAACGAAGTGCGTCCAGGTCGATGAGGAGAGCAACGTGTGCGAAATGCGCGCGGAAGTCGCCCCGGGACTTGGAATCTCGATCGTCGGAGAGCTGAACGAAGAGGGGAATTTCGAGCGGGAATACTACTTCCCGTACCTGGAGAGCAATGTCGTCGGCTCCACGGAGGAGTGCTCCGTCCAGAGACACACGGAGAAAGAGACCTACTCCGGCATGGTGGATGAGAATAGAGTTGGCATCACGCTGATCTTCTACATCCAGAATTTCCTGGATTTCCGGGAGAAAATGCTGGATAAAGAGCACCACTCCAGAATCGGATCGGTCTGCTTTTCTGGCATGTCCATCGGCGGAAAGGTCCTTCTTCCAATCAAGAAAAGCCAGAAACAGATCCAGAAGGCAAAAGTTTCCGCAAAAGAACGCAGCAGCCTGATCGAGGCCGCAAAAAACGGGGACGAGGACGCCATGGAGACCCTGACCATCGAGGATATTGACCTCTATTCCCAGATCTCCAGAAGAGCCATGAAGGAAGATCTCTACTCCATTATCGACTCCTGCTTCATGCCCTGCGGAGTGGAGTGCGACCAGTATTCCATTATCGGAGAAATCAAAGAAGTTGAGAAAATCCGAAATATTTATACAAAAGAAGAGATTTATCGCATGAAGATCGAGAGCCATGACCTGGAATTCATGGTCTGCATCAACAGCAGGGACCTCTTAGGAGAACCGCAGCCGGGCCGCCGTTTTAAAGGACAGATCTGGATGCAGGGTACCTTAAATCTGGTACCTTACAAGGCGGGACCGATGGATCAAAAGCGATAAAAAGTATAGACAACAAACAGAATCATGGGGGTATAATAAAAACAGATTATCTCATTCGAATCAGCTTGAATTTACCAAAAAAACAAAGACTGACATGCAGTTTCCTGCGATCTCGAAGATATAGAGACAGAGGAAAATGCTTTTTTATTAAACCGGAATCCATAGAACAGGGGAGGAACTGTAGTTTATATGGAAGATTACGATATTATGACCAGAGAAGAGGCCGAAAAGAAGATGGAAGTGCTCCGGCAGATCTTCCCGATCGTCCGCCTTGTGCGTGGGTATACGGTGATGGATCTGAATGGAAAAACGGGAGCGATGGAAGGCCTGGACAAGATGGAGACAGCCCCTCCCTGCGAATGTTTTGCTTTCTGGCAGAAGAATGAACCATGCAGAAACTGCATCAGCCAGAGAATGATGGAAGAGCATGGCCAAACATCAAAGCTGGAATTTCTCGGCAGAGAGATGTACCAGGTGACGGCGAGATACGTGGAGATCGACGGCGAGCCGTATGTGATGGAGATGCTGCAGAAGCAGGACAGCCAGAACTTTATCGATGAGGACGGATGCAAAAAGCTCATAGGAAGCCTGATGAAATATAACCATATGGTCTACATGGATGCCCTCACAGGAGTCTACAACCGCCGTTATTTTGAGGATGAGATAAAAAATAAGACCAACACAGCGGGAGTCGCTGTGATCGATATGGACTATCTGAAGGTCATTAACGATACATATGGACACCGGGCGGGTGACCATGCCATTGAGATGATGGTCAACGTGATCCGACAGAATATCCGGAAGACGGACAGCCTGATCCGGTACGGCGGAGACGAATTCCTCCTGATCCTGCCGGAAATCAGCAAGGACAGCTTCAACGAAAAATTAAAAATGATCCAGGAAAAGATCCACGATACCGCTATTGCGGATTACGGAAATCTCCGCCTTTCTGTCAGCATCGGAGGTGTGATCACCCGCGACGGCGAGAGTATCGAGGAGGCAGTTCTCAGGGCCGACCGCCTGATGTATTTCGCGAAAGACCAGAAAAACATGGTTATCACGGAGGAAAAGACCGAGTATCTGGACGAGACGATGCAGGAATATTTAAGGACACAGACCATCAAGCCGAAGATCCTCATCGTTGACGATTCCGATATGAACCGCGAGCTCCTGACAGAGATCCTGAAACAGGATTATGAGATCCTGGAGGCAGAAAACGGCGAAGCTGCCTTAAAGATGCTGGAGCAGTATGGAACAGGTATCGCCCTTGTGATGCTGGACCTTGTGATGCCGAAGATGGATGGATTCCAGGTCCTGACGGTGATGAATGAGAGACGCCTGCTGGAGGATATTCCGGTCATCATGATCTCCAGCGAGGACTCCGGGAAATATATCAGTGAAGCTTACGGATTCGGCGTCAGCGACTATATCAGGAGACCATTTGACGCGAGAGTCGTATACCAGCGCGTGTTAAATACGATCAAGCTGTACTCCAAACAGCGCCGCCAGCTCCGCCTTGTAACATCCCAGATCCGGGAAAAAGAGCGCAGCAACCGTATTATGATCGGTATTTTAAGCCAGATTGTTGAATTCCGAAACAGCGAGAGCGGACCACATGTCATTCACCTGAATATCGTATCGAGACTGCTTTTAGAGCAGCTGATCAAAAAGAAAAACAAATACCATCTTTCCTGGCAGGAGATCGGTCTGATCGCTACGGCGTCGGCGCTCCATGATATCGGAAAGATCAATATCGATGAGAAGATATTAAACAAACCTGGTAAATTAACAAAAGAGGAATTTGAGATCATGAAGACCCACACGACCATTGGTGCGACCATGATCGGAAAGATCGATCTGTACCACAGTGAGCGCCTTGTACAGCTTGCTTACGAGATCTGCAGATGGCACCATGAGCGCTGGGATGGAAAGGGTTATCCGGATGGCTTGAAGGGAGACGAGATCCCGATCTCCGCCCAAGTCGTATCCGTGGCGGACGTCCACGATGCCCTGGTCAGCGAGCGTGTCTACAAAAAAGCATATCCGCATGAGGTAGCGATCCAGATGATCTTAAACGGAGAATGCGGGAACTTCAACCCATTGATTTTAGAGTGTATGCTGGATATCCAGGATGAGATCCGCCGGAAGATCAGCGTTACGAGCACGGAGGACTTCGTAAGGGACGCGGATGCGCAGGAAAACATGGATATTGCCAACATGCAGTTAAATCCGCTGATGATGGAGTAAAAAAGTACCTGGCCGGATACTGAGAAGCAGATCCAGCCGGAGCAGGGCAGGTGGCAAGTGTGAAAAAAACAACTTTGTTAAAAAATTATCGGGGGGGGTATTCCAATGAATATAGCCCAGGAAATTTATGAATCTATCCAGGAATTATATCAGGAGATCATCAAAGTTGACCTGAAGACGGGAAAAGCGACAATCCTCCACAGCATCACGGATCCTTCAGACCGCGGAAAAGAATGTATCTGGGACAGCCAGTTAGAGAAATACATGAAAAATAAGATCCAACCGTCGGATCACGAGAGGATGAGAGACAACTTTTGCCTGCGGCATCTGAGAAATGAATGCGAAAAGGGCAAAGGTCTGTTCTCCAACAACTTTTCGACGATGAACGGGAAACTGCCGGATAACCATGTTACGGTGCTGGCGTTCGCGCCGGGAAACGACAGTCAGGAAAAGGTTTATGTCCTGCTGCGCAAGGCCGGACAGGAATACTTTATGTGGTCCATCGCGAATCAGTATGTATCATCGACCTGCGATTATTTTATTTATCTGGACGCGAAGCATAACAGCTACCAGATGTTCAGCAGCCGGGCGGGAACCCCGCTTCCTCCGGTGATATGCAATGATTACGAAGGATCCAAGATCGAATACGTGAGGAAATATGTGGTGGAGGAAGATCAGGAGATGGTGATGCGTGAGATGCAGATATCCCGGATCCAGGAGGTCCTGGAACACAACGAGGTCCACAGCTTCACCTGCGGGATTATGGAGCACGGAGGCTACAAGAGAAAGCGCCTGGACTACCGCTATTACGATAAAGAATGCCAGATGATCCTGTTCTCCAGGACAGACGTGACGAACGTCTATCTCGAGGAGCAGAAGAAGAGCCAGAGGATGGAGGAGCTGCTCTTAAAAGCCCAGACAGACCCACTCACGAAGATCTGCAACTTCCAGGCGACCTTTGATGCCATCAGCGAGAAGCTGACGGATACGGATGACAATTACGCGTTTTGTTTCGTGGATCTCGACAATTTCAAACAGATCAACGATACCATGGGTCATCTGGCCGGGGATGAGGTCCTTCGCCAG
>OGWR01002918.1_pt1 | contig 11639 bp, 9 predicted proteins | sample 1576061 | NCBI WGS metagenome assembly OGWR01 (sample SAMEA3541511, study PRJEB24748) | human gut metagenome | biome: human gut; feature: human-associated habitat; material: faeces | place: China | collected 2012 | reverse complement strand
GGGCACAGGATTAGGGCTTTCCATTTGTAAACTTACCGTTGAAAAATGGCTCCTCCACGCTGATTTCACGCATGTTCCAATAACTCAGGGTATCATTCACAGACTTCTGAATGGCATAGATTGAATTCACAAGGGTGCCGTCCAGGTCGAATATACAGCATTTATACATTATAGTTACCATTCCTTTCCAAGGATATACGTAAATCCGTCTTGACACAACCTACATCATAGCACAGTTCAATCTGTTTTTCCACTGCATTTGACACCGCACCCCTGGCATGCTATACTTTTTTCAGCACAAGACAGCTAAATTTTCCCACGTTAAAAGGAGCAAACCATGACGAATTCCTATATGATTACCTGCTGTTCCACAGCCGATCTGCCGGCGTCTTATCTGGCGGAGCGAGACATCCCCTATTCCTGCTTTCATTTCCGGATGAATGGCATGGAATACGATGATGACCTGGGAAAATCCATTCCCATTGAGGATTTTTACGAGAACATCCGGCAGGGCGCCATGCCCACCACATCCCAGGTGAACCCGGAACAATACGAGGCTATGTTTGAGCCCATATTAAAAGAAGGAAAGGATATCATCCACATGACCCTCTCCTCCGGCATATCCGGCACCTATAATTCGGCGGTCATTGCCAGGGACGAGATGCTGGAGCGCTATCCGGACCGGCGGATTGCCGTCATTGACTCCTGCTGCGCCTCAGCGGGCTACGGACTTCTGGTGGACACGGCCTGGGAGATGATGCAGGCGGGTGTAACATACGAGGAACTTGTGTCCTGGATTGAGGAAAATAAAAAAAGGGTCCACCATTGGTTCTTCACCTCTGATTTGACCCATTTAAGACGTGGAGGACGCATCTCTGCCTCAGCTGCCTTCTTTGGCAACATGCTGAACATATGTCCGCTGATGAATGTAAATGTGGAGGGCAAACTGATTCCCCGGGACAAGTACCGGGGCAAGAAACGTGTTATCCGGGAAATGGTGGAGCGGATGAGGGAACATGCTGAACAGGGCGCTGCCTATAACGGAAAATGCTTCCTTTCCCAATCCTCCTGCCCCGAAGATGCCGAGGCAGTGGCCAGCCTGGTGGAAGAAACCTTCCCTCAATTAAACGGAAAGGTTTTCATCGTGGATATAGGCACTGTCATCGGTTCCCACACCGGTCCAGGCACCGTATGCCTGGTGTTCTGGGGAGACGGCAGAACCGTGTAGAGTGTGTCTGAAAACTGCTTTCTGACGCGCCCCGGCCGCGCTCCGGCCCTTTAGGTTCTCTGTTCTTTCATGGACATCACATACAGGGCCGCAAAACCGGCAGCTCCGGCTATAAGGGCCGCCGCCAAATCCGCGCCTGTCGGGATGCCTGGAAAAAGTTCGGACAGGGAACCGAACATGAATCCCAGGATAATCAGATAGGTGGGCTGGGGATGACGGGACATCAGCCGCTCCAGTACCTTGGTGGTCAGGAAAATGCCGCCCAGCACGCCGGCTCCCAGGGGTATCAGGGGAAGGATATGAAAGGAACTGATGTTTCCTATAATGGTTTCATAGATTCCCAGCATATAGACCATCTGAGACACGCTGATTCCGGGCAGGACCAGCCCCACCGCAATGATGAATCCCCCAGCCAGCTGAAGGAGCAGGGCCGCGGGCCCGAAGCTTCCGTCCGGTGTAAAAAGCCCAGAGGGAATCAGCGCCAGGAGCACCACCCCCAGGATGCCTATGACAGGATAGGCCACCGCTCCCAGGTCCAGCTTTTTCACGCCTGCCTCCCTGTATATCATGGGAACACCCCCCGCCACCGCTCCCAGGAAGAAAAACCGGAGCGGAACATCGGCCCTGGTTGTGAGCAGATAGCTGATAAAGCGCGAAAACAGCACCATTCCGGTTCCTGCCCCCAGAACGAATTTGAACAGAAAGGCCATGCTTCCTGCAGGTTCCTTGAAAAAGGAGCTGATGGATGAAATGAGCCTGTCATAGACCCCCATAATCATGGCCATGGACCCTCCGCTTACTCCGGGAACCGTCATGGTCCCCCCTATCCACATTCCTTTTAAAATGATTTTCACATTGTCTCGATTCACTGGAAATACTCCTTTTCACCTTCTGTGACCTTACTGCGCGCGCGTCCCTTCCGGAACAACAGTAACGATATTCTACCCCATGCAGCCGGAAAAGTGAATTAATTTTCTGTATATATTTATGTCCGGGTACGGCTTATTATTGCCCCGGACATGAAAATAATCCCGGAGGACAGGCAGTTCTGCCTTTCTCCGGGATCTATTTTTGAGGAATATGATTATGTGATAATGAAACGGCATATGGAACCGATGTATTTAATTAATGTATTTAACCAATACGCTTAATTAACGCCGCACTGGGAATTTCCCGGCATCATGCCGACTCCCATCTGTGACAGCATGGAATTCAGGTCCTGGCCGCCCTTCTGGTACTGTACTGCCTGGGGACAATTTCCCGTATTGTAAAGTGCTGCGTTGCAGTCATTTATATTTGCCATATTAGTGCCGCATGCAGAACCCAGCATTGCTGCAAGTGCCATAGATGAAACTGATAACATAGTATGTCCTCGCTTTCTTTCTTACAGATATTACAAATCTGTTTCATTTCTGTTACAAAACTATATTATCACATATTAGGAGCCCTGTGTCTGGGAGTTATTGGAAAAACAACGACTTTTGTCTTTTTTTGCGGATTTTTCATGTTCTTTGGTAATATTTCCCCAATATCCCTCATATATTATCAGTATTATGTAATTGACGCAAACAAAAAATACGCATGATACCAGCGCCGGTTTTACTTAAAACTGCTGCCTGCCGTACAGCGGACAGGCATGTCAGGAACAGGCATGGCAATCACGATTAAGACAGGGGTTGTATATTATACTATGTTAGAATATGTAAAGAAAAATTTTTCCTGCATCCTTTCCGTACAGGACCACGGCGAAGGATGCGGGTGTGCAGACGAAATATACGATACGGTGCAGACCATGAACATCAGCCAGACCTTGAATTATTCCATCCTTTTAATCATTATGGAAGCCTTCAGCCTAATCGTATATCTGGCCACAGACTTTACAGGCAGGGCTGTTTCCATGCTCAGCTTTACCATGCTGCTGTTCCTTCTGTTCATTGCCCTTAATATTGTATACTGCAAATACTTATTAAAACAGCAGCGGACCTGTTCCACAAGGCGGAGGCTGAAACACCATACATACTTTTTCACTGCCATATTTGCCCTGTACTGTATTACAGTGAACCACATCTGCCTGCAGAGCCGCCTGACAGCAGAGAGTGTCCTTATGTTTTACATTTACATTGCCGCCGGGCCCATCTATTCCTTTACCGAAGCACTGGCCTCGGTGCTGGCTACCGCCCTGGCTGCAATTCCGGCTTTCAGAGCCCACCATGTACCGCCGGCCCTGTATTCCAACCTGTTTCTATACAGCTTCATCAGCCTGTTCCTGTCCCAGATGCGCTGCCACATCATTGTGAGCAACCTGCAAATGGTAAGAAAGGCCAGGGATGAACAGGTCTGTCTCCAGGAGCGGGCCGACAAGGACCCTCTGACGCAGCTTTTCAACCGCAACGGCTATTCTCTCCGGCTGGAGGAGCTGATTCCCTACAGCATACGGTTACATGTGCCGGTAGCTGTCATCATGATCGATATTGACTATTTCAAACAGTACAATGACACCTACGGCCATGTGCAGGGCGACGAATGCCTGAGGAAGGTGGCCGCTGCCCTGTCCGGCAGCATACACCGGGAAAATGACCTGATCTGCCGGTTTGGAGGGGAGGAGTTTCAGATACTGCTCTGTGACGTCCACCCCTCTGACGCCATCAAGGTGGGTGACCGTTTGAGGAAATCTGTGGCCGATTTAAAGATTCCCGCAGCCAACCGGAGCGCCTCCCCCTTTGTGACAATCAGCGTGGGGGTGGTGAGCACGGTCCTTACCTCCATGGATGATTACCACAAGCTGGTACGGGCAGCGGATGATGAACTTTACTACGCCAAAAGCCACGGAAAGAATATGATTTCCTTCCGGGAACTGAATCCGGCTCCCAGCTCCGACTTATCCCTGGAGGACAAACTGGAGCACGCAAAGCTCATATATGACAGCATCCCCTTCCCCTTTGCCATCATACAAATTCAGGCAAAGGACGGACAGGCCTGCGATTTTTCTTATGTATATGTAAATGAAGCCTGCGCCCGCCTGGAATGCCGTTCCAGAAACATCCTCTACCGCAAAAGCTTCCTGAGCCATTATCCGGACGCCGATACACGGCGTCTTCCCGCCTACTATGAAACAGCCATGCACGGCGGACGCCAGATGTTTTACGATTTCAGCCCGGAACGCAGCAAGTACCTTAAAATAGAGTGTTTTCAATTCCACGAAGGCTACTGCGGCTGCCTCATCGAGGATGTGACGGACCAGCACTATTTTGAACTGTACGGCAATAATGAGCTGGGACTTCTGAACCAGGTGGTAAACGGCGGCATCCTCCTGACCAGCTACCAGGCAGATTTCCCGGAAGTCATATATATGAATTCCAGGCTGCTTCACGCCCTTGGCTACTGCAGCCTGTCCGAGTACAAGCTTTTGTCCGCAGACTCCTTATCGTTCCTTAAACAGCTGCACCCGGATGATACTCATACATTCCAGGAGACCATGACCGTATTTTCCACAGACGACACAGTGCGCAGCTGCATCATACGTATTCGCAGGAAGGACGGCGCATGGCTGTGGTTCATGCTCAGAGGCAAACTGATTATTGACGAACACAAAAATCCCCTCAACCTGTTCACTGTATACCACATTACCCGACAGCTGAAGCAGCTGGGGCAGATGGTTCCTCAGGTGGATGGGGATTCCCGTATCAGTCTATGAAAACACAGGAGCTTTCCGGCGCTCTAAGCGCCGAAGATCTGCTCCGCATAATTTACAGATGCCATGGCATCCCTGCAATAAGCGTCAGCGCCTATGGTCCTGGCATAATCCTCCGTCAGCACAGCGCCGCCCACCATGACCTTGCAGGGCAGGTTGGCCGCGTGCAGGGCTTCGATGGTGGTCTGCATGTTGGGCACGGTGGTGGTCATCAGGGCCGAAAGCCCCACCAGCGGCGCACCGGTCTGGCGCACGGCTTCCACCACGCGCTCCGGCGGCACATCGCGGCCCAGATCCAGCACGTCATAGCCATAGTTTTCCAAAATTACGCGCACAATGTTTTTGCCAATATCGTGTACGTCACCTTTTACGGTGGCGATCACAATACGGCCTTTGCTTTCACCCTGGCTGCCGCTGGCGGCAATGGCGGTTTTGATCACTTCAAAAGCAGCCTGGGTCGCCGTGGCGGATTGCAGCAGCTGCGGCAAAAAGATGGAGCCTTTTTCAAAGGCATCGCCCACCACATCCAGCGCGGGGATCAGCGTTTCGTTCACCACCTGCAAAGGCTCGCGGGTTTTCAGGGCTTCCCCTGCAGCGGCGCGGGCTTCGTTTTTCAGGCCGCGGCGCACGGCTTCAAACAGAGCATCGGCCCCTGCTGCACCGCCCGCCGGGGCGGCGGCATCAGTTTTTGCCACCTGGGAAGTCTGCACCTGCACATTGGCATAGGCGGCAACGTAATCATTGCACTTTTCGTCCTGGCTGGTCAGCACACGGTAGGCGCGCACGGCGGCCATCATTTCCGGCGTGTTGGGGTTCATGATGGCAAGGTCCAGCCCGGCCTGCATGGCCAACGTCAGGAAAGTGGTATTCATGTAGCCGCGGCAGGGCAAACCAAAGCTGATGTTGGAAACACCCAGCACGGTGCGCACGCCCAGTTCCTTTTTGCACATGGTAATGGCTTTCAGGGTTTCGGCAGCGGCGCTCTGCTCGGCAGAAACCGTCAGCGTCAGGCAGTCGATATAAACATCCCCGCGGGGAATGCCGATAGCATCCGTTGCGGCCACAATGCGCTTGGCAACCTCAAAGCGGCCCTCTGCCGTTTTGGGAATGCCGTGTTCATCCAGTGCCAGACCAACCACGGCGGCGCCGTACTTTTTGCACAGGGGCAGAATGCTGTCCAGCACCTTCTGCTCGCCGTTGACCGAGTTTACGATCGGCTTGCCGTTATAAATGCGCAGCGCGCGGGCCAAAGCATCTTTGTTGGAAGAATCCAGCTGCAATGGCAGGTCGGTGATGGATTGCAGCTCCCGCACCAGCATTTCCAGCGTGGCGGGTTCGTCAATATCCGGCAGACCGGCGTTCACGTCCAGCAGCTCGGCACCGGCTTCGGCCTGGGCTACGGCCTGGGCGCAGGCATAGGCGCTGTCGCCCTCCCGCAGGGCCTGCTGCAAGCGCTTTTTGCCGGTGGGGTTGATGCGCTCGCCCACCACGGTAATGCCGTTTACCTCCACGCAGCGCACGGGGGTACACAGGCGGCTGCGCACAATAGGGGTTTTGGCGGCGGGGGTTTTATCCTGGGTCAGCTCTTTCAGCAGGCGGATGGATTCCGGCTCAGAGCCGCAGCAGCCGCCCAGCATGGAAATTCCGGTGGGCAGGTAGGCGGCCATCTCAGCGGCAAACTCCGCCGGGGTGATATCATAGCTGCCGTCCAGGTTCGGCAGGCCCGCATTGGGCTTGACAAACACCGGCATACCGGCGGGCACCACACGGCAGAGCCGCTGAGCAAAGGGCAGGATTTCCTTGGGGCCCAGCGAGCAGTTGATGCCCACGGCGTCCGCACCAAGGCCGGCGGCGGTAATGCCGTAGCTTTCCACTGTGCAGCCGGTAAAAGTACGGCCACGGGCCTCAAAGCTCATCGAGGTAAACACCGGCAGGTCACAGTTTTCTTTTGCGGCCAGGATGGCGGCTTTCAGCTCATACAGGTCGGTCATTGTTTCCAGAAAGACGAGGTCTGCCCCGGCTGCGGCACCGGCGCGCACCATCTCAGCAAACTGGGCGCAGGCATCCTCAAACGGCAGGGTACCGGCCGGGGCCAGCAGCTCGCCGATGGGGCCGATATCCAGTGCCACCAGGGCACCGGTTTCCTGCGCGGCGGTCCGGGCACATGCGATGGACGCTTCGATCACCTGCTGCACAGTATAGCCGGTTCCCTTCAATTTACGGGGGTTGGCGCCAAAGGTGTTTGCCAGCAGGATATCCGCCCCGGCGCGGGCATAGTCCCGGTGGACGGCAGTGAGCACATCCGGCATGATAAAGGCGGCCAGTTCCGGCTTTTGTTCTGTGGTCAGGCCGCGCAGCTGCAGCTGGGTGCCCATGGCGCCATCCAGCATAATAAAGCGGCGGCGGGCAAATACTTCCTCAATTTTCACAGGTGGTTCCCCTCTTTCTGTATTCGCACTTTTCGCGCAGCAGGCAGTGCCCGCACCCGGCGCGGGCCCCCGTTACCGGGTGGTTCGCCACGCCAAGGATGGCTGTTACGCTTTTGCGCGGGGTCAGCAGATTTTCCGGCGTGACCGCCATGCCAAGGCCGCGCACGGTATCCAGCGCAATGGCAAACGGCTGCTGCAAAGTCAGCGGGCAGTCCCCATAGCCGGGGGAAAAACGCCCCGTCAGGTAGTGCCCCTGCGCCTGCACGCTGGTGCGGATCTCGGCTTCCAGCGCGTTGCACAGCTCTTCCATCACAGCGGAAGCCATCGCATCCACCACAGCGGCCAGGGCAATATCCGTCAGCTCCAGGCGGCGCATCAGGGTATCAGCCCCGCTGCCAAGGGTAACGGCCATCAGCACCATGGCATCGCAGCCGCGCAGGTGGCGGGCAATATCATTCCCGGCGTTCTGCAGCGGCAGGGCGGTCAGCGGCAGCTGTTTCCACACGCCGCGCGGGGTGGCGGCGGCGCGCAGGGCGTCCTCGGCTTTTTGCAGCAGCACCTGGGATGCAGCATCCGGCTGCCAGCCCCCTGCCCCAAGGTAGCGAAGGGTTTCGGCACGGGTATCGTTTTGCGGGTAGGCTAATTGCACAGCGTTTCACTCCCCCTCTATGGGGCCAACAGGCCGATTACAGCAGGTCCTTGATGCCCTCATACACAGCGGCGGCAACCTTGGCGTCATTCATGGCATACAGGTGCACACCGTCCGCGCCGCCCTCGATCAGATCTCGCAGCTGCTGCACGGCATAGTCAACACCGGCAGCATACAGGCTTTCGGGGTCGTCCTGGTAGCGGGAGATCATGCGGGTAAACTCCGAAGGCAGGCTGGCGCTGGAAAGTGCCACCGTGCGCTCGATCTGGCTGCGCTTAACGATGGGCATAACACCGGCAGACACCGGCAAAGTGATGCCTGCGCGGCGGGCCAGGTTCAAAAAGCGATAAAAGTGCATATTATCAAAGAACAGCTGGGTCAGCAGGTGGGTGGCACCGGCCTCCTGCTTAAAGCGCAGGTTGGCAACATCCTGGGCCAGGGTAGCGGCTTCGGGGTGGCCTTCGGGGTAGCAGGCAGCGTGGATATCAAATTCCGGCTGGGTCTGCCACACAAACTGGGCCAGGTCGCTTGCGTGGGCAAAGTCCGGGCTTTCGGGGCGGGTGGGGGTGCGGTCGCCGCGCAGGGTCAGCACGTTGCGCACACCGGCGGCATTCAGCTGGTCCAGCAGCTGGGCGGCCTTTGCCTTATCGCTGCCCATGCAGATCATGTGGGCCAGCGGCTCTACGTTCAGGTCGTTTTTCAGGAATTCGGCCACTTCCACAGTGGAAACGCCGCCCGTGGAGCCGCCTGCACCGTAAGTAACGCTGATAAAATCCGGGTTAAGGGTGCGCATGGTGCGCAGGGTGTCCTTCATTTTATCAAAGTTGGCGGTCTGCTTCGGGGGGAAGCACTCGATGGAAAACACGCAAGGCTTGCGCTTGAACATCTGGGAGATCTGCATAGGATTCATCCTCCTGTATTTTTATTACTTTCCTCTATTTCTGCCCAATTAAAACTTTTGGGGCGTGCAGGAACACTTTCCTGCCGACTTACTGGGGTCAGGCACACAGAGTCAGACTGCCGGGGGTTACGCGGCGGGAGCCAGCTCTTCGTCCGGCTGTTTTGCCGTCTGCACAGTAAAGCTGCCGTCCGCCTGAGCGGTCACGGTCACCGTGCCGTACAGGTCGGTGCGGTAAAAGTCAATGCCCTCATCCTGCATTTCCTGGATGACCTCGCGGTGGGGGTGGCCGTAATCATTGTTCAGGCCGCAGCTGGCAACCACAAGCTGGGGCTGCACCTGCCACAGCAGTGTTTGGGTGTTGGATGTGGACGACCCATGGTGCCCGGCCTTGAACACGGTGGACCGCAAGCGGAACGGATATTGCTCCGCCAGGGCGGCTTCCTCGTTGCGCTCGGCATCGCCGGTATCCAAAAAGGTAAAGTTCCCGGCTTCAAACCGCAGGCAGAGCGACATATCATTTGTTGCATCGTCACTGCCCGCCGTATCGGCATCCACACCGGGCAGCAGCACGGTCAATGTGCCGGTGCCGATGGTGTACTGCTGGCCGGTATAGGCAGTTTCCACCGGTACGCCGTATTCCTGGGCGGTTTGCAGGGTGCGCTGGGTCTGGCCGGTCACGTCAGTTTCACTCAGGTCGGGGGTCAGCAGGGTCTGCACATCAAAGTTCTGCAAAACGGCCTGCATGCCGCCCACATGGTCGGCATGGGGGTGGGTCATCACCAACAGGTCCAACTGGCTTACGCCATAGCTGCGCAGGTCCTGCACAAGGTTCTGCCGGGCATCCTTGGGGCCTGCATCAATCAGGCAGGCCGCACCGTTCTGCAAAATCAGCACGGCATCCCCCTGCCCTACATCCAGGAACACCACTTCGGTTTCCCCCTCCGGCAGCGGGGCTGTGGTTTCGCTCTGGCCGGGTTCCAGGCCAACCCATTGGTAAATCTGGTCCCAGCTGGGCACAAAACCGTTGCCGCCGTAATTTTCGACCACATACAAGGCAACGGCGATGAGAACAGCGGCCACAATGGTCCACACCTGGGGGCGGCGGTAGGAATGGCGGCAATACCTGCGCCGCCGGTATTTACTCACCCTGGCCCAGCTGGCGTTCCTGCCACTGGGCGCGGGTCAGCAAAACGGCACGGGGCTTGGCGCCCTCATAGGGGCCGATAATCTTTTCCTGTTCCATCTGGTCCATGATGCGGGCCGCACGGGCATAGCCCAGCTTGCAGCGGCGCTGCAAAAGGCTGGTGGATGCCTGCCCGGCTTCGATGACGCATTCCACCGCCTGTTCAAACATGGGGTCGCGGCTGCCGCTGTCATCGTCCGAATCGGAGCTGCTGCCCTTGCCGCCCTTTTCGGCCACGGCACGGCGCTCCATCTCGGCAATCATCTCTTCATCATACTGGGCGCTGGAAGTGGATTTGATAAAGTTCAGCACAGCGCTGATCTCTTCATCCGTCACAAAGGTACCCTGCACACGCACGGGCTTGGAAGCACCGACCGGCAGGAACAGCATATCGCCGTTGCCCAGCAGCCTTTCGGCGCCGCCGCTGTCCAGAATGGTGCGGGAGTCGATCTGGCTGGAAACTGCAAATGCAATACGGCTGGGGATGTTGGCTTTGATCAGGCCGGTGATAACGTCCACGCTGGGGCGCTGGGTTGCCACAATCAGGTGGATACCGGCCGCACGGGCTTTCTGGGCAATGCGGCAGATATAATCTTCTACCTCTTTGCCGGCAACCATCATCAGGTCGGCCAACTCGTCAATGATAATGGCGATATAAGGCAGGTGTTCCAGCACATCGGGGTGCTGCTTGGCCAGCTTGTTATAGCTCTTGATATCGCGCACATTGTTTTCGGCAAACAGCTTATAGCGGCGCTCCATCTCGGCCACACTGGCCCCCAGGGCACCGGCGGCCTTGCGCGGCTCGGTCACAACGGGCATTAACAGGTGGGGAATGCCGTTGTACTCAGCCAGTTCCACCACCTTGGGGTCGATCAGAATCAGTTTGACATCTTCCGGACCGGAGCGGAACAAAAAGCTGATGATGATCGAGTTGACGCAGACGGATTTACCGCTGCCGGTGGAGCCGGCGATCAGCAGGTGGGGCATTTTACACAGGTCCGCCACCTGGGCTGTACCGGCAATATCTTTGCCCAGCGCCATGGTCAGTGGGCTGCGCATGTTGATGTAGTTCTGGGATTCAAACACTCCGCGGATGCTGACGGTAGACCGGATCTTGTTGGGCACCTCGATACCGACGGCGGGTTTGCCGGGAATGGGGGCTTCGATACGCACACCGGCGGTGGCAAGGTTCAGGGCGATATCATCCGACAGGCTGGTGATACGGCTGACCTTGATGCCCGCCTGGGGCTGCAGCTCATACCGGGTCACGGAAGGGCCGCGGCAGATATCCAGGATATGGGTCTTAACACCAAAGCTGTCCAGCGTGTTCACCAGGATATCGGCGTTTTTCTTCATCTCGGCGGCCGCGCCGCGTTCATCTTCCGGCTTGGCCGCATTGAAAAGGTTCAAAGATGGGTAAGTATACGGCGGGAACTCCTCTTTGGCCTGGGCGGCAAAGGCTGCCGTAGCTTCGCTGCTGGCATCCTCGTCCGCTTCGCGGGCTGCACCGGCGGGTGCGGTGGCTGCCGGGGCGGCAGGGGCTTTCGCCATTGCTTTG
>OGWR01002914.1_pt1 | contig 11649 bp, 2 predicted proteins | sample 1576061 | NCBI WGS metagenome assembly OGWR01 (sample SAMEA3541511, study PRJEB24748) | human gut metagenome | biome: human gut; feature: human-associated habitat; material: faeces | place: China | collected 2012 | reverse complement strand
TGGACCACGTCGTCCGTGATCATCTCACCCGGCGCCAGGATCGGGATTCCCGGCGGATAACACATCACAAACTCCGCACAGACTCTTCCGGAAGATGCTTCCACCGGAACAGAGACCTTCTCGGAGTAGAACGCTTTCTGCGGGGACATCACGACCTTCGGGGAGATATACTCACCGGAGAGAAGTCCCGCGCTGTCCTTTTTGTAGAGACGTTCCACATCATCAAGAGCCCCAACAAGACGCTCGATATCCTGAATCCGGTCTCCGATGGAGATGTAAGCAAGAATGTTGCTGATGTCACCGAATTCGATCTGGATATCATACTCGTCGCGCAGGAGGTCATAGACCTCAATTCCCGCAAGTCCGATGTCTCTTGTATACACGGAAAGCTTCGTCACATCGTAATCGAAGATGCTGTCCCCGTTTACAAGTTCTTTTCCGTAAGCATAGTAGCCGCCGATGGAGTTGATCTCCCGTCTCGCGTACTCTGCCATCTCAACGACCTTCGCGAAGGATTCCTCACCGCGGAGAGCCAGATTTCGTCTTGAAATATCAAGGCTGGAAAGGAGCAGATAGGAGGCGCTTGTGGTCTGGGTCAGGTTGATGATCTGGCGCACATAATCGGTGTTCACTCCCTTATTTAAAAGAAGAAGCGAGCTCTGGGTCAGGCTTCCGCCGGACTTGTGCATGGATACTGCCGCCATATCAGCTCCCGCTGCCATTGCGGAGATCGGAAGATTCTTTCCGAAATACAGGTGGGTTCCATGAGCCTCGTCCGCGAGGACCTTCATGCCTCTCGCATGGGCAAGCTGTACGATCGTTTTTATATCAGAGCAGATGCCGTAATAGGTCGGGTTGTTGACGAACACCGCAACCGCGTCCGGATTATCCTCGATGGCCTGTTTTACTTTTTCGACCTGCATTCCCAGCGAAATACCGAGTCTCTGGTTCATCTCCGGATTTACGTAGATCGGGATTCCGCCGCAGAGCACCAGAGCGTTGATGACGCTCTTATGTACGTTTCGCGGCAGGATGATCTTATCTCCGGCTTTTACCACCGAGAGGATCATGCTCTGGACCGCAGATGTCGTTCCGCCTACCATCAGATAGGCGCTGGCCGCTCCGAATGCCTCCGCCGCCAGCTCTTCCGCCTCACGGATTACGGAGACCGGATGACAGAGGTTGTCAAGCGGCTTCATCGAGTTTACGTCCAAAGATACACATTTCTCTCCTAAAAGCTGTACAAGTTCCGGATTTCCGCGTCCTCTCTTATGTCCCGGCACGTCAAACGGGACAACTCTCTTCTTTTTAAATGCCTCGAGTGCTTCATAGATCGGGGCTTTCTTTTGTCTCTCTCTGTCCATGGTTTTGTTCCTCATGCATTTTATTGATTGCGCATCATCTGAATAATAAAAAAACAGATGACGCCAAAACCATCATCTGCTCAAAACGATTCTATTCCATTGGGGTCTGGGGCGCGTCACTCCGCTCCCGTCTGCCTCTGACCTTTATCGTTTTTTCCTCCAAGTCTGCAATCGCAAATATATTGTCCCTGCACTTATTGACCGATTCACAAGATGATGTGTTTTTCAAACACTGATTATAAAGTAATCAACTTATAAATTTGAGCTTTTAACTCAATCAATAATGTGGGCTTAACCCCACGCGGCGCTTGACCCGCCTGTCCGATGGGCTTAACTTCCGTAGTCTGTTCTGCGGGAGTGGTCATTACATACATTTGCATGAAAACGATAAATGTCTCTTCACACTATTTTTATCATACATGAAAAAACATAGAACTGTCAAGTAAAAATTTCGTTACGTGTTTGACAAAGCAAATAGAAATCCGGAAGGATTCCAAAGCCTGCGGATCCCTTCCGGATTATTCTATAGTTCGTACAAGAGCATCGCTCTGCGAGAATGCACCATGATTCTTACGGGAATACGCCAGCTTCTCTTACCGGAATCACGCGCCAAGTCTCACGGAGGTTCGGCTTGAAACTCGCTTTACTGCTTGTTTCTTCCGTCCCAGACACCGTTTTTATCTACATAGTATCCGTCCGGTGTCCTTTGTCCGGCGTACATAATCCCTCTCTTTCCATCGGAAATCGGGTTAAAATAGTACCAGACTCCATTGAGAAGCATCCAGCCGGTCTGCATGCCGTGTTCCGGATCCATATAGAACCAGCCGCCGTAATCCTCATCCCTTAACCAGCCTGTCTTAGCATAACCCGTTTCATCAAAGGCCCACCAATTTCCGTTGATCTGCTCCCAGCTATGCGAAATATCACCGGAATCACGTACGCTTCCCTTCGGGTAGGTATTATCTGCAAAGCGTAACCACCAGCCATGCTCATCCAGCATCCAATGGCTCTTTCCGTCATTGACAAAGCTGTTTGTTTCTCCTGTGATAATTCCTGTTATACTGTCGATCGTTCCTTTGACTGAATCGTGGCTGACTGCACCGCTGCCGGAGGTTTTATCCTTACCGGAGGACGGGTTTTGGTGTCTCGGTCTTTCCGGCTCATCCGAATCATCGGAATCATCCGTTCTGTTCGATTCGTTCGGCTTGCCTGTTTCGCCTGGTTTTCCCGTTTCTCCCGGCTTGCCTGCTTCACCCGGCTTTCCTGTTTCGCCCGGCTTTTCCGTTTCACCCGGCTTTTCCGTTTCGCCCGGTTTGCCTGTTTCGTCCGGCTTTTCTTCCGTTGCTGTCACTTCTGCCGTACCGGTCATCGCTGCGATCTCATAACGAGCGGATGCCCATTCATTCGGTGTAAATACCACCTCGTAGCTATGGGTGCCTGCCTGTGCCGTCTGGGCTGGATCCTTCCAGGCAAAGCTTCCGTATTCGGTGCTTCCTCCTGATAAGGCAGAGTCACTCAGAGGACTTCCCGCCTTCACAGACGCTGCCGTCGGCCAGGTGATCTGCGGCGCAGCCACCTTTCCGATCGCGAAGGTATATGCAGCCGGAGCAGGCGTGTTGTATTTGGCCGCCCAATCATGATTAGTGTCAAAATCAAACTCGGCGGTCATCCGGTGCGTTCCTACGGATGCGATTCCCGGCTTCGTCAGGTTGAGGACCGCAGTTCCAGCTTCCCCTACAGGGATCGTATCAGGATTCTGAATTCCATTATCATAGAAGCGGATCATACCCTGCGGCTTGTCACCATACGCTCCCTGAATACCTGCAATGATATCAAAATCATCCTCGTAGGTTCCGAGAATCCCTTCCGGCTGCTGCGCTCCGGTACTCCGGTTTACAGCGATTAAGGTAAGGATGAGTGTTCCTTTTTTAACGGTTATCGTTCCCTCTGCCGGCGTGCTTGTGCCAAGGTAATTCGTTCCGTCTGCCATGGTGATGCTTACCTTTGCAGAACCGACACCTTTGATGGTCACCTGTCCCTGTGCGTCCACGGTGAGAACCGTTTTATCAGAGCTTTCATACTTCAAAGCTCCATCTCCCGCTTTATTCACACCTGTCAAGGAAAAGCTGTCGTCTCCATAGGTTTTTTCTCCAATCCATGCTTGCGGATCGATTGAAACCGAACCCTGTATCGGACGGATCGTTCCGTTCGTCTGAGCCGGATATACCACACGGTAATTCTGCAGATTCACCGTGCCCGTGCTGCCATCTGCCTCAATTACTGCCTTTGAAGAATCAACGGTTACCGTCTTACCTGTTCCGGCATTGGCATCTTCAAATCTTCCCTTCAGGCCACTGATCCTGTATCTCTGACCCGAAGCTCCTATCTCTACCGTCGCCTCTAATGCGATATCGGTACTTCCATCATAGGGCTTTTCAATGGGTGTCTTAAGAACTGCGGTCAACTCTTTCGGAGATATCTCCGGAATCACGCTTCTTTTCAAGCTATTTCCATACTGCCCTTCTGACGCTCCATCCGGGATAAATTCTACCTGATATGCAGTTGTTCCCTTTACCTCCGGATAAATGGATGAAGCGAGCGTTCCTTTCTGATCCTTACTGAAGCTCCATGTTCCAGAAACCGGTGATCTACTATAATTAACAACCTGAAATCCTTCTGCCAGTTGTACCGAAATCTGATCAAGTGTCTGTCCATAGGTTCCCGTCGTTTCAAAGGATACTTTACCGGCGGGACCGTCGATCAGTAATGCATCCGGTGTTGTCACCGACAAGCGTTCAGCCGGCTTCGATGCAAAGCTACTGTCTGTTGCTTTCACACGAAGGGTTATATAATAGGTGTTAGCCGGCTTCCGATTCTTAAACCAAGTCCCTGACTGCCACTGAAGCTCGCCATCCACGGATTCTGAAATTCCGTACTCACAACCGGAAACGGCCGTCCCAGCCTTAATAAGGTAGCTGTCTTTCGTTACATTTGTTATCTGTATCGGATCCGGTTTTTTCGGTCTTACCGGAAGCTTTATCACGGTTGCTTCGCCTGCTGCTTCGGAACCTGCGGCCGCCTTTCGCACATACAGAGTAATCTCGGTCGCACTCTCCAGCTGTTTATCCAGAATTCCCGTCAGAGACACCTCGCCGCCTGCCGGAATCTTTGTCCAAGTTTCAACCATCATAGATTGCGCATATTCGAGATCATACAAAGCCATATTTTTCAGGACTTCCCTTTGATAATCAATATAGGTCTCTTTACGCTCCAATACATTCTCATCCTTACCTGCCTCAACCTTTCCGGTAAATTCCACACCGCCAAAGGTGGCTTTCACTGCCTCCGATGCCGGAAGATACATATAAATCTTTCCGTTGGAATCTGTCCGGACATCCTTAAAGCCGTAGGAGCTTCCTTCAATACCTGCTTTTTCAACCAGTGTATTATTCTCATAGATACCGGTCAGATCCGCTGTGGTGAAATAAACCGGCTTACCATTCCCATCTTTTGCTGTATTCTTCTGCCACTTTTCGCCTGCCTTCTCCCAGCCATAAATGATCGGTCGCGGTATATTTCTATCCGCCCCTATCAAACAGATCGTTCCACCTGTAATCGTCACATCGGTTGGTGCCTGTGTAGACTCATACCCCTTTCCAATATGAGCAGCATTCCTACCGCTTTCATTATTTTTCTTCACTAAGCATATGGTGCCGCCGTCAATCAGTACACTCGATGAACTGTCTCTACCGCTTCCGATGCAGGCACCATCATAAGAATAGGCTGTAATCATTCCACCATGAATCTCAATCTTTGCAATTATCGCTGAGCTTCCAGGGGCATATCCATAACCGCTTCCAATTCCGGCACCACTCCACGAGCTTGCATTCACCGTTCCGCCTGCTATCACGATTTTGCCGGTTCTTTTCTTGCCAAAAGCACTTCCTGTTCCGATTCCGGCACCATTCGATTTTGTTTCTGCAGTTATCGTTCCTCCGCTAATCCGTATTTCTTTTACACTATTTCTTGCCGAAGCACCGATAGCCGCTCCGTTAGAATCGGAAGTTGCAATTACAGTTCCCCCCTTGATGTGAATGGTTCCTGCATCCTCTCCTCCATTTCCTCCAATTGCTGCACCAGTCCCCTTTACACCTGTATTATTGAGCACCTCGATGGAGCCCTGCTGTTCCGGCTCACTGTCAATCGTAAGCTTTGCATCTTTCGCCACGCTGATACCGGCAGGTGAAACTTTTTCCCCTGATTGATTAATCGAAATCTTGTTTTCCCCTTCCAGATAGGTGGTCACATGGGATTCTCCGTTTATCTGAATCGGTGCAGTAGCCTCTGCCGGTGTAATCGTAAGGCTCTTTAATACGAGCTTTAATTCCTCGGAAGCTGGGGTATCCACAGAGAGATGATAATTCTCTACCAGCTTAGATGAAGTGATCCGATAGCTTTTATCATAGGACTGGTCTATTAACTTTGCTGTAACCACCTTGCCGGAATCATCTGTTTTAGAATATAAAATTGTCAGCTTACCATCTGCCCCGGAAAAAGATATATTTCCAAGGGAAAGATCCAGCTCTCCCTCCAGCGCCTCTGCCTCATTTAATACGGTAATATCCGTTCCAGCAGCCTTTGCTTCTACCGTTTCGCTGTCCAGAGTAAAGCTTCCTCCGGAGCTGCCTAAACCTGCAATACCCGTATTTATCACAAACCGGTAATTTCCGGCCGGAAGATATGCCAGAGCAGATGCATGATTGCCTGCTTCTGCATCGATTGTCAGCTTCCCGTCAAAGGCAAACTGGCCTTTTTCCTGCTTTAATTCCACCGGATCTTCTGAAGCAGCTCCAGCCAGCCGTTCGGCTGTCAGAGATACATTCTCTGCCGCCCGCACCTTGGATGAATAGAAGTGGAACCGGACAGGATACAGGGGTTCTCCGATGGTAAGGGAAAGATTCGTTTCCTCCTCTGACTTCATCGAGAGGGATCCTGTTACTGTAAAGCTATTCGTATTTTCTCCTTCCCCTCCTTCTTCCTGTACCTGAACCGATACCGGAACCACTCCGGACAGAGGCGTATACCAGCTGACTTTATCGGTCTTTATCTGATAACCGGAAGCTTTTTTAGATGAATAGGTTACTACATCCGGTGCAGTGCCGCCTTCGCTTGCTTCTTCCCCCAGTCGAACCGTCAGTGTATAATTCTTATCATTCTTCAAACGGTCATCATGGATGGTCAGATCCATTGTCTTCTGGTAAGCGGCTTTTCCCAGCGTGACGGAGATGGCTTCATCCTTTCCTTTGTTTAGAACAACCCTTCCATCCATCGTCTTACCTTCCCCGCCACCGGAAGGCTTCAGCTCTACAACCATCTGCATATTTCCAGAATGGCCTATCCACTGGGTTATATCCGGTATCGTTCCCCTGAATCCGGAGACGGTCATTTCTGCCTTTGTCTGATAAACCGGAGAGTCTTTTCCTGTATCATTTTCCCGATACAGGGATATGTCAGCCTGATAGGTTCCATCTGGTAGCTGGTTATCATATACGGTGATCCGGAATGTTTTCTTTCCGTAGGTACAGTCTCCCCGGGGCTCAATTTTGCTTTCAAGTGGCAGCTCTAACTGCACCTCCTCGGAAATAGTGACACTGCCGCCTTTCATGCTATTTCCAGACAAAGGCTTTAACACTCCATAACCAATATTTCCGCCCGTTACCTCCACAGATCCACTTAATATCCGGATATCGCCACAGGATAATTGTAAACCATCCACTCCATTCCATCCGGTGCCGATGGCAGCTCCCGGATATCCTAATTCGCCATTATTATAAGAAGATACGGCTATATTGGGAGCTTCGCCTTCCGTCCCGCCGATCACGATGGTGTCTACACCTCCACCAGCTCCGCCTCCGATTCCGGCTCCTGTCTCCCTTCCTCCTGCTGCGGTTATCCTTCCGCCCAGTATTTCAATGGTTCCGCCGATTCCATACAGACCGGTTCCGATTCCGGCTCCTCCATGATAATTCATCGATTGGGAAACCCGATAAGCTCCACCTTCAGCTACAATGCTTCCACCCTTGATTATAATCGTTCCTGTCCCATAGTTCTTATCTGCACCTTCGTAACCTGTTGTTCCGGGTTTTCCTCCGATACCGGCGGCCCCATAGGCGCCTCCCACTGCCTTCAGACTTCCGGTACTCTGCTCCGTAATAACCAGCGTTGCATCTTTTCCCACCTCAATTCCGGCTCCATCATCCAGTCCCACAAGTGTATTGGTTCCTTCTAAGGTCAGATTCAGCCGGGCATTGCCTTTCAGGTAAATACCGGCCAGATTCCATCCTCTGGCCCCATCAGATTTGATCGTTACATCTTTAATCGTCAGATCGACCGTAACATTATCAATTATGATACCGCCCTTGATGTCTGTATAAGTCGACTCCGGCCGGGTGCTCGGGCAATAGGAGCCGGTAATGGTTTTTCCATTAAACCGATCTTTGTTAGTGCTATTAATGAGCAGATGCTTATTATTCAGGTTATATTCCACGCCTGCCAGAGTCATCAGCTGCATCTCTCCTACGAGAACGCAGATTTCCGGAAGCTCTGCCTCCTCTCCCAGTGAATATTCCTCCGGCAAAACCGGTGTATAGACATAGGCACTGCCGTTGTAGTCCTGGTTTGCCTCATGATAGCCTGCCCAGGTCTTATAGGATGTTTCAATAGGTTCTCCATCCTCGTCAAATTCTTCAAAATAGTCCTGTGGGGAGATCCCGCCATGAAATTCCGGGTAGTCGCTCTCACCAATATCCAGCTTCCAGGTCACGCCAAAGATCCTGCTGATATTCTCATCTGCTTCCGCTTCTGAACGTTCTTTTTCATCATCAGCTTCCGCATCTATCTGCAGTTTCCCTTCTGCTTTTGGAGCATCCTCTAAAGTTTCCTGCTTCATCCGAACCTCCAGAGTATCCGGAAGAACGATATCGCTTTCTTTGGCACCCAGAGACAGCTTCTGCACCGCAATAGCCTCATCCAGCCCCAGGAACGCTTCTATCTCTGCTTTTATCTCTGCTTTTATCTCTGCTCCTGTTGTTGTGCCGTTTGGTGCTCCGGTTATTCCGGCCTCGGTTCCTGTTATTGCTCCGTTTGCCCCTGCCTCTGCACCTGTCTCATCTTCATTTGCTTCCGGCGGCATCGTTGTCCCACTGCCGGGTAAAACGCCAGTATCAGACTCGTCGCTGTCATTTTTTACTTCTGCATTCGATGGAGAAGCATTCGACGGAGAAGCTTTTAATACAGATTTTTTTAATAACGTTTCTTTTGATGACGTTTCTTTTTCTGCTGTTTCCGCAGTATCATCTGCTCCCGTTTCATCCTCGATCCGCTGCTGCGAACCGGCCGCCAATGCCTGTGGCTGCCATCCGCATGTATTCCATATTAATATAGCTGCCAATGCGGCTGCTAAAATTTTTTTCGATTTCTTTCTCATACCTTTCTCCTCCCCTTTTACCCGGATTCAGGTTACTGTTCACGCGTTGCGCAAACAGTAACAGATCCAGTACAAACATCAGGTTTCCTCAATATTTACATTTTTCACATAATATTCTATACTAATATCATATCAATCACGTGTTTTTCTGAAAACCACCTCGACGCAAATGGTCAAACCTCGACCTAATTGGTTCAGAAGCATCGTGGTGAAGGGAGTGCTGCAATTATGATGCATATTGCCATTGTGGAAGATTTCGTTTTCGATCAGAAGCATCTGATTAATTTAATACAGAAGAATTTCGAGAAATATGGAGAAATGGCTGATTTTACCTGCTATGAGAGCGGTGAATCATTCTTAGAGGCTTTCCGCCCCGGTCTTTTCAACGCCGTATTTATGGATATCATGCTTGCAAAAAACGGCCTGAACGGGCTTGAAACAGCCGAAAAGCTTCGAGCTGTTGCCGCGCGGATCCCTCTTATCTTTGTGAGCAATGAGCGGGACTATTCCCTTGAAGGATACCGGGTACATCCGCTTGACTATCTCTTAAAGCCGGTGGATGCGGACACACTGGCCTGGTGTCTCGATGAGATCCGCACTTTTCGGGCCGAACCGGCTTATATCGAGATTCAGGCTGTCCTTGGACAGGGGCAGTCATCCTGCCAGCGGATTCTTCTGGATGATTTTTTATACGCAGAAACGCAGAATCACCGCCTGATCATCCACACGTTAAAGGGGGATGTTGCCACGCGCCTCTCCTTTTCGGATCTAATGGCGCTGCTGCCGAAAGGCGGACGTTTTTATATGAGCGGCCGCAGTCTCCTCCTCAATTTTTCACAGGTAGCTTCTGTAAATGAGGATGGTTCTGTCCATCTGAAAAATGGTTCCTGCTTCTTCTGCAGCCGTCGAAAGAAAAAAGAGACAAGAGAGGCATTTATGTCATACCTGTTTACCTGTATGCGGAAGGGAAAGATTTCATAAGGAGCTTTGGAGTTTCCTATTCCATGACCTTCTCCTTTTGTCCTGCCGAAAATATTTCTTTTATCTTAATGTCAGAGGATTCTTTATGTCAAGTATACGCTGTGAAATTGTTCTTATATAAAAAATGTGTCTTGGCATATTCTCGCGCCTCACGCGGTCGCTTACGACAGTCTGCATCTTCGCGCGAATGCGCATCTTTGGCACGTCAGTGCCTTTTTATGTAACAGGAAATTCCCCGGAATTTCCTGTTACATAAAAATAGTCCCGACATACAGACTTTTCTGTCCATATTGCCGGGACTGTTTTTATTTTCGCATGATCTTATCGCGCTAAAGTTCTCTTACTCTCTTACTAACAGAGATTTACCAGTCATCTCTTTCGGCTGTTCCATTCCCATAAGCTCAATCAGGGTCGGAGCGATATCTGCAAGGCAGCCGCCCTCTCTGAGGCCGCAGCCCTCGCCCGCGTTTACAAGAATGAACGGAACCGGGTTTGTTGTGTGAGCGGTCCACGGCTCTCCTGTCTTGTAGTCGATCAGCTGCTCTGCGTTTCCGTGGTCAGCACAGATGAACATCACGCCATCAACCTCTTTGATTGCCTCAACTGCTTTTCCAACGCACTCGTCGACAGCCTCGATGGCCTTGACCGCCGCGTTCTCAACGCCTGTGTGGCCTACCATATCCGGATTTGCAAAGTTTACGATGATAACATCATATTTTCCGGAGCGGATCGCGTCTGTCAGCTTCTCACAAACGGCCGGTGCGCTCATCTCCGGCTGAAGGTCATAGGTTGCGACCTTCGGGGACTTCACAAGGATACGGTCCTCACCCGGATTCGGCTCCTCAACGCCGCCGTTGAAGAAGAAGGTAACATGGGCATATTTCTCTGTCTCAGCAATTCTCGCCTGAGTCTTCCCGTGGGCAGCAAGGAACTCACCGAAAGTATTCTTGATCGTCTCTTTCTTGAATGCGACAAGTTTGTTCGGAATCGTCTCATCGTAATCAACAAAGCATACATATGTGGTCTTGATCCTCTTCGCTCTCGCAAATCCTGTAAACTCGTCATCACAGAATGCGCGGGTCATCTCTCTTGCGCGGTCCGGACGGAAATTGAAGAAGATCACGGAATCGTTGTCCCTGATCGTTCCGATCGCATTTCCATCTTCCCCTGTCACGACAGCCGGAACAACGAACTCATCCGTCTTTCCGTCATCGTAGGACGCCTGAATCAGTTCCGTCGCGGATGTTCCCTTATTGCCCTCACCCGCTGTCAGTGCCTTATACGCAAGCTCCACACGATCCCAGCGGTTGTCACGGTCCATCGCGTAATAACGTCCCATAACAGATGCCACCTTGCCGACACCGAGCTCTTTCATCTTCTCCTCTAACGCTGCGACGAAATCCTTTCCGGATGCCGGCGGAGTGTCACGGCCGTCTAAGAAGCAGTGAACGAATACCTTGTCGAGTCCGTTTCTCTTTGCGAGCTCTAAGAGTCCGTAAACATGGGTGATATGGCTGTGTACGCCGCCGTCGGATAAGAGTCCGAACAGGTGAAGCGCGGAGTTATTCTTCTTGCAGTTCTCAACAGTTGCAAGGAACTCTTCGTTCTTGAAGAAATCGCCGTCCTGGATAGACTTTGTGATTCTTGTCAGTTCCTGGTAAACAATGCGGCCTGCGCCCATGTTCAGGTGTCCGACCTCAGAGTTTCCCATCTGTCCGTCCGGAAGTCCGACAGCAAGTCCGCTGGCCTGACCCTCCACAAACGGGCACTCCTTCATTAAGCGGTCCATCACCGGTTTCTTCGCCTCATATACCGCAT
>OGWR01002910.1_pt1 | contig 11654 bp, 10 predicted proteins | sample 1576061 | NCBI WGS metagenome assembly OGWR01 (sample SAMEA3541511, study PRJEB24748) | human gut metagenome | biome: human gut; feature: human-associated habitat; material: faeces | place: China | collected 2012 | reverse complement strand
CCAGAAGGAAATAATGGAGATAGTGTAAATCCAGAACAAAATGGACAAGGTGGACCTTATCCGCAAACACCTACTATAGAAAATGTACGTCTTACCTTAGATACTGTAGAAAATACAATGAATGGTAAACTAAATAATATGGAAGAATTGAAAAAACGTTTGCAGACTGCTATCATGATGAAACGTCAGCAAGTAGCAATTGCTAATCAGACCATATCTATTACTCCATCTATTTGGCCAGCTAAAGGTGTAGTAAGTTCACCATATGGTCTTCGTTGGGGCGGTAGTGATTTCCACCCTGGTATTGATATTGCAAATGATATGGGAACACCAATTAGAGCAACAGCTGATGGCGTTGTCAGCATTGCTGGTTGGAATTCTGGCGGATATGGAAATATGGTAGATATTGACCATGGCAACGGAGTGATGACTCGTTATGGACATGCTTCTTATGTAGTAGTATCTGCGGGTCAACAAGTAAAACGTGGACAGATTATTGCTTATATGGGAAGTACAGGCTTTTCAACAGGCCCTCATGTACATTATGAAGTTCGTATAAATGGACAAGCTGTAGACCCATCTGGATATTTATTTAACTAATAAAAATAACAGTGATGAATTAGACTAAATAGGAGTTTAATTCATCACTTTTTTTATTTACAATTTTTTATATATGTAAAGTTGTTAATTTTATGATATAATAGAAAACATCTACATAATTTTAAGTAAACAAAAAGGAGATGGTTTTATTGGCTAAAGAGCAAGTAGAAGTAAAATTAACACCACAAGAAATAGTAGAAAAAACAACTATAGCTGATGTATATCGTGCTGTTAAAAATTTAGATGGTGTTATATACAAAACTAAATTAATCTACAGTGATTATTTTTCCAATTTATCACATAATGATATATATATAAAACCTGAAAACTTGCAAAAAACAGGTTCTTTCAAACTTCGCGGAGCGTATAACTGCATTAGTCAGTTGAGTGAAGAACAAAAAGCTCATGGTGTAATTGCAGCTTCAGCTGGTAATCATGCTCAAGGTGTAGCTTATGCAGCTCAACAATTAGGCGTTAAAGCTGTAATTGTTATGCCAGCGACTACTCCATTATTAAAAGTAGAAGCAACTCGTGCTTATGGAGCAGAAGTTGTATTATCTGGAGATAGTTTTGATGATGCGGCAGCAAAAGCAGTAGAATTACAACAAGAATTTAATTATACATTTATCCACCCATTTAATGATATCGAAGTTATCTTAGGTCAAGGTACTACAGCTTTAGAAATCATTGATGATTTAAAAGATGTTGATGCGATTTTAGTACCTATCGGTGGTGGCGGTTTTGCCAGTGGTGTAGCACTTGCGACTAAAATGGTAAATCCACATGTAAAAGTAATCGGTGTAGAACCTTGTGGAGCAGCTTGTATCAAGGCATCACTTCAGGAAAATAAAGTAGTATCTTTGCCAAGCGTTGATACTGTAGCAGAAGGTACAGCAGTAAAAACACCAGGTGATGTAACATTTGAATTCATTAAAAAATATGTAGATGAAGTAATCACAGTTTCTGAATTTGAAATTATGTCAGCTTTATTATCTTTGATTGAAAAACATAAATTGATTGCTGAAGGTGCGGGCGTATTATCTTTAGCAGCTAGTAGAAAATTACAATTCAAAGGTAAAAAAGTAGCTGCTATTGTAAGTGGTGGTAATATTGATATTTCTACAATTTCAGCACTTATTGATAAAGCTTTAATCGCTCGTGGTCGAGTATTCTGCTTTAGTGTACAACTTCCAGATAAACCAGGTCAGTTATTGGCAATTTCTCAAATTTTAGCAGATTTAAATGCCAATGTAATTAAACTAGACCATAATCAGGCTAAAGTAACAGATAGCTTCAAAAAAGTAGTGCTTGAAGTAACTGTTGAAACAAATGGTATAGAGCATATTCAACAAATTACTCATAGCTTACATGAACATGGTTTTAAAGTTAAGAAAATATATTAATAAAAAAAGACGATAACTATTAAAAGTTATCGTCTTTTTAATTATATTAGCCTAATTCTAAAAATTCACGTTGTCTTTTTGTAAAACGTATAGATTGGTTATAGCCAAAAGATTTTGCATATGAAATAGCATCATCAATATGATTACCACAATGTTCTGGTTTATGTGCATCAGAAGAAGTGATAATAGGAAGATTGTATTCTACAGCGATTTTCATAAAATCAGGATATGGTGAAATTTCAGCTATAGGATAGCGATATAAAGTACCAGTATTGATATCGATAGCCATATTAGCTTCTTTAACAGCTTTGGCTACACGGACTAAATAAGGTGTAACATCAAAATCTGGTATATTTTTAAATAAACGAATATTAAATGGATGACCTAAAACATCATAAATTTTACTAGCGCAGAGTTTTTCAACTTCTTGTGCATACCAATCATAGATTTCTTCTAAAGTATGATTATTCCATTCATCTTTTATTTCTGAAGAATCATAAGCCCAACCATGAAGAAAATGGATAGAGCCAATGATATAATCAAAATCATATGGTGCTAAAATACTTTTTACTTTTTCTTGGTCTTGGAAATTGCATACTTCAATTCCTGTTTTAACCTTGTAGCCTAATTTTCGCAATTTAGCCATAAAGTTAAAATAATCATCTAAAGTGTATTTAAATTTATTTTTCTTTAACCATTGCTGTTGGAATTTACCTACAAAGCTATCATCTAAAATTAAATCTTGATAATATAAATCTTTAAATTCAGGAAAAGTATGGCTATGTTCAGAGATGCCAATTTCTGTCAATCCATGATTTTTAGCACTATCAAAAAATCCTTTGACCCAATTTTCATCATAAGAGCCATATTCAAAATGCATATGATAATCTAATTTCATAATATTAGCTTCTTTCTATTTGATATTTAATCAATGATTGCTTTCTTGTTGAGCAAGTAATTGACGAATTGTTTTAACTACACCATTTTTATAATTTGGTGGTGCTATATAGCGAGCTACTTTCTTTAATTCAGGAATGGCATTTTCCATAGCATAACTATAATATACAGATTGCATCATTTCATAGTCATTTAAATAATCGCCAAAAGCGACACATTCTTCTGGTTTTATATTTAATTTTTTCTGTAATTTTTGGATAGCTACACCTTTGTTAATGCCTAAAGGAATGATATCCACCCAGATATCACTGCTTAAAACTACTTGCATTTCATCAGCTAAAGGTAAGAATTTTTTATAGACATTATTTAAAGAATCGCGATTAAAACAATCACAAAGAGAAATTTTAATAATTTCATCATCAACTTCAGAAAAATCATGAAGAATTTTATATTGAGTGTAATAAAGATTTAATTCATCATGAAATTCTTTATTTTGAGAGATGATATAGCCACCTTTTTTACCGCTTAATACAATTTCTACTTTTGGCAATTTTGCAGTTTCATCAATAATTTTTTGTACAGCAGTATCTGGTAATGTAGCAGAGAAAATTTCTTTATCATGTTGGCAGACATAAGTTCCATTTTCAGAAATAAAAAGTAAATCATCTTTATATTTAGGAAATTGGGAAACGAGTGCTTGATATTGGCGTCCGCTAGCAGGTGAAAACATAATATTATGTTGTTTTAATAAATCCATAATTTCATCAAAATCATCAGGTAATTTATTAGGTTCAACAAGTAAAGTACCGTCCATATCGGAGATAATCCATTTAATCATATAGCAGACTCCTTTATCAAATTTTGGTAAAAATAATTTTATATAGAAAGTTTATCATAAATACTTAAATTTGGGTATAAAAAAACTACCCTTTAATGAGAGAGGGTAGTGTAGATATTTCATTATGGTGGGCGGTAACAGGATCGAACTGCTGACATCTTGCTTGTAAGGCAAGCGCTCTCCCAGCTGAGCTAACCGCCCAAATAAAAAAATGGTGCCTCAGAGCGGAATCGAACCACTGACACGGGGATTTTCAGTCCCCTGCTCTACCGACTGAGCTACCGAGGCAAATAAAAATGGCGACCCGAAGGGGACTTGAACCCCTGACCTCCGCCGTGACAGGGCGGCATTCTAACCAACTAAACTACCGGGCCGTAGTGGTGGGCGATAACAGGATCGAACTGCTGACATCTTGCTTGTAAGGCAAGCGCTCTCCCAGCTGAGCTAATCGCCCAAATATGGTGACGCGTATGGGATTCGAACCCATGAAGCCGCCGTGAAAGGGCGGTGTCTTAACCACTTGACCAACGCGCCATTGTAATGGTGGCTCACCCGAGATTCGAACTCGGGACACCCTGATTAAAAGTCAGGTGCTCTGCCAACTGAGCTAGTGAACCGTATTGCGTTGTTGTCGCTTGACAACGTAGATTATTATATAGAACTTTGAAACAAATGTCAACACTTTTTTTGAAAAAAATTAAAGTTTTTTTGCTTTGCAAAAAAAAGGGGCTAAAACCCTTGTTAAATAAGGATTTTAGCCGTGCTACCTTTTTCATGATTTTTGGTGATTTGAATTTGTTTATCAATTTTTTCTTTTAATTCATCAACATGAGAGATGATACCGATTAATTTATTTCCTTGAGATAATTGAGAAAGAACTTTGATTGCTTGAGCAAGTGATTCACTATCTAAAGAGCCAAAACCTTCATCAATAAACATAGTATCTAAATGAATACCACCGGCAAAAGATTGAATTTCATCGGATAAACCGAGAGCTAAAGATAAGGAAGCTTTGAAGGACTCGCCACCAGATAGAGTTTTTACACTGCGAGTCGTGCCGTTATAGTGATCGATTACATCTAATTCTAAACCAGTTTGCGAGCGAAGTTGTTCACTTGATTTAGAGCGCACTAATTCATATTGACCTTGTGTCATCATCATCAAACGAGTATTAGCTCGAATTAAAATTCGATCGAAATAGTGCATTTGTACATAAGTTTCAAGCATGATACGTTCTTTGCCGGCAACTGAACCTGTAGCTGTAGTGTAGAGTGCTTGTATATTGCTATAAAGAGATTGTTTTGTATCTAATAGTTCAATTTTTTTCATTAATTTTTGTTGAATTTGGTGATTAGTAGTAATTCTAGTATGCAGTTTTTGCATTTGAGGCATTAAATTTTCTTTTGTTGATAAATACTCTTGTTGAATTTTTTCTAATTCGTTTAAATCATAATTTTGAGGTGTGAGTTGTGTTTGTAGTGAGGCGATTTTTGCTTTGATTTCTACAAGTGATTGATTTAATTTATCAAATTCAGTTTGAGCAGTAGCGAGATTTTGTTGTAAATAATTTTGTGTTTGTTTATATTTTTGAAGTTGCTTTCTAGCTTCATTTTCATCAGTGAATAAAAGAGCTTTAGTTAAGGTATTGATTTCAGTTGTTAAGATTTCAATATCTGTATTTTCTTTGACGATAGAAGTATTTAATGTTAGGAGTTTTTGCTCTAAATTTTTTTGCAATAATAGATTTTTTTCTAATTGCGCATTTAAGTTTATTTGTTTTTGGCTTAATTTATTTAACTGGATTAATTGCTTATTAAGCTGATTTTTTTCGTTTATAAGTTCACATTTTTTTATTTCCACATCATGAAAGATAGTTTTTTGAGTGAAGTTACCTAAAATATTTTCTGCTTGTGCTTTTATTTCTGTAAAAAGATTATGCAATTTACCATTTAATTCGCTAGCTAATTGGGTAATTTCATTCAATTTTTGGGAGAAAATATCGCATCTATTTTTTAATTGTTCAAGTTCTGCTTGAGTTGGTGCCAACGTAGATATTTTGGCTAATTGTGGGTGATTTGTAGAACCGCAAACAGGGCAAGGTGTGTATGGTTTTAAATCTTTGGCTAAAATGCCTGCTTGTTCTGCTAAAAACAAGTGATTTTGTTGATTATAAATTTGTTCTAATTCAGCAAGTTTTGCCTGCTCGTGTTGCCATTTTGTCTTATATTCTTTGTGTTTTAAAGATGTTTGTTTATATTTTTCAAGTAGTGTGGAGAGTTTTGTTAAATTTTGTAGTCGTTGATTATTTTCTTTTTGTGCAGAATTTGTTTGTTCAATCTGTACATTTATATCTGTTAGAGTTTTTAAATCTGTTTGTATATCATTTATAGTTTGCGTTAATTTTGCTAAAGTGGCTTCATCATTTGCCATTTGTTGTTGTTTGCTTTGCAATGCTTTTTTTGCTGTTTGTAAGAGATTTTGCTGTTTAGATATATATTGATATTTAGGTAATTCTTCTGTTAATTTGGCAATATTTACATTTAGTGAAGTAGATTTTATTTCAAAATCTTTTTGTACTAGGGATAATTTTTTTTGAATGCTAGGGAGTATTTTTGCTTTAGTTGTTAATTCTGACTGATATTCATTGATTTTTTGCTGTATTTGCTGTTGATTAATAGCAGTATTTATAATTTTTTCATTTTCTTTGATATTTTGTTCTAAAACCGTAAAATCTTTTTCTAATTGTTTTAAATCATTTTTATCTTGATTAATGATTTGTTCTAAATTTACAAGGCAATCTTTAGGCATCAATGGATTGAAGTCATAATTCATATTTTCAGGAAGTATGATTGTTTCTATATATTGCTTAATACTGTTATCAATCAGGAGAAAATCTTTTTTGAGGGCATTGAAGCGTTCTTTTAATTTTTCTTGTAATTGTTGATATGGTTTAGTATTGAAGATTTTGCGGAAAATATCACTGCGTTCTTTTGTCGAAGCATGGATTAATTTTAAAAATTCTCCTTGAGCAATCATGGCTATTTGTGTGAATTGATTTACATCAAGACCGATTAACTCATTTATGGAAGAGTTCACTTCTTTTATGCCTGTTATTGGCTGTTGATTGGGTGGATAAAATTCTGCTTGAGCTTTTTCTTTGACGAAGCCATTTCCTTTTTTGGCAGGGCGAAGATATTCAGGATTACGGCGAATAGTGTATGATTTATTGTTGTATAAAAAAGCCATTTCTACAAATGTAGGCGTGTTTTTGTCGGCATATTTACTGCGAAGCATTTCATTTTCACGGATGCCACCACTAGTATGACCATAGAGGGCAAAAGTAATAGCATCAAAAATTGTAGTTTTGCCTGCACCTGTATTGCCACTGATTAGATAGATACCTTTATTGCCTAATAGACTCATATCCAATTCGCATTTATCAGCATAAGCACCGAAAGCTGATATAGTTAATTTTAAAGGACGCATTATTTTTCCTCCCAGATATCTTGGATTAATTCTTGTAAAATATCTATTTGCTTATCATTTAAATTTTGATTATTTTGTTTGTAATATAATTCTTCAAAGAGATTTAATGGCGTTTTTAAATTGGCAATATCTGTAGTTTCGATATTTTGGACTGTTTTGGTGCGAAGGTTATCATAGGTCAGTTGCATGATATTAGGATAGATAGAACGCAGGCGATTAATGGCATCAGGAATATCTTCTTCATCAGTGAGTGTTATGGCTAAATAATCATCTGTATTCGTTTGTTCATAATTGCTCTTTAGCGTTAATTCTGCATAAGAGCCTTTTAATTTACGCATATCATGAAGAAATGAAAGTTTTTTTTCATAAATGGTCAATTTGTTTTTCTGTGGAAAATCAAGGATAGTAACAGTTTTTTCTTGATTAGCTTCAGAAAAAGAATATTTTAATAAAGTTCCACAATAACGAATTTTTTCAGTTAAAACATTTTGCGGTGTATGCAAATGACCAAGTGCTACATAATCAAAATCTTGAAATAATTGAGCATCGACATTATCTATACCGCCAACGATGATTTCCTCGGAGTCGCAAGTGTAAGCACCTGTTACGAATTGATGAGCGATTAGAATATTGCGTTCATTTGGATTTAAAGATATCTGCTTTAGAGCTATTTTTAATGCTTGATTATAAGAAGTGATTTCTTCATCAGGAAAATAACTTCTTACAATAGCTGGTTTAATAAATGGCAAAAGATAAAAATTAATATTGCCATGTTCATCTTTTAAAGTGATATGAGAGATTTTGCCGTCATAAATGGGTGAGATAAAAATATTATTGTCTTTAAATAAATTCGCTCCAAAAGCTACACGTTGAGCGCTATCATGATTACCGCTGATAATAAAAACGGGCAGATGTAACTCTGCCCAAGATGTTAAAAATTCATCAAATAATTGTATAGCTTGATTGGTAGGAACGGATTTATCAAATACATCACCAGCAATCATAACAGCATCAATAGCTTCTTCTTTTGCAATTTGAAGTATTTGTTTATGGATATGCCTTTGGTCTTCATATAGAGAAAAACCATTGAGATTTTTACCGAGATGAAGGTCGGACAAATGCATGATTTTCATAAAGTATCCCTTTCCTAAATTAAATATATTGAGATTTATTTTTCTAATTGTATAGTGGCAAAAGTACGACCACATTCACAAGTATGTTTATAATCAATAGAAGCTGTCAGTTTAGTTTGGAAGCGAATAATAGGCATTGCTTCAAATGTTAAAGGAGTAATGACTAATTTATTATCAACAACTTCTGGATAGAGATAATCATCTTGTACATGAACATGATTATGTTCACAAGTGAAAATGATACCTGCAAAGCCAAAATACTTAGACATATAAACTTTAGCTAATGGATGATGGAAATGATGTTCGATTTCATCAAGTGTTGTATCTTGGAAGTTATCAATTAAAACAATGATTTTTGGCGGTAAGTGATCAACATTTCGTTCAATCATAGTTTTTAAATTTTTAGCACTGATGATTAAAGATGTAGCATTGAAAATGCCGATAACATCAATAGCAGCATCTACGCTATTACAAGGAAGTACTGTAGCACCTAATGCTTCAGCTGCATAATGTAAGTCCAATAAATATTGAGAGCTATAATTACCACAGATAATCAAAGTTGATGTTTTATTAATATCATTACTAGCTAAAGGTCTGATAGCGATATCGATATTGCGTGCAATATCGTCTGCTGTAAAACCGCGATATAAACCGCTGATTGTTCGGTTAAAACGCAAAGTCTGACTAAGTGGGCCTGTTAATAAATCAAAGGCAGATGCTTGAATAAGTTCATCTCTAGTCGTTACAGGGAGATTTCTTATATCAGATAAAGTTTTTATATCTTCAGCATGAATATCAAGACCATTGTATTTCTTTTTGTAGAAAGAGGATTTTTCTAATGCCCAACGAAGATTTTTACGAAAGCGTTGTAAAATGAGTTCAACTTTTTCTTCAGTTGGCATCATTTCTACTCTAGGATTGATGACCATGATTTATTCTCCTTTTTGATAATGACTAAAATTACCAATGACGATATCAGGGAATTCTTCGTGTAATTGGCGAATAAATTCTTTAGTGCCGATAGCTTTAGTAAATGGTGGCATGATTTCGGCAAAAGCATCAGGGTCGATATTTAAATTGCGGATTTGAATCATATTTACAGGATTTTCATGTAAAAATTCTTTCCATGCTTTAAATTCACTTTCACTATCATTAAAGCCAGGGAAATAAAGCATATTTAAAGAAATATGCACGCCATGTTCATGAGCGTAGCGAATGGATTCTTTTACATTATCAAGTTCATAACTACCGCGATAATAAGCTTTGTAATTTTCAGGAATAGCACTGATAATACTTACACGCATACTATCAAGACCAGCATCAACGATGCGTTTGATACCTTCTGTATAGCCAGCATTAGTATTTATATTGATTTGACCTTTGTCTGTTTTTTTGCGGATTTTTTCAATAGCAGGCACGATATTGTCTACAGCAAGAGAAGGTTCACCTTCACAGCCTTGACCAAAACTGATAATGGCGTCTGGTGCAGTTTCTAAATGATAGATACCGATTTGAGCAATTTCTTTTGGTGTAGGACGGAATTTTATGCGACTTTGTGGAGATGGACAGCATTCAGCAGGCTGAAGAGAGATACAGCCAAAACAATTAGCATTACAAACTGGAGAAGATGGAATACCAGCTTCCCAACGGCGATAAAATAGATTTTGAGCTGTGCAACAATGCCATGTTAAAGAACAATTACCTAAATGTTCAACAAGGCGATTATCTGGTAAATCTTTTTGAACGCGTTTAACTAATTTATGCAAATTGCGAGTATTGTAATGCGCAGGGTCCCATTTATCATTTTCATCAGTGTACATAGCTGCTACATAAAGTTCATCTTTGTAGACAACAACAGCAGTATAGCCGTAAAGTGGGAGCATTTGAGCGTCATCTTCTTTTTTGAAAGCTGGCATATATAAGCGAGTATAACCAGCAGGTAAGATGGCAGCTACGGCATTGCCCATGATAGGCATGATTTCATCACCGTATTTGGCAAGTGGTAAACGGTCTGGTAAAAACATTAAATCAGCAGATTCTGGAAGTGGAATTAAATCATCTGGGGAAAGTTCGATGATATCTGTTCCAGTTCTAGCTAAAGCTTGGAAACCTTTTGGGGCATCTAGGATATTACCATCTTCATCAGCATATAATGCACGAATATCAGCCATTATTTTTATCCTCCTGTTTTACTTTATTTTTCTTTGCTTTTTTAGGATTGTATTTATTCATAGCCATATCGACAGAATCATTAACGATACATTCTACAGCAGGGATAAGATATTTAATTGCTTCATCAACGGCTGTTTTATCTTCTTGAGGAAATGGAGCAAGAACATGATTTACTACGCTCCAACCAGGAAGAGGTCTACCAACACCGAGTCTTACACGTGGGAAATTTTCACTGCCTAAATGAGCGATTAAAGATTTTATACCATTGTGTCCGCCAGAACTACCTTTTTTGCGAATGCGAATAGTGCCAGCAGGGATATCCATATCATCATGAGCTACAATGATATCTTCTGGAGTTACTTTATACCAATGCATCAAAGGACCAACGGCTTCACCGCTATTATTCATATAAGTTTGCGGTTTAACTAGTAAAATTTTTTCAGTGCCAATGCGACCTTCCGCAATTTGAGCATTGAATTTATCTTTCCAAAGATTTATATTAAGATGCTCAGCTAGTGCATCAACGAGCATAAAACCGACATTATGGCGGGTTTTGGCATATTCATTACCAGGATTGCCAAGACCTACAATTATTTTCATTAAATTACCTCCAAGACAATATATAATAATTAATATTTTAGCATAAAAACAAAAACAAAAGCACTAGAGTTTTTCTAGTGCTTGTTTATTTATGATTTTTACTTTTCCACGAGTGAGTTCTACATATCCTTCTGTAGAAAAATATTTGAGCATACGCGTTACTACTTCACGAGCTGAACCCATTAATTTGGCTATTTGTTCATGAGTCATATTGATTTCATCAGAATTAGTGGTATTACTTTCATTGAGTAAAAACTCAGCAAGTCTTTTATCAAAACTGGTGAACATCATCTGTTGCATAGCCCATGTTACAGTGCATAACCGTTTAGTAGCAAGTTTATAAGTGATAGCTTCAAGATGGATATTTTCATTCATGACTTTGGCAAAAGCACAAGGCAAGATTTGAATAAGCTCACAATCAGTTAAAGCTTCAATGTAAATCTGAACCTCCCACGACTAAAGTCGCGGGGTTCTCGGTCAAGTATTCTAACGAATACAGTATCTCCGAGCTATCCCCATAGTTCC
>OGWR01002884.1_pt1 | contig 11737 bp, 11 predicted proteins | sample 1576061 | NCBI WGS metagenome assembly OGWR01 (sample SAMEA3541511, study PRJEB24748) | human gut metagenome | biome: human gut; feature: human-associated habitat; material: faeces | place: China | collected 2012 | reverse complement strand
GGTGAAGTACATCAATGCCGATTGCAATTGAAATGTTTCTGGCAGGGGTTGCCTGCGGCGTAGAACTGCTGGCACTGGTCAAGAAGAGTAAGTGAGGAAAATTGTTCGTGGGAGGCTTGGCGTAATGCTGAGCCTCTTTTTTTAGAGGGAGGAAGAAATGTTGGAAGAAACAACAACGATTAGAAGCAAAGCGATTTTCTCAGACGACAAAGAGCATCGTTTGCTTTTGCGGAAAGAATGGGACAGCGAGAAACCAACCGCAATGGTCATCATGATCAATCCCAATACAGCGGATACGGTCAACTTTGATATGACCACGATGCTGGTTCTCAATAACGTCAGCAGGCTCGGTTTTGGCAGCGTCAATATCGTGAATCTGTACAGCAAAATCATGGAAAAACTCAATCTCCGGTTCAACGGTGATGATGAGTTGATTCATGATGAAGCAGATGAGATCATACAGCAATATGCAGCAATGAGCGACGCCATTATCATTGCATGGGGCACGATCGGAAAGAATACTTTGCGTGTCAGAGAACGGCAGAAATACCTGCTGGAATTGATAAAGCAGCATGCCGGCAAGATGTACCAGATCGGAAGAAATGCCTGCCATCCGCTCACGCCGGCAGTCAGAAGAGAATGGGTGTTAGAACCCTATGAAATGGAGGAAATCGAATGATAAAAACAACAAATCTCAAAGAAATTGATCAGATTCAGCCTTTGATGCTCAAAGCATACATTGCAAAGAAAATGACTGCAATGATGCGGGAGTATCAAGTGGATAATCTGGATGACATCGGTTGTTTTGTAATCCTTGAAAAAGAGGAATTTGCTTGTGTTCCGATGAACGAACTGGAGTTTGTGGAAGTGTTGGAAATTGGAGCAGAAAGCTATCTGCACGGTGTCAGAATCATTGATGACAGCTACGGTGAGGACATTTATCTGCCTGTTGAGGTGGTAAGATGCTGAACATTCCAAAAGTAGCTCAATACGCCCGGTTTTCCAGTGACAATCAACGAAGCGAATCCATTGATGCACAGATACGAGCTATGAATCAATTTTGCAAACAGAACCACTGGCAGGTCGTTTCCACCTATACCGATGAGGCGAGATCAGCGACAACAGATAACCGACCGCAGTTTCAGCAGATGATCGCAGACAGCGGCAAGGGATTGTTTGACATCGTTCTGGTGCATAAACTCGACCGTTTTTCAAGAGATCGTTACGACAGTGCTATCTACAAGAAGAAGCTAAAGAAGAACCACGTCAAGCTTTGCAGCGTGCTGGAACGCATGGACGATTCCCCGGAGAGCATTATGATGGAAGCCGTCCTGGAGGGCATGTCCGAGTACTACAGTAAAAACCTGGCACGGGAAGTTATGAAGGGTATGAATGAGACAGCCCTGCAATGCAAACACACCGGCGGTTGTCCCCCGCTGGGATACGATCTGGACGAAAACCGGCATCTGATTATCAATGAACAGGAAGCACAGGCAGTAAAAATCATCTTTCAGATGTTTGCAGACGGCTACGGTTACAGTGAGATCATCGACCGGCTGAATGCCCATGGATACAAGACAAAACGTGGCAAAATGTTCGGGAAAAACAGCCTTTATGAGATTTTATCTAATGAGAAATATACCGGTGTTTTTGTGTTCAATAAGGCGGCGGCAAGAGCAGACGGGAAACGAAATAACCACGCTCAAAAGGACAGCTACATCCGCATTGAAGGCGGTTGTCCTGCGATCATCGGGAAAAAGCTGTTTGCACAGGTGCAGCGGATCAAGGCAAAGAATAAACGGAATGCCGGACGCTATCACAGCAAGGAGTTTTACCTGCTGACTGGAAAACTGGTCTGTGATGTCTGTGGCAAGCGGATGATCGGGAATCTGCGATTTTCGGGAAGAAGTAAGACACGGCTTGCTACCTACAGATGCAATACGCATCGTGCAATGTGCAACAACAAGGAGCTGAATAAGGACTATCTGGATGCCTACATTGCTGTGCTGATTGGAGAGAGATTGAAGCCGAAAAATCTGAGAAAAGCGGTTGCTAAGGTAAATCAACAGGTGCAGAAGTTCAACAGCAGCTATGACAAATATCATACAGATGTTTTGCAGCAGTACAATGAAGTGCAGGACAGCCTCGCCAACATCACAAGAGCAATCGAAAAGGGCATCTTTACAGATGACTTGCTCCAGCGAGCAGAGCAGCTGGAGAACGAGAAAGCGAAACTGGAAACCAGACTGCATGATCTAAAGCTGCTGGAGTCACTTCAATATGAAGATGTGGCATACCTGTATACGCAATGGCGGGAATTGAAACGAAATACCGAAGAGTTCCGCACGTTCATTCAGCAGTTTGTAAAGATGATTCACGTGAGACCCTATGATTTTGACATTGTTTTGGATATGGGATTTGGTGTGGTGGAGTTGACAGAGACCATTCCCATGCGGCGTGGTGAACTGTACAAGATGTTTGATTCCAAAGTAAAGGAGCAGAAAAGATGTTTGAAAAATCAAAAGACAGATATCTGACACGAGGCGTGGATGCGGAAATCTCGATCGAGCTTCAGGTGCTGATGTGGCAGGCTGTTGATCAGATGCCCGAACCGAAAGACTACCTGCAGGTGTTTCGGCTCAGCGAGGAGAACGGTTTGCAGATCGTGCATCATACCTCGGAACAGCCGCAGTTTGAAATGACGTACATTGCGGAGACAGAAAAGCCGGTCACAGCAAAGGTGTATATCATTGATGATGGGGATCACTGCACCATGTTGTTGGCGGAAGAGTACTGATCATAAAACAAGTCCAAACGAACATAAAAATCCCAGTCACAATTTCATTTTGTGGCTGGGATTTTTTTTGATGTAATCATGCGTCTAGGTAAAAGAGATCAATGTATAAATCACTTTGTTCGAAAATCAAGTCGCCAGATCGGTATCTCTCACAGTCTTTTCCGTTATAATTGTAAGTGAGTTTGAAAACCGTATTAAGTGTATATTCGCCCGAGTCGTCTTTAGATGCAAGCTGAGAAACCACATAGTACCAGACTCCCAGCAAAAACGGTTCGAATTCAAGTCCTTCGATTTCGCACAATTGCTGCTTAGTCAGTGCCGTGCCATCAGTACAAATAAAAAATTGCTGTGTGTCTTCGATGCTATGATCGTTTCTTATGAATTCGATCAGTTCCACAACAAGAGCCTGATTTCGGGAAGCAGAGCAAAAATATTTTTTTCTGATCCTGATCATGTGCTGAAGCAAATCGGTATAGTTGTTTTGCATGGCGTTCGAAAAAATTTTGATTTTAGAACTGCTGTCTAAACATTCGGCTTGGCTAATCGTTTGCAGATATTTAAATTTGTTTGGAAAATATTGTGCAACGCTTTTCTCAAAATCAATTGTATGATAATCGCCTACAGTAAGCTTTAGCAAATCGAGAAACAATTTTTCAACAGCATTCCTACTGCGTTTGGGATGAACGGGATAAATGTTTCCCGATAACAAATAGAAGAAAACGCTCCGGGACAGAACAACATCATTCTTCTCTAATATAGAAATGATGTCTGTGCTTTCGTCCAGTTCTGAAGGGTAAAAATTCATCTGTGCATCACACACAGTCAAATATCCCGGTTCTTTGCCACGGCTTTTAATGCAGCGTTTATTGTTCAAAATGGCATTGCTTTCTGAAGCATCGTCTTCTTTGTTAAGCTGACTATAAAAATTGCAGGATTCTTCCTCGTGGTGCTTGATCGGATTGTCATTGTAAAGCAATTTCACGTCTATTTCCCGATAAGATTCGCCCAAAGTTAAAGCTCCATCTGAAAATTCCTTTTGAAGCCGCTGTGATTTAATAAAATAATGCCATACGCCTAGCAGAAAAGCTTCAAACTCAATGGTATCAATTTTTTTTAGTTGTGATTTTGCTGCAGTGGAACCATCAGAATATATATATAATTTTTGATCGTCAGGAATTGTGTTATCGTTGCAGATCAGAAACAGGATCTTTTGAACAAGTTTTTTGTTCTTAGATGATTTGCCTTTATTGAAATATCTATTGGCAAACTCAATTGCTTTCATGTAAGCTTCTTTATACTCGTTTTCAACTTGTTTATCAAACGAAGCGATAATTTCACCATTGTTAAATTGGTATATACCGCTTTTTCTGGAGCTGAATGTACCCTTTTTGAATTGAGATGAAGCGTTCTTTATTGAGCTAATGAGTCTATCATTGTAAAACAGACCATCAAAATCATTCGTCATGTCGGATTCTGTATTTGTCAGTCTATTTAAATCAAAGAACATATGTGTTTGCGTAAGTGCACTGGCAGGATTAAAATTTCTTCCGGGTATAGATAGATCAGCAGTTTCCAGAAGTAGATTGAAAAATATATTGCCATAGAATTCTATGTTGCTGCATGATGAATCTGTTGTCATACTAGTTCCTCCTGTTAGCCAAAATGTTGATTTGCTTTCATTTTGCAAAATAAATGACTCAGATGATCTGGATGATTCTTGCGGGGATTTCTAGATTACGCTATGATAGAAATAGACGGAAGAAAGCCGTCGATTCGCTTCATGGCAGATCTGATAATTAGGGAATACCGCATTAAAATTTGTGATTTTCGCAGGCGACAAAATAAATGACTCAGATGATCTGGATGATCCTTGCGGGGATTTTTAGATTACGCTATGATAGAATTAGACGGAAGGAAGCCGTCTGTAACAGTATACCACTTCGATGGTCCTTCTGTCAATGGCTTAGAAAGCGAGGTGCCGCAACTACAAAAAAAATTTGTACGTAAATTAATTTAATAAAAACGCAAGAAAAGGAGTAATCAAATGGCAAAATATTTAAAGAAAAGTATTGAAAAGGTAAATTCTAACGCTGAGTCATACGTTGATCTTTCAGATTTCAAAGAGGCTGCACCAGATAAACAGCGAACTGGCTGCATGTCAGTGGTCTGCACGAGTGGATCAAAACGTCTGAAACTGAACCATGACTTATATGCAGCTCTGGATGAACCGTCCAGTGTCAGGGTGCTTTTAGGCAAAAGCAAAATTGCCATCGTTGCTGTTCCGGACGGCACGGCAGGTTCTTTCAAGCTTGGAAAAGGTGGAATTCTCTATGACACAGCCGTCGTAGATGAGGTGATTTCTTTAACCTCCGGCATTGATTTTCCAGAAAACGCTTCCACCCGCTGCGGAACGCTCACACAGGTACAGGATGACGGCAAAGGCAACCTTGCTGCAATAGTCACCCTCTAACCTAACGAACTTTTTTAAATGATTCATTGCTGCCGCAGCTCCACGCCGGGGCTGTGGCAGTTTTTGTAAGGAAAGGAGAAAATTTTATGGGTGTACGAAAACTATCACGTACCGCCGGGACACGGAAAGAGATGTCAGCGGAAGAGTGGGAACAGATCCTAAACAGCATGGAAACGTTCGGCATGAAGCCGCTTTCATCTGATCAGCTGCAGCAGCTGCAATACAAAGAAAACTGCTACCCCGTCATTCCGGTACCGAACAAGTTCCTTTTGCTTGCAGTCCACTCCACCCGCTTTACCGGTTTGGTCTGGCTGTCCAACTGGTTTCTGGTGGACTCCACTTACCGAGATAAATACAACGAGTACCATGTACGCCTCAGCGTCAACGGCAGTCTTGTCGATGTGGATTATGACCTGCTGTATCCCAAGGAAGTCACGAAAATCTCCAAATACGGTCTCATTTTCAACTTTGATCATGCAGATGCTTTCAGCCGATACCTGTTCCGCTGTATCACAAAGCTGGAAATCGAGGAACAGTACTGCGGTATGGGATTTATGATGAAAGAGAAAAAACTGCAGTTCATAGCTTATGAAGAAGGAGCGAAGATCTTGCAGTACACAAAAGATGTTCCCTTGGAGGTGTACACAGAAGGATTGAACCGGCTGCTCACCAACACTGCTGTCATGTTTGCTCTTTGCTGCAGCTGTGCTTCCCTTTTTCTGGCGTATCTCAGTATACAGTGCGGCATGGCATTACAGTCATTTATCATTTCCTTCTACGGCAGGACAACAACTGGCAAGAGTACTGCACAAGCACTGATGGCTTCGGTGTTCACGAACCCGAATGACAAGAAGATCTATATCCCTTTTTTCGGTACGTTAAATGCCATCGTCAGAAATTTTGCTCAAAAGTTTGGGATACCCCAGATTTTTGATGAAGCGACTGTATCGTCAGGTGTGAACATGGAAAATCTGTTTTACACAGTGACGCTGGAACAAGATAAAAGCCGCTGTAATACCAATGCTGACCTGCGGGAATCGGATACCTGGAAGCTGATCATGATCACGTCTTCGGAGTGCCGGCTTCTGACCGATGCACACATGCACAACAAGGGCTTGGATGCACGTCTGCTCAGCTTTGAACTGGCATTTACTGACAGCCGGGAGCACAGCGAAAAAATCCATGACTTTTGCGGAAAACAGTACGGCATTCTGGGAAAGAGGCTGTCTGAATACTTACTGGAAGCAGAACCTGAAACCATTCAGGCAAAGTACGAGGAATGCAGAACCACTATGAGGGATGCCATTGCAGAAACAGAACATTTTGATCTTACCGAACGGCTGATCAATGAATACGCACTGCTCCTTCTGGCGGCAAAGGTCCTTTCTGATCATGGCGTAGCGATGGACGTGGAAGGGATCACAGCCATTCTGACAGAGAACCATGGATCGATCCGTGAGAAAACAAATGTCGCCGACAAGTACTATCAGCACCTGGTGACCTATGCTGCAATGCACCCGTACCAGGAGGGCATCAAGAAGAATGAAGCCAATCATACAGTCGCATTCATAGATGAGCTGTGTCTACGAATCTTGTCAGAATACGGGGCTTCCAACACTGATCTGGTAGTAAAGGAGCTGGATGCAGCCGGCTATCTGCTTCGGCGTAAGAAAAATGCCCTGAAAAATCGGCGGCGGTTTAACGGGACGCTGGTAAATTGTTACGAGATCATCCTGCCGGACGAGGGAACGGGAGATGACGATTGTATGACACTGGAATTTGTTTTAACACATTATGAAGGGTTAGATGAAGCATGAAGGCAAAGGAATTGGAATTTGAGCGAAAATTCCTGAAACATACAAATTACAAAAACGGCTGCCATGTCTATACCGGCATGGAAACCGTATCAGATAAATCAGGGGCAGAACTGCCCGAAAGCGTGATAAAGCTGCTCTACAGAATTTACGTAGAAACAGCAGAAAAACCGGAAGAAATGGATGAAGCATATTTTGTCTGAAGGGTGCGGTAAAGCACCTTCAGCTTAATATAGATAAGATGTTTTTTTGAGAAAGGAATGAGATTGTTATGACGATGGATCGATCTGCACATTCCCGGCTCGCTGTGACGTACCGCAGGATCAGTTCTCTGAATCAGGTGGACAACAACAGCATGTGTGCTCAGGAACAGGCGATCAAAGATTACGCAAAGAAAAACCACTTAAAAATTGTGGAAGCCTTTCATGACCTGGCGAAGAGCGGTACTTCTGTACAAAACAGAACGGGCTATCAGCAAATGATGGAATATCTGGAGAAGCATCCGGAAGTGACCTGCGTGCTGCTCCATCACCTTGACCGCCTTCACAGAAACGTCCGCAATCAGCTGAATGATATCTATACCCTGAAATGCAAAGGAATCGCTGTTATTACCACAGACGGGCTGAATTCTATGGATGAGGATTGTATGTCAGAGATCCTTGATGAAGCCGCCTCTGCTGAAAAATACTCCCGAAGATTAAGCAAGGAAACAATGAAGGGGCTTCGGGTCAACGCAGAACAAATGCTTCATAATGGCGGACTTCCGCCATACGGGTATACAGTTGGTTCGGATAAAAATCTTTATATTGATGAAGCCAAGGCACCGGCAGTTCGAAAAATGTTCGAGATGTATGCAGCTGGCATGAGTTACAAGCAGATCGCTCAATGGCTCGATGACAACGGTTTCACAACTGTGAAGGGCGGCAAGTTCAAAAGCACCTCCATTAAAACAATTTTGGAAAATGAAAAGTACTGCGGCACATACTTCTGGAACAAACGGGCATCCAAAGATTTCCGTGGGATGCGGAACAGCCATCAGCAAAAAGAGGACTACTATCAGGTGCACGGTGCAATAGAGCCGATCGTAAGCGAAGAGTTGTTTGACAAGGTGCAGGAGCGGCTCCATGACAACAAGAACCGGATCCGCAGCTACAACGGTAAGAATTATTATCCGCTTAACGGAAAGGTCTTCTGCGGAAAATGCGGCAAAAAGCTCAGTGGTCACGTACAGTATAGCAGGACCAGCAAAAACAATGCCCCTGTCAAACAGTACCGGTTCAGCTGCAGCTGCCCTGCGGTAAAGACCGTAAACGAAAAGTATCTGGACGATATGGTCATCAACGGACTCCGGGCATGTATCTTCTCTCCCGAGAATTATGAGGAGCTTGTCGATAAGCTCAACGCATACGGCAAGATACAGGAACGTGTGATCGACCTGCAGATAGAAGTACTGCGGAGTGATAAGGAAAATGCAGAAAAACGGTGCAGCAATCTGATGGATATCGCTGAGAACGGAGACGGTACAAAATCCATCATCGACAAGATCAAAAGACTGGATAAGCGGATAGCAAAGATCGACCGTCGGATCAGCGACTATGAGGCTGCCAAAAAGGTGTTTACAGCGGAGGACATTGACCGGATCCGTGACAGATTCACAGAATATGTTATGGAAAACCGAAACGAGGACGTACTCGGCTTTCTGGAAGATACGGTCGATCGGATAGAAGTCGATGATACAGTTCGTGTACATCTCAAGAAAAACATTTGTGTGGATCGGGAGACCAAGAAGGGTTTCCGCCAGGAAAGGAGCATAAAAAAATGAAACAGATCACCATAGATATTGAAACGGCATCTGACGAGAATATCAAGGACTGCGGTGTATACCGTTATGCAGAGTCGGAGTGTTTCGACTTGCTGCTGGTCTCTTACGCTGTGGACAATGGTCCGGTAGCGACCTGTGACATTGCCAACGGTGAAACATTGCCGGACGATGTTCGGAATGCACTCACAGACAAGACTGTCATCAAAAAGGCGTTCCATGTCAATTTCGAACGCATCTGCCTCTCTGTATACCTACGCAGAAAGTATCCGGAGATGCTTGATTTTGAGGATTCCACAGGCAGCTATCTGGATCCGGTATCATGGCAGTGTGACATGATACACTGCCGTTACCTCGGTATGCTGTCCTCACTGGACGACATGGGAAGACTTCTCCGGTTAAAAGAAAAGAAGATGGCAGAGGGCAAGGAGCTGATCCGATTCTTCTGCACACTGCACCAGGAAGCGGATGGAAGTATTTTATTTCATGATAAATCGGATGCTCCTAAGAAGTGGGAAAAATTCAAGGCATACAACCGGCGTGATGTGGAAGTAGAACTGAAAATACAGCGGTATCTCTCTGAATTTCCGGTGCCGGAATTTGTGTGGGAGGAGTTCTACATCGATCAGGAGATCAATGACCGGGGCATTCTGGTGGATACATCGTTTGCGAAAAAAGCAGTTGAACTGGACGGACAGGTAAAGAAAGCACTTCTGCCGAAGCTCAAAGAACTTACCGGACTGGACAATCCCAACTCTCCGGTGCAAATGAAAGAATGGCTGATGTGCAGGGGCATTGAAACGGATACGCTGGACAAAAAGTTCATGCAGAAAATTTCCGGATCGGCTCCGGAGGAAGTACAGGAAGTGCTTCGCCTATATCAGCAGCTTTCCAGGTCATCCGTCCAGAAATATACCACGATGCTTCGTGTCGTTTGTGCAGATGGTCGTGCAAGAGGAATGTTCAGCTTCTATGGTGCTAGCCGCACCGGCAGATTTGCAGGACGGCTGATCCAGCTGCAGAATCTTCCGCAGAATCATCTGGACGACTTAGCGGAGCTAAAGGAATAGATCAGGACAGGTGAATTTGATGCCATAAAGGAAAATTATGATGACGTTCCGGATGTGCTTTCCCAGCTTATCCGCACAGCATTCATCCCGCCGGAAGGAAAGAAATACGTGGTCGCAGACTTCTCCGCTATAGAAGCACGAGTTCTTGCATGGCTGGCAGATGAGAAGTGGCAAATGCAGGCATTTGCCAGCGGTGAGGATATCTACTGTGCATCAGCGTCGAAAATGTTCGGTGTCCCAGTGGAGAAAAACGGTACAAACGGACATCTGCGGCAAAAGGGAAAAATAGCAGAGTTAGCCTGCGGTTACGGCGGTTCCATTGGTGCGATCAAGGCAATGGGCGGCACGGAATTAAAGCTTTCTGATGATGATCTGTTCAAACTGGTAGACGATTGGAGAAGCTCTTCTCCCAATATTGTAAAGTTCTGGGGTGATGTACAGCGTGCAGCAGAAAAGGTCATCACAGACCAGTGCGGCATGACCTGCGGTAAGTTACGTTTCTCATATGAATCCGGTATCTTCTTTATCGAATTACCTTCCAGACGCCGGCTTGCCTACGTAAGACCAAAGGTTGAGAAAGATGACAACGGCAAGAATATCATCACTTACGAGGGCATAGACAACAGCCACAAGTGGAACCGGTTAAAGACCTACGGAGCAAAGCTTGTGGAGAACATCACACAGGGTGTGGCAAGAGACCTACTCCTATATGCGATGCAGAACATGCAGGACATGGAGATCGTTGGTCATGTGCATGATGAAGTTATCATAGAATGTACGCCGGATGTTTCTGTGGAACAGGTTTGTGAGTTGATGGGACAAACGCCGGAATGGGCCGAAGGTCTGCTTTTACGTGCGGATGGATACGAGTGTGCGTTTTATATGAAGCAGTGAAATAAGGACTGCTCTACAACGGGAAAGCCTTGCAGAAATGCAGGGCTTTTCTTGTATTGTAAAAATAGTTATAACTTTAATATATATCAGCACTATTTTAAAAGTAATATTGAATTGAAAAGAAAATTGCTATCAAAGATGAGACTACAATCTGAGGAATAGAAGTACGGAGACAATTTGTCGGTACGATGGAGTTACTTTGTGCTGTTCATAAAATCAACTTGATGGTTTAGTTAAAATCCGCTATAATAAAATAATAATGAGTTATAATGACGATATGAATAATTAAAATAGCACAACCAGATAATGAGGCGAAGGCGAAACGTTTTGAAGAGTGTATAAATTTACATGCAGCTTGCGGGGATGGTAAGAATCATGAAAAATGATATGAATCTAACTGAAAACAATAATGAGTTTGGTACTGCTATTCTTGACCTTACTGTCAGAAAAGACGGTTTTGAATTTTCACAAAGTATTTCAACGGCATTATCGAAAGCTGAAGTTGAACTCAGTGTACTCGAGGATCAAATTGCGGAGACTGAAAAATCGCTTAAATCTTTGACACCGGAATGTGATAAAATAGACTACATACTCTCTGCCGCGAGTGGTGCACTCTGTGGGATTATTGATATATTCCTTGTAGGAAAACCTGGTGAGTCTCCTATGGGTGATATTACCGATAACTGGTTTGAAGAACGAACCAAGGATTTCGCAAGACTCTGTAAGTGGGATGATTCTAAAGATTCCTCTGTTAATTCTGCAATAGCCCACCTTGAGAAAAGCTTCAAAATACCATATGATCAGCGTGGTGCTGGAGATTTCCACGTTCTTCAAATCCATAGACGGTGCTTTGTAATCATTCAGTGTCAACTG
>OGWR01002848.1_pt1 | contig 11849 bp, 8 predicted proteins | sample 1576061 | NCBI WGS metagenome assembly OGWR01 (sample SAMEA3541511, study PRJEB24748) | human gut metagenome | biome: human gut; feature: human-associated habitat; material: faeces | place: China | collected 2012 | reverse complement strand
TTGTATTTAAACTACGGTCGTGAAGAAGGTCAGTGGGAACCTAATAAATACGGTGACACTGGTAACCTTGAAGCTATGGAATTGATTAAAAATCTAAATGAAGCGATTTTCAAATATCATCCAAATGCTTTAATGATGGCAGAAGAATCTACATCATGGCCTATGATTTCTCGTCCAACCTATATGGGCGGTATGGGCTTTAACTATAAATGGAATATGGGCTGGATGAATGATATGCTCAAATATATGAGCCTTGATCCTATTTATCGTAAATGGAATCATGATAAAATTACATTCTCCTTGATGTATGCTTTCTCTGAAAACTTTGTATTGCCATTATCTCATGATGAAGTAGTTCATGGTAAATGCTCTTTAATTGAAAAGATGCCAGGCGATTATTGGCGTAAATTCGCTGGTCTTCGTTCCTTCTTTGGTTATTGGATGACTCACCCTGGTAAAAAATTATTATTCATGGGTGGCGAATTTGGTCAATTTATCGAATGGAAATATGATGATAGTCTTGATTGGCATTTAGCTGAATTGTATCCAATGCATACAAAAATGCAGAGATTCTCTAAAGAATTGAATAAATTCTATTGTGAACATAAAGCTTTATGGCAAGTAGACTTTGATTGGCGTGGTTTCCGCTGGATTGATTGTAACGATAATGAAAATAGCGTTATTTCCTTTATTCGTTATGCTGAAGACCAAGATGATTTCATCATTGTAGTATGTAACTTCACTCCAGAAGTGCGTCATGGTTACCGCATTGGTGTACCTGAAAAAGGTATTTATCAAGAAGTATTTAATACAGATAAAGAAGAATACGGTGGTTCTAATGTATTAAATGAAGGTGACTTTAAATCAGAAGATGTATTCTGGCATAATTTAAATCAATCTATTCAAATTACTTTACCACCACTTGGTACAGTATATTTCAGATTGAAATTGCGTCCTGTTGAAGCTAAAAAACAGACAGTGATTGAAGCTGAAAAACCAGAAAAAGTAAAACTTAATGGTAATAGATCAAAACAACGTCAAAAGGCTAAAGCTTATGCCTTGAAATAATTTAAGTTATAGCCCATATAATTTTTATTATATGGGCTATATATACAATCATAGAGGAAGGTCGTGTTATAGTGTTAAAAGTTTTATATGTAGCCTCAGAAGCTGTGCCTTTTGTAAAAACAGGCGGTCTTGCAGATGTAGCGGGTTCTTTACCTAAAGAATTAAAACAAAAAGGTGTAGATGTTCGTGTTGTTATACCAAAATACAGTGGTATAAAAGAAGAATATCGCAATAATATGGAACATATTTATGATGGTGAAATCAATGTTTCCTGGCGTAAAAAATATCTAGGTATTGATAGATACGATTATAAAGATGTACCATTTTATTTCATTGATAATCAGGAATATTTCTATCGTGAAGGATATTATGGTTATCCAGATGATGTAGAAAGATTTACTTTCTTCTGCAGAGCTGTTCTTGAAATGCTTCCTCATATTGATTTCTGGCCAGATGTTATTCATATGAATGATTGGCAAACAGGTTTAATTAGCGTTTATTTAAAACTCGAACATAATGAAGATGTACGCTATAACAAGATTAAAACAGTATATACTATTCATAATTTGAAATATCAAGGTCGTTTCTGGAAAGGATATTTACCAGATGTATTAGGTCTTGATTGGAAATGCTTCAACAATGGTGATTTGGAATACTTCGATGATATCAACTTCATGAAAGGTGCTATCGTATATTCTGATAAAGTTACTACTGTAAGTCGCAGTTATGCTAAAGAAATTCAAGATCCTTATTATGGTGAAGGTCTTGAAGGTATGCTTCAAAAACGTGATGCAGATTTATCTGGTATTATCAATGGTCTTGATTATGAAGATTATAATCCAGAAACTGATAAGTACATCTTTAAAAACTTTGATGTACATAATGCAATTGCTATCAAAGGTGATAATAAAGAACAACTTCAGAAAAAATTGGGCTTACCAGTAAATCGCAAGATTCCAATGATTGGTATGGTAACTCGTTTAGTTGAAGCTAAAGGTCTTGATTTAGTTACACGTATCTTAGATGAATTACTTGAATATGAAAATGTACAATTTGTAATCTTAGGTACAGGCGATAGACAATATGAAGACTGGTTCAAAGGTCTTGTGTGGCGCTATCCGAAAAAAGTATCTGCTAATATCTTCTTTAATAATGAATTAGCACATCAAATTTATGCTGCAAGTGATTTATTCTTGATGCCATCTCAATATGAACCATGCGGTATTGGTCAGCTTATCGCTCTTCGTTATGGTACTGTGCCAATTGTACGTGCTACAGGTGGTTTAAAAGATACTGTTGAAGCATATAACAATTACACTCAAACTGGTAATGGCTTTAGCTTTAATAACTACAATGCACATGAATTATTATTCTCCATCAAACGTGCAATAGATGGTATTGCTGATGATAGAAAACATATTCATCTTGTAGAAAATGCTATGACTGCTGATTACAGTTGGGAAGAATCAGCTAAACAATATAAAGAATTGTATAATAGCTTAAAGGCTTAATAATTAGTTTAAAATAAAAATTTTATCGCTTAATACGACTTTTATAAAATTTTGCTTACTCAACAAAATAAGGTCTGTATTAAGCGATAATTATTTTATAGATGATTGAAGTTTTAATTAAAGTTTTAATCAGGGGAGGGATAATATAAATGATTTTTCATGATTCGCAAAATCTATATTATCGCAGTCCTATAGGGGCAGTGCCGACACAATCTTTTGTGAGATTGGCAATTGATGTTGATTTAAAAGATAAAGTTTCTTTGGTGCGTTTACATACATGGCAAGAAACTTGTGGTTCAATATATTATAATTTAAAAAAGTCTTCATGGGATGAAAAACATTATTTTATTGATTTAGATATGCCTGAAGATGGTTGTCTTGTTTGGTATTATTTTATAATTGAATTAGTTGATGGCAAATTATTATATTATGGCAATAATAAGGCGCAAATGGGTGGTATTGGTCAAGAAGCATTAGAGGTGCCACCATCTTATCAGATTACAGTATTTAAAAAAGATGTAAAAACGCCAGATTGGTTTAAAAAAGCTGTTATGTATCAGATTTTTCCTGATAGATTTTATCGTAGTGGCAATAATATCCCACAGAAAAAACATGCGGTGCTTCATTGTGATTGGAATGAACCACCAATGTATTATTTAGACCCAGATACAAAAAATGTAATCACTTATGATTATTTTGGCGGAAATATCCAAGGTATAAAAGAGAAATTATCTTATTTAAAAGATTTGGGAATATCTGTGATTTATTTTAATCCTATTTTTAAATCACGTGCTAATCATCATTATGATACGGCAGATTATCATCAAGTAGACCCAATGTTTGGCACTAATGAAGAATTTGCACAGCTTTGTAGTCAAGCTAAAGAGATGGGAATTCGTATTATCTTAGATGGGGTATTTAGTCATACTGGCAGTGATAGTATATACTTCAATCGCTTTGGCAATTTTGATAGTGTAGGTGCATATCAATCTAAAGAGTCCCCATATTATGAATGGTATGATTTCAAGGAATATCCTTGTAAATATGATTGTTGGTGGGGCTTTACAAGTATGCCAAACACAAAGGAAACAACACCATCATATATGGATTTCATCATTCGCAGTGAAGATAGTGTAATGAATTTTTGGATGGATAAAGGCATAAGTGGTTGGCGTTTAGATGTAATTGATGAATTGCCACAGAAATTTACACGTTGTTTTTATCAAAAATTGAAGAAATTAGATAAAGATGCAGTTATCATAGGTGAAGTATGGGAAGATGCTTCAAATAAAATAGCGTATAATGTTCATCGTGAATATCTTTGTGGTTATGAGATGGATAGTGCGATGAATTATCCATTGCGCAGAATTATTTTAGATTTCATTTTGAAAAATAAATCAGCTCAAGAAACAGAAGTAAGTATTTTAAATCAGCATGAAAATTATCCTGAAGAAAATCTCTATGCCATGATGAATTTATTGGGTAGTCATGATGTAGAACGTATTTTGACTTTATTAGGCGAAGCTCCAAGTGTAGAAAATGTACCAGCTAGTGTACAGGCAAAATTCAAATTAGATGATGCTCATTTGCGTTTAGCTATTGCTCGTTTGAAATTAGCCGTTGTTTGGCAGATGACATTGCCGGGAGTGCCATCAATTTATTATGGCGATGAAATCGGTATGCAGGGATATCGCGATCCACATAATAGAGCAAGCTATAAATGGGATGAAGCTGATAATAATTTACGTCATTTCTTTACGCGTATGATAGCACTGCGCAATCATCGACAAGTATTGCAAACTGGTTGGTATATACCAGTATATGCTCAAGATGATGTCTTAGCTTATATGAGAACTACAAAATTAGGAAAAGATAGATTTGGACAAAAAATAGATGATGATTGCATTTTAGTGGTGTTAAATCGTCATCAAGAAAAGACTATGACGATAGAAATTGATGTTCATGGTTTTTGTCAGCATAAATTACATGAAATAACTAATATGTATCCTGATATGGAAATCATAGATAATAAGGCTAAGATAGAAATTGAACCGCTCACAGCGCTAGTATTTGAACAGGAAAAAGAAAATATAGAATATGCTAGAAAAGCTGGTATTATCATGCATCCAACATCACTTCCATCTGATTATGGTATTGGTGATTTAGGAAAAGAAGCTTATAATTTTGTGGATTGGTTAGTAAAAGCTAAACAAAAGATTTGGCAAGTTCTGCCATTAAATCCAGTGGGATATGGAGCATCTCCATATCAATCTCCATCTGCTTTTGCTGGCAATACTATGCTTATTTCTCCTGAAAAATTGGTGGAAATCAATTTATTGGAAGCTAAAGATATTGTTTTAGATTATAAAGCTGATGTTGATAAAGTAGATTTTGTAAAAGTAGAAGCTTATAAAGAAAAAATCTTAACAAAAGCTTTTGCAAATTTTGTAGCAGATGCAGATTATACTGCTTTTTGTCAACAGCAAAGTTATTGGCTTGAAGATTATGCACTATTCATGGCATTAAAGAAATATTATAAAAACTTACCATGGTATGAATGGAATTTAGATATAAAATTGCGTAAACCTCAAGCTTTAGAGTCTTGTAGAATTTCTTTGGCACAAGATATTGCTTATGCTAAGTTTAAGCAATATATTTTCTTTAAACAGTGGCAAGATTTACATGCTTATGCAAACGAAAGAGGCATACAAATAGTCGGTGATGTTCCAATTTTTCCATCACATGATAGTGCTGATGTATGGGTACATCAAGATTTATTTAATTTGAATGCTGATGGCACCTTAAAGACAGCAGCAGGAGTGCCACCAGATTATTTCAGTGAAGATGGTCAACTTTGGGGCAATCCACATTATCTCTGGAAGGTAATGCAAAGAGATGACTATAGTTGGTGGCGTAAACGTATAGCTACATTGTTGAATTTAGTAGATATAATTCGCATTGACCATTTCCGTGGTTTTGAAGCTTATTGGGAAGTATCTGGTATGGCCACAAATGCTCGTGTTGGTAAATGGGTTAAAGGTCCAGGCAAAGATTTATTTGATAAAATCAAAGAATATTTAGGTGATGTGCCAATCATTGCTGAAGATTTAGGTGTAATTACGCCAGAAGTCGAAGCTTTGAAAAATAGTTGTAATTTCCCAGGCATGAAAGTTTTGCAATTTGAATTATATGCAAATAAATATCATAAATTAAACTTTATCAGTCCGAAAAATAGCATTGTCTATACAGGCACTCATGACAATAATACAACTTTAGGCTGGCTTAAAGAGGATATATCTCCGCATGATAAAGCAGTTTTAGCAGATTTATTAGAAGTTAAAGTTGATGATAATGAGGCTTTATTAGAGGAATTGGTAAAATTAGCATATGCTAGTGCCTCTAAGATGGCGATATTGCCAATGCAAGATGTTTTGAAGTTGGATAGTAATGCTAGAATGAATTTACCTGGTACAGTAGGCACTAACTGGGGCTGGCGCATGCAAAAAGATACATTGACAGACGAAAAAGCAATGTATTTGTGTTCCTTAGTAGAAAAATATAATAGATAAATGAAAAGGACTCTGCAATAAATGTAGAGTCCTTTTAGATTTTAGCGAAAAGTAATTCGGCAAAGAAGATATTATCATGGTATAATAATTTAAGTGTATTTAGTTAAATTTATTTTAAGATAGGTGAATATTTTAATGAAAATAGAGAAAAAAATATTGTGGGCGATATCATTAAGTGCATTATCTTTATGTACATATAATCAGCCAGTATTAGCTTCAGATACTGATGTTGAAATCTTAAATTATGTTGAAGACCAACGTCGTGAAGCTAGAGATAAAGAAAAAAATAAAGCTATTAATGAATTTAAAGCAGAATTAGATGCTCAATATGAAAAAGAAGGCATTGTTATACAAAATCCTCAAGAAGCACCAATTATTTTTGAGGGTAATGATATTATGTATGACTCAGTAACAGGTGAAGTATATGGTAAGGGTAATGTAAAAATCACTCAGAATTATTCACGCATGATTACTGAAGATGCAAATGGTAATTTAAATACAGGTGATGTGGATATTCCTGTTCCTGCTCATGTTATGCAGGTAGCTAACCCAACACTTGATATCAACAGTGAGAAAACAAAATATAATTATAATGAAAAAACTGGTGTAATGAATAATGTAAAAGGTCGTGTAGATAATAGATATATTTCAGGGGAACAAGTAGAATTTTATCCTGATTACTATATAATTTACAATGGCACGATGACACGTTGTCCTGCGAAAAAACCAGATTACTGTTTGACTGCTGAGAAAATTGAAATTTATCCTGATGACCATATGGTAGCATATAATGCGAAATTTTTGATCAAAGGTCAAGTTATTTATCAAACAGATGAATATAGTACTAAAATAGGTACTAATAGCGATGGAAAAAATCAATGGATACCACTGCGTATTCGTATAAATGATGATGATGGTTTATCTATCGGTTATAAATTAGATGCACCACTGATGGATAATGTAAAAGCTTATGCTGATTTAAAATATACTACTAAGCATGATATGAGAAATATTTATGGTGTAGCTTGGAATAATGCAGGTAGTACTTTTAAAGTAGAAAATGGTAAATATGAAGATGATGATGATCGTTGGTTAGAAAAAAATATAGCATATGTATATAATTATGGCAGTAGAATAGGTGATACACCACTTAGTTTTAATTTGTATAATGAATATGGTTTATGGGAAGAAAATAATATTAAAAGTTGGCATCGTGAACATAATTTATCTCTCCATCATGATCCTATAAATTTAGATACAGAAGGTAAATTTAGATTATTTCCAAGCATAGGTTATCGCTTAGTTTATGAAGATTATGATGATAGCAATTATAATAGTTTGTATTATGATGTGACTTTACTTGGTGAATTAACTGATAGATTAGTAGCTTATACAGGATATCATTATTCAAGAGTTAGTGCAGAAAATACTTTATTCCAGTATGGATTGGAAGATTATTCCAAAAAAGTATCCGCAGGTCTAAGTTATACTATCGATGATAAAAATCGCTTTGTTGTAGCAACAGGATATGATGCATCAGATCAGCTTCGTTTAAGAGATTTAGATTATTATTGGTATCATGATTGGCATTGTGTAGAAACTGAATTAAAATATGAACAGAAAAAAGATAAATGGAGTTTACATTTTAATTTCTTGAATTTCTAATATATAGAGAAAAAAGGTGAATTTATGAAGCCGGAATTGATTAATTTTGTAGAAAAATTTAAGGGAAAACGCATTTTAATTATTGGTGATATGATTGCTGATATATATTTAAAAGGTGATATTTCTCGTATTTCTCGTGAAGCGCCAGTTTTAGTATTGATAGAGTCAGAAGAAAAAACAGTGGCTGGCGGTGCTGCTAATGTAGTTAATAATGTAGCTACATTGGGCGGAAAAGCTTTTGCTGTAGGTATTTTAGGCGAAGATAAAGGGGCTTTAAATTTAAAGCAAATATTAGAAGAAAATAATGTAAATACTGAAGGTATGTTTTGTGATAAAAATCGCAAAACTATTACTAAGACACGTGTTATTGCAGGTGGTAGAGCTACAGTAAGTCAACAGGTAGTACGTATTGATAGAGAATGTAATGAAGTTATCAGTGAAATATATGAAAAAGAATTGATGAATTACATTCAAATGGTCATGCCACAGATGCAAGGTGTAGTAATGAGCGATTATGGTAGTGGAACAATTACACCTAAAATTCGTGATTTAATTTTATCTTTAAGTAAAGAATATGATATACCATCAATAATAGATTCTCGATATGCTATTTTCAATTTTGTAGGTACTGATTATGTAAAACAAAATGATGCAGAATTAGCTAGTGCTGTAGGCTATAAAATAGATAATGAGGAAATTTTATATAAAGCGGCACAGGAATTTTTAGTAAAAATGCAAGCAAAGGGAATTTTAGTTACACGTGGCGAAAAAGGTATGACTTTATTTGAAGCAAATGGAGATGTGCATAATATCCCAGTATCTGATAAATCAGAAGTATTTGATGTATCAGGAGCAGGCGATACATGTGTTGCTACTTTTATCACAGCATTAGCTACAGGTGCGATGCCAAGTCAAGCAGCTGAACTTTCTAATTTTGCTTCTGGTATTGCTGTACGTAAAATGGGAACAGCTACAGTTTCTGATGAGGAATTAATTGCCGTATTGAAAAAATAATAATTACAGATAGGATTTTAGTGATGATTATAGATATACAAGATATTGAAAAGTTTTGTGAAATCTTGCGTAAGGGTAATAAAACTATAGCACTTACTAATGGTACTTTTGATTTAATACATGCAGGTCATGTTCGTTATTTAAATGAAGCTAGTAAATTAGCAGATTATTTAATTTTAGGGTTAAATAGTGATCAGTCTGTAAAGCAGTATAAATCAGACAAAAGACCAATTGTTCCGCAAAAAGAGCGAGCAGAGGTTATAGATAGTTTAAAAGCTGTAGATTATGTAGTTATTTTTGATGAAACAACAGCTGATAAATTAATCAGTAAAGTAAAACCAGATATCTATGTAAAAGGTGGAGATTATACAGAAGAATCTCTTCCAGAAACAGCAACAGTAAAAAAATATGGTGGTAAGATAAAATTTATAAAAGTAGTAGAGGGATGTTCTACCACAAATATAGTACAAAAAATATTAGATATATATTAATTAAATAATTTAAAGATATGCTACATTTTTAGATAATTTAAAGATGTAGCTTTTCTTTTGGGACTTTAAATAGTAAATAAGTATTTACTATTTGAAAAAATATTGGTAAAATCAAATAATAGAAAAATATATTAGCAAAAATTTTTAATTTATATTTTCGGTAGATAGAAGTAATGAGGTTTTTATGAATATTTTAATTGTAAAATTAAGTGCAATAGGAGATGTAATTCATGCATTACCTATAGCATATGTTTTGAAAAAACGATATCCTAATGCGCATATTACATGGGTTGTGGAACCTACAGCATATGAATTGGTGAAACACAATCCATATGTAGATGAAATAATTATTTTTCATAAAAAAGCATTTAAATCATGGAATGGTTTTAAAGAAAATTATCGACCATTTGCTAAGTTATTGCAAAAAAGAAAATATGATATATCTATAGATTTGCAAGGATTGTTTAAGTCAGCAGCTGTAGTATTTACTGCTAAGGCAAAGAAAAAAATAGGCTATGTAGATATGCGTGAAGGTAGCAATTTAATCAGCAAACGCATAGTAGGCAATAATAAGAATGGTCATATTGTAGATAGATATTTAGATACTGTTAAATGTTTAGATTGTGATACAGAAAATATAATATTTCCTTTAGTTAATACACAAGATGAAATTGATTTTGTAGATAATTTATTGATTAAAGAGAATATATTAAATCAAAAATTTATAATTTTTGCAGTGGGCACTAATTGGATAAATAAATGTTGGTCTGTGGAAAATTTTGCTAAATTAAGTGATTTATTAGCAGAATATAAGCTAAAAGTAGTCTTAATTGGTTTTGGAAAAGATGATGAACAAAAATCACAAGCTATTATTAAATTAGCTAGAGAAAATAATATTGTAAATTTTGTGGGAAAAACGAGTTTGATGCAAACGGCTAGACTTATTAAATTATCAAAGGCTGTTGTGGGAGGAGATACAGGAAACCTTCATTTAGCAGCAGCTTTAAATATTCCTGCAATTATGCTTATGGGGCCAACAGATCCTAATAGAAATGGTCCATATAGACAAAGTGAAAATGTGATTTTAGCAGGTCATGAATGTGATGGTTGTTGGAAGCGTATTTGTGCTAAAAATATAGATTGCTTAGCAAGTATAAAACCAAATCAAGTCATAGAAAAATTAAGACAAAGCGAGTTGTTAAAAGATGAGTGAAAATTATCCAATTTTATCCAATTGACTTTGTTGTTACTTGGGTTGATGGTAACGATCCAGTATGGCAAGCTGAAAAAGCAAAGTATAGTCCCAATAAAAATGCAGATAATCGCAATGTGCGTTTTCGTGATTGGGATAATATGCAATATTGGTTTAGAGCTGTAGAAAAATTTGCACCATGGGTTAACAAAATACATTTTGTAACTTATGGTCATTTGCCCAAATGGTTAAATATAAATAATCCCAAATTAAATATTGCTAAACATAGTGATTTTATACCACAAAAATATTTACCTACATTTAGTTCCCAGCCTATTGAATTAAATTTGCATAGAATAAACGGTTTAGCAGAAAGATTTGTTTATTTTAATGATGATATGTTTTTATTAAGACCTGTAAAAAGAGAATTATTTTTTGCAGGTGAAGATTGTTTACCAACTGATTTTGCTATTGCAAGTACATTAAGTACAACCAATAAATATGATACAGTACAATTTATGAAGTTTAATAATATAACAATTATAAATACACATTTTGATAAAAAAGAATAGATGAAAAAAAATTTTACAAAATGAATAAATTATAAATATGGATGGAATGCAATTAGAAATCTTGTTTTAATGGGAGAACATCATTTTAAATGTTTTGCTAATAATCATTTAGCTTTTTCTTATTTGAAATCAGAATGTAACGATTTATGGGATAAAGAATTTACTGAATTAGATGAAACTTGTAGTCATAAATTTAGAAGTAAATTAGATTATACAGATTGGCTTATTCGTTATTGGCAATTAGCAAAAGGTGATTTTGAACCTATAGGAAGACATGTAAAAGGTAAGGTTTATGAAATCTATAATGGTGTAGAACAAAATCAAGAATTATTTAAGAGCATAGAAAATCAAGCAATGCCTATGATATGTATAAATGACAATGATAATGTGGATTTTGAACCGATGAAAGAAAGAATAAAACAGGCATTTGATAAAATTTTGCCAGAAAAATCTAGTTTTGAAAAATAATAAAAAATAAAGAAGTAAATTATTTAAAATTTACTTCTTTATTATTGTTTATAGATAAAAAAATATTCTATTATCTCAATTATAGTATATTTTATAAAAATGAATTTTAGATGAAAATAAATTTAAATTTTTGTAAAGGATGGTATTGATGGTTTGTGTAGATAAATATATGCATAAGACATATTATATTTTAATTGGTTTGATGGTTTTTTTATTGCCTCAAGCTTTTATTTTACCAAATGCAAGCGTAAAGCCCCTAAATTTATTTATGGGGATATAAGCTCGCTAAAAAACAATGA
>OGWR01002831.1_pt1 | contig 11933 bp, 9 predicted proteins | sample 1576061 | NCBI WGS metagenome assembly OGWR01 (sample SAMEA3541511, study PRJEB24748) | human gut metagenome | biome: human gut; feature: human-associated habitat; material: faeces | place: China | collected 2012 | reverse complement strand
GCCCTGACGCCAAAGGGCTGCCCGTGTCGACCGGACTCATCGCGGCCGATCCGGCACACCGCACCGCAAGCGAACGCGAGATGCTGGCCAAGCTGTCGACTCCGGCAATGCTTCGCGCTCTCGACGCAAGAGCCGACAACGGCCCGCGCCGCGCCCACACAGGACTCTTCCCGGGGGCATCGTTCCCGGTGATGGGCGACCAGAAAGCGATCGTCATTCTTGTCGAATACGACGACTTCAGGTTTGTCTATCCCGACCCTCACAGCTATTTCAACTCGATGCTCAACGAGAAGGACTTCTGCGATCCCACCTACGGAGGCACAGGGTCGGCCCGCGACTGGTTTATCGAAAACAGTGCCGGTAAATTCGTGCCTCAGTTCGACCTCTACGGCCCCGTAAAACTCGCCCACTCGCGCAGCTATTACGGAGCAAACGACTTCTACGGCAACGATCAGGCCCCCGAAGAAATGGTTATCGAAGCCTGCCGTGCCCTCGACGACGAAATCGACTTCCGGGAATATGACCGCAACGGCGACGGCGTCGTCGACAACGTATTCGTGTTCTATGCCGGCGGAGGCGAAGCGACAGGCGCTGGAGCCAATACCGTCTGGCCCCACTCCTACTCCCTGTCGTCGGCCGGAAAATCACTGACGCTCGACGGCGTGAAGATCGACACCTACGGCTGTACCAACGAAGTCGTGGACAACCACCCCGACGGCGTCGGCACTTTCTGCCACGAGTTCAGCCACGTCATAGGTCTTCCCGACCTCTACGCCACAAGCTACACATCGTCGTTCACCCCCGGCGCCTGGAGCGCTCTCGACTACGGCCCCTACAACAACATAGGGCGCACTCCCCCGCTCTATTCCTCGTTCGAGCGCAATGCCCTCGGATGGATGACTCCGCGCCAGGTTCGCGGCGCAACCACTGTCAGCCTCCCGCCTATCAGCGAAAACACCGCACTGATGGTTGCCACAGGCGACGAAAACGAATTTTTCCTCTTTGAAAACCGGCGCCGCGAAGGATGGGACGCCTATATCCCGGGCGAAGGAATGCTCGTATGGCATATCGACTATGAGCCCTCGGTCTGGGAGAGAAACACGGTCAACAATACCTCATCCCACCAGTATGTCGACATCGAGGAAGCCGACAACCGCCGCACCGAATCATCGCGCGACGGCGACTGCTTCCCCGGCACTTCGAACGTCACATCGTTTACCGACGACACGACACCCTCGATGCGCTCATGGAGCGGCATCCGTCCCGGCCTGCCGCTGACGAACATCGCCGAAGACGCCGACGGCAACATAACATTCGACGTAGCCGGCGGAGGCAAATCAGTCGACGCGGTCAAAGCCAACGATGCGACCGACATAACCGACAGATCGGTGCGCCTGAGCTGGCAGGCTGCCGACGACGCCACCGACTACCGTGTCAGCGTCTACACCACCAGCTCGGCGGGCGGCCTCGTGCCGGTCGACGCCTGCAACGAAGTCACGACAAAAGGCGCTACCGAACTTACGGTTGACGGACTCGAACCGCTGAGCGACTACAGCTACACAGTGACCGCCATCGGCGGAGTTATCGACAGCGAACCCTCGCAGCCCATTGCCTTCTCGACAAAAGCGACATCGATAACCATGCTCACCGCAGAGACCAACGAAGCCACCGACATAACGGCCGACAGCTTCACCGCCTCATGGCTCCCGCTCGACGGCGCGACAGCCTACCGGCTTAGCGTGGTCAAGAAAGAATATAGCGGAGGCAGCGAGACAACAGCCGACTTCACAGGCGGCCTGTCGAAACTTCCCGAGGGATGGAAATCAACCTCGACAGCTACTTACGCATCGCAGGGATATTTCGGCGCCGAATCGCCGTCGCTCAAGCTGACAGCCGACGAAAACACCCTGACAACGCCCGAAGCACCGACAAGCTCGCTCAGCTTCTGGTATCGCTGCGCAGCCGGAACCGAAGGAGCCGAATCATCGCTGACTGTCAAGCTTCTCGACGCCGTCGGACAATGGAGAACCTACGCCATTCTGCCGCTGGACTATCCCGACGATAACCATCAGGGCCATACCGCTGTCTTTGAAGCACTTCCCGACGACACCCGCAGCATCGCCATAACCTTCCAGGGTAAACAAGGCGCCGCAGTGGCCATCGACGATGTTACCATAACAACAGGCGCCACCGTCGCCAACACCCCCGTCAAAGGTTTCGCCCCCTACGATGCCGGCGACGCCCTCAGCGCCAAAGTAACCGGACTCGAGCCTATGACTCTCTACGCCTTCAGCGTCAGCGCCACAAGTCCCGAAGGAATGTCTCTGCCATCGATAGCACGCGGTCTGCGCACACTCGACGGCCCCAACAACGCCATTGAAACCGTCGGCGGAGCCTGTGTCCCTGCGATCTCCACATACCCCGGCCACCTCTGCTACGGCGGCGACACCCCTGTCGACATCTACGCCATCGACGGGCGCCGCGTATGCCGACTCTACGGCCCCGCCACCATCAGCCTGCTTCCCGGCATATATATAGCCTCAACCAGCATCTCATCGGCCAAAGTCATCGTGCCCTGACACTATTCCCCAACAGCATTCACCTTTTTTAACAGCAAAAAGGCCCCGAGGCATTGTTATCAATAAGAAAATAACTACTTTTGCCTCCGCTTTAGCCGGAAAAGGCGAAAACAACAACTTAATCTGCTCAACAACAATGTATTGGACACTTGAATTAGCATCAAAGCTCGAAGACGCGCCCTGGCCCGCCACCAAAGACGAGCTTATAGACTACGCCATGAGAAGCGGCGCTCCCCTCGAAGTGATAGAAAACCTTCAGGAAATCGAAGACGAAGGCGACACCTACGAATCCATCGAAGACATCTGGCCCGACTACCCCTCCAAAGAAGACTTCTTCTTCAACGAAGACGAGTATTAAATCGCCGTATAGTATATAATATATCTATAAACCAATGGACAAGCAAAACTGAATTTGTTTGTCCATTGGCGTTTTATGGTGTCAGATGGCGTGGTTTCTTTGCTTGCAAAGCGCTAAGTGCGGTTAGTTGGGCTAAAATCCGCATTTTGGGGGGATTCCCGGGTTTGTCTGTATATTAGTCAATTAATATTCGTACATGTGGGTGTGTATCAAAAATAATGTAACTTTGCGTATGGAATCTACGGAAGAGAACAAAGAATATCAAGATAAACAGTTGTCTAAAGGCATCCTAAAACACGATGCCGTGGATGACAGGCAGCAGTTGTCCATAAATATCGAATCTCTCATATACATTATACGGGAGGAGCAGGTGATGCTTGACAGTGATCTCGCAAAGCTCTACGGAGTTGAAACTAAGGTGCTGAATCAGGCGGTCAAACGTAATATACAACGGTTTCCGTCAGACTTTATGTTTCAACTGACAAAGGAAGAATGTTTGAGGTCACAAATTGTGACCTCAAACGTCGGAAGAGGCGGGTCGAGGTATATGCCATATGCCTTTACGGAAAATGGAGTGGCTATGCTAAGTAGTGTTCTGCGTTCAGAAAGAGCCATAGAGGTGAATATCCGGATTATGAGGGCATTTACAATGATGAGAAATTTCATCAAAAAACATGGTTCGCTTTTTCAAAGACTCGACCGTCTTGAGATGAAACAACTAAAGACCGATGAAAAGGTTGATACAATATTGGACAGACTTAATCAGTATGAAGAAATAAGAGAGGGCATTTTCTTTGACGGTCAGATTTTTGATGCGTATGCTTTTGTTGCCAAACTAATCCGGAAAGCTACTAAGCGGATAGTAGTCATCGACAGCTATATTGACGACTCGGTGCTTGTGCAACTGTCAAAGCGGAATCCCGGCGTGAAGGTGGATATTTACGACGGTCGTATTTCTCAGCAACTCCGTCAGGATGTAGAGCGGCACAACGCGCAGTATCCGGGAGTGACTCTGCACGCTTATAACAAGGCTCACGACCGTTTTCTGATAATTGATGAGGAAGTCTATCATATCGGACATTCGCTCAAAGACCTTGGAAAGAAACTGTTTGCGTTCTCTAAGATGGATGTTATGACAGGCTCAGGGCTTGTTTCGCAACTTTGACCTTAGGTCCAAATTTACGATATACGTAAATGTATGTGTTTAATATATAGGGGCTTATTTTTTTGTATGGTATATATGTAAATACTGCTGATGGCACGAGATATTTTAATATGAAAAAGACTGGTAAGTTTATTCTGACGGCGGCGGTGGTCGTTGTCGTGCTGATTGCGCTCTCTTTGAGCTGGGGGCGCAATTCGGTGACTTCGGATGCCTTTAAGGAAATAACCGATTTAAGGGCTGAGTCAAAGAAGCCTTTGATGCTGTATAGCACCGACTCGAGCATATTCTGACCCGTGCGCTCTGTAACCACTACATGCGCTATCATCATCAATAGTCATGTCTCTCCCGTGTCGTCAAATTCAGGAACGGACATTTTTTTACACAAATTAGTTTTTTATTTGTGGGTGAGGTGGTGGATTTAGTGCGTTTTTTTGTAGATTTGATGGTATTAATGTATAAACAAGTTTTTTAAATAATATGGCTGATAAGAGAAAGAAGCGGGTCATCCTTGAGGGCCCTGAGCCGTTTGACCGCGGAGGCGGTGATATGGATACGCCGAGCTATGACGCTATGAAGCAGATGCTTATGACTGTTATGGCGGAGATTGGTGTGAGTCCTGACGAATATTCCGAGTTTCTTAAGAGCGGCGTTGACAGGAATGCTGTCATTGACCAGATGAAATCGATGTACGGACAGCCGGACATGTTTCGTAGATCCATATATGAGCCAGAGGAGGTGCATGCCATGGCTGGCGCCGGCGATAAGTCTCTGCGGCTCAAGGTGCAGATGAAGGATGTCACGAAGCCGCCGATGTGGCGCGAGATTGTCATCCCGGCCGACTTTAATTTCTCGCAGCTCCATTATGCCATACAGGCTGTGACGGGGTTGGAGAATTGCCACTTATGGCAGTTCCAGCACAAGGCTTACAATCCGGATCTGCAGATAGGCATACCGTCGGACGGCACGGGGTTCAGCCTTGATGATTACACTCATGATGCCGACGAGACGCCGGTGTCGTGCTTCCTCGCCAAGAAAGGCGACAAACTCGAATATGTCTACGACTTCGGCGATGACTGGATTTTCACCGTGTCGGTGCTTGAAGTACTTGACGGCAGGGTAGCTAATGCAAGATGTGATAAATGGAAATGCGACATGCAGCCTATCGAAGATTCGGGAGGGGTGTGGGCATATCTCCAGTTCAGGGATATCGAGGCATCAACCGGCTCGCTTAGCAAGAAGGAAAAGGATGAAATCATTGACCGATTCTACTTTGATTCGTTTGAACAGTTTATGGGTTGGCTTGATGACGCCCGGTTTGATCTCGATTTTGTTAACGAGAATCTTGCGGACATCCCGGACAAATGGGAAGATGTCGATGGCTGACATAACCTGATATGACGATAAACCGGAATGCGCCCGCTTCGGTCTCGGAGGCGGGCGCACTTTTTTTGCGGGTTGATGTTTTACAGCATGTTTGTTGGGCGTTAGACGATTATTATATATATTTGCGATTGCCGACCGCTTGAAGCCCCAGTCATGGGACAGTGGGTGGGAAGCGAAGACATGATGAAAAGCGTTTATCCGCGCTGATTCTTGACTCTCTGAAATTCTCGCAAAATTTCAATCAATAGTCAGGGATTGAGCAACGATGGATGCCCGTGGATATGTAATTATCTTGCAGCCGGCATTGTGTTCCGTGAGGAATATTGCCGGAGGCATTGGTTGCATATACAAGCGTAGGGCTTCTTCGTTGCCGTCCGACTATTGATGGGCAATGCGAGAAGCCTCAGAGAGTAGGATGGCAACCGATACAGATTCCTACGCTTTTTCTTTGTAAACCAATCAAATAGCCAACGAGGGGATGACCGCGGCAGCTTAAATCATTTCATGAAAGCATTGATAATCTTAAAAAATGCTGGAGGAACTGGAAAAACACAGACTCTAAGCTATTTGACTGACCTTCTTAATGCCGGAAGGGATGAAATCATGAAAGAGATGCACACGAATGGTATAGATTTTAGTGCCATAATCAAATATCATGGCTCAAAAGTCGGTATCATTACAATCGGAGATCCCGGAACAGAAGATTTTGTGTCTTATGAGCTTGAAAGGCTTTACAAAGATGGTTGTGACATTATCATTGCTTCTGCCCGTACCGTAGCTCTGCCGATGGTGTGTATGAGATGCTGTGGCAATATGGCAAGAACAAAGGCATCGCTACCATGGAGACCTCACCATATCGCACTTACGAGGAGTACCACGACTCACTACCGCACGAGACTATAAACCAAATGTGTGCCCATGCTCTGTTGGGTGCAATCAACTATTTCATCAACTTAAAATCAAAAGCATTATGAGAAAAAATTCTTCATACACAATGAGATGCTTTCTGATAGTCATTTTGGCGTTTTTATCGTTTAAAGGAATAGCTCAAATACCTGAATTCCTGAATGCTAACAAAACGCCATTACTTAAGCCTTATGATTATAGCGCGGAATACGATGGACTGAAAGGTCCTGTTAAAGAAGTAATAACGTTCAAGGGACGCATTAATAGTGTTTTTGGGAATAAAACGCTTGTGAAAGATAGGTCTGTCGGTCGTGTTAAATATCTGCCGAATGGCTTGCGCATGGAAGCGCATGAGGGAGAAGCCTATTATGATATACAGTACGGAATCCAATATTATATCAATAATAGTAAGATCGATTCTATTTATATTTATGACTATCACCAGTATGAGGGATACAATGAGAAACCGAATTATAGGACAACTTTTGAATATGTTTCGCCGGATTCTATTATAGAGAAATACTATGAATATGAAGAAGTCCGTTATGGTAAAGAAGATTGGGAACAAAAAGAGCAGCTAAATATAAAACTAGTATCTGGAGGATTTCAGTGCATATATTTCCCGGATATAATGGATGAAGGCAGGAGTGTATCATATATCAGCCAAGGCTTAAAGTTCAATTTTAAGGATGGAAGGAGCGATCCTATGAATAGTTCTATCTTATTTAAAAACAGTATTTTTCGTCTTGACAAGTTGTCTTTAATAAAAGAAGCGGTTCGATTCACTGATGGAGCTGGTGAAATAAAAACTGATGATTTGGGTCGGATAATCCGAATTCGGCCTTCACAAAAAAAGCTCAATCAGTTGTTAGCAGATGGCAACAACTCTTATAAAGCCACGCATCTTGAATATGATGAAAATGGGAATATCTCAAAAATAGTATATTCTGAGTATTTCACGAATGGTACAAGGCAAAACAGGAATTGGAAGCATACAGAGGATGATGTCATTAAAATTGACTATACTTACGATTCATATGGCAACTGGACTATGGCAAAAATAACAACTTTTCATCAGTCATGGGAAAAGTATCTGTCATCATATGGAAAAGAAACAAACAAGGAAGAATCATATTACATTCGTGAAATTTCTTACTATTCAGATAACGACAAGACCCCACCCACATCATTTTTCGTAAAAGAGGAAAAGATTGACGATGGTATTGGTCAACCAATTTATGATAATGTTGAACAGACCCCTACTTATCCCGGAGGAAAATATCGGCTTACCAAGGATATAGTCGTTGGTTTACCCGATAAGTACAAATCAGAAGGAGAAGGGAAATATCCTGCCCAAATAATAGTTAAGTTTGCTGTATATAAATCCGGCAAAGTTGACAATATAGAAATCGTAAGGGGCGCGGAGAGTCTTTCGGAAGATGAACAAAATGAGATTATCGGAGCGATTAAGCAAATCGATACATTTTCTCCTGGTAAAAATAATGGGAATCCGGTAAATTCTTGGGTTACGGTTCCAGTGCGACTATATCTGACTTTTTCTCAATTGAATGAGAAAGCGAAAAGAGATGTTGAGGCTCAGCTGGAATGCCGTGCTCAAGAAGAGGCAAATAGAATTTGTAAGTTCGCTTATCACACTATTGAACAATGTAGTCTAAGGAAAGAATATAATAAGATGTCCATATTCTTCAACGGTTCTGACGCAGTCGCTGATATCCCGAATCCGGGAACCTCTAAAAACTCTGATTATACCGTATCGGAAAACATTGATATTGAAAAGCTAAAGAGTTATGAAGTCAATGGTGGCGCTTACACTTTCATAAAAAAAGACAAAATGGTGGTTCCTGATGTCCGTTTCAATAGAATAGTTCGTGATTTAGACTATTCATACCATAATTTTGGATATTTATCGGATGATAAGAAGTATGCACTTATAATATATCGTAATAGTAAAACAGAGGACTTCATTTACCTTGTAGAATTTGAAGGCAATGAAGTCAAGTCAATTAACTGTCTCCCCTACAAGAAATCGAAAGATTTTGTAATGCCTCAATTACAAAAATAACAAACTAACTATCGTTATGAACACTTTTATTAAAAAATTAGCCGTCATATCAATTGTATTGTTATTGCCTGTGTTCACTTCGTGCGAAGATGAACCTGAGGAATCCGATATAATTGTAGAAACTATAGGGAGAGGTCAATCGTTTACCGCAACAATGGGCAGCTTGCAATTCAGGATTATAAACAACTATCCTGATATCCTCCCTGCCGAGGGACTAAGCAATTATCTTGATGCTCCGTCAATCACATATATCGGGGAGGTTGAGTCTCTCGATGCGGTCAAGATTCCTTCAAATGCACAATGGAACAAGAAATGTGAGATAATTGACTGCGGAGGATATGTCGCACAAGTGAAATGGTATGACCCTTCGACGCGTGAGGACAGAAACGGGTATATCTATATGTATGTTGAAAAAATCTGGGACTCGCATCCTGATATACGGCCGGGGCTGTCTCACGATGAAATCCGGGTCAGTTACAAATTAAAGATTCAATAAGCCTAATTATTCATCATCTTTAACCAGTTTGTCATGAACAGAATAATAATGGCGATAATAGCATTGACAGCTATACTGTTGTTTGTGCAATGTGATACCGAAGAATCGCGCAAAGAGAAAGCGGAAGAACTGATCAAACAGGATTTGTTTGAAACGTTGCCTGATTATAAGAGCTATGAATTGGTATCGATGAAAATGGATACCATCAAAGAATCGTGGGTCACGATTCCCGGTATTATTGAACTTGCAAAAGAATACCAGCAGGCTTTTGTCGATGAGGGCAATGCAAAAATCATGTATAACGAGCTGATTGATCAAAAAGAAAGATTGGGCAAACGAGCTTTCAACCGCTATATGGCCTCTGATCTTTTTGGTTTGGCAGAAATTGGTAAAGAAAAGAAACAATTAGAAAATGAAATAGCCGCCGCAGATTCTGAATGGGCAGAAGCGGCTGACAGATCAGAATCCATCTACGGTGAACTTACAGACAAAATCGCATCCAACAAATCTGAAGATTTTGTCGGTTGGAACGTGACTCATAAATTCAGGGCGAATAATGACGAGGGCGTTATGCAACTCTATTGTTATCATTATTATATTTCTCCCGATATGAAGCGAATTCTCGTAAAATGGGCAGATGACGATGAAGAAATTCCGCAACTTTTCAATTTAATGGAATCTGTTTTGGACGCTATAAAAAATAGTGAACCTTCATCTGCGCAACATACTTACGACACAGAAAATGTTGAGCTTAAGGATGTTGTGGCAATAGCTGAATATGAAAATGGAAAAACACTGCATTTCAAATCGGATAAAACTATTGCAGAAATTCCCGGAGTTTCGTGGGACAAAGTTAAAAATGCTCTCGTCTACTATACCGGAGAGGGAACATCATATATATCCATTATTGATGGATATGAATATGATGGTATGTATCAGGAGGATGGTAAATGTTGGCGTGAAGAATGGGATCCTACCAATGAATGTTTAGATGATGTAGGATACACTCCGACCAAAGATAAAGGTAAAAAACTAAAGAGTTTCAAATGGGTTGAATAACCTTATTACAGAGAATCGCAGATCTTGCATTGCCAATAGTTAAACATTGGCGAAGCAATCGCCTCAGACCGCCTCAAATGGCGCGGTTTGTTTTGCCAAAAGCAAACATGACAAACCTAATACGCTAATACTCAATATTCTACTTGCTCTTCAATGAGGACGAGTATTGAAAGAAAGTAATCCTATATTTACCTGACATACACGGGATAAGCAAAATTTAATTTGTTTGTCCCGTGTTGTTTTATGACCTCAAATGACGCGGTTTGTTTGTCCCAATGTGGAGTTTTTAATCTCGGGAGCGGGTGCACGTAGCGTCTTATTTTTCAGAGTTATAATTCCAGAGAATTATTGTTGAGAAGGAAGTCATAAATGCTTATGATTGTTATGCCGTATTCATTGCGAATGACGGGAGTAGATTCGCCAAGGATGATTATTTTTTTGAATGAATCATCTATGTTCCTCAATGAGTTTTCTTCTTGTCTGACTTTCTCGTCATCAATCATTTTGTATGCCGACTGAATGTAGTAGCGCTTACTGCCTTGATTGCAAACAAAGTCTACTTCATAGTTTTTGCGGACACGGCATCCGTCATCAGTCCTTATTTGCTTGGAAACAACGCCTACATCGACATTGAATCCCCGGATAAGAAGTTCGTTGTAGATTACATTCTCCAGAAGATGCGTGAATTCTATCTGTCGGAAATTCAATCTGGCATTTCGCAGCCCGCAGTCACTGAAATAGTATTTGTACGGACTATCGATATACCTTTTCCCCTTAATGTCATATTGGCTTGTTTTTTCAATCAAAAACGATTCGCAGAGATAATTTAAATATGATGTGATGGTCATGCGGTTGACCTTTTCATGCCTGACGCTCTCAAACGTGTTGCATAATTTCGTGGGGTTAGTCAAGCCTCCTATTGATGACGCCACTATGTTCAGCAGTTCGTCAAGCACATCGGTATTCTTTATACTGTAGCGCTCCACGATATCGCGGATATACGTGCGTTGAAACAGGGCCTTCAAGACTTCAGACTTTTCTTTTTCAGTCGTTCTAAGCACAACCTGAGGCATGCCGCCATAGATCATATATTCACGTAGATTTAAAATCTTGTCATCACCCCTTACAGAACTGAATTCACCGAAACTAAGAGGATGAAGTCTTATCTCATCACCTCGTCCTGCAAATTCGGTCCGTACATTGCTTGAAAGAAAACGGGCATTGCTTCCCGTGACATAAACATCGGCATTTGGCTTATTGAGGTAGCTGTTCAGCACATCCTCAAATTCAGGGACAAGCTGAATTTCGTCGATCATTATATAATGCATATCATCGTCTTTAATCTTTGAATCGATGAATGCGAGCAGATTATCAGGGTCTCGCAATGCCTTGTTTCGCCTGTCCTCAAGATTTATGTTAATGATATGGTGATCGGCCACACCTTGCTCCTTAAGCCACCCGGCATATATGGTGGAAAGAAGGAACGATTTGCCACAACGACGGATTCCTGTGACGATTTTAATCATTCCGTTATGGCGTAGGGCAATTAGCTGTTTAAGGTAAAGAGGTCTTTCTATTATCATGTCATTGTCAAATTCTGTGCCTTGTCACAGAATTTGACAACGCGAAGTTAACAAATAAGTGTTACGCGGCAAAATTGAAGCCGTCTAATTTATATTATTATCAAATGTTTGGCCATTTGCTTGACTATCGCTTCAGACCGTCTCAAATGGCGCGGTTTGTTTTGCCAAACGTAAACACAACACACCCGACTCGCTCATATACGGCATCTTACCCACTTTTCAACGAGGACGAGTATTGAAAGAAAGTAATCCTATATTTACCTGATATACACGGGATAAGCAAAATTTAATTTGTTTGTCCCGTGTTGTTTTATGACCTCA
>OGWR01002821.1_pt1 | contig 11958 bp, 20 predicted proteins | sample 1576061 | NCBI WGS metagenome assembly OGWR01 (sample SAMEA3541511, study PRJEB24748) | human gut metagenome | biome: human gut; feature: human-associated habitat; material: faeces | place: China | collected 2012 | reverse complement strand
AAACTATGTAGCAGGTGCAAATATTGCCGGATTTGAGAAGGTAGTAGAAGCTATGTTAGCACAGGGTGTGTGCTAATCTATAAAAACGAACCCCGGAAATACGATGTTTCCGGGGTTTTATTGTGCGTATTTTTACAGTAAGTGTTCGTAAGTTTGAGTAAAAATTTGATAGTAATATACTGGCAATATACTTATAATATACACGCAAGATACAAACGATTTTGCATAATATACGCATAATATACTTGGTTTTTTGACACTGTTTTAGAATATTTATACAGTAAAAGGGAGGCATGACCTCCCTTAAATTTTGTTGACTTCATCAATAAGCTGTTGTGTGGTTTTATGTGTATACACTCCCTTTGTGACATTGTTTCTCATGCTGTGACCCATTATGAGTTTGATGCAAACCTCATTCGCTCCGGCATCATCCATGAGAGATGCGAACGTGTGCCGGCCATCATGGGGAAGATGTTTCATGTTGAGCTTATTCATAACTGTATTGAAATTCGCACTAACATAGGAACCGTATGTGTAGTGATTTCCATATTTGTTGTTTACCAGAAATCTACGGTTGGCATCGTACCGGTTCTTCACGAGAGGCAGAATTTTGTCTGCAATAGGAATAACTCTGTCTGTTCCGGCTTCTGTTTTCATTCCTCCGATCATATATTGTTCGTTCAGATGCACATTATCCGTGGTTATCTCTAACAGTTCGGTAGGACGAAGACCAGTATAGATTGTAATGAGGATGAGGTCAACATTGTTTACCACATACAGCTTGCTCCACAAGGTTGCAATCTCCTCATTCGTGTATCTACTATGAATCTGTTCTTCCGGGTTTACCCATGAGTAAACAAAAAACTGCGACAGATCCTTTTCTATATAGTTATTCATCATGGCGTACTTGTACAGATTATTGAGAACAGTTCGGATATTAGAGACGGTGGAATTTGATTTACAGGTCCATTTGTTGATACATTCCTGGACTTCATCAGTCCGCAGAGCATTAAATTTCTTGTGGTGCAGATCGGACAAATGATTAAAGGCAATCTCATAGTTTCTCCATGTGTTTGAAGATATTTTGTCCGGCAGAGCTTTCCTATAATTCTTCCACTTCCCATACATCTCTGCAAATATGGGAGTCTCGGCATATCTGATGTGTTCCGCAACGACATCCGCATTATTCAATTCAGATAAGTAAGAGTAGGCGTGCTCCTGTTTGGCAAAATATTCAAGGTACTTAAATGTCTGACGGTAGGAGATGGAATACTCATATCCCTCTTCCTGCATAAGATCCTCAGCGAATGACAACACTGGTTCCGATGAGATGGCAGACCAAACCTGTTTTCTCCATTGCCATTTGAAATTGTATCGGACAAAATCTCTCAGAATGTTTGACGGCGGTTCTTTCGGAGCATCAATTTCTACAAATTCAGAAATTTCAGAAGTTCGGACGGCATAAGGCTTACGCCTCTTGCCTTTTAGTTTGATTACACTACCGTAACCGTTTGGCAGACGCATAATATCATCCTCCTTTTTCCTAAAAATGGGCGTAAAAATGCCCGGTATATTGTTTTTCTACCGGGAAGATGATATAATGCAAGGTGTTCAGACGAGCATACATCGGCTTTCCGGTGTGTGTTTATAGATACCGCCTCTGCTACCAACAGAGACGGTTTTCTATTTTAGTATTTCTGTCGGTTTTCAACGACTCTGCCAATGATTCTCACTGGCTTATTCTCGATTTCCTCATTTGAATAGAACATAGCCTCATAGGTCTGATTAAAAGGAATGAGTCTGATTCCACTAGGGAACTTTGCCAACTTTTTGCAAGTGGCACTGTCTCCATTGACTAACACAATGACAAGATCTCCTGATTCTGCATAGTTCTGTTTGCGGACAATCACAACATCCCCATTGCAGATACGAGGTTCCATCGAATCTCCCTTTATTTTTAGAGCGAAGAAATCTCCGGTATGAGCCAATTCCTCTGATATTTCCTCATAATCTATAACATCCTCAATGGCTTCAATAGGTATTCCGGCAGCCACATTACCAAGAACCGGTATGCGGATTGCTTTCTTAGCCATCCTCACTTTCTCAGGAGAAACAGATACTTTCATATTATCATCTAATTGATTAAAAAGTTCGTCGAAACTCATAAACATTCCATTTGCCGCTTTCTTTATTGTTGCCATGGACGGAACAGGCGGTTCTCCTGTTTTCGGATTGAGATTATTTTCAAGCTGGGATATGTAACCTTTACTCAAACCACTAGCTTTCGCAAATCTATCCATACTCATGCTATTTTCTTCTCTATATGCCCTTATTATCTGCCCTAATGTCATACGAAAACCTCCTTTCGATGTTTAGTCCATTATACAATGCACTGTACAAAAAGTCAATTTTTTTGTAAAATGTGCTTGACAATAAATGTTTAGTCGGCTATACTCAAATTGTTCAGTCGAGCAAACATCGAACAAAGAAAGGAGGCGCAGTAATGGCGTATCGAATCAGAGAACTTAGAGAAAAGAAGAAACTTACCCAGGAACAGTTAGCTCAAATGTCTGGCGTAAGCAGAACAACCATAGTTCTGCTTGAAAACAACGAAGAGCATGAGGCTATGGTCGGTACTCTGAAATCGTTGGCGGCGGCTTTGAATGTCCCTGTCAGCAAACTTTTTACCCAAAAAGTTTAGTCGAGCAAACACGAAAAGGATAATCCACAACGAACTAAGGCACAGCAAAACGAACAGATTGAGGTAAGAAGCAATGAACAATGAGAGAGTGACACCAAAAAATGCAGCGAAAGAGTTGCAAATGGATGTGATTACGCTCCGTGAACTTATGAAAAGGGAGAAATTGCCTATTGGATATGCCATAAAGCGAGAGGGTAAATCCAAGTGGGGATTTTACATATATCGCCACCTTTTGGATCAGGAGAAAGAACGACTTGGTATAGGTTAAGCATCCGCAAGGATTGTTTAATAGATATTTTTTTAGGAAAGGAGACGCACCATGAGAAAAGGTACAGTTAAATGGTTCAACGCCGCAAAGGGCTATGGTTTCATTACAGGCGAAGATGGAGTTGACGTGTTCTGCCATTTCAGCGCATTGCAGATGGACGGTTACAAGACTCTCGTAGAGGGACAGCCCGTAGAATTTGATGTTGTTGACGGAACCAAGGGACCGCAGGCATCCAACGTAACAGTAATTCAGTAGCGGTTTAGGGGGTAAGGCATTGCCGAACCCCATAAACAGAGAAAGGAAAATCCACCATGAAGATTTCAAAAATCACGATAAAGCAGCTCTTCGGGATTAAGGAATGGCAGGGGGACGGAAAGAACATTGAGCTTGTCGGAGACAACGGTACTGGAAAAACATCCGTTATTGACGCAATCAGATATGCTCTTACAAATTCCTCCGACCGTGAATTTATCGTAAAAAACGGAGAGACAGAGGGAGAGATTTACATAGAAACAGATAACGGTCTCTCCATTGACAGAAAAGCCAGAACGGCAATGACAGATTACAAATCTGTTAAGCAGAACGGCAATGTAATTCCAAGTCCCGAGTCGTTTCTGAAAACAATATTCACACCGTTGCAGCTTTCCCCTATGGAGTTCATCTCTATGGATAAGAAAACCCAGAACGCAACGATTTTGGATATGATTCAGTACGATTGGAACCTTGACACCATCAAGGAATGGTTCGGGGAGATTCCGAGGGATGTAAATTACGAGCAGAATATCTTGGCTGTCCTGAATGATATTCAGGCAGAGAACGGTTACTACTTTATGCACCGTCAGGATGTAAACCGTGATATTCGTGCGAAGAAAGCAGTTATCGCAGATATTGGCAGCTCACTTCCTATCGACTATGACGGAGAGAGATGGGAAAAGGAAAACCTCTCAGAACTCTACACAGAGATTGAGAAGATTCGCAAGAACAACGAGACTATTGAAAAGGCAAAACGCCTTAGAGACAGCCACGATGGAAAAATCCGCTCATTTCAGGCAGACAAGGAAATTAAGATTGCCGCACTTGATACGGAAATGGCTCAGCAGGAAAAGAACATTGAGAGTGAGTTGGCACAGCTTGAAGAGAGAATAAAAGCCCTCAGAGAGAAGAAAGACGGCCTTGCTGGTGTAAAAGCGGACAAGGTAAAGGTAATTCAGTCGGAGTATGAGGCATCCGTGTCTAAGTATGAAGCTGAGCAGGCATCCTACGCAGAATACGCAGATATGGAAACCACACCTATTGATGATCTTATGGCAAAAGCCAATGAGACTGAGAAGATGAAAGGCCATATCAATGAGTGGCGCAGAATGTTGAACATCCAGAAAGAGGTTGATGAGTTGCAGAGTGAGTCAAACAGTCTCACAGAGAAGATCGAACTGGCAAGAACTCTTCCGGGAACCATTCTGGAAACCGCAGAGATTCCGATTGAGGGTCTGACCGTTAAAGACGGAATACCTCTTATCAATGGATTGCCGGTAAGCAATTTGTCAGAGGGAGAAAAACTTGACCTCTGCATTGATGTGGCAATTCAGAATCCGGCGGGATTACAGATCATCCTTATTGATGGTACTGAGAAACTGTCTGAGGAAAACCGCACACGTCTCTATGAGAAGTGCAAAAAGAAAGGGTTGCAGTTCATAGCAACCAGAACAACAAGTAACAATGAATTAACAGTTATTGAACTGTAGGAGGAAACACTATGGCAGGAAAGAATGATAACTTTGACGCACTTATGGCAATGATGGCACTCAAACACATTATGGATGATACGAAAGATATTGAAATCCATCCATTCACTTGTGAAGTGACCGTAACGCCTACATCAATCAGTTGCAGTTTTTCTGGAAATAAGGCATTTCTCGAAGATATTGACGGTGGAATGGAGTGGGCGGAGGAAACCAACAACCTCATCAAAGATATTATGTCTGAGCAGACGATAAAACTCACTGATTTGATGAAAAAGAAATTTGGTTTCGATACCGTTAAAGTTAAGCCAAACTCCGAAGATGGTTTTGCGGATTTTTTGAAAAACCTTTTCGGGGGGGGGGTACAGACGATAGCGAATAAAATAAATAATCTGCCTGCCATAGCCTTTTCTTGGTAGGCAGATTCATAAAAATACAAGGAGGTTATTTATGGCAACAAAAGACACAAATTATTTAGTTGCAGTTCATAAAGGACTGGACGAAAGCCTTGAAAAACAGGTTGCAGCTCTGCCGGAGAAATTCAACAAGCAGAGATTTTTACAGAACTGCATGACGGTTCTGCAGGACGGACAAGCTGATTTCTCAAAATGCGAAGCACCGACCGTTGTGCGAACACTCTTAAAAGGAGCTTTCCTTGGTCTCGATTTCTTTAACGGAGAGTGTTACGCAATTCCTTACGGAAATCAGTGTCAGTTCCAGACTGATTACAAGGGAGAGATCAAGCTGTGCAAGAGATATTCGAGCAATCCTATTCAAGACATTTACGCAAAGGTAGTCCGTGAGGGAGATAAGTTTGAGGAAGTAATTGAAAACGGTAAGCAGTATGTCAATTTCAGACCTAAGACTTTTTCAAACGGAGAGATTATCGGTGCATTTGCGGTAGTCCTCTACAAAGACGGTTCCATGATGTACGACACCATGAGCAAAGAGGACATTGAACATACCAGACAGACATTCTCAAAGGCAGCAAACAGCAAGGCTTGGAAAGAAAGTTACGGAGAGATGTGTAAGAAAACAGTTCTCCGCCGACTGTGTAAGTTGATTGACCTCAACTTTGATACCGCAGAACAGTGTCAGGCATTTGAAGATGGTTCGGCATTTGATGTTAAGGAAAAACCGAAAGAGAAGTATCAGGCACAGGACATTTACCAGTCTCACGATCAGAGTTCTCATAACGCAGATGAGAGTTCTGATGGTGTGATTGACGGAACATTCAAGGAAGTAGATGAGTAATCTTCTTAAACTTACCCCGGAGAACTATTACACCAAAGAAGCTAATATGCAGTATGTGTCCGTTTCTCAGTACAAAGAGTTCAACGGCACGACCGGAAAAATGGGTTGTGAAGCATACGCTATGGCGAAGCTCCGGGGAGAAGTTGAGGAAGTAACCACAACTGCGTTAATGGTAGGCTCCTATGTGGATGCCTACTTTGAGGGTACACTTCCTACATTTTCCGCACAGCACCCGGAAATCTTCTCATCCAGAGGTAAAACCGCCGGAGAGTTGAAATCCGAATACAAACAGGCCTCAATTATGATTGACCGTGCCGTGAAAGATCCAGTTTTCATGCAGTACATGGCCGGAGATAAACAGGTTATTATGACCGGAGAAATTGAGGGAGTTCCTGTCAAAATCAAAATTGACAGTGCAGACGGCAGGCGAATCACTGACCTCAAAACAGTAAAGAGCATAACAGAAACCTTTTACGCAAAGGACCTTGGGCAGAGACTCAATTTCTGCGAATGGTGGGGATATGATTTGCAAGCTGCCGTGTACAGAGAGATTTACAGACAGAATACAGGTGATCTCTTGCCGTTTTACATTTGTGCTGTCAGCAAGGATAAGACAGACAACATTCCTCATCCGAGAATCAAGGTTATTGAAGTTCCACCGCTGATGATGGATGAAAAACTGGCAGAGGTCAAAAACAATATCGTGAAAATCCAACGCCTGAAAGATGGAGAAATTGAACCTCTGAGATGCGAGGTATGCGATTACTGTGCCGACACTGAGGTTTTGGATGGACCTATATCAATGGATATGCTTATGGGAGAGATTTAATGAGAGATTCAATTATTGTGGATATGAAATATGCGGATCTTGATATTATCAACGGTCAGTATGGGGTTGAGAGGCATCACTGCCTCGGAGGCCCCAACCGAAAAAAAGCAGATGAAGATGGTTTATGGGTTCCACTCACACCAGAACATCACAGAACGGGGAAGATAAGCGCACACCAGAGCACAGAAGTACAAAAACTGTTGCAGATAATAGCGCAGCTCTCCTACGAACTCAATGAGGTATCACAAGGACTTACCGTGGATGAAGCACGGAAAAAGTTCTTTGATAGATACAGAAAATTCTACATTTAGGAAAGGAAGTGATAAAAGTGGCAGAGAAACTTACATTGGCATCTATGTGTGCCGGAGGCGTTCAGGAAAGAAACGACAGAGCGTTGGCAAAGATTTCTGACAACATTCTTGATTTGAATACGGATGCCAAGAAGAAAAGAACTCTCGACATTAAGATTGTTCTCACTCCGTCAGAGGATGATAGAGAAGATGTTGCTGTTGAGGTTCAGACTTCCGTTAAGCTGGCTCCTGAGATGGGACTGAAAACTCAGTTATTCATCAACAAGGACTTCCGTAGCGGCGTAACAACCCTCACAGAACACGCAAAGGGCGCAATCAAAGGTCAGCTTACTCTTGATGAGTGTGGTATGTGCATGGACCCGGAAAAGGATTCCACACCGACAGCAGAGGAACTTGGATGCGATCCTGAGACCGGAGAGGTATTGGAAGAAAAATCTGAACCTCCAAAAGAGAGCACGAAAGTAATCAGCATGAGAGACGCAGTAAACAGTTAGGAGGCATTATGGTTTTCAAGGAAGCATACGAAGCTCTCAAACAGGGAGCTATCGTTAAACTGCCGGAATGGTCTGGCTATTGGAAATGGGAGGATAATTCCATCAAAATGCACTGCAAGGACGGAAAAGTATTGGATATTCGTGAGACGGACAATGTGGACTACACACTCACTTTCATCCTCAGAGATGATTGGGAAATTGTAGCCGGTCCCGATGTAAAAGACTTGAATATCCAGACATTCACATTCGGAGAAGCAGTACGCAGATTAAAAGCAGGGCAGAAAGTAACCCGTAAGGGATGGAATGGAAAGGGAATGTTTGTTGTTTACCAGAAAGGTTATCCGCAGGGTATTCCGTGTAATAAACAGACAGCCGAAGCGTGGGGACTCAATGAGGGAGATTTGTTTGTATGCAATCCGTATTTACAGATTCGTTGCGTTGACGGCTCACATTCCATGTGGGTTCCGAGTATCAATGATTGCCTTGCCGAAGATTGGTGCAGCGCACAGTAACAGGAGGAAAATATGTTAAAAGCAGCTATTGAGAAAATTCTTTCTCTCGATGCTCCCCATATTGAGGAAATTGAGGGAAGAACCTATGTAGACAAAGATATGACACAGATCGGCAAGGAACTCAGAGCAACCAGTATCACAATGAGTAATCTGAGCAGCCTTGTGGATTTCATCAAAAAGAGTAAAGCAGATTTCAAGACCGGTCATTACATCGCCCAGGTGGTATCTCCTACTGAGGTTCGTCTGTTCTCCAGTTTGGATGCAGACCGCCAGAGAGAAACACTGGCAGTTGTCAAAGCAGAGATCCCGGAGTTTTCATTCGGTCAGTTCATCGGAAACGAAGAGTTTGTTATCGGTGTGCAGTCCAAGTTCTTAAATGAGGATGCTGAGGCAAATGATAAGCCAATCATCTTACAGTTTGCCGGAAATGTTAAGGCCGGCACTGTTGCAGAATACGGAGACACCGGAGTAGGACAGAAAGCGGCAATCAAGAAAGGCGTTGCCTCTCTGCAGGAAGTTGAAGTTCCGAGTCCTTGCCGTCTGATGCCGTACAGAACCTTTACAGAGGTTGCACAGCCTATGAGTAACTTTATTTTCAGAGTAAAGGACAATGATCGTTATGGCGTTACCTGTGCCTTGTTTGAGGCAGACGGAGGCGCATGGAAGAATGAGGCGAAAGCCAACATCAAAGCGTATCTCGAAAAAGAACTTGCGGATGTATCAAACATTTTCGTGATTTCCTAAATAATCGTAACCCGTAAATATGTTTCTGCAATTATCTCCTAAGATTGGTCTCTGAGGAAAATATGTCACGAAAACCGCAGAACACACAAACGGTTTACCTCCTTTTAAGAAATTCGATTAGTTAAATGGCATAAACCCCTGACAAGGATCTTTTGTTAAATTACCCAGGAGCCGTCATTCCGGCGGCTCCACCCATAATGAAAGAAAGGAGGGCTTAGGGATGCACAAGGTTGTTATCAAAGGAAATTATTACGGCAGAACCAGAACCTTACCGGATCTTAACGATTACCTACATGAGTGTGCAAGGCATCCTCAGATGGGTGCAAAAATGAAAAGAGATTACCAGATGATCGTGTGTAACGCTATCAGGACACAGTTGCCGAGACTTACGATTACAAACCCTATCATCATTCATTACAACTTCTATGAGCCGGATAAACAGCGTGACAAGGGCAATATTTTTTCCTTTGCAGACAAAGTTTTTCAGGATGCTTTACAGAAATGCGGAGTGATTAAAAACGATGGATGGAAAGAAATCGAAAACTTTACGCATGACTTCTATGTGGATAAGAAAAACCCAAGGATTGAGATATTCCTTGAAGAGATAGAGAAAGGACCGTTCGATGGCTGAGAAAAAGTATTTTTGGCTCAAAATGCCCCGGAACTTCTTTGAAAAACACTATATCAAGATACTTAGAGCAAAGGATAATGGCGATCTTTTGGTTATGTTCTATATATGGATGATTACAGAGTCAATCGACCATGAGGGCAAACTGCGATTTTCCGAAGATATTCCGTATGACGCAGAAATGTTGGCGGAAGCATCCGGTTTTGCGTTACAGATTGTTACACAAGCGTTACAACAATTTTCAAAATTACAGCTTGTGGTTACGGAAAGTGACGGCACACTATTTTTACCAAAATCCCTGAAAATGATTGGGTCTGAATCGGCATCCGCACAGAGGGTTAGGGAGTATCGGGAGAGAGAAAAAAACAAGACAAAACCCACTGAGACACCCGAAAACACTGAATGTAACGAATGTGTAACAGAGAGTAACGTTAATGTTCAAAAAGGTAACATAGAGAAAGAGTTAGAGAAAGAGTTAGAGAAAGAAAATAAAAAAGGGGGAAAGAGGGAAACTACCCAATCAATTTTTGAAAGGCTTCTCCCTGAGTACACCATCTCTGATGTAATGGCAGATAAACTTCGCGAATGGTTCAAGTATAAGACGGAACGGAAAGACGGATATAAGGAACAGGGCATGAAGTCGTTGTTAAAACAGGTTGCCAATAAGGTCTCTGTCTATGGAGATACTGCCGTATGCAATCTTATTGATGAATGTATGTCGAATGGATGGAAAGGCATTATTTGGGATAAATTGCAATCATCTTCTGCATACAGAAATAGCGGAGATCGCATTGGAAACAGAGTAAAGGATGTGGATGGCTGGTAATGGAAAGAGAAGAATTTAAGATTTTGGTAAAAGCTATGAAAGCGGTCTACGCACAGCCGACATTCATACCAGATAAAGACGCTTTCGATGTGTGGTATGGATTATTACAAGATCTTCCGTATGAGCAGGCAAACTTGGCAATACAAAAGTACATGACGAGTGAACGTTTTCCTCCAACCATCGCAGATATTCGTACTAAAGTAACGGAGATTATTGCTCCGGCGGAAGAAAGCATGAGCGAACTGCAGGCATGGGCGTTGGTACAGAGGGCGTTAAGGAACTCCGGTTACAACTCAGAAGAGGAATTTGCAAAACTGCCGGAGGCGTGCCAAAGAGCTGTTGGAACGGCGGCAAACCTCAAAGAGTGGGCGTTGATGGATTCAGACCAAGTGGCAACCATTGAACAGTCGCACTTTATCAGGAACTATCGTACTTCGGTGCAACGGATGAAAGAAGAGGCACGTCTGCCGGAGAATGTAAGGATGCTCATAGCCGATATGGGGAAGAAACACGCAGCGCTTATGGAAAAAGCAGTAGACCCACAGATAGAAATGCAAAAAATTGAAGTGCCGGAGGAAAAGACCGAACCACCATCCGGTATGTCAAACGAAACCAGAAAGAGACTGGATGAAATGTATGAGAAGTTCGGTGTTAAAAAGTAACGGAGGAAAGGGCAGCGCGCATAAATCCTGGGAACCTCTGAAATGGCAAATAAGGTACGCTGCATACAACTGGGGAATATCGCCGTAGGAAAGAGCTGGGATAATCCTCAGAGCGGAAGAATTTATTCCGTAGACGGAATTGCCCCGACCTTAAACACTTGTGGGGGGGGGGGCAATTTGGAACCAAAGATATTAGAAATCAAGGAAAGGAAAGAAGATATTGCAGACCGGGATTAAGAGGTTAGGCAATATTCTCCCCACTTCCACGAGAGAGAACCCAAACCAAGGGCGAGTGTATGATACCGGCGGCATAGCTCCGGCGATTACGAGTGGGGGGGGGGGGTACTGTACCTTGCATAATAACAGAGACGGAGGCGAAAACGTGGTTGAAAGAATCATTGTTGCAAGCAGAGGGCGAAACCCAAGCAATCCATCAGACAGAACCACAGGCGTACCAACGGAACAACGGTTAGAGCCAAACTCAGAGGGGTTGTGCAATACACTTACTTCCGTCCAAAAAGACAACTATGTTTTGGAGATAAGAGTAAATGAGGATTGACTTTGCGATATGCCGTTGCGTCAGAACTGAATACGGCAAAAGGATAAGAAAATTATACGAAAGCCACCAGATTTCAGAAAAAAGAGGCAATATGACTCAACTTGAAGCAAGAACTGATGGCATATCCAACACCCTCACAACTGTTCAAAAAGACAATCTGGTTTTAGAGATAAGGACGGTGGATGATGGATAGAGAGTATGTAGGCATCCGGCAGGCAACACAGAAAGGTTATATCGAATGTGAGATTGGCGGAGTTGCAGATTTCTCATACCCGACAAGTAAATTACGGCGAGGAAGAGTGCAAGGCGGCGGTCATGTATGCCCTACACTTACGTCCCAAAGCATGGGGATTTGCCGTATTGAGAAAATTGTTCGCTTTTCGCAGTGCTCGACGAACCTTTTTCACAAGTCGCGCCATTGCATGTTGTAA
>OGWR01002819.1_pt1 | contig 11962 bp, 9 predicted proteins | sample 1576061 | NCBI WGS metagenome assembly OGWR01 (sample SAMEA3541511, study PRJEB24748) | human gut metagenome | biome: human gut; feature: human-associated habitat; material: faeces | place: China | collected 2012 | reverse complement strand
GGAAACTTTCTAGAGAAAGTTTCCCCCGCCCCCTCCAAATACCAAATGCCCTACCGGGCCGTTTCCCCCAAGGCGCGAAGGCCGCCGAGCATATACGCCAGCATGTCTTCAAGCAGGCCCTCCGCATCGCCGGCAGTGGCGGGAAGCATGAGGGTGCGTAGCTTTTCCGGAAAGAGGATGAGCCCCATGCAGGGGAGGGCGACAAGGGCGGTTGCCCGTTGCATCGCCGGGGAATCCGGTGGAAGGCCCGTGATGTCCCGTATCAGTTCCCGGAGTTTCTGGGATTTCGGGAATACCGCCGTTGTGATGAATTTGGGCACGAAGGGCGAGGGCGAGGCCAGTTCGCGCAGGAATATCCTGATCCCCCAGAGCTCGGAAGCGTTCATGGCGGTACGGATGATGTGCTTCAGGAACACACGGAGCTTTTCTTCCGGCGTCGCCTCGGAAGTGATGATCCGGTTCAAATCCTCCAGGCTCAGCATTTGCCGGTGCGCCTCGATCAGCACTTCCTCGTACAGGCCTTCCTTGCCGCCGAAGTAGTAGTTCACGGCGGCGCCGTTCGTTCCCGCCCGTTCGCAGATTTCCTTGCTGGTGGCTTCGGCGAAGCCCCGTTCGGCAAAGACCTTGCCTGCTGCCTCAAGGACAACGGCCCGCGTTGAGCGGCCGTCGCTCCGTTGCGCGCGTTTGGGGCGCTGAGGGGGATTGGTTTTGTTCATCATGGCTTTTTTTAGGAAAAATTGGGCGACAAGTCAAATTTTAAATTGAAATTTTAATTTGACTTGATATTATCCTTTTCCTATTCTTGTATTCAAGGCAGATTGTTGCGAGCCGTTCGCGAATGGCGTCCCGGAACATTTGATCCGGGAGAGGGCTGCGGCTCCCGCGCCCCCGGTTTCTTTCATTCTGATTCTTCATGTCGGAGGCATCCATGTTGAAGCGCATCATTGTGATTCTCGTTGTCCTTGCCTGCGCCGCCGGAGGCATCTGGTGGCTGTACGACGGGAAGCGGCAGCCTTCGGATCTGCTGACGCTGTACGGCAACGTGGACATCCGGCAGGTGGATGTCGGTTTTCGCGTGGGCGGGCGCGTGACCGAACTCTTCAAGGAAGAGGGGGATGCGGTGAAAACGGGGGAACGCCTCGCGCGCCTTGATGCCAAACCGTATGAAGAGGTCTTCGATCAGGCCGCCGCCCAGCTTTCCATGCAGGAAATCGAATTGAGGAAGATGGTTGCGGGGTATCGCACGGAAGACATCGAGCAGGCGCGCGCCACCCTGAGCGGGGCGCAGGCCGTATACGCGAACGCCGCCAGCAACCTGCGGCGCGTTGAGCGGCTGCGGCAGCAGAACGCCGTTTCGCAGCAGTCGCTTGATGAGGCGCGCGCGTCCTATGGTGATGCGCTGTCCCGCCGCAACGCCGCCCGCGAACAGTTGCAGCTCATGGAGAGCGGATACCGCTCCGAAGACGTTGAGCGCCAAAAGGCGGCGGTGGAGGCCGCCCGTGCCGAACTCGCCCGCGCAACGACGAATTTGCAGGATACCGAGCTGTTCGCCCCGCAGGACGGCGTGGTCCTGACCCGCGTGCACGAGATCGGCGCGGTGGTGCAGGGCGGGCAGACCGTCTACACCGTGACGCTGAACAATCCCGTGTGGATACGGGCCTATGTCACGCAGCCGAACCTTGGGAATATCCGGCCCGGCCAGGAGGTGCTCCTGTCCATCGACGCCACGCCGGACAAAACGTATCGGGGACGCATCGGCTTTATTTCACCGACCGCCGAATTCACGCCGAAGACCGTGGAAACCAAGGAAGTGCGGAATGATCTGGTCTTCCGTTTCCGCGTCATCGCCGACGATCCCGACAACGTCATGCGGCAGGGGATGCCCGTCACCGTGACGCTCCGCAAGGACGGAGGCAAGCCGTGAGCCCTTCCCCGCAGGCTGTGATCCGGCTTCAGGGCGTTTCCAAGGTTTTTCCTGACGTGCCGCCGGGTACGCCTCCCGCGCTTTCCAGCCTGACGGCGGACGTCCCCTCCGGTTTGGTCGTGGGGCTTGTGGGCCCGGATGCCGCGGGTAAGACGACGCTCATGCGCTTGCTGGCCGGGCTGCTCCTGCCGACCTCCGGCAGCGTGGAAGTGCTCGGGCGCGTGCCCGGCTCCGAGGCGTCGGACGAAGCCGTCCACGATGTCGGGTATATGCCGCAGCGTTTCGGTTTGTATGAAGATCTGTCCGTCATCGACAATCTTAACCTCCATGCCGAACTGCGCGGGCTTGAAGGCCCGGCGCGTCAGGCCATGTTCGAAAAGTTGCTGACGTTCACGGCGTTGAAGCCGTTTACGGATCGGCTGGCGGGAAAGCTTTCCGGCGGCATGAAGCAGAAACTCGGCCTTGCCTGCGCGCTGCTGACCACGCCCCGCCTGCTGCTGCTCGATGAGCCGGGGGTGGGCGTCGATCCGCTTTCCCGGCGCGAACTGTGGAAAATGGTGTCCGAGCTCGCCGTGGGCGGCATGTCGGTGCTTTGGTCTACGGCCTATATGGATGAGGCCGAGCGCTGCGCCCACGTGCTTATGCTCGATCAGGGGAGCCTTGTGTATCAGGGGCCGCCCGCCGGGTTTACGGGCCGGGTGGCGAAGCGCGTCTTTTCCTTCGTGCCGCCGTCCGGCGAAGCGCGGGCGATGCTGGCCCGCTGGCAGCAGGAGCCGGATATCCGCGATGCGCTCATTCAGGGCAACCGTATCCGCGTGGTGCTCCGCAATCCGCACGACGGCCCGTTTTCCCGCAAAGGTGTTGAATTGCATCCCGTCGAGCCGCGTCTTGAGGACGCCTACATCGACGCCGTGGGCGGCATGGATCAGCGGCCTTCCCCGTTTTTGCCTGTGACGCCCGCCGTCAGCCTGCCCACGCAGGAGCAGGTGGAGCAGGCCGCAGGCTCGCTGTACAGCGCCGCCTCCACCGTGCTGGACGCCATCCTGGGCGCAAGCGGGAACTGAGCAACCCCTTTCCGTGAAAAGGCAACCCGGGAAAATCCGCAGATTTTCCCGGGTTGCAATTAAAAATGATTATTCCGCTGAAAATGCCCAAAGCGCACGCGGCGGGCATTTTCAATAGTCTTGCATGCAACAAAGAGGTCACTGCACAAATCCTGTGCGGTGGCCTCTTTTTACGTTGCTACAACAAAAAAGCTGCCTGCAACAGCAGACAGCGCAAAAGCACAAAAGGGAAAACGAGATAGACCGTAAGCCGGGTTCTGTATTAAACGACGATCTGTCTAGGCCTGTCATTGCTGACAGGCTCGTGCCGCCTTCGGGACACGCGAGCAGCGCTGTACGTCCCATATAGGCGTTGCTTCCGGTAGGGTTTACAAAGCCGCATGGTCACCCATGCGCTGGTGAGCTCTTACCTCGCCGTTTCATCCTTACCGCATTGCTGCGGCGGTTTGTTTTCTGTTGCACTTTCCCTAAGGTCACCCTCGGCTGCCGTTAGCAGTTACCGTGCTCTGTGAGGCCCGGACTTTCCTCAGAGCGGTCAAAGCCGCCCCGCCGCCGTATGTTCCACTCGTTTTCCGTTCTTCATGATACCATAAAAAAGTAAGATTTGCAAGTGAAACGGATTTTTGTTATAATATCATTTGTGTTTTTGTGATTTTTGCAGGGGGAGGGCAGGCCATGCAGCTGTATTTTGCCGTGCCGGATACGGCCACCACCCACGATGGAGTGCTGGTGCGCAGCTTTCTGCGCCAGTGTGCCGTCTCTACGGACCTTGCCCGGGCAGTCAAGTTCCGGGGTGGCGGCTTTTTTGCGGACGGTGTGCCCGTGCTGGCAAACCGGCGCATCTTCCCCGGGCAGGTGTTCTCCTTTGCGCTGCTGCCGGAAGGGGATGGCGTGACCCCGCAGCCGGAGATTCCGGTCAAGGTGGTGTACGAGGATGCCTTTGCGGTGGTGCTGGAAAAGCCGCCGCAGCTGGCGGTTCACCCCACCCTGAACTACCCCGGGGGCACATTGGCCAACGGCTACGCGGCGTGGGCGGCTGCCCACGGCCACAGCCCGGTTTTCCGCCCGGTAAACCGCATCGATAAGGACACCAGCGGCCTTGTACTGGCGGCCAAAAACGCCTACGCCGCGCCGCTGTTGGCAGGCAGGGTGACAAAGCTGTATTATGCCATCGCGCAGGGCGCGCTGCCGCTGGGGAAAGGAGCAATCGATGCACCCATCGGCCGCCGGGACGATAGCATCATCGGGCGCTGCGTTACCCCCGAGGGCAAGCCCAGCCGCACCGAGTATACTATTATAAAGGAAGAAAACGGCCTTAGCCTTGCAGCCTGCGTGCCGGTGACCGGGCGCACCCATCAGATCCGGGTGCACTTTGCGTCCATCGGCCATCCTCTTGCCGGGGATGATCTTTACGGCGGCAGCCGGGAGCGCATTGCCCGGCAGGCGCTGCACTGCGCCAGGCAAAGCTTTGCCGTGCCTGTATACACCCCGCTGCCGGATGGCATCCGGGTGGAAATGCCTTTGCAGTTGCGCACCGTCACAGTGGAAAGCCCGCTGCCGCCGGATATGGAAGCGCTCTTTTCGTGAAAACTGCGTGAAAAAGTAGCCAAATTTTATGTAAGCGCTTGTTTCAAACCATGCAAAGTGTATAATAAAAAAGAGAGCGTATTGTGTACAGGCCCTGTTGGCCTTTTGAACAGGGGAACGTACACCATCTAGCTGTTGTGTTCCGGGCCGGAAAAATGCCCTGCAGCAGCGCAGGAAGGAGAAAAATCCCGTTGACTGAAGATAAAATAAAGGAGCAGCAGCCTGCTGCGCAGCCTGTACGGCAGCCCCGCCGCCAGAAGCTGCGCTCGCTGTGGGCGCAGTTCCAATGCCGGGGCGTGCTGCGGCGGCACAGGATTCGCCGCAAGCGTCAGCACCGCTGGGAAAAGCTGTGGCACAAGCTGTTGCACAATCCCATAGCACCTATGGTGGGCGAGACGCTGTACGCCATCGGCTTTTCCGCCGAGTATGCCGTGGTCCGCACAGGACGCCGCTTGCAGCATGGGCTGCGGTGTCTGCTGCAAACGGTCAGAGAACTGCTGAAAAATATCGCATCCATGGCCTTTCCCGGGGCGGCGCAGCTGCTGCGGGATCTGTTCGGCCCGGTAGTGCTTGCCCTGCGGGGCACCTGGGCGCTGCTGCGCCACGCACACCGGGTACGCAAGGAAAACGGCTTTGGCGCTGCGCTGCGCGCAAGCGGCCACTTTCTTGCCCATGGCATCGCTGATAACATCCGCCTTGTGCCCCGTATGGCTATGTATGTGCTGCCAATGGCAGCGCTGGCCGTTATGGTGACGGTGTTCCAGACCACCATCCGTCAGCCCTACGCCTTGGAGGTGCAGGTGGACAATGAGACCGTGGGCTATGTGGCCAACGAAGAGGTGTTCAATTCTGCGCTGGAGGCCGTGCAGCAGCGTATCAATTATTCCGGTACGGAGCAGGCGCGCTTTACCGTGGAGCCTACTTATTCCGTGGCCATCGCCCACGACGTGATGGACGAAAATGGTGTGGCTGACGCCATCCTTAAGAATTCCGGCGACCAGATCAGCGAGGGCACGGCTTTGTATCTGGACGGCGAGCTTACCGCCGTGTGCGCGGACGGCACCAGCCTGCAAAGCTATATCAGCAGCCTGCTGGAGCCCTATGAGAACCCGGACGACCCCAACACCACTGTGGGCTTCAACAAGGATGTCACGCTGGAAAACGGCATCTACTTCACCGAGAGCTTTCAGGAGGAAGCCGAGGTGGAGCAGCTGCTCTCCGGTGTGCAGCAGGCACAAAAGACCTACACCGTGCAGAGCGGCGACACCATCTGGGCCATTGCCCAGAAAAATGGCCTGACCGTGAAGGAACTGTGCGAGATGAACACCGGCTTTGCCGCTAATGGGGAAAACGGCCTGACCCAGAACTCCAAGATCCTGCCCGGCGATGCATTGACCGTGGTGCGGGAGGAGGAGACGCTGGAGGTGCGCATCACCAAGGTGGAAAGCTGGGAGGAAGAGATCGCCTATACCACCGAAACCACCAAATCCAACGAGCTGAACTCCGGTACCAAGCGCGTTACCCAGAAGGGTGAGAACGGCATCCGCACTGTGACGGCACAGCGGGTGTATGATACAAATGGCAATCAGCTTTCCCAGCAGATTTTGAGCACTGTGGTGACCAAGGAGCCTGTGACTGAAAAAGTTACGGTGGGCACCAAAAAGGTGTCCTCTGGTGCATCCTATATCACCGGCAGCGGACAGTTTATCTGGCCGGTGCCCGGCTATCGGAACTGCTCCCGCTGGTACGGCGGCAGCCACAAGGGCGTGGATATCTGCGCCGCCGCCGGTACGCCCATTTACGCTTCGGCAGGCGGTACGGTGACCAAGGCCGGCTATAACCGCGCCGGTGCGGGTACAGGCTACGGCAACTCCATCATCATCAGCCACGGCAACGGCTACACCACCTTGTACGCCCACTGCCTGTCGCTGGTGGTGCACGCCGGTCAGTCGGTCAAGCAGGGTCAGCTCATCGGCTATGTGGGCAGCACCGGACGTTCCAGCGGCAACCACTGCCACTTCGAGATCCGGCGCAACGGCTCTTACATCGCACCGCAGAACGTGTTCAACCGCAGCAAATATCGGTAAATAGCAACAAGGGCTTTTCCGCAGGGGGAAAGCCCCTCTGCTGTATCATGAATAAAAAGGAGAGATCATCTATGTCTACCCCTCACATCAGCGCAGAAATGGGCGATTTCGCCAAGACAGTCCTTATGCCGGGTGACCCCCTGCGTGCCAAATTTATTGCCGACACCTTTTTGCAGGATGTCCGGCAGGTGACTGGCGTGCGCGGGATGCTGGGCTTTACCGGCACCTACGAAGGCCGCCCCATCAGCGTGATGGGCAGCGGTATGGGGATGCCCTCCATCGGCATCTACTCCTACGAGCTGTTCAACTTCTACGGCGTGGAAAATATCATCCGCATCGGTTCTGCCGGCAGCTATACCGAGAAGGCCAAGCTGTTCGACACCGTGCTGGCCACCGGCGCTGTGAGCGAGAGCAACTACGCCCGGGTGCAGAGCGGCTTTACTGGAAACATCACCCTGCCCAGCGCAGCCCTGAACGAAAAGCTGCGTGCCTCCGCTGCAAAGCAGGGCATTCCCCTGATCGAGGGCAACATCCATTCCTCGGATGTGTTCTACCGCCAGCCCTCGGACGCAAAGCCCACCTACTGGGAAAAGCTGCGGGACGAGGACGGCTGCCTGTGCGTGGAGATGGAAAGCTTTGCCCTGTTTGCCAACGCGCAGGTGCTGGGCAAGAATGCCGCCTGCCTGCTGACCATCTCGGACAGCTTTGTGGCCCCCGGCATCACCACCGCCGAGGAGCGCCAGAAGAGCTTTACCGACATGATGAAGGTCGCTCTGGGCGCAGAGTACTGATCGCATAATTTTCCAGCGCGGCTGCCGCCCCAAGGCACAGCCGCGCTGTTTTTGCCCATAAAAGGAGGAAACGGCATGACAAAACTGACCATGGAAGAAAAGCAGCAGCTGATCCGCATGGCACTGGCCGCGCGGGAAAAGGCCTATGCGCCTTACAGCGATTTTATGGTAGGCGCTGCACTGCGCGCTGCGGATGGTCGCATCTTTACCGGCTGCAACGTGGAGAACGCCGCCTTTACTCCCACCAGCTGCGCCGAGCGCACCGCCCTGTTCAAGGCGGTGGCGGAGGGCGTGACCGCGTTTACGGATATCGCGGTGGTGGGCAGCCGCCGGGGCGAAGTGAACCGGCAGATCACCTCGCCCTGCGGGGTGTGCCGTCAGGCACTATTCGAATTTGGCGGGCCGGAGCTGAACGTTATTATGGCAAAGACTCCGGAGGATTTCATCGAGCGCAGCATGGACGAGCTGCTGCCCTTCGGCTTTGGCCCCTCCAACGTGGCGGGCAACAGCGCTGTGGAAGGGAAGTAAGTGTTCTTCTTTGAAAAACAGCGCAAGCAGGGGTAAATTGGTTGAAAAGCATTACTTTTTCCTAAATTATACAAAAGATTTGTAAAGAATTTGTAATCGGAAATTGCTTGCATCTGTCACTTCCACCCGCTATACTTGAGCCAGTAAATGTGCCAAAGCGCACATTTCATTTATTTGACGCAATTTTTTAAAATAAAAGGAGAGTTTCTTATGAAGATTTCTCGTCGTAACTTTCTGGCTGTGGCCGGTGCTGCTGCCGCTGCCGCTGCTCTGACCGCCTGCGGCGGTTCTTCCGCTTCCTCCACCAGCACTGCTTCTTCCGCAGCTGCCAGCTCTTCCGCCGCTTCCGGCGCAGCAGACGGCGCTGAGAAGATCGCCAAGGTCGCTCTGACCTGCGATACCGGCACGATCGATGATGAGAGCTTCAACCAGGCTTGCTGGGCTGCTGTTTCCGGCTACATGGGCAAAAACTGCCAGTACTACATCCCCGAGTCCGATGCTTCCGATGAGGATCGCGAGACCATGATCCGTCTGGCTGTCAACGAAGGCGCTGATGTTATCGTCTGCGTTGGCTACCTGTACGGCGCATCTCTGGCATGGGCTGCTGAGCAGTACCCCAACATCAAGTTCATTGCTATCGATGTGACTCAGGGCGATATCGGCACCGACAGCATCCCCGCCAACTGCTACTGCATCACCTTCAAGGAGGAGCAGGCAGGTTATCTGGCAGGTTACGCCGTTGTCAAGGACGGCTACACCAAGCTGGGCTTCCTGGGCGGCATGGCTGTGCCCGCTGTTATCCGTTACGGCTACGGCTATGTGCAGGGCGCTGACGCTGCTGCAAAGGAGCTGGGCACCAACGTTGACATCAACTACTTCTACGGCGGCCAGTTCTACGGCGATGCCAACATCACCTCCCGTATGGAGGGCTGGTATGCCAACGGCACTCAGATCGTCTTTGCCTGCGGCGGCGGCATCTACACTTCCGCTGTCGAGGCTGCTCTGAAGAACAACGGCTACGTTGTTGGCGTTGATGTTGACCAGAACTACATCGGCGCGAACGGCGTGGAAAAGGACGGCTACGCTTACAACCCGTTCATCACCTCCGCTATGAAGGGCCTGTCTGAGTCTGTCAGCACCGCTCTGGGCGACATCGAGGCCGGCGAGTGGAGCAACATCGCTGCTACCAACGGCAACTTCGGTCTGGAGGACGGCGACTACGTTGGTCTGCCCACTGCTGATGACAGCTGGAACTTCAAGACCTTCACCAAGGACGAGTACGAGACCCTGAAGACCAAGATCGCTTCCGGCGAGCTCGTTGTGGACAACAGCTCCGACGACGCTACCAAGCCCACCGTCAGCGAGTTCACCAAGGTCAACTACATCCAGTAATCGCTATCCCGGAATTACTCCCGTAATAGGGGCGGGGTGCTCATGCAGGGGCACCCCGCCCTTTTTGTATGCCTGTGTGGGAGAAACAGGTAGGAAATTATGCAGACCATACAAAAGTAATACTTTTACTTGTGCTTTTTGACAAAAAATCAAAAAGCCGTGTGCAAACTGCAAAAAATCAGGTATAATGGGTTGTAGTATAGAAAAAGGTGTCGTTACGGCACGAAAGGAGAGTGAGCAGATTGGCAGAGGATTATGTGATCGAGATGCTCCACATTACCAAGGAATTCCCCGGTATCAAGGCAAACGATGATATCACCCTGCAACTGCGCAAGGGCGAGGTACACGCCCTTCTGGGCGAGAACGGTGCGGGCAAAAGTACGCTGATGAGCGTGCTGTTCGGCCTGTATCAGCCGGAACAGGGCAAGATCCTGAAAAACGGCAAGGAGGTTGCCATCCGCAACCCCAACGATGCCAACGCACTGGGCATCGGCATGGTGCACCAGCATTTCAAGCTGGTGGAATGCTTCAGCGTGCTGGACAACATCATTCTGGGCGTTGAGCCCAACAAGATGGGCTTTTTGCAGAAGGCCGAGGCACGCAAAAAGGTGATGGCGCTGAGCGAAAAGTACGGCCTGCGGGTGGACCCGGACGCACTCGTCAGCGATATCTCGGTTGGTATGCAGCAGCGCGTGGAGATCCTGAAGATGCTGTACCGCGACAACGAGATCCTGATCTTTGACGAGCCCACCGCTGTGCTGACCCCGCAGGAGATCGACGAGCTGATGGAGATCATGCGCGGGTTCAAAAAGGAGGGCAAGTCCATCCTGTTCATCACCCATAAGCTCAACGAGATCATGGCTGTGGCCGACCGCTGCACCGTGCTGCGCAAGGGCAAGTATATGGGCACGGTGGATATCAAGGGTACCACCAAGGAAGAGCTTTCCCGCCGCATGGTGGGCCGTGACGTGCAGCTGCAGGTGGAAAAGCAGCCCGCGCACCCCGGCGAGACTGTGCTGGATGTGGAGAACGTTACCATCCACAACGACCAGCGCAAAAAGGACGTGGTGAAGGACGTGTCCTTCAAGGTGCACGCAGGCGAGATCGTCTGTCTGGCGGGCATCGAGGGCAACGGCCAGACCGAGTTCATCTACGGCCTGACCGGCCTGAGCAAGCTGTCTAGCGGCAAGCTTACGCTGGACGGCAAGGATATCACCCACGAGAGCATCCGCCAGCGCGCCAAGGACGGCATGGGTCACATCCCGGAGGGCGCGTCCCTGCGCGGTGGCGCTTATCCTGGCGGTGACGTGCAGGCCGTCGTCCATCGGCTGCGCGTTGGTGATGCGGCCGATGACCTCGCCGTGCTGGTAGCAGAGCTTCGCGCTGTCCGTGTCCGTGAACTCGCAGTCTCGGTCGAAGGTTTCGGCTCCCTCCCATGTGTCGATGATGTCGCCGTATGGGACTGCGATGCCTTCCAGCGTCAGGCCGTCGCCTTCCTCCATGCCGCGCAGGCGGAGACCTTTGAAGCCGATTTCATGCTTGTTCATTTGCTTGTCCTTCTTGTAGTGCCGGCAGGCCTTCCTTCGCACGGACCTCGTTGAGCGTGTAGAAGCCTGCGCCGATGGCGGTCTTGTATGCGTTGAAGCGGTCGCTCATGTTCGCGCGCCTGCTGCTGTCCCAGTCGAACCGCGCTTCGCGGCCTCGGGGGAGCAGGCGGTTCAGGATTTCCTCGATCTCGCCGGCGTAGGCGCTGAGTGTGTAGTCCGCGAACTCGATCCACGATTGTTCGATGTTGCTGTATGTAAGGTTCGACCCATCGACGGCGGCGAGCATGATGCTGGCCGGGATGCCGAGCAGGCGGCTGATCTGGGTGGTGTCGAACTTCTGTGTCTCGAGGAACTGCAGGTCGGCGGGTTTGAGGTCGAGGGGCACGTATTCGAGGCTTTTGCCGACCACCTTGATGTCGGCCGCGTCGCCGATGGACTTCCATGCCTGTTTCGCCTGCTGCGCGGCCTCGGCGGTGATGTTCTCGCTTGACCGGAGGTAGCCCTTGAGGTTGCTTGAGTCGCTGTAGAACTTGGCCTTGTAGTCGCGTGCCTGCTGCGCCGCCTCCACTTCCTCGCGTGCGGCGCTGATGGGGCCGAGGCCGCGCAACCGTCCTGGCACGTTGAGGAACTTGCTGTGCACGATGTCATCCGTCGTGTAGACGTGGTCGAGGTACGAGTAACGGTAGGCCGGTTCGGCTGGGTCCTTGCTGTCGTTGGTCACGGTCACGAGGTTCGGCGGCAGGACCTCGCAGGTCACGATCTCGCCGTTGAAGCGCACGAGGCGGACGAAGCTGTTGCCGTCCAACGCCAGTGCGGCCACGATGTCGGCGATGAAGTCGCGGCGGCTGCGCTTGTTGTCCGGTTGCGCGACAAGAGGGCTCACGTTGTCGATCCTCACACCGCCCCGCTGTTCGTAGATCGGCAGTCCGGAGATGGCGGTCTGGAGCACCTGCACGCCTCGGAACACGGTGGACAGGGTCAGCGGATCGTGGCCGGCCGGCACGCGCGATGGCGGGCGGATGCCGTCCGGCATGTCCGTGTC
>OGWR01002818.1_pt1 | contig 11965 bp, 6 predicted proteins | sample 1576061 | NCBI WGS metagenome assembly OGWR01 (sample SAMEA3541511, study PRJEB24748) | human gut metagenome | biome: human gut; feature: human-associated habitat; material: faeces | place: China | collected 2012 | reverse complement strand
TGACAACGACTTCTTCGAGTTCCTGCGCCTTGATGGAGTCCGGCGTTTCGGTTTGCGCCATGACTGACGATGCAATCATAGCTAATAGTATGGAATTTAGGAATCTCTTTTTCATTGCTCAGTCTAAAAATTTAGGCAAAGTTCGGCAGAAAAAATAACTTTGGGATAAAACAAGTTTTATTCGCCAGCCCTTTTAGCAAGATAAATAGTGGCATATGTGGCTAAGATATTGGCTACCAAAATTCAATAAGTTGATTTCTAAAGCTAATAAAACATTTATCGGGTATCTCAAATTTTTATATACTTTATTTCCAATCCCAATTTATTACACCAAGTGAAAACCACATTTGAATTTTGGCATCTCGTGGCAACTTCTTGACTAATATAGCATATCGAGTAAAATACCATGTTTCCGTATTGTCATCCGGAATAGTGGAGGTTTCTATACAGATAGCCCATTCATAGATTTTTTCTATGTTATCAAAGTAATATCGATTACGATATGTATCAATATTCCAATTATGAAGATTATACGTAATAAATAAAGTGTACTCCTTGAAATCGACACTTGTATAAGCTTCAGAAAATCCTAAAGGATCATCGGGAAGTTCAGATAAATCATTTACAACAAATTTTTTATCGGCCCACCCCTTAATCTTATCTAACCATTCTGTGTCCGTGATGTTGAATTCAGAGGTACATGGCTGATAATATTTGGAAATTGGCAGAACTGTTTCAGTTGGCGGCTCGTCATTGTTGTTGCAGGAACATAGCAGCAACAGTGATAGTATAAATGTTATCAGATGTTTCATTTGTCAAAATTTTATATTTCATAAAGTTCGGCAGAAAAAATGACTTTGGGATAAAACTAGTTTTATGCGCCGGATTTTAGCGAGATTTTTTAGTATCCGGCTTAGACATACCGGACTAGAGAGTTGATACGAAACCTTAAGCCTTAAAAGCAACAATAGTAATACACAAAGTGGTAATGACTCGAGCGTTCTACATATAACTTATTTAATGATGTATAAATTTTTTGCCATTAGATATATAGATATTCCCCGGAATTAGCGTATTAACCTTTCTTCCGAACAAATCGTAGTAATCACCATTATCTTCTTTTCCATCAATTACGACACTGTCTATACCGGAAGATGGGAAATTGTCGGTTTCTATGAAATTCGTGAAGTAATTCCAGCCGTAAGCAGAAGCATACAAATGGGAAGTTCCAATTGGGACATAAACTGGAATGTCGTTTGGAGTACACAAATGACCAGGCTGACCTGTTATGGGACCGAAAGTATGATTACGTCCTTTATTTGATGGGTCTTCATCACATACAGGTGGAGTCGGCGCACTGCAATATATAGCCTCCAATGACTGAAGATATTGACAAGAAGCTCCGCCCAAATATGTTAGTGATGAAGGAAGTACTAATCTTTTGAGCGAGCTACAGTACCAGAATGCATTAGACTCAATATCATTTAATCCTTCGGATAATGATATCTCGGATAATGCCATACACGCAGATAATGCGTCTGCCCCAATTATATCAATGGTGGAAGGAATATCAAATTCCAATAAATTAATATCGTTATATACAAAGCAGTTTGGTATAACGTTTACTCCGTATGGCAGGTTTATTTTTTTTAATCTGTGATTTAGTGCGAATTGATGAGTGCCTGAAAAATCCAGACAAGAGGTAGGGAGTAAAACTTCCTCAAGGTCAGACGAGTAAAATGCAGCATTGCCTATTGACAGCAAGCCATCCGGGAAATTTATACGCTTAATTTTAGACCGATAAAATGCCCCTTCTCCTATGTGTTTTATTGTGGTCGGGAGTTTTATTTCATCTAATGACTCGCAATTCATAAAACACATTGCAGGTATATCCATCAAACCTTCAGGTAGTTGCATAGGATTAGTCGCTAATGACATACAATCGGAAAAGCAATATATTCCAAGATTTTGCAATTTAGACGGGATATTGATGGATTCTAAGTGTATAGCATATGAGAACGCAAAATCTCCAATAGTTTTAATTTGGTTTGGCAGGATTATTCTTTTAAGAGCAATCACATATATTGTTCCATCTTCTTGTAATTGTTCATCCTGATGCCAAAATGCTCTTGGTGGAATAATTCCATTTTCAATAGAGGCTCCTTCAAGGTTAATGACCGACAGGTTTCCATTAAATGATGCACTCCAGATAGTATGGAAATCCGCCGCATTGATTGGCCCACGCACTACAAGTGAGTCTATATTATTTATATCATCTCCAAGCACAGACTCTAAAGTGCCTGGCGCGGAGAGGGTAATGTCCTTGCATACGACATCTTTTGCAGCTTGTCTCGTAATTCCTTTAACCCTGAATTTTACGGTGGATTCGCTTAGAGCCGGTGCCTGCGGTTCATCAGCGAATGCCATAAATGGCACCGCAATCATCAGACATATGATTGATTTGAGTATCCGAATTCTCATTTGCCAATATGTTTTATTGGCAAAGTTCGGCAGAAAAAATGACTTCGGGATAATACAAGTTTTATTCGCCGGATTTTTTAGCGAGATTTTTTCGGATTCGGCTAAGATATACCGGTGTGACGAGCAGATACGAGGCAATGTCGCGCAACGAAACAATATCTATAATCTGAGGATACAGCGTTATCAAATCAAGGTATCTCTCTGTCGGAGTTTTGCGGTATAGTTCAAGATGGCGTGAATAAATCTCACTGAACAGCGCGCCATTTACAGCAGAAAGATTGTCGTCAAACGATGCGTAAAACATGTTTCGCGCCTCCGGAGTTCTTATTTGAAATACTCGACTGTCGGTGCCTGATTTTATTGTAACTTCAGATGGAATACCGTGGAATGAGTTGTAGTAATCAGCTACTATTTCTCCCTCAAAAGCAAATCCTACGACAGCCTCATTACCCGAAGAAGTGAGTGTTGTGTACTTGAAATACCCCGATTCAACGACTCCGAGATATTTGCCTACACACCCCTGTTGAACAAAGACATCATCTTTAGAATAATGGGCAGCACGACCATGCTCCCGGCAATAATCTTTTATCGCCGAGAAGTCTATGCTTTGGTCATATGAGTTGAACTGTGCCATAAGATATTACAAAGTTACAACATATTTCCGAAATGGGGAAGTGATAATTTCTAAATCATTAAGAATGAACTTAATAACAACTCTCATCCATTTACGCAAAAAAGACAGACAACCCCGGCAGCGATGTCGGGGTTGTCTGTCTATAGATTAAAGTCCGTTTGGACGATATGCCGAACGTAATGGCAGTGGTGAGGATTGATAACGATATTGAGGCTCCGCTACCATCGAATCTTTGGAGCCGATTGATTGAGAGGGAACATCGGCACGATTGGTGAGCTGTGTCTGTTCATCACGCTTGACTTCCTCGCCGAAGTCCTGTTTCTCTTGTTTGGGGGCAAGCTCGGCGGTAATCTTTTGGTCGAGGGTGGCAAGCTCCGCTTTTAGGGCTTTCAGTTCGTCTTCCTTGCCCCATGTGCGGGCGGCGATAGCTTGGAGTGTCGGTAAATCCACACGGAGTTTCTCCGCTTGTTCCTGATGGGATTTGATAACCTCCGGTATCCTCTCCAGCGCGTTCAGAAAGTTCATGCAGGCGGCCTGCGTGTCCGACATGGCGAGATAACCGTTATTATATGTGTAGCGATACTGCCCCTCTACGACAAAGTGGCTGCGTATGGCTTCCACTCCGTCCACGAGAGTACGCTCGGATTTTATACTTACGGGGAAGCCGTAAATCTCGCCGATACGCACATACTCGCCGTGTGTGTTGGTGGAACGGGCCAGTGACTGAAGATATTTGCCCATGCGCTCCGTGTCGGTAAACTCGCATTTGTCAAGTTTCAACGCATTTATCGCGTTGCCGTCGCTGCCACGCTGCACGACCGACATAAATCTGGCGCGGTCTTCCTCCATCTTCGAGATGATGATCTCCAACTTCTCTATGTCGTCGGTGCGGGTGCGGAGTTTCGCCCTGTTGTCGCCCAGACCCTTGTTGAACGAGCGATGTTCGCTCTCCAGAGCCGCTATGCGCTTTTCAAGTTTAGCCTTTTCAAGCAGGTCGGTATTGCCGGAGAGGATAGCCACATACTCCGAGTAATTCATGCCTGATTTCTCGTCAGAGCTGCCCTCGTCGATGGTACGCGCCCCCATAGCACCGCTCTTGAGCTGGTGGATGAAGGTCTGCTTGCAGTGCAATAGGTTGAACTTGTATGCGTCGAGAGAACGCTCAACGGCATAGATTATCACATCGACCTTGTTGTCGTTGTAGAGTTTGGCAACCTCGTTGCCCTTGCGTATGGCACGGCCCTCGCGCTGCTCCAGATCGCTGGGTCGCCAAGGGCAGTCAAGGTGATGTACCGCGACGGCGCGCTGCTGGGCGTTGACACCTGTTCCCAGCATGGATGTCGAGCCGAAAAGCACACGGATTCTTCCGGCGTTCATGTCGGCAATCATGCGGTCTTTGGCCCTCGGCGTGCCGCACTCCTGAATGAAGCGTATCTCTCCGGCGGGTATGCCGTGGTCCTCTATGAGCTTGCGTTTGATTTCGGAATACACGCTCCACTCTCCCGGCTTGTATGTGCCTATGTCGCTGAAAACAAACTGCGTGCCTTTCTGCTCGTCGAAGCGATGGTAATACTCAGCTATGCGTGCGGCGCAGATACTCGCCTTGTTGCCGGGATTGTCACCGTATGCCGGATCAATCATGCGCATATCCAGCGACATCTTGCGGGCATAGTCGGTGGCGATTAGCATACGCGCCTTGTCCTCGCTCTCTGACAGCGGCAGACGACCGAGAACAGTGGCATCACCGCTTTCCGCGAACACCATCAGCTTTTGGATAAATTCCTCCTGCTCCGGTGTCGGCGGTATGTTGCACATTATTTCATTCTTCTCCGGGCGGTCAACACCGACATCCTCGGCTGTGCGGTAGTCGGTGATTTCGTTGTAAAATGCCGCCAGTTCCGGCACCTTGATAAAGTAGCGGAAACGCTCCTTTTGGGCTATGGTGTTAGTGACGGTAAACTCAAAATCGCGTGTCTTTTTTGCGAATATAGCTGCCCAAGCATCGAAACAGGTAATGCCCTGCGATTCGAGGGCATGGGGTCGCAGATACTTGAAAAGCAGGAACAGCTCCGTCAGGGAGTTGGAGATGGTTGTGCCTGATAGGAAAGTTGCACCGAGGTCGCGTCCGGTACGCTCCTGTATGGTGCGTATGGCATACAGAAGATTGAGGGCGCGGTTACTGCCCTCGGAGTTGCCGAGGCCGGCAACACGGTCGTGACGGGTGTTGAACGTGAGGTTCTTGAAATAGTGGCTCTCGTCGATAAATATATGGTCTATCCCCATGCTCTTGAAGTCCAGCACCTCATCTTTCTCTTTTTCCATCTTATAGCGTATGGTGTCAAGACGGCTTTCGAGCGTGAGTTTGCGTTTTTCCAGACCTTTGAGCATACCGACGGATATGTCCTTGCCCTGTTCTTTCAGTACGTTCAGGTTCTCCACCACGGTGTCAAGTTCCGCCTGCGTGATTTCCTCCTGCAACTCGCGCGACTGCGGGATTTTGCCGAACTGGTCATGCGACATTATTATGCAGTCGTAGTCGTTGTTCTGCATATTGCGCAGGAATTTCACACGGTTTGCCGATGAAAAGGATTTCTCGTCGGCATAAAGTATCCGGGCATCGGGATAGGCTGTGCGGTAGGTTTCGGCTATTGCACCCACGTTGGCTTTAAGCCCTATGATAAGAGGCTTGTGCGCAAGTCCGAGGCGTTTCATCTCGTGCGCCGCTATGCACATTATCAGCGTTTTACCCGTGCCGACCTCGTGGTCGGCTATACCCCCGCCGTTCTGCAATAGCATCCACACGCAGTCCTTCTGCGACTGGTATATGGCGTTCACACTCAGCCTGTCGCCGAGTAATTTCATATTCAGTCCGGGCAGTGTCTGGTGGCTACCGTCATAACGCGGGCGCGCGAAGCAGTTGAAGCGGCGGTTATACATATCCACCAGACGCTCCTTGAACTCGTCGGACTGCCCGTTGAGCCAAGCGGTGAAGCCGTCGCGGATTTCGTCAATCTTGTTGCTTGCAAGCTGTATCGCCTCCGGATCCGGCACGAGAATGTCTTTATCGTTTGCGTCCTTGCCGATTGACTTCTTGATTTCCGGGGTCGTGTTGTGCAGGGCGTGGCGCAAGAGTGCCATGCCGTCGTACCGCCTGAACTGTCCTTTGACGCAGTATTCGTGATTTATCTTCGCGTTTCTGTGCGACTCCGTAGCCGAATATGTGTCCAGAGCCGAGGAATAGGCTATTTTAATCCCGGTTTCATAGAGATACGACATATATTCGCCATAGATTGTCGGCGGTATCCAACGCTCGCCGAAATTGAAGTCCAGTTCCTCGTACTCGATACGCCGGGGAAAAGCCTCTTTCAGAGCGGCGAGAGAGTTTTCCACCCGCTTGTCGTGGCTGTCGGTGTCGGCCATCCACTGCTCGATAAGCTCCGCTTTCTTTACCACATTACCGGCAAGGAAACGGTCTGAAATCTCGTATTCGTTTACAAGCGGGTTGTAGAATATGCGCCCTTCAAGGTTCTCCACGAGCTGCTCCTCGTCCATATCCACCAGACCGCCCATATAGCCGAAATCTATCGTGCCATATTTGTTGAGCGATGCGGAGAGGGCTTCAAGAGGCGTGTTCACCGATGTCACCTCGTCAATGGCAAAAGCCACGGGGTGATCGAAGATGTCAGCCTTTACGAAAAGTCCGTTGTCGCCACGCTCCAGTGCGAGTGCGTCACAGCCGTTGGCGTCCATCTTTATGAATTTCACGTTCTCGCGCTCGTTGAGATGTCCGTATTTCTGCACATACTCGTCATAGTATTGGTTGAGATGCTCGCGCAGTTCTTCCGACGGCTCGTGCGTTTCACCCTCGTAATGATAGAGCTGCTGGTATGTTTCCGACAGGGTTATATAGAGCATGGCACGCTTCATCTGTTTCTCGTTCAGAGCCAGAGGCGTGAACGTGGCACCGATTTTCGATACATCTGTAAGGAAGCCTACCTGTCCCCTGTCACACACCATTGAGCCGTTCTTGTGGAAGAACATAATGTCTTCGGAGTAAGGTCGCGGCGACATATCAGGCTCTTTGGGCGTTTCTTCAATCGGTATAACCGTGCGCTTCTTTACGCCTGACGGTACGCCGGGAATGAAATCGCCCTCGGTCATTTCTATATACGGGCCGTCGGGAACGACGGAATTTTTCTCGCGCTCCGTCCGTATGCGTTCCGCCTCCTGTTCCGCAAGCTGGCGGTGGGCAATCTCCATCATCGTGGTGTAAAAACCGTTGATAGGCGGATTTTCATCCCAATCAAGTGAGCCATACAATTTCAGTTCTTCCGCTGTGAGCGGTCGATTTATGCTTTGTGGCTTTTCAGTTTCGACGGTGGCACCCTTCTCCGCAGTTGCAGAGGGCTGAGTAGTTTTATGGGACTGCGCTGTATTGGTCGCTGTCGATTTCTGCGCTTTCGGCAATCCCTGTTTATTGTTCCTGCGCTTCTTCTTGGCTCCGGGTATCTCCACAAGCTCACCGAAAAGATTATACATCATAATCTTCGGGTCATAATCTTCGGGATTGTCGGGAACGGGCGGTATATAGCCGTTGGTTTCTATTTCCATAGTGTCCTGCGACAACGACGGCTCCGGCTTGATTTCTTCTGCCTGCACATCAATCACGGCAGGTTCCGGTTTTACCTTTTTAGCCCTATTCTTCGGCTTATGTTCAACCGGGTGTACCGATACTTTTTTGCCGTTATACAAATCAAGATTGAGATTGCGCCCAAAAGCGGCATAAAGGATTTGGCGCATATCGTCGCCGATGCCCTCGACACCGCCGCTGTGCGAATACACCAGAGCCGGTTTGCCGTAAGGGTCGGTGTCCTCCTTTACCTCGGTGCATACAATCTGCCCCGGATTTTCCATGAAATAGCGGTTGTTGGGTATGCCTGTCTTTTCATCGGTGAACGCTTGCATGAAAAGTTCCTCGTCACGGGTGAAGCCTGTCTTGCCGGAGCGTTTCTGCAATATGATAAGGTCGCTGCCGACCTCGGTGTTGGCGGTATCGGTGAAAGTGTTGTTGGGTAGCCGGAGTGCCGTCACGAGATTTGCCTGCTTCATAAGCTCCATGCGCACAAACGGACTTTTGCCGTTCATCACTCCCTGCGATGTGATAAACGCCATGATGCCGCCCTCGCGCACGGTGTCTAGACCTTTAAGGAAAAAGTAGTTGTGGATTGCCGATACAGACTTGCGGTAGGCAAGTTCCTTGTGCGTGGCATATTCAGGATCAGGCACCGATATGTCGCCGAATGGGATATTCGACGACACGACATCAAAAAATCCGTCATAGTCATGCCCGATTTTCTCAAAACCCTCGGTGCGCACTGTTGTACGTGGATACAGCTGTGACAGGATAAGACCAGTCAGTGCGTCTTTCTCAAACGCTATCCTCTCGCCGGGTGCATTTACCCATGTGAAGGCATCCACAAACGCGCCGCTCCCCGCGCTGGGGTCAAGAAAGCGTTTCGGCTCCACGCCGGCATACTGCAAGCTCTGTGAAATAGCCTCCACAACGTGTTTTGGTGTATAGAAGGCGGTCAGTACGGAAGCCTTCAGAGAATCCATGTAACGTGAAAACTCACGCTCGTCATTTGAACATTCGCGTATGAGCCTGCGAAGCTCCACCGTAGGGGCGAAAAGCTCACGGTCGGATTTGGTCCAGCGTGCTACGTCGGAAAGTTCATCGGCGGGGAAAAGAATACATTTCAACCCTCCGAACCCGGCATAGCGCGACAGAGTACCCCACTCGGCAATGTCGGCGGGTCTTTGCTCGGCACTGAGGCGGAACGCCGTGCGTATCGCCTCTATGTTGTCACGCAATTTCTGCAAACGGTTATAAGCCATGATCCTCGCAGAACTGTGTGATACGTCCGATGAGTATGTCGCGTTTTGCGTCCAGCTCCTCGCGGTCTATGCCGACCTGCGTGCGGTCGAAGCCGTCAAAGAGATGCGGCATATTGTCCAGAACCCACCGCGCCCAGTAATGGGCGGCAGGCTCGTAATCTACATTGAGCGTGTCACCGAACTGCTCAAGCAGGATGTCGGCCACGATGTCGAACTCCGATTCGCCAATGTTGGTGAACAACACGGCGCGGGCCTTTTCATCAGCCTCCGGCACGCTTGCGCCGAGGCGTCGCGCTTCCTCGTATGTGTCAAGGGCGCGGTCCGCGTTGGCGGCTATCTGCGGGTGGTCGGTCGGGATGTCGAAATTGTTTTGCGAGAGGTATCGCAAAAGATACAGACGGTAATAGTCGAGGTCTAAACGGCCTCCGATGATTTGTAACATGGGGATTGTGGATTAAGTGGTGGTTTGTAAATTCTTTATTTGGGGTCGAACAGGTGTCGCAGTGCCGGGTCTGACATTATGCGTTCTTTCTCGTCGGCGATGATTTGGATCACATCGGCTTTCACCTGCTCGTAATTACGCTGGATAATCGCTTTCATCCGGGATTTGTCCGGGGTGTCGTCCTTGAAATCGGTAAGTACGGGGATAGGCTTGTATCTCGATGTTTCAGCCTTAACTTTCGCACTGTCTATGACAATCTCGGCATGAAATATTTTCTGGTCTATGCGCTCGTTGATATTGTCGCAGACCGCGCCGACGAACATTCCCTGCGTAAGTGTCGAAATCTTGCTCGGCGGGATAAGACTGTCCATCTGCGTGTTGATGGAGTGGCTCACATCCTGACGGTTGATTGAGATTGACTGCCGTTTCTGGAGAACCTTGCCGAACCTCTCTGATAGTGTCTTGGCGGTTTCACCCACGACCTGCCCGGAGAAGATATTGCCGACGGTGTTCATCACCACGGCCGCCTCCTTGTCACCGTAGTCGCGTTTGAGCTGGGAGAAGTCCTGAAAGCCGAGGCAGACGGCGACACGGTTGCTTCGGGCGGTGGCAATCAGTTGGTCGAGGCCCTTGAAATATATAGTGGGCAATTCATCTATGATAACCCCGCTTTTCAGCATCCCTTTCTTGTTTATGATTTTAACGATACGGGAGTTATACAGTCCGAGTGCCGCGCCATAGATGTTCTGTCGGTCGGGGTTGTTGCCCACGCACAGGATTTTCGGCTCTTGCGGATTGTTGATGTCAAGCGTGAAATCATCGCCGGTCATTACCCAGTAAAGCTGCGGTGAAATCATACGCGACAGCGGGATTTTCGCCGACGCGATTTGCCCCATCAACTGCTCAGCTGCTCCACCTTGCCAAGCGTCCATAAAAGGTGACAGATAGTTTTCCAGTTCCGGGTAGCTCGTTAGAATGGGGAACAAATCTTCATAACGGCGGTTGAGCAACTCGATGGCATGGGGGAAAGTGCAGTAGATACCGTTCTTGTAGATACGGAGATACCAGATTATAGCTGCGAACAGCACAATCGGGGATTCCACAAAGAAATCGCCTTGTTTGCTCACCCACGACTTGTTGAGATTGAGCATTATAGTATATGCGCTCTCGTATGCGTCGGCAATATCGGTCATAAAGTCGGGGTGTATCGGGTTGCACCGGTGGCTACGTTCAGGATCGTCGAAATTTATCATGTAGAATTTCGGTTTGACTTTGCCATAACCATTCTTGTGCGTCAGCAGGTGATTGTAGGCAATCTCGCTCAAATCCGGGCTTTTGAAATCATAGATATAGCCGCTGTAACCTTTCTCTATCATCTGTTTTATGAAGGTATTAATGACGGCGTATGACTTGCCGGAACCGGGAGTGCCAAGCACGATTGTGGCGCGGAACGGGTTGACGACATTTATCCAGCCCTTGTGCCATTTCTTCTCAAAGTAGAATCTGGTCGGCAGGTTTATGGAATATTCGTTGTCCATAAGCTCCGTTTCTTGCATGAAGCTCTCGTTCTCGTCGTTGAAACGGTCGTCCATCATGTTGTTCTTCAGCATACGTCCGGCCCATATACCGCCCATCATCAGGCAGATGTAGCCCGTGACGGTGGTGATTATATAAGTGTAGCGCATACCGGCGTCGAGTGTCCACCAGTTCAGCAGGAAAAGCACACAGCCTATGGCGAGTGTCACGCCGATGTGCCGCCATGTGATGTTTTCGCTCCTTACGCCTCTGGTGCCGAAGCACGACAGACCGAGAAGCAGCAGCGCAAAAAGTTTGGTGTTGAAGGTGGTGTTGAAAAGACCGCAGGTGCGGTTGAAGTTGGCGCAGATCTTATGGACGGTCGAATAGAACCAGCCGCTGTCCACGGTCTCCACGCGGGTGAACCAGTAAAGATTGGCTACAACCAGCACGATACTGACTGCCCGCAGGAAATCCATGATCTTCGCCAACGCTCTGAGGTCGTCCTCTTGTTGGCTCATAATAAAATGTGGGATTAAGGATTAAAATTTCGGGCGACGCCCTTTCTTCTTCTTTCGCTGCATACGGCGGCGGAATTCTTCTTCGTCGGGATTGAACGACTGTCCCGGTTGGAACAGGTCAAGACCCGGAAACGTGAAATCGCTGTCGCCATAATCCGTGGTGGAGTAGGTTGTTGCGGATTGGTGCTGACTGCCTGTGGAGTGCTGCTGCCCATCCGACGGTGTCTGAGAGTCGGCGGTTTGGGATTGAGTATCCGAATGGGTGTCGGCGTTCTGCTCCGGCACAATAACGGTGGTGTCGGGAACCGGCATATCGTTTGTTGGCTGTGCCTGCGGATTGTTGAACCTCTCGTTGATGGCATTTGCCGAGAACTGCTTGCCGAGTCGGGAACCGTTCAGTACCGTCATGGCGTTGTGGTCGATGAACGTAACGCCGTATTTGTCAAATTCTATCACTTGTACTTTTTGAAGCGACTT
>OGWR01002815.1_pt1 | contig 11973 bp, 10 predicted proteins | sample 1576061 | NCBI WGS metagenome assembly OGWR01 (sample SAMEA3541511, study PRJEB24748) | human gut metagenome | biome: human gut; feature: human-associated habitat; material: faeces | place: China | collected 2012 | reverse complement strand
GTCATATTCTTTACGTTTTTTGGTAATAAAATAAATATTCGTAACCACGTGAAAAGATTGGTTATTCTTTTCGCCTACAAAGTTAGTCGTTTTATTCTTTTCTGCAACTTGTTGCCCGTCACTTTTTATCTTTAAATAAAATAAATTTATTGCAGGACAGCATTTTGCAAACTAGAGTTGCCAAAATGTTTTTTCTTTCCGATGAAATTTCTATCTTTGTACCTATATTATAATGATAGGAATGGAAGCAAATAAAATAGCAATTACGGACGAAGCTTTGCGCCGAGGTGCGGAAGAGGGCATGGATGGTTTCTTGAAGGTGTTTATAGATAAATACTTGGAGGTGACAGGAGGTGTTGTCAATGCGGAAACAATGCCTTTGCTCAATGGTTACCAGCATTCATTGTTGGGGTATCATTTCTTGCGTGAAGAAATAAATGAAGGTGGTTTTGTACAATTGATACAGAATGGTTTTGGACCTTATATCTTTGATAATCCTTTTGCAAAAGCAATGCGGCAGTTTGGAGCGAAAGAATTTGCCAAATTGATTTATAGCGCGAAGAAAATATATGATGAGAACCGTGCTGATTTGGAAAAGGACAGGGATGATGAGGAATTTATGGCAATGTATGAGCAATACGAGGCCTTTGATGAGTTGGAAGAGCAGTTCATGGATATGGAAGAGTCGGTAACTGCCCGGATTGCAGAATATGTGGACAATCATATTGAGGAGTTTGCGGAGATTGTATGACAAGGACTTTTGCGTACTTTGTCGGGTATAAGCTCATGCGTTTTGATATAAAAAAAGTAAGTTGGCTTCAATAGCTAAGTAAGATACGTTCGTTGGCTGACGAACCTATGTTGCTTGGTCAAGCAAGTTAACTTACTTTTTTTGTCTTGTTATTCCGGTGTCATTCCATTTATTGTTTCCTGATAAACCAACCTTTGATATAGGCGGTTGCCAGTACGGCAAGTCCTGCCGCCAGGCAGATTCCCGTAAACACCAGTCCGTAACCGTTCAAGAAAGCTACCGGAGCGAAAGTTATCAGAGAAATCTCTACCGGGGCGATGAACAAGTAAGCCAGTGCATAGTTATCCAGGCATCGGCTGCGCATTTTGGGGTCTGCAACGCGGAGCAATGCGATGCCCATAGCCATAGTTCCTGTAAACCATCCCCATGTGAAGATAGCTTTCTCGAACCAACATTCTTTCATTAGTTTGCGGGCCATGACCAGAACATAAATCAGGGTTGCGATTAATCCTGAGACTAACAGAATTAATAAGGGTATGATGTACTCTATTACAACAGATATTTTAATGGAAGCAATTCCAAAAGCTACCAGAAAATCGGTAAAGGCTCCGCTGATGTGGCCTATGGTTTGCGGGCAGACATAATCACTGGTTCTTGTTTTGTCGAATATCTTTTTGATGAATATACCTACCACAAATGCACAACTGAATACCGGCAGTTCAAACCCCGGCATAAAGTGGGATACTGTTTTGCTGATGCAGTATCCGCCTAATGCTATCACTGCTACGATGATAAGATTGAAGGTCAGCGGGTCAATGGAGATGGAAGAGCAAGAACTTTCACCCATGCTTTCCCGTTTGTCGCCGGGCAACAGGCCTGTCTGTAATTCGTGAGGAAGGTCATCGTAATTGGCGAGGAAGGAGGTGTGCCCTTTCTTTGTCCCCCATTTTATGATGATCAGTCCGATAATGACTGCCGCTACGATACCGAAGGTGGCGGCAGTCATGGCCAAAGTTAGAATTTCGTCATATCCGAACTGGCTGAAAGCCTGTCCGATGGCTGCTGCTGTACCGTGCCCGCCGCAATAGCCGCTTGGCATAGTGATGCCGAAGGCAGGGTTCAAGGGCCATATCCGGTTCAGGACAAGCAATCCCAACAGTCCTCCAAAAGCCCATTGCAACAACATTCCTGCCTGTGAATATGCCCACATGCTGCCTATATTGTCTGCATCTCCTTTGGCTGCCTTTTGTGAGATGAGGGGGAGAGCGCCGAAAATGAAGGCTATCAATATGCCGGCATAAGTTCCTGTTTGGGTGGAAAGAGGTATGATGCCGAAACCGTGAGGTCCCAAGGACAGTCCTATAAACCCGGCCAACAGGCTGGGGGGGATGAACAGCCTTTGGATGAATCTTATTTTTACTCTCATGAGTTTGCCGAGCAGTAGCAGTACTGAGATGATGCCTGTATCGACAAAGAGTGTCCACGGGGTGAAATCGGTCATAAATCTAGGGCTTGTTTGGATGTATTCGTTGAAGAATACAGCGTTCATAAATAGTTTATTTTACCGAATCGGTTAGGAATGGAAATTGATCTTATCGGCAAAAATAATGTATAAGATCATGTAGATTGCATATTTAACTATATATTTATCCCGATTCTTTTAGTCATAGGCTGATTAAAAAAATGTTTTTGAAAAATATAGGATAGATGAGGATTGGTTATGCTGTAGTCTACTTCATTACCCTATATTAAATTCAAATGTTTCATTTTATATCTTTAAGAATATAAGTAACCTTGGAACCTTTATTGAATGCTCCTTTCCATTTGCCACTCATCTCTATAGTTTCTCCTTTGTCATTTTCAAAAATAGCCAAATAGGTTGCTGTATATTCTTTGATATATATTTTACATTCAGTCGTTACTTTTGTATGTGGAGAAAGTTTTAGTGTTTCTTTTGATTTATATAGAGGGGAAAGCACTGTTTCGTTAAGGGACAGAGGTGCATGTAAGTCGGATGATAATTTTCTATATTCAGAGCTCAAGGTACTGGCATTAGCTGTAATATCAACCAATATATTCTCTTTTAAAGTCAAAGAATTGAATAGTTCCGGGTCGTCACTGTAAAATTGTGATGTTTCTTTTATGTTTTCTTCAAATGAAAAAGTGATAGACATAGGTTCTTCTGTATTGTTGCTGGTTGTTTTAGGAGGCAACTCAATTGTATCGACTTTCTCGGCATCATCTGCACTAAGTTTCCATTGAATAGATTGCAACTGATAACTGTTGATATCCAGTTCATCATTGCTGCTGCAAGAGTATATAAACAATGTACATAGGGCGGTGATCAATGCTTTACATGATTTCTTGAGTATTAGCATAATATTCTAGATTTTATGGTTAATGGGTGTTTTGTTTCAAAGATAGGAAATAAAGTGGTACTATAGCCCAACTGCTTGTTCTTTTATGTATTAATTTTTATTAATGGGTTAATGGCGGATAGGCTACAAGTGAATTTCGGTGAAAAAAATAGTTAAAACAAAAGATAAAGCAAGTCTTATCAGAGGATGAAACATGAATAAAAAATAATGTTAAAAGACAAGTGGCGACGCAGTATTTAAGCCAATTTTTCATTTAATCATTAAAACAATAAAAAGAATTAAGTTTCTTTCTTGGAAACCGATTCTTTTATTTAATTTTGCAAACCCTAATAATTATAAAGAAGAAAATGAAAAAAATGAAATTGGCAGCAATATTTGCTGGGTTAGTATCGGTGTTTACTTTTAGTTCTTGTTTGAATGATGGTGATAGCGGCCCCAATTATGATCTTTATGAGATCGTTACTGTGGAAGATGGTAGTATTTTTGGTGGACCTGTCCTGAAAGGAGATGCATGGGGATATACTTATACTCCAGTGGCTTCAAGTGTATTGGCCGGTCTTAAGGCATCTGATGGCAGTTATTACAAGCGTGTGCAGGTAGGGATCAAACTGATGGAAGGAGAAGCGATTACAGAGGGGAAAAAGTCTTATAAGGTAAGTGAAGTTGGCCTAATAGCTATTTTGAATTATAAAGATTTTAATGTTCAGGCTGATACATTGAAAAATGAGTATGCACTAGTGTCATTGGAGGATTCTAATAATAAGATATGGGCTATAAATGGATATGTCAACGTACCTTTTACCTTTAAAACTAAAGAACAGCTGAACATGAATGATTTCCATTTATATGCTGTAGAAGCCAAGGAGGATACATTGGTGACAAGACTTCGACAGACCAAAGGGGCTGATGATGCTTATCAGACAGGAGGTGCTTTGATTAGTTTCCATATGCCTTTTAATGATATGGAATTTCGTGACATTTTCGATCAAGTAGTGCCTAAGAGTGATACTATTGTAGTTAAGGTGACTGCAAAGGGAGAAAATGACAAAGAACTTGTTTCTACAGTGAAATGTAGTGCTTCGAATATGCAAGGAAGTTATTAATAATACTTTATTATATAGTGAAATCCCCTTCAGTTACGGTTGAAGGGGATTTTTATTTAATGGAACTATGTGGTTCAATTTATAAGATAAGGGGGGGAAGAAATTTGACGGGGCCTACTTCTTATTTTCCTGTTCATATCTTTCTTTAGATTCAGTATATACCTTCTGCGTGTGAAAAGAGTTGACATGAATTTTTAAACGGTTCGATCTTTCTGCTGCCGTAATAACAACATATCACATTCGTTCCTGTTGCATAAGCCTTTTCTCTTCCCTGATTAAGCCTTTTTATACGGATGTATTCTATCTCCATAGCCTTTGGAGTTGTTTCCATAAGCTTTGGAGTTATCTCCCAAGGCTATGGAGTTAACTCCAAAGGCTTGCGGAGATAAAACAAACAGGAAGAAAACCCTTAACCATAGGGCAGGAAAGGTTTAGAGATATGGATAAGATCTTTTAAGGATGAATCTGATTATAAAGTTACGCATATGTATCAAAAACTTTGCAGGAACATGAAAGAAACGTCCTCTGATCATCTCCCGCAATGGGTGTAATTCCCTTTGGCAGACTTATTTTGGTCTGTCATACAAACCATCCCTAAAAAATGACGAGTGTTCATACAGGGTATCACAAACAACCGCATGAAAAAAATCTCCACTAAGTTTCTACTGCTCCGAAACAAGACTGTTTCAAGACGATAAATAATTAAAAAGCAAAAAACGGACGTACATTCCAATAAGCTTTTTTATCATATCCTTGCAAACAGACTCTATCCCAATTAGGATATTCAGGATCATCAATGTGCCAAAGTAACATCCAGCATCTGTCTTTATCATATTGGGAACTGCAACTGAAGCCAAGTCTGTAGGTATCACTAAACTGCGGTAACGAATTACCTACTTTAGATAACTGTATAGTCAATTTATCCAGTGTTTCTTGTCCCCATCCTGTGTCGTTTAGGCCGTTACTGGTTTCATTTCGAAAATCTCTTGGAGATTTTCCACAAATATTCACCAGCATATCAAACCATTGTCCGATACTCGGTACGAACCATGGACTGCGATTAAGTCCATCAGGAATTTTGTTACTGTTTCTATATTTTCTTATTGATTCAAAAGCACTGTAACTACCCTGTACATTAGCAGTATAATTCTTCAACATTTGTTCTGTTTCAGAATAACCGTTCATATTCTTCTCAATTTCATCATCTTTTGTCATTGGAGTAATCCCTTCTTCGATTCGTTCCATTCCCCCCCAACGACCGGTCCCTAAATTTTCAAACCCCATTACATAAGCATGATTCCAACCGTTTTCATTGCATTTTACATCTGTCATTTTTTTAGAATCGCAAGTAATGACCATTCCAATAGCATTCTGATAATCATATATTTTCCCGTTTTCTTCCAGCATGCCGTCTCCGGGATGTATCTCTATTCGTTTTTCGGTTTCATTCTGAAAGACAAAATCTCCGGGATAAAGTTTTCTTTCTGTGCTTCCTTTGCCGGGTACAGGGCTGATTACTTTCAGAGTATAGCATTTCCCAGAAGCAAAAGTGATGGAACTGCCCGAATAGTTTATCTTTGTATTCGTATTATTTCTGCCGTCGGCGGTTACATAGCTTCCGGTAATTCTGGCATTTTTTTGTGATGGGACAATGGCGCAGAATTTTACAGAATCGATCTGATATGGAGTAATGCCATTCAAGTTCACATTGATAGCTGCTGAGTCTGTTCCTAAAATTCTTGATTCTTTGTGGTAAACAAAACCTGCATTTTCGGGTGCAAAACAACCTATGTATGCTTGTGGTTGCAGCACAAGCAATGTAAATTGGTGTTTAAACTGCAGGTTCAGGATTATTCCGGAAGAATTGCCGGTAGTAGGTACGCCAGTAGCAATCAGCAGGTCGCTCACAGTATGCTTTTCTTTTGTGGATTGGTCTTTCGAAGGTTGCAGTTTCTCATTCCTGGTCAACGAAGCAATAGCTTCATCTGTATCCTTTGAAACATCTAGTGTGATATTCTTCCTATATGGATAGTATGCGATGTAACTCGCTCCATCATACCAATAGAGTGTCTTGCTGTTTTCAACCGGATTCCAACTATCATTTGACACGTTATAAACCAATGGGATATTGTTAATGTCATCCACTATTGTGCCATCTTTTATGGAGAATATACCAATAGAATCACCGTCTACAAATTCTGTTTTAAGATGTTCATCTGTCACAGAAGCACGTGTGGAAGGCTTTTCGGAACCGGGAACGTTTTCAAACCCGGTTGCTGTTGCTCGAACAGTGAGAGGAGTTCCATTGTAGCAGTCCGTTCTTTTTCCATTATTTGTTTCATTTTCGTCGGTGCATGCACTACAAATCAAGAGGATGCTCCAAAAGATTATGCCGGTGAAAGATTTCATTTTTCTTTGTTATTATCTTGTTTAAAATTAGCACCTTAGTACAAGGCTGATTTTTATTTGTCCCATTAATTCGTTATTTGTTTCTCTTCTGTTCCATTTACCGTTTCAGAATCCGTGCCTCCTTCCCATGATGCGATATCATTTTCTGACATCACGGAAATAGTTTTTCTTGAGATACCGATGGTATAACTTACAGAAGCTCCCGGATTCCAAGTGTCAGTAGAAGGTAAAGATTGATTTTCTATGCAGATAGCTTGAGTAATGGCATTATTATTTCCGTCTTTTGCCGCATATTGATAAGTGATGCTGAACTGACTTCCTTTTCCGGCAGGAAGCAGGAAAAAAGTAGCTAACAATTTCTTTTCTTCCGCAATAGTATTCGGTACAGGGAAATTGGTTATGTCAGCGGTAAAAGTTTCTTTCTTGTCAGGTGATGGAAATGCCCACAGCCAGCCTTTGTCGCTATCAGTCGTAGGAGTATAATAGGTCAGTATTCCGCTTTTTATTCCCGTAATGGAGAAAAAGGTTACGGACTTTTCCTCCGTATCATCATTACTTTTTACATAAACATTGATCTTGGTTAGTGTATGGCGCAGTTTAAAACTTACATTGCCATTGTTTTGATTCATAACCGGAGTTGCAGCGAGAAAATCTATCTGTTTGTTTTCGGCTGTGGGAACGGTATAACTCAACATCGGAAATCCATTTGAACTCTCTTTGTCTTGAACGAAAAAGTTGCTACTTGCTGTTTCATTTATATAAGGAGCATAAGCAAAGAAACTGATTTTATCTGTTGTTGAATTGTCCGGCCAGAACTTGACCGGACTATAAGACCATGTGCCGTCTGTTTGTTTACCAACAAGCTGGTTATACATGAAATTCGGTGTTGCGGCATCTTTATTGAAATTTCCGTGTGTGAAGTAGGCAAACACACCGATAGTTTCAAGATCACTTGTTGTGGTATACTCTTTAACAGATCTCATTACCGGAACGTTTCCTGAAAAGCTGATAGGGATATTTTCTTGGGGAAATTTGTTCGTACCCTCTTCCTGGGTACAAGCTCCCAATAACAAAGTTGCAGCAAGGAAAATGCCATACAATTGTTTCACCCTTATGCTTTCTGTTTTTCGATTCATGTTTCTTTTTCTATTTTATTGTACGTCCGTGCTTTTTTAACCGTAGTGACAGGGAAGAAACATTCAACCCTGTCCGGTCTGTTTTCTTTCCATAGCCAGTATGTATCATGTTTTGGCTGCAAAAGGAAATTATTTCTCTACATTAATATCAGAGTCGCTATCATCAGTCCAACCTTCCATATTATCCTCCACCGTAATCTTAATGGCATTCATCTTGATAGTCAATACGTAGGTATGTTTCGTTCCTTTCTTGAACGTATTTTTCGGTAGTGAAACTTCTTTGTTTGTTATGGTACTTGTCAGATTACTTGTGTCGGTCACTTTGGTTACGATGTCATAATTGATTTTCAGTTTTAAGTCACCTGCGTTGGTGGTACCGTTTTTGTTATTTACCGGAATAAAGTAAAGAGCTTCTGTATCTGAGAATAACGCGGTTGCATTCTGGTCATCACTTACATTGATAGAACTTTTATTATATCCCCATTGGTCGGTGGTTGTTTTATTTAAAAAATCACTCAGGTCTTGTTCTGTTGAAAAATAAGATGCGTCAGGAGATATGGCTTCCCAAGTGTCGTTATCGAATTTATAAACAGCCTTGTTGTAAAGTGTTGTACTTCCTGGATCTAACTTTAATCCCGTTACAAAAATTTTGGTATCAGTACCTAAGTTCACATCTGGCTTCACCTTGATATTGGCTATTTGGGTAAGTACGTGACTAAACTTGAACTGAACCGTCCCCTTATTACTTTCATTAGTTTGGTCTTGTATGGCAGTAGGCAGTCTGTTACCAAATCTATCATATCTTTCCAGTTATTAGAAGTCTTTACCTCAAAGGTGATTGTCGGAGCGCCTTTGGCATTCTGTCCTGATAAAGTTATTTTTTGGTCTGTTCCAACTTCCGGTTTGGATTCATAAGGCGCATAAGCAAAGAATGTTATTTTCTTATCATCTATTGGCCAAAAACGTAAATTAGTATATCCCCAACTATCAGAAGTCCATGTAGCATGTTCATTGTACATGAAATTAGGTGTTGTGTTTCCTTTTTCACTATTCCATCCCGCACTGCTTGTCTGATAGGCAAAAATACCGAAACCGGCATTTGCTTTCAATGTGGACGTTGTAGTTTCCGTTCCTCTGGTCTGTACTTCCGTATATACGTCCAACCCGATTGTCCGGTTCGTATCCGGATTCATTTCTGTCATTTCATTCTGTGAGCAACCAGCTATAGTCAGTGTTGCCATCACCATCAATAAACTTTTCACTTCCATTTTCTACTTTTTTTAAAATTAATATTATAACTACCCATATCTGTCATATATCTATATCGCTGTTCACTTCATCGTTCCATTTATCTACATCAGCGTCAAATCCTGAGCTACCTTCTGTTTTTACATTCGGCACGGTCTTTTCACATGCCATGTCAATAAAAACGCTCATAGTTCCGTCTTCTTCATCCAACCGTCTTATTGCCAAATCGTTAAAACTTTCTTCAAATATGGTCTTCCCGTCTACTAACTTTGCTTTCAGATGTAGGTTGTGTGGAATCTCTACATCGAAGCCGAACACACTAATAGTAGTGCTCAGCGTTCCTTCTGTTACCGAGCCGGAATCATAAATGGGATTGCTTAAGCGTAGCACTTGTGTTACTGTCTTTTCCGAATTTTGTTTCGAAACGAGAAATATGGATTCTGCAATGCCGTCTAATGTGCAGGTAGCTTTTCGTATGTTGTTCATTCCTTTGATACGGATTTTAACCGTTATTTTTTGAGTCAGTTTTTTGGGGGTGAAGCGTAAGTGACAACTATTTTCGTTCCTGGTGGAATTTCGGTTACTTTGTTGGGTAATGGCTGATGAATAGTTTTCCGGCATATCAGAAGTCACTTCAAAGCCTTCGATATAATCAGCGGCAAGTTCGTCAGGACTTTCCATAATAATTCTTTCAGAGGATGATTCGTTCCTTATTTCCATCTTCTTTACATAGGCTTCTAGCGTCTGGTAGTTTTCTTCTCCTCTGAAACAGAGGTTACCAAAATCATCGAATGAACGGTTGAAAAGGACGACGTTGTAACATCCTTCTTTCAAGCATAGGGTCTTGTATGTACGGTCACCCATCAGTGCTACAAAAGGAGTGCTGCCATCGGTAGGGTAGAATATGGCGGTAGCACCATAATCCTGCTCTTTTTCATTCAGTCCTGACTGACTCCAATCGGCACTGATTGTTATTGTTGCTTCGGGCGAATAAGTCAGTTCGCGTCGGTTACAGGCAACTAACAAGAAAACAAAAAGGTAAAGGATATATAATGTCGGGGATATTCTCATTTTGCACCTCCTTTCTTTGCCTTGTGTTTGAGTAGCCATACCAGTGTATGGTAATTCCTAGAAACGGATGTATAACGATAAGTGGCTATATTTATGGTTTGAAGTACGTTCAATAGGGATATTTGCAATAATGGGCGACTAAATTCATATGAGAAAAGGATTCTTGTTTCTTTGTTTGGTAAAAGGCGGATGAGTTGTACTTTTTCCAGCTTATTAAGTAAATCTTTCCATTCTTCGTTTTGAAGGAGGAATTTGACCGGTTGCAGAACTTTGCTAGAAGAAAGGTCATGCAGTACGGCGATGGCTATTTGTGCACGTGTATATACGGATAACATGATAAACTTACTTTGTTAAGTCATTACTTACCAAGTAATAGCTTATATTTTTCTCACAGGGTGAGGAAAAGCGTTTTCTTATTCTGTATTTAATAAGAAAAAACATTTCGTCGGATAGAAAAAGATGTAAGAAATATGATTCCGTTTTTGAGATGTCAAAAATGGAAAGAGGTGTCGTGTAATTTTGTAAATTAGTTAAAGTACTGACAGATGCAATATTGTGCTTGTGCTTATGTGTTTTTCTATAATTGAATAAAATATAGTGGATTAATACAGATTTATAAGCTTTTTCTTTGGATTTATGAGGAAATATTCCCTACTTTGTGAAAGTAATCATCCATTACTTGGTAAGTAATTCTTCTTTTATTTGAATGGCTGTCATATGATATTCCTCATGCCACTTCCTTTTCTCCATTATGTGCTACTACCGAGATTATCAGTTCGTCATTGGCTATATCTACCTTTTCGTTTTCAAATGGTTTCAAGTAAGTTTCTGTCACCTTAATGGAAGAGTGTCCCAATGCCTTGCAGATAATACCGATATTTACTCCTGCATGAAATGCTAATGTCGCCCATGTATGGCGCGGCGTGTATGAACTGAGCTTTACATCAGGCAGTAACAATGTCGCTATTTTTTCTAGCTTCAAGTTGAAGTTGCGCAGTACTCGGAGATAGTTCATATATAGCTCTTTATCTTTTTTTATTTTTCCATTTTTCTGACTCTGTTCCTTTGCTGCGTTTTTTTTGTCTAGAATCGGAAATAGATAAATGGAATCATAATTCATATTCTTGAACTTCTCTATCAGTTTCATTGCTTCTTTAGGAATGCGCACTGTTATCTGTCGTCCTGTTTTGTGACGGCTATATACAATATATTTTCCTTTCACATCTTGTTTTCGTAGATGGGCAAGGTCAATGAATGGCATTCCCCGGAATAGAAACATTAGTAAGAAATATGCCAATGCACATTGCATCTCTTTGGGCAATTTTTCTATATCGGTGTGCAGTAGTGTATTCATTTGTTTTGTATCCAGTGCTCGTTTGGTCTGTGATTCTACCTTTGTGTATACATTATCGAATAGCTTCGGGTTATAAGGCAATATTTTTTTATCGGCAAGTCGGTTATATACAGCTTTCAGGGTTCGCATATAGGTTGATATAGTATTCAAACTCAGGCCTTTCGGTACTCCATGTTTTCTATCTGACCTTTTCTTGTCGGTCTTTTTGTTTCTTGTTCCTTCCAGTCTCATCCATTCCTCATACTCTTTTAACCTGCCAGATGTGAAAGCTTCATCTATTGGCACAGGTGTTCCTTTTCCTCCGTAAAACTCCGTAACGGATTTCAGTGTATAAGTATATGTATGTACTGCTGACCATTTTTTGTCTATTTCCAACTGTTTGATTACTACTTGCATGTAAGATGCCAAGTCTGGTAATTTTATGGCTTTTGCCACTTCTGCATTTTTTTCTTTGTCATCCATAATACTTTGATTTTAATTTCGCATCGTGCATAATTTCTGTAACAGCTATGCCGATGGGAAA
>OGWR01002811.1_pt1 | contig 11979 bp, 19 predicted proteins | sample 1576061 | NCBI WGS metagenome assembly OGWR01 (sample SAMEA3541511, study PRJEB24748) | human gut metagenome | biome: human gut; feature: human-associated habitat; material: faeces | place: China | collected 2012 | reverse complement strand
AGAGTTTACGGGGACAGAAAGTTTTGATGAAGCTGTAAGTCTTCTAAAAAATGGAGATAAAGACATAGCTAAAAAGCTTACACAAAAAATAAAAGCAAAATCAATAGGAATTGAACATGCTAAAAAGGCAATAACAACTTATGATGTTTACGGTTATCAAGCTTCTGTTCCAAGATACTTGCAAGGTGTTCCAACAAATATGATAAATAAAAAAGTGGTGATGCAAAAGCAGAAAGTGATAGTCATAAATAAAGACGTAGGATATGCTGCTATGATTAAAAAAGAACAGATAATTGAAGAAAGTGTTAAGGCTTTTGAAATAATAAAGAAAATAGAAGCACAAGGGATAAGAGCGGTGCTGAATGTTATATGGGGAGTTAGTGAAAAAGGCAAAAGCATAGTTTGCAAGATAAGAGTAAAAAGTGCAAATGAAAGATTAAACATATCAAAAATGGCTTTTATAATGTGTCACCCATCAATGTTAAGAAGGATACTTTTTAGGTTTGAAGAAACATATCCAGAGTTTACTGAATCATTTACATTTGGTTATGGATATCCAATGAAAGAGCATAACAAAGAGTTTTGTAAAAATGAATATTTCTTGCCTGCTTTAATGGGTAATGTGAATGTAGAAAATGTAAATGATATGAATGTGTTCAAAGCTTAAAACAATAAGGGATTTATTCCATTATTTTGTTTTTAAAAATTTTTTTATAAAAAAATAAAAAAGTTGTTTACAATTGCCTAAAAGTGTTATATAATAGAATTAAGTTAAAACAAAGCTTTCAGATGAAAAGGAGAAATAAAATGGAAAAGGTTAAGTTTGATGTTTTAGGCTTAGAAAAGGCTGACAAAGAAGGGTATGTTGTTGTAAATGTAATATTTGAAGGAAGTATAAAAGTATACAGTTACGTTAGAAAAGCTTACGGAAACAGCACAGTGATTGACGGCTGCAAAATAGAATTCGATGATAACTTCAATGTTATCAACATCGAAAGAATCTATGAGACAAAGGGTCGCAAAAGAATTGATACTTCGAGCATATCTAAAAAAATAAAAGCTGATATGCTAGAAAAAGACATACCTAATTCTGAAGTTGAAATACCAAAAGTTGAAGGACCTGTACACCATGATAGATACGATGAAATAAAAATGTGTTTGGAGAACGATATTCCAGTTTATCTTGCCGGCCCTGCTGGATCAGGTAAAAACCATACAGTAGAACAGATTGCCGAAGAGCTTGGCTGGAACTTCTACTTTTCAAATAGTGTTCAGCAGGAATATAAGATAACAGGTTTTATTGATGCAGGCGGTGAGTTTCATGAAACAGAGTTTTATAAGGCTTGCACAGATGATAAAGATTGCATCTTCTTCTTAGATGAAATGGATGCAAGCATTCCAGAAGTTTTGGTTCTTTTAAATGCCGCAATAGCAAACGGATACTTTGAGTTTCCAAACGGCAGAGTTGATCTTAAACATATACACTTTGTTGCAGCAGGAAACACAGTTGGATCAGGTGCAGATGAAATGTATACTGGAAGAATGGTACTTGATCAAGCAACGCTCGATAGATTTGCAATTATAGAATTTGATTATAGCGAAAGAATAGAAATGGCAATAACAAAGAACAACAGCGAATTGGTTAAGTTCATAAGATCTTTAAGAAAAGACGCTGAACAAAAAGGAATAAGAGCAACGTTCTCTTATAGATGCCTTACAATGGTGGCTAAGTTAGAAGAATCCGGAATGGATCTAAACATGATAATTAAAATAGCAGTCGTAAAGGGCATGGATAAAGACACAATAAACACATTACACACAACGGGCTATAGTAAATATGATGAAGCTTTAAGAAATATTCAGAGGGCAGCATAAAAGCTGCTCCTGAGCTTCAGATTTAACTTCTAAGATATGCAAAATATAAAACGATAATAAACTATTACAAATTTATAAAAATGATTTAGAAGTTAAATCTGAGCCTCAGAAAGGCAACGTAAACTATAACTAAAATAAAAGAAAAGGAGAGAAGAAAAAATGAAAAATATTAAGGACAAGGAAAATATTAAGAACAAGAAGAAAGGTTTAGAGTCTATGAGAGAAGCAATAAAATTTTTGATGCAAAAAAGAGAAGTTGGTATAAGAATCGGTTTGTTAACAGAAAAAGAGGCTGATGAGTTTATTGCAAACGAATTAAAAAGGCACAGGAGCTACTTTAAATCAATTAGTGATAAAGAAATGGCATTGATGTGTATTTTAGATATATTAGACGGGATAGAAAATTCTGCTAAGCTTAAAAAAATAGAAAGAGAGAATAAATTCTGTTCACAGTTTGATTGTTTTTACAATGACGATAGCGGAAGGTGTACAAGCGAGAGTACAAATGGCAATCCGTTTTTGTTGAAAGATTGCCCAGATTATAAAGAAGATTAAATAAAAAGGAGAAAAGAAAATGACGAATTTTATTCAAGAAAATATCGGAACAATATGCAATGTATGTATATTCATTCTATTGGGATGTTTAGTATTGTTAGCCGTGGACAAGGGGGAAGATGATGAATCTGAATAAGATGCCTCTAATATATTGGAGTGATGCTACGAAAATAAGTTTTTTGCAAAGGTATATTATAGTTCATTCTGCTTTATATTATGAAAAGAATGAAAGCAAAATAACAGATGCAACTTTTGATGCTACGGCTAAACAATTGGTGAAGATGCAGAGAGAAAATAGAGAAGCATTTAAAAGGTCGCAGTACTATTATTGTATGAAAGACTTTGACGGGACGACAGGATTTTATTTATATAGCAGGCTTACAGAAAAAGACAAGAAGATAATAAACAGCATAATATTTTCCATGCTAAGAGGTGATTAAAATGAAAAACATAATATCAAAAGTCATATCAGCTATATTCTTAATAATGCTTATGATTGCATTTGTAGGCTGCGGAGTTCAGAATGATGATGTAAAAGAAAAAGCAGAAGTAAATGAGTATTACGTAGATGATGGCGGAACAATACATACAGAGAGCGGAGAAATTGATATATTAGAATGTGATATAGTATATAGCATTTATGCAGAAGAATATGTGCTGGCTATAGAATATGAGTTTATAAATAAAGCAGCCGTTCCTTTATGCTCACAAAACGATTGGGTATTAAATATTCAACTGGTGCAAGAAAACGAAATAGGCTTCGAAAACTTAATGCCGACTATATCACCAGAAGAAGAAAAGTGGTTAGAATTAGAACATAATTCTAGCAGCATAGAAGTAAAGCCGGGAAACAAAATAGTAGCGGCAGAATTTTATAAGCTTGACAATTTAGATTATGATGTCAGTATAGTTCTTTTAAATGAAAATTTAGAAGAATCTGGCATGAAGACAATAGACATATCAAGTATGTCATACTAACAGAAAACAAAGGGGAAACAAATGGAAAGATACATAAGAGTAGTATTGAATGATAGTTTAGAAACTGAGTTTTTATTCAAAAAAGAAAATCATAATGCGAAATTTCAAAAAACACCAAACGAAAGTTATTTAAGAGTTACGAATAAAGATTCTAAAGACGTGCTTTTAGTGCCTTATAAAAATGTGAAATTTGTAGATTTTGAATATTGCATAGAAGAAGACGATGAAGAGGAATGCTATGAAGATGAATGATAATAATGTTAAAAGGTTGAAGCATCATGAAAAGAACAGGTAAATTTTATAGAAAAAATGAAGCAGAAGTTATGAGAGCTTTAGGGCTAAAAGAAACAAAAGGATCTGGATGCGGATGGATAGAAAAAGAAGACGGGCAAAATGAAGACGTAATATGCCAATTGAAAAGCACGGATGCAAATAGCATAAAGGTGAACAAGCTGGATTTAGACAAGCTTGTATACAATGCAGGTGTATCAAATAAAATACCTTTGTTTGCTATACAGTTTCTTAATTCAAATGAAGTATGGCTGATGACAAGACCAGAATATTTAGAGGATGTTTCTAAATACATACAAACTGGTAAAAAACCTTGCTCAGCTTTGGGGCTTGACATTGATGAATCCGTATGTGAAAACATAAACATGCAAGAGGTTTGCAAAATCAAGTCAAGTTCTAATAAAAGGAAAATGTTCATGCAAGAACACGATAAGAAATTCAAAAAAGAAAGGAGAAGTGCAAAGTGAAATTAAAAGCCAAAATGATGGTGAGTTACAATGGGCATAATTTATCAGCTAATGGGAGTGTAAATCTTAATTTGAAAGCAAGCTATTCAGAGTTGACAAACGTTGTCAAAGTAATGCAAATGCTAAATAATGATATAAACATCAAAGCAAAAGTATCAGGTAAGCCTATGGCATTAGGGCATTTTATGATTAAGAACATTGTGATTGACGGAGACGGTGAGTCTAAGCTAAAATTAAACGGTCTTAATGACTACATCGAAATGGACAACCTTAACTCTTTGCCTCTAAGAGATGAAGATGTGAAAGAGTTTGCCGTAATGATGGAAGCAGACGTAGAAAGTGAGGAAAATTAAAATGGTAAGAAAAATGGAGTACAAAGAAATAGTAAGCTACAAGGCTAATGATAATAAGAGAGTAGTTGTATCAAGCTGTTCTACTGGTGGTTATGTAGTAGCCCAGACGCGTACAAATAAGGAAGGAAAAGAGATGTTCCAGAAAGGTGCTTTTCGTTTTGATGATCTTAATAGCCTTAGAAATTTTGCAGCGTGTTTAAGTGAAGCGGCAGATTGTGAGGAATATAATGAAGATAGAGATTGTAATGATTGTAATGAGGAATATCCAGAATATACAGATGAGCAGGAGGGCGAGAGTTGGTAATGCATGCTAAAAATTTAAAATAAAAAGAAAGGGGGATAAAATGTCAAAAGATGTATATAATGAAGTAGCGAGGGCAAAGATATCTGATACAAGAAGTCTTGTGATATCAGAATATGCCAATGGAGGATATACTATGGCTCAGCTTTTGGAAGTAGAAGAAAAGGAAGGTGACGAACCGATATCAGTATTTTTGAAAGGAGCTATACAGACAGATAAAGAGGGCATAAAAAATATAAAAGAGGCTTTGAACAAAATAAATTTGTAAAAATATAAAAACATATTTACAAAATCAAAATCGTTTGATATAATAGAATTAAGTTAAAACAAACGAATTAAATTTTTAAAGAAAAGAAAAGGAGAAATAAAATGGCAAAGAATTGGATGATGAAAGAAGCTGTAACAGAAATTAAAGGTAACAGGAAAGAGAGCGTAATGGACATTGGGAGAAGATTTCCGTTAACTTCACACCTTATGGCAAGGGCTGTTTCTGGTGATGGTGATGCGGTGGAAGAGCTTTTGATGGCTATGCCGGATTACATTACAGTAGGAAAAGTAGAGAAAGTTCTCAAGGCTGCTGTAGAAAATGATGAAGACGAAGTAGAAGAAGAACCGGCTGAAAAGCCAGCAAGAAAAAAGGCTGCTGCAAAGAAAAAGCCAGCAAAGAAGGTCGACGATGAAGACGAAGAGGTCGAAGAAGAGGAAGACGAAGAAGAGGAAGAGGAAAAGCCGGCTCCGAAGAAAAGAGGAAGAAAGAAGACCGCTACAAAAAAGGCTAAGAAAAAGCCTGAACCAGAAGATGACGACGAAGAAGACGAAGATGACGACTGGGACATTTAATTAAAGTTTAGTAAGGGATAGGGGGTTGGTACTCCTATCCCTTGCGTATTTTTTAGGAGTTTAAAATGAAAACCGAAGAAATATTAAATCTTGATTGCAGAAAAAAAGAAAACGAGATAAAAATACAAAAGGTTCTTAGAAAAATAAAACCTTTAAGCAGGTACGGCAATGAAGATGTGATCCCTTTAGAAGCATTGGAAAAGCTTTTGATGGTTTTTAATAGAAAGTATAATGTTTACCTACAATGGATCACAGTAATGTATGATGAAAAAAACCCGATCTATAAGGGTAGCATAAAAACAACAGATAATCATGTATGGTTGGGGTCTGCTTATGGAGTGACTATATATGAGCTGTTCGCAAAGCTATGCATAAAAATTTACTCGGACATTAAAAGTAAAAAGATAAGTAAGAAGGAGAATTAAAATGGAAAATAAAAGCGCAACGCTGAATGTTAAAAAAGAAGTTGAAGAAACAAAAGGCATAAGCTTGCCTGATTTTATAACAAAAAGTGAAGTCAATAAAGATGCAGCATATGAAAGAAAAAGAATAACTGAAGATGTATTAGAGATGTGGAAAGAAGAGATAAATAAGACTGACACAAATAATACACCCGAAACGCTAAAAAATAGATATTCAGAAGCAATGATTTTGATGAAGTTGGTTATAGAAGAGGAGATGAAAATAGTAAATGAAAGGTGAATCAATTTTGTTTAAACTCATACGCATTTTAATATTAGCTTTGCTGATGATATCAATACCTTTGTCTATAAAGATAGCTTACAATGCAGGCATAAATGAAGCTACAAATGATAATGATCTGAATTATAAGATAAGCAAAATATCAGAAGAGGTGAATGACATAACAAATGGAAATGTAGACTCAAGCAAAGCATATAATATAGAAATATGGCAAAATGGAAATGTTAAGGTGATAACTACTCAAGAGTACATCAATCAGCTTTCAAATGACACGATCATTATATCTAACAAAGACTTAGACAGTGTAATAGAAGAGATAAAAGGTAGCATAGATGGTTTTTAAAAGGAGAAAGATAAAATATGAAAATAAAAATATATACTGACGGGGCTTGTTCAGGCAATCCAGGGAATGGAGGATGGGCTTCTGTAGTAACTGTATATGAGAGAGATAAAACATGCGTATTAGATAGGCTAACAGGAGGAGAAAAAAACACCACAAATAATAGAATGGAGCTTGTAGCCGTAATACAATCTTTGTCGCATATACTTAAATGCATAATGGATGAACACCTTAGCAAAGGTGATGATACATTTGAGATCTATTCAGACAGTGCTTACGTAATAAATGCTATAAAAAATAGATGGATCGAAAAGTGGATGGGCAACGGATGGAAAACAAAAAGCAAAACTGACGTAAAGAATAGAGAGCTTTGGGAAAACTTCATATATGTAAGAAGCTGTCTAAAAGAAAAAAATATAAAAGTAAAATTCATAAAGGTAAAGGGGCATAATGGAGTAGAGTTCAATGAGATGGCTGATAAGCTCGCAAGAAGAGAAGTGTTAAATCTGGAGGTTGAATGATAATGGTTTTTTCAGAGAAATTTGCTTCAAAAACTTTTAAAGGAGAAACTACAAAACAAGCTTATTTAAAAGCTGTAAAATGGGTTGCTAAAAACGTAATGTCTTCTAAAGAGTTGAACAACGTGCATGTTGAATATGTTAAAGATATAGGCGAAGTAAAAGTAAACTTGTATGTTGTTTTGCCGGAGGCAGAAACTAGAGAGAAGCATTGTAGAATGTGCAAAGAGTTTCATGGCAGTTTCTTTATAAATCAAGAAGTGAATTGTGGATGGTGCAACACAAAGTCGTACCAAAACAGGCTCACTGACATGATAAAAGTAAAGAAGGAGAGATATTCGGAAATATTAAGAAGAATAGCAGGCAAAAAAGACGAAGAGTTATAGAGAAAATATAAATTTAAATGAAAGGATTTTGATATGAATAGAATGAAAGCTTTCAAAGAAACTTTTGCAGACGGTTTGGTAAAATTTATTTTATTTGTAGAATCGAATTTAAGAAATTTAGCTTTATTTTTAGAAGCATTGTTACCTTTTGTTGTTTATTCACTAACTGTATTAGGGCATAATTTTTATGTAATATTAGCAGCTGTATTCATTTACTGGTTTGCAATATGGTTTATAAAAAGCTATGCCAATAAAATAGGAAAAGGCATAACAGTACCAATACCAAGCAGAAGATTTACTGAAGAAGACGAGTTTAATGAAATAACAATAGATAGTTCAAGAATAAAGGAACTAATAATCTATATGGCTGATCTAGAAGATTGGTTATATAAAAAGGGTTTAACCAAAAAGTAAAACAAACTTAAAAAGCTCTAATTTTAATTCTAAGACATTTTACACGTTAAGTAATAATTTTATATTATTATTTGCTAAAAGTCTTTTAGAACTTAAATTAGGGCTTTATACATATACATAAGAAAGCAGGTATAAAGGTATGTATGAAAAATGGACAAAATTAAAAAATCAAAAAGAATGGAAAGCAGAAATAATAAAAACAATAGAATCAAATGAACGCGCTTTAAAGAGAGCTATAATGATAGTGTTTGATAATCAAACGGTAGAAGAAAAAATGTATGGCAAAAGCAATGAAGAAAATAGAAAAGGCTTTAATAAAGTAGACGCCGAGATTATGTCAAAAATAGCTTTAAAGATACAAAGGGGACAAGAATTAAACTTCAATGACATAATTATAGCGAGAAGAAAAATGCCAAAATATTGGAAGCAAATAATGGTAAGAGCAAAAGCAAATATTGAAAAGCATTACAAAATAAAAAAAGAAAAACAATTAGTAGAAGAAGAACAAATAAGAATGCAAATAGAAATAGAAAATTGTAATGAAAATCACATAGCATGTAATTACGGCATTTGTGATGAATGCCCATATTACAATACATAAAATTTTATATATCTTGAAAGGAGGAAATGTTTATGGCTGATAAAGTATATGGCGCAGACCAACCGCAAAAGTTTTTAATCGATGGATTTAGGCAAAATGAATTAATGTCAGGTAAGTTTTTGCAAGGTAATAATAGGTATGTACTTACTTTAGAAATAACGGAAGATGGGTATCCTATAACAATACCAGCAGGATCAGAAATAACAATAAAGTGTAAAAAGGTAAATGACAATCCCAATAATGAGATTTTTGTTTTAGACAAAAATAATCCAGATTTTGCTTCTAAAGTAAGTTTTGTTCCGGATAGTAATGTAATAACAATAGACAAATGGGCTGCGATGATAAAAAAATCAGGTGCTATTTTGCTGGGAATAGAAATAGGCGGAATATATACCTATACGGTTCAATATATGGTAGATGAAAATAGAATGTTAAATGGCACAGAGATACAGCACTCTGAAACTCCTATAGCTGATTTTGCTAAAACAGATTTAAGTAATGTACCCGATATAGCTTTTCTGGATAAGAGTAAGCTAGTAGGTTTAATGCAGAATGATATGGCTAATGTAGATATTGATAAGCTTGATGAGAAGTTCAAAAACACAGATAGCGGAAAAGAGTTAAAAAGGCTTACGGAAAACACCACCCCACAGGCTTTGGAGAAGTGGCTTACACAAGATCCGGCTTTTATAGCTTTGGCAAACAGAAATATTCCGTCTATTGCAGGCCTTACGCCTGACAAAATAAAAGCTTTGTTCTATGCTAATAGATATGAAGAAGTAAACGCCGTAGATTTAACACAAGATCCTTTCAATAAACCCACGACTCTTTTAATGGTTTATCAGATGAACAATGAAGGAGGAACTATTAAGCAGGTTTTACCTCCGTATACAAGCAATCAAATAATTATGGTTGAAATGCTTTTTGCAGAAGGAGTTACTTCAGCAACATTGGAAATTGACGTAGTAGACGGAGAGCATTTAGAGGGAAATGCAGGAAAAGCAAATGAAATAAGTTTTACAGAGCAAGGGTATTTAGGCTATTTTATGCCATTGCAAAATACTGCAGGTTATGAATTTGTATCACACCACGAAACACTTATAACAGGGCTAATGTTGAAGGACAACAAAGGCAATGTATCCTTAGGGGTAAATGATATAAGCTTTGATGATAATTTTGTTTTAGAAGATAGCGGTAAAACAGTTAACGTTAAGTTTACTGGAGCAGATAACGCTAAGCTACCGTTTATTGATGGGCAACTCAATCAAGAGTTTATGGCTACAAAAGTGCAAAGCATTGATAAATCTATTAGGATTGCTAACATTGGTGGGGAGGCTGATTTGAGTGTAAATCCTCCATTATCAAGTGAAGGCATTATGGCTGTTCTAGGTAGTGACCAGTTATATAATTCTAAGTATTCAAAATCAGCTTTTTACTTCGGTGATGTAAAACATAAGGGTGGAACTTTTGTATACGTTGTCGCAAGTGATAAGACATTCGTTATACAAGAAATAGACCAGGGCGATCCAAATATAACGGGAGGAACTAATTTCCTTGTAGGTTTGCTATACTCCCCAAGCAGAAACAATGCAAATACACTTACACAAGATGGGTATTTTAGAATAGAGTTTTCAGATAAAAATGGAGATCTGATAAATGACATCTATGGCAATCCGGCTGCGACAGAAATACATTATAAAGCAGGGCAAACTGAAAGAAAACAATTATATCTGGGTATAATCAATGCAAAAGCCTATGAAGAAATTAGGCCAAGATTTGATAGTAATTTTGCAAATGAAGAGCTTATTTCAATAGGCGCAGAAACGTCTATTGTTATTCAGCCTATTACAAAAGATTTCACAAGCGGCTTGGCTTTGCTTAACTTCATGGCTTATACTGGTTATACAATCAATCTAGATAATCGCTATTATGGGACTAACAATGTAAACTTTGCAAGAATATTAACATTTGATGAGCCGGAGCAGGAAGTAGACGCTAATGAAGATTATCTGGGAAATAATCTATGGCTTGATTTTAGAACAAAAGCTAAGACGGCAATTAGTAATTACCATTTAGTTTTAAAAGACAACGGAACAGATTTGCCTGTTTATTCAATTTACAAAAGATACAGCAAGCTTGATACAATGCTTTTAAAACAGCAAGGAGCTACTGCTAATGTTAAAGTTGTGGCTAACAATCCGGAAAATGGCATGATAGTTTCTTTAATGAAATATACAGGCACAGAAGAAGTAGTACCAAGTCCAAAAGTATTAAGTTACTCAAATATGCAGCCTCAGTTTAATGCAGGATGGAATAAGATAGATAGTTTGTTTATTTCTGAGAATGTAGATGGGCAAGACGCGATAAGCACGAAATCATTTGCATTTGAAACAGATTCAAACATAAAAGAATTTGCTTTTGTACTTTATGCAGAAGATAGCCAAATACCTTTAGAGGCTTATATTAAAGACTTTGAGGTTGATATAACCCCAGCTTTCACAAGAACTATAATTAGGAATAGCTCTCATATACAGGAAGAGAGTTTGTTAATGCATAAAGGATTCTATAAATCAAGAGTTGATTGTCCAAGCGGTGATTTATCTTATCGTTATACTGCTAACTCAGCTGATACTAAAGTACCTATTGGAATTATTAAAGGTGGAGATGATAAGATTATCAATAATCATGATTGGACAGACATAGGCAGTTCAGATCCTTATAAAGTACAAGGAAGTTTTGAATTTAAGGCTGACGGCAAAGTCAATTTTGAATATGGAGCGCAGCTATACAATGATACTGCTGCTGTAAATAATGTAGAGTTATGGCTTGCTAAAGACAATGGAAATGGAACATTTACAGAAGTTCCTAACTCAAAATATGCTACTACAATAAAGGGCAACAGAATTAAAACGCCTAAGAAGATTGTATCAAATTCCTTTAATTTTGATGTAAAAGAAAATGAAGTTTATCGCATGTTCATGAAGTCAAATATTGACGATGGATTCTACCTTGAATGCACGCCAAATGGACAACCTCTATTCTATTCAAGTATTGTATTTGATGAGATAGTTGCTAAAAAGTAGCATAGTGCTACAAGGCCCAGAGTTAATTTCTAAAACATTTTTATAGCTTTATAAATAAAATATACCATTAAACAATAAAGTCCTCCAAAACATAAAATAGGGCTTCTGAACAAATCTTATAAAAGTAGGTAAAAAACAATATCAAAACCTACTTTTATTTTTTATTATTTTTTCCTTTACAAATTATTTTTATTGTATTATAATAAATAATATAATGGGGTCGGTAAGGAAGAAGGCGACAAGGCTGTAAATGATTATAATAAATCGGCTTCAAG
>OGWR01002795.1_pt1 | contig 12036 bp, 8 predicted proteins | sample 1576061 | NCBI WGS metagenome assembly OGWR01 (sample SAMEA3541511, study PRJEB24748) | human gut metagenome | biome: human gut; feature: human-associated habitat; material: faeces | place: China | collected 2012 | reverse complement strand
TTAAATACTAATATTTTAATCACAGTGGTTAGATTTTTATCGCACCACTACTAATCTTATTACATATTTCGGATAGCCTCACTATTTTCCAATCGTCACAGAAATTACCTAATCTTATGTGAGGGCTATTTTCAGAAGGAAGACAAAAGACTTTATCAATAATTGCGGACATTGATGTAGATATGTCCTTAATCAAGGGACTAAATGATAGCTTTCACGATGGTATACAAGGTACTCCCATATCGTTTGATCAGATAGGCAGCTCCTATTCCGGACTCTCAGGAAAAAATGGAGATGATTTTGGGCATGGGAGTCCATTCATAACCTATCTAAATGTATATCAAAACAATATCGTTAATGAGAAACAAATAGATTTGGTGTCTGTTGATGCAAATGAAAGTCAGAATACAATATCTTATGGAGATGTCCTATTTACACTCTCATCAGAAACACCTGAAGAAACTGGGATAGGATGCGTATACTTAGGCTCGTCTGGCAAGTATTACCTCAATAGCTTTTGCTTCGGTGTTACAATTACTCATCCAGATAAGGTATATTCTCCATATTTGGCCTATCTTGTTTCGTCATCTAAATTCAGGAAATTTGTATACCCACTTGCACAAGGGAGTACACGATTCAATCTGCAAAAGAGCGATTTTATGAGGAAACAATTCACGCTTCTTCCCATTGAAAAACAAAAGGAGATTGCAACCATTCTTGATACTCTGAATAATCGGTTATCTGTTGAATATAAGCTTAACGAGTTATATAAAAGCCAGAAAGACTATCTACTGCGTAAGCTCTTTATATAAAAAGCATATTGAGTAAGTATCGCTTTTGCTTAATAAATGTGTCAAGAGTATTATTTTCTAGCTTAATCTTGCTGTCAATGGAAGATAGCATCTTTGAAACGCAACAAATTTCAGCATTATTTGTGGGAAATGGGATACTATTTTCGAGGAATCTTTGATTGCTGATATTAATTGTATTTTTAGCTCCTTTCTGAATAAGTGGCAAAAGATAGTTGTTTGTATTCAAAGGATTTAGAAAATAATAATGCAGGATATTGCCAACCTCAAAAGAAACTGGCTCATATACTCCATACAATGGAGAGACCGCTGCTGGATTCATACAATGACTCTGCTTAATAATTCCATAAGGCTGATTTCCGGTCGGAGATTTAGTGTATACAATATCACCATGATTAACTACATGGTAATGAGCCGTATCTTTGGCTGCGAATGACCGGCCTAAATATTCAACTTGATTAATAACCCCAGCTGAAACCGAGACCGAATGAACGGGATGATATTTCGTGTTTAACTCATTTCGCTGTGTTAAAATTTCAGACAGCATAATGTTCTGCCATGAGCCATTTTTGATGCCATCATGAATCAAGTACTGTATAAGTCCCTTGATTAAGGATTGGAGGTTATCAATTATTTTGTTTTGAGCTGCAATCCGCTCATCCAATAGGGTTATAAGTTTGGCTATTTTCTTTTGTTCAGGTAGTGAACATATTCGGTAATGAATGCTTGATAAGTCTTCACTATTAATGGCAGGATAATTTGACCCAGTACACCGTACAATCACCTTTCTTGTAAATGAAGGTGATGATAGAAGATGATATATGAATTCTGGATTAGAATGTTTTACTCGAAGTTGAGCATATCCTGTGGATGCTACCCATTGTAATCCTGAATTATCAACTTCATAAAAATAATTATTTTGCTGATATGGGCGGACACATTGGAAAAGTACATCGCCATCAGAAAGAACACGTTGAGCTCGGCTTGGAGCGTCCACTTTCTTAATTACTTGACGTTTTATTAACACACCCTTTTCTACTGATTCCAAATCTAGATATACAAATTCATCTTCAAGAATTGGCGATTTAGGGTTTACCTCACAATCTAAACTTAAATATGAATCTTTCCACTCGTCAGTGAAGCCGGGGAAGCGCAAAGGTGGAACATTAAGGTTTTTATCTTTCTTATCTTGTGGCATAGGATAGGCGATTAGTCGTTTTCTGATTCTGTTTGATCTGTAATCGTAGAATCTGCAAGAGGAATTAACTCAAATTCCAATTCTGAAGAAGCGATATTCAGTTTATTGAATATGTAGCGGATTTCACTCATTTTTGTTTTGGTACTACAAGACGAATGAACATAACAACCTTCTGCGAATTGAGTTCTGGAGTTGTCTGTTCCGGGATTGTCGTGCAACCAGAATCGAGCATTACACAGCACTCTAATAGATGATGGAGAATCTTTATAGATTAATTGGCAAAGTGTAACAATCATGTCTTTCCATGAATCTACCTTATGTCGTTCACCCTTGAATGAGAACGCCGCAATAAACCGGCCTGTCAATTCCATATCTTCATCCTCAAAGAACACGTGATCAGTGTCTTTTTCAGCGGGCTTGAAAGTTGTAGTAATCATCGGCCACAGATTCAAGAAGCGGTTATATAGAATCTGTTGTCGTTCAAGCAATTCTTTCTCCGTCCATTGATCCACTTCCTTAAGATAGTTGCTTAACGAGAAATGGCTATCCTTAAATCCATAAATATGCTTGCCTTTATGGTCATAGCCCGCTTTCTTTTCTGCATATATCCGATTGCCATAACTACTGTTATAGCCCGTAAGCGTCAAGTTGGCAAAAGTATGGAGATACTTTTCATGAATCTTTTCAGCATCCGCGCCAAGTTCCTGTTTCCATGCCGATGATAATGTTTGGGGCATGATATGCTCGATTGTGTACTCACCTTTCTCCATGTGGGGCACAATATTCTCCCATTTGCCTTCGGCGTTATCACAGTTCTCCATTCTTTCAAACAAAAAATAGCGATAAGCCATCGGGATTCTATACACTTGACGCGTCTTAAATCCTTCTGACAATATGGAATCTGAAGGATATTCACCGGAACCTTGCCTCTTTAACAAGACAAATTTCAAAACCTCAGTATACGAAGATACCGGAAGTGCCCGTTGCTTTTCTTCCTCCAACAAACGCAAAACATCATGGTGAAGGACTGCAAAAGCTTTGTTCATAGCATTTGCCGGGTATCCACACATTATGCGACGGGCCCAATAGCCTTCTATAATGTCAAAGACTTCAAAAATCTGATCATTGGTCAATATATTATCGTAGGCATACTTGAGGAACACCATATAGAATGTCATTCCTACGGTTGAGCCTATGGTAGATAACTGCCGAAATTTGTCGTTTAGTTTAGCCGATTCTGACTTAAATTTACTGAAAATATTATAATAACGAGCATATTCCGTCATGTCAGACATAACATCCTCTCTTGACATACCCATACGCTCAACGAAAGACTTGAATTCAAAGTATAGGTTGTCAATGTTGGAAATTGATTTGGTATAGACTGTCAGATAATCCCTGATAAACATCGTAGGATTATAATCGGTATATTCCTCTATCTTATTCCAATACTTATCATAGCACCGCTCCTGCTCGTCATTGTCCATCGACATCAGAAGATAATTGCGAATCTTGTCTGCCTCGCTCAAATCCAATCCGGTAGAGTTCAGACTCTCAAAAATGAGTTGGGCATCATCATCACGTTCAAGGCGAATGTCTATGACTATAAGCTTTTTGATAGACTCAAAAATATCCTCAAGAGTTAAATCGCAGGATTTTATCAAATCATAGAATAACTCATAATTTCGGGTAACATTTGAATCTGTCACATATTTTTCAGGTTCCTCATATATCAGAGCATCAAATGACTTCATGTCATTCTTAATCGGTTTTAATTTGACCTTACGTTCATTGTCCTGATACTCATCAACTATGTATGTCTTATAGATTTTTTCAATCTTTCTTGGGTCATCGCATCTAAGAACTCCTTTCTTTGCCGCATTGACCATAGCAATCAGCAACAAAGAAATTGTTGTGATACGCTGTTGCCCATCTATGACAAGATAATCATCATTGTAATCATTCGCCCGTCCAACAACAATACTACCGAAGAAATGAGATTTCCTTCCTTCTTCATGAAGTTTAACTAAATCGTGGAACAAGTGCCGACAGTGCTTTATTTCCCAGTCGTAATTACGTTGATACAATGGGATAATGAAACGTTTATCCGCGCCTTCAAAGAACCGTAGTAAATGTTTATCTTCTCCTTTCATAAGATTCTCTTAAATTATTCCGAGTTCACGAAGGTAGCCTTCAATCTCTTTATCGAGGTCTGCTCGTTTGGCCTCTAGTTCTTTGATTTCATCCATGACTGCCTTGATGTCGATAGGTTCTTCTTCCTCGAATGTATCAACATAGCGGGGGATGTTGAGATTGTAATCATTGTCAGCGATTTCCTGAAGAGTAGCACAATGGCTATATTTCTCTATTTCCTTACGGTCGCGGTAGGTCTCGACTATCTTGCGGATATGTTCTTCCCGGAGCTTATTCTGGGTCTTAACTTTCTCAAATTCCTTGCTGGCATCAATGAAAAGAATATTATCATCTTCCTTACGGCATTTCTTCATCACGATTATGCACGTGGGGATGGATGTGCCGTAAAAGATATTTGCCGGAAGTCCGATAATTGCATCCACATAATTCTTATTCTCGATGAGGAAACGACGAATCGCACCTTCAGCATTACCGCGAAACAGAACGCCATGAGGAGCTACACAAGCCATAGTTCCACCATCATTGAGGTGATAAATCATGTGTAGGATAAAAGCGTAGTCAGCCGTTTTGCGTGGAGCCAAACGTCCGGCTTTGCTGAATCGGTCGTCATTGTTGAATTTGTCTGCTGCACTCCATTCGGCTGAGAAAGGTGGATTTGCCACGACTGCGTCAAACTGTTTGTCTCCGAAAGCATCTGCTTCAAGAGTGTCACCGTTCTCAATCTTGAAGTTGCTGAATTTGATGCCATGAAGGAGCATATTCATACGGGCAAGGTTGTAGGTCGTAGGATTCTTTTCCTGACCGAATATCTCGACTGCATGACCAATATTAGCAGCACGAATAAGTAAGGAGCCGGAGCCACAAGTCGGATCATATACGTTGCGCAAACGGTTATGTCCGAGAGTAACAATCTCTGCGAGAATGCGGCTCACCTCTTGTGGAGTGTAGAATTCACCGGCTTTCTTACCAGCTCCGGCGGCGAACTGCGAAATCATGTATTCGTATGCGTCGCCGAGAATGTCAATCTGCGTTGCTTCATCTGCACCGAAGTCAATACCATTAAGTGCAACAAGGACGCTGCTGATAAGATTGTTCTTATCGTCAGCTGTTTTGCCCAGCTTCGGCGATGCCAAATCAATATCCGAGAAAAGTCCTCCGAAATCTTCTTCGCTTTCCTGACCGAGTGTACTATCCTCAATTCGTTTCAGAGAACGTTCCAGTTGAGGAAGAATATTTTCCTTACGGTTAATACGGTCTATGATTGAAGTGAAAAGATATTGTGGTTCAACAAAATAACCGATATTTTCCAGACACTGCTTCTTTACTTCTCCTTGAAGTTCGAGTGCCTCTTCTTCCTGACTTTCCCAAAGCTGTTTGAAAGTTATTTCGTCATTTTCAAGAGCCTGATCTGCATATTTCTCAATCTTTTCAGAAAGATATTTATAAAATATGAATCCAAGCGAAAAATACATGAATTCATTGGCAGACATATTGCCTCGCCAGATAAAGAGGGGGCACTTGTTTCGTTTTGCAAGCCTATTTGGTATCCGCTTCCTCATAATCTTTACGGTGACTTATCACCTTTTTCATGTTTGTCTGCGCCCACTCTGTAAGTTGCTGAATCAAGGGGAGGAGGGATTCCCCGACCTCGGTTAGCCGATATTCCACTTTTGGTGGAACTACGGCGTACACTTTTCTGTCGATGAATCCGTCTGCTTCCAGTGTGCGCAGTGTCGAGGATAGCACTCTTGATGATACATCCGGAATCAAGCGGCTGAGTTCGTTGAACCTGACAACGCCCTGTTCACCGATGATAAGCACGGTAAGGAGTGCCCATTTGTTGCCGAATCGCGCTATGACGTTCCTGACAGGGCACATCTCTATTATTGAACCGGTTTCCTCTTTCTTTCTCATACTCTATGGTTGCTAACTTTTAATTACAAAGTTAGTAAATTATCCCGATATACTATCATAGGGTAAATCACGCATTGATTGGCAGGAGAAAAATGCAAAGTACGATAAAAATTTTTCTTCCTGATAATCAGTAAAACCGATAAAAAGGTTACTATGGGCGGAAAATGTAACTCCTTGACAAACGGTTGATTGTGTTTTAACTTTGCGCTCGGAAAAATCGAAAAAGCAAACGATATGGATAGCAAAAGTCTCAATCTTGAAGTGATGGACAAATTCATCGACTTCATAAATACCGGGAACGTGGCACTCGGTCAGTCAATAATCTCACCGGATGTTGTGTTCTATGCGCCCACTTCTCCGGAACCAATGCACGGGTTCCAAGGCTATACTGCCGTTCTTGACATGATGCGCGGCGCCATGCCCGATGTGCGCTGGAAAGCCGAGGAATTTATAGCTGACGACAACAAAGTGATGGTACGCTTCACGATGACCGGCACACAGACCAACCCATTTATGGGTATGCCTGCAAGCGGGGAAAAAGTATGTGTAACCGCCATGAACATCTACGAATTCAAGGATGGTAGGATTATCCGCGAGCATGGGCTGCCGGATTTGTTTTCGATGCTCGTCCAGTTGGGGGCTATCCCGGTACCGCAGAATTGACACAAAAGAACAACAATCATTAACATTAATATGTACAGCTATGAAACAGATTCAGGCATTCGTAAAAGGCACTAATTTCAGTGCCGCCAACTTCGGCAAACTTGCCGACATCAAAGACTACGTTCTCGAACTCGGCCCGGAAGTCAGGATTCCCGGCAAAGTGTTCGGTGGTCAGGCAGTAGGCGCTACCGGCGGAGAGTTCTCCTTCCAGGTGTTCGCTCCCGGTCAGGAAACCGGTTTCCTGCACACTCACAAGAATCATGAGGAACTGTATTTCTTCCTCAGCGGCAACGGCGAATTTCAGGTTGACGGGGATGTCTTTACGGTTGAAGAAGGCAGCGTAGTCCGGGTGGCACCTGATGGTCGCCGCAGCGTGCGTAACAACGCCACTGAACCGCTTGTAATGCTTTGTGTGCAGTATCGCGGCAATGCGTTCACTTCCGAAGATGCAACGGATGGCAACATTCTCAATGAACTTGTAAAGTGGTAATTCTCAAAGACGATTCTAACATCCGGAAATATTCCGATGCTTTGGATTTTCTTTTCAGTAACACTGAAATAAAAAGCGTGGTCATCCGATTCAAATCGGGTGGCTACGTTCTCTGTCTTGAAATCAGAAACGGCAAGACTGAAATCATCGTTTATAAGTTGTGAATGCACGGCAGCTGGAGTCCGTGGCCCATGTGAATTCCGGTGAATTCTTCCGCGATATGTCCGTCGTTCCGGAATTATTTAGTAGCTTTGCATTTAGGAAGACCCGAATCTGGGAATGACCGACCGACGCAGAGATTTCACGGCAAAACCGGCAGGCTGTTAAGATTCTCCGTTGTCGTCACACGCTGTGGTCGGACATCAGATATTCCGGAAGTGTTTTTGCTTTCAAGATGATTGAATTAAACAGAATTGAAAAGGCCCTGCGTCTGATGCATTTTGAGAATAATGGTAATATTTTCTCAAAAAGTTATGATGTATCCGACCGACCGCTTATTATCGACATAGCAAACAATCATATTAAATATGAAGATATTGGCATTACAGTAACCCGTAATACCACTTCAAATTTCGATGAGCCCGAATCCCTTGTTGTACTTGAATGTGTGGATCGTCTGTTGACTAAGGGCTATCAGCCACAACATCTGGAGTTGGAGCCGCATTGGAAACTGGGGCGAGGGGCCAGTGGCGGATTCGGCGATATATTGATTCGCACGAAAACAGCCTCAGAAGGCGGCATAAAAGTATCTTCCCTGATGATAATCGAGTGTAAGACCTATGGTGCGGAATTCAACTCGGAGTGGAAGAGAACACTTATAGACGGTGGTCAGCTTTTCTCTTATTTTCAACAGGAGCAGTCGACCAGGTTCCTCTGTCTGTATACCTCGTGTTTCAAGGATGACGATATAGATTCGTTATATCATCTTATAAATGTTCAGGATAATTTTCAGCTGCTTGAAACAAACAAGTCGTTGGCATCCTACATAAAGGCTCGAAACAATATTGAGCTTTTCTCTGTCTGGAAAGATACTTACAAATGTGACAGTTTCTCAGTCGGCATTTTCGAGGATGATATTGCACCTTATGAAATAGGTAAAGACAAGTTTTCGATTTCCGATCTTCGCGAGGTCGACGACGCGGAAATAAAGAAATTATACAATGAGTTTGCGGTTATTCTCCGTCAGCACAACGTAAGCGGGAAAGAAAATGCATTCGATAAATTAGTCAATCTTTTCCTGGCGAAAGTCGTTGACGAGACAAACAATCCGTCTGATTTACATTTTTATTGGAAGGGTTCGGTATACGACGATGATTTCCAATTGCAGGACAGATTGCAGCGGCTTTACCGGGATGGCATGAAAAAGTTTCTCGGTGAGGAGGTTACTTACATCGAGAATCAGCAGATCGAAACCGTCGTAGATTCGGTAATGATCCTGATGCTACAAAAGATACTATACTGGGCTATTTCCGCGCGCTGAAATTCTTCTCTGACAACGATTTCTCGTTTATGAGTGTGCATAATGAAAAACTTTTTTATCAGAACGCCGGTGTTCTTAAAAAAGTGGTTCAGATGCTTCAGAATATCAGGCTTAAATCAGCGAATGACAATCAGAATCAATTTCTGGGAGATCTATTTGAAGGGTTCCTCACCAAGGGTGTCAAGCAAAGTGAAGGGCAGTTTTTCACTCCCATGCCGATAGTGAGGTTTATTGTCAGCGCTTTGCCACTTGAATCTGTTGTCATGTCGCACCGCGATGTTCCCAGAGCCATCGATTATGCCTGCGGTGCCGGGCATTTCCTGACAGAATATGCTGCACGGATCAAGGAGTTTGCCGCAGCCCACCGTCCCGACATCCCCCTCTGTCAGTTCTATTCAAAAATATATGGAATCGAGAAAGAATACCGCCTTTCTAAGGTTTCGAAGGTGGCGGCATTCATGTATGGGCAGGATGATATAAATATTCTTTATTCCGATGCGCTGAATAAAATCAACGGAATCGACGACGGTACGTTTGATATCCTTGTCGCCAATCCGCCATATGCAGTTTCAGGCTTTTTAGAGACGTTGCCTCCGAAAGAAAGAGAAAAATTCGAGCTGTTTTCCAAGGACATAAACATTGATAAGAACAACGCAATCGAGACATTTTTTATTGAACGCGCTTCGCAGCTTCTGGCTTCCGACGGTATTGCCGCCCTTGTGTTGCCAAGTACCATTCTTACCAAAAGCGGTATCTTTGCGAAATCCAGAGAGATATTGCTGCGCGATTTTGATATTGTTGCCATATCGGAATTCGGGAATAAGACCTTCGGGAAGACATCTACGAGCACCGTTGTATTGTTCCTGAGGAGGAAAGAGCGCGTCGCTCCAGACTCAGCTCATTTCTCCAACAGGGTAAACTCATGGTTTTCAAACAATACCGGTGCTGATGCCGTCTACGAAGATGCTTACCTTGTGGAAGCATATTGTAAGCATCAGAATTACGGCGTAGAGGACTACCGCACCTTCTTGTGTGGCGAAATAAATGAATCTATTTCGCAGACCGCGATATTTCAACGGTATATCGAGGCGTTCTGCAGCAATAGCAGAAATGTCATGAAAGATGTCTGTGAAAGCGCTAAAACGGTCAGAACTAAATTTCTGGCCAAAACTAAGACGAAAGCCTATAAACAGCTTGCGAAGGAAGAAAAAGAGCAGGAATTTCAGTCCGCCCTTTATAATTTTATAGCATCGATAGAAAAAGAAAAACTATATTTCTTTATACTTGCGTTTGCTGTAGACCATCCTGTAGTTGTCGTAAAGGCTCCGGCCTCTACGGCGGAGGGGCAGAAGTTCTTAGGCTACAAATGGAGCGAAAGTAAAGGCCAGGAAGGTATCAATTATCTCCACGTTATGCAGTCTTCCGACTCTCATGATGAGGAAGATGGGGAAGACGATACCATGTCGCAGATACGAGGTATCAATGGGATAGTCACGCCGTTGTTCAACCCGAAGGATTTGCTCGATGATAGTAAGATCAATTCCGTAATCCGTCATCATTTCCTTGGAGAGGAACTTGATATTCCTGAGGATATGGAGCCATATGTCTCGATGGTAAATCTGGTTGATATGATAGATTTTGGACGCCATTCCTTCTCCAAGGAGCTCCACACCGCTATCCCTAAAACAACTATTGAAAGCAGGTTCAGTCATACCCCGCTTTCAAAGATTTATTCGACTATTGGTGGTCTGTGGCGAGGCAAAAAGGGCCCCTTTAAGGAAGTTCAGATTTTGAAAAATTCCAACTTCGACAATTTCGGAAACCTGAGGCTTGAGCCGTCAGTCATCCTCCCGGTGGAAGAAAAGCAATTGGAAAAACGCACTCTTGCCCCCGGAGATATAATTTTGGAGAAATCAGGAGGTAGCCAGACTCAGGCCGTAGGTCGGGTCGCTTATTTCGATTCCCATGATTCCATCTGTTCCTTCAGTAACTTCACCGTCCGGTTGAGATTGAAAGCCAACACACGCTTTCAGTCCCGATATGTTTTTCATCTTCTTAATAATTTCTATAATGAGGGCCATACCTTCTCGATGCAGTCCGGGATGGGCAACATTAAGAATCTGAATATGACATATTATATGTCGATTCAAATCCCAAATGCCCCCAAACCGGTGCAGGATGAGATTATTGTCGGATGTGACGATATTGATATGAAAATTAAGCAGGTTTCCGATAGGATTGACTCCTTACACTCCCGGGCGCGCCGACTGATTTCCAATATTCAAGGGCAGACCGTGACGTTAAGAGATTGTCTGGAGTTTGTCGGAGACCGTGTGCCATATTCCGAAATCTCTCCGTCGGTCTATGTCAGCACTGACAATATGCTGCAACACTGCAAAGGCGTTGAACCTTATAAGGGAATACCCAATATAGCCTCGGTCATTTCATATAAGAAAGACGATATTCTTCTGTCCAACATCCGGCCTTATCTCCGGAAAATCTGGTTGGCTGATGTTGATGGCGGTTGCAGTCCCGACGTTCTGGTTTTACGTAATACGGATAAATCTCGGTTCGACAGCGCATTTATATATTATTCGTTGCGGCAGCAGCAATTCTTCGACCATATAATGTCGGATATTAAAGGCACGAAAATGCCTCGTGGCAAGCGCGATACAATAATAGCGTATCAGATCGTAGTTCCGGAGGAGGTGTCCATACAGAAACAAATTGCCGCATCCTTGTCTGAGATTTATCAGGAGATTGCCACTCTTGAGAGTTTCATTAAAGGAAGTTTTCATAAGAAAAAACAGATAATAGAAAGCAAACTTCTCTAAGGGGCGCTTGAAATTTTACAGTCACTTGGAATTAAATTTCCGTATTTTAACTGTTTATCTCACGAAAAGTCATTAACATGGCACTTGAACAAGCTGTACGAAAAAGAGGTCATTTCCAAAGGATAACGTCAGTCGAGAGGCTCCAAATCCTCAAAAATCAGAAATGCAAGCAACCTCTGTATTATAAACGCTCAAGTGACGTTCTATCAGTGATATAAGGATGATGCAACTACTATTGGAGTTTTGCGCGCTTACTGATAGGGCGAGTGCGTAGGGCATTGAATGGCAGGACATCCTTCGGGTGGAGACACGCGAGTGCGGAATGTGATATTTCAACCCTGACGAAGCAACCGAATCTTGGCATATTGGCACTGAAATGCCGTGAAAATTGGCTAATTTTGTGATATGGAAATAGTAAGATGCACTGAAAAAGATTATGAACGCGAGTTCGGGATAACACAAGACCCAACGGCTGGTCTGCAAATGGACATAGA
>OGWR01002783.1_pt1 | contig 12071 bp, 6 predicted proteins | sample 1576061 | NCBI WGS metagenome assembly OGWR01 (sample SAMEA3541511, study PRJEB24748) | human gut metagenome | biome: human gut; feature: human-associated habitat; material: faeces | place: China | collected 2012 | reverse complement strand
GATCTTAGTGCCCTACGCGCTGGAGTGCCGCGCCTCCGGGGTGGGTCGCACATTGCAGCCCGGGCAGTGGCTGCACTACCACCGATATTTTGCGCCGCCCGCCGGGACGGGCGGACGGGTGCTACTGCATTTCGGCGCAGTGGACTACGCCTGCGCCGTGCAGGTGAACGGCCATCTGGTGGGCGGCCACCGGGGCGGCTACTGGCCCTTTACGCTGGATATCACCGCGCAGCTCAACGGCACAGGCCGCAACAGCCTGTGGGTGGCGGTGCAGGACCCCACCGGCTACGGCACACAGGCGCGGGGCAAGCAGACTTTGCAGCCCGGGGGGATGTTCTATCCCGCCCAGAGCGGCATCTGGCAGACGGTCTGGCTGGAGCGCGTGCCGGAAAATTACATCCAGTCTCTCACCGTTACGCCGGACTATGATGCCCGCACCGTGACCGTGAAAGTGCATACCTCTGCGCCCGGCGGTGCGGCGAACCTGTGGGCGGTGGTGCGCGCCGGGGGTGTGACCATTGCCGAGGACTGGGGCAGCGATGAGGCCGGCCAGGACGGTGAGGTGACGCTGCATATTGCGAAGGAGTATTTCTTCCCATGGAGCCCGGACACGCCCTTTTTGTACGACCTGACCGTGGGCACCACGCAGGGAGAGGAAGAACAGTTCGACACTGTGCACAGCTACTTTGCCCTGCGCAAGTGGAGCTGCGCACCGGACGCACGGGGCGTGCTGCGCTTCTGCCTGAACGATAAACCCATCCTGCTCAACGGCCTGCTGGATCAGGGCTACTGGCCGGAGGGGCTGTACACCCCGCCTTCGGATGCGGCGGTGGAGCGGGAGCTGAGCGAGGTAAAGGCGCTGGGCTACAACCTGCTGCGCAAGCACGCAAAGATAGAGCCGCAGCGCTGGTACTACCACTGCGACAAGCTGGGGCTTGTGGTCTGGCAGGATATGGTCAACGGCGGCAGTAAGTATAACCTGTGGTTCGTCACCTACCTGACCAATGTTTTGCAGCCGCTTATGCGCCGCCTGCCGGACAAGGCGGCGCTGTGGGGACTGCTGAGCCGGGGCAGCGAAAGCAGCCGGGAAGAATACCGCCGGGAGCTGGAAGATACGGTACAGACGCTGCGCTGCCACCCCTGCGTGGGCTGCTGGGTGCCCTTTAACGAGGGGTGGGGACAGTACGATGCCGCCGGGGCAGTGCAAGCCATCCGCGCGCTGGACGACACCCGTCTTGTGGACGAGGCCAGCGGCTGGTACGATCAGGGCGGCGGGGATGTATACTCCCTGCACAACTACTTCTACCCCCTGCGGGTGCGCCCACAGACGCGCGCTGTGGCGCTGAGCGAGTACGGCGGTATTGCATGGCCTATGCCGGGGCACGAGCCGCCCCGCAAGACCTACGGCTACGGCACAGCCAAAAGCCGGGAGGAGCTGACCGCCCGGTACAAAAAAATGCAGCTGGGCACGGTGCTGCCGCAGCTGCAAAAGGGGCTTTCGGCGCTGGTGTACACCCAACTGACCGACGTGGAGGACGAGGTGAACGGCCTGTTTACCTACGACCGCACTGCCATCAAGCCGGACGCCAACGCCGTCCGCTCGGTGAACGCCGCCCTTGCCGCGGAGTTTGCAAAAGTAATAAAATAAAAACAACGCCCGGGTTTTCCACCTTCCGCAGAAAGGATGTGGAAAACCCGGGCGTGTTGTCTTACAAGGGTATCAGCTGTTGGCGCTGTTGGCGCTGGTGGCGTTTACGATCTTGGAAGCGGGCAGCTTGCCCATGGCAGAGCTGCTCAGGGTGCTGTCCAGCTGGGCACCGTAGGCGGCAAGGGCATCGTTCAGCTCCTCGCCCTTCATGTCGCTCAAAATCTGGCTGCGCAGAGCATCCAGCGTGGAAACGCTCAACGGGTCCAGACGAACGGCCAGCATCATGGCGTAGCCGGTGTACTGGATGGCGGCTGCCTGTCCGTAGGCAAGGCCGCGCAGGGTATCGGCGGCACCCTCCTGCGTAAAGGCGTCGGTCAGGTCGCTCTCGCTCAGCAGGTCGGTCTGCAGGGTGCTGGTGGAGGGTACCTCGGCGTCCAGCACAGCGCAGATATCGGTCAGTGCGCTGCTTGCGATGCTGTTAAAGGCGGTCAGCTGGCTGGAGGCGTCCTCCGGGGCGGCGGCGTTGTAGCTGTCCACAGCCTTCTGGGCAAGGGAGAGCATCTCGGCCTTCTGGTCATCGCTGGCAAAAGCGAAGGTGCTGGTGTTGTACAGGGGCACGGTGATAAAGCCGATCTCGTACATGGTGCTGTCCAGATGCTCGGTCAGCTCGCCGTCCTCCACAGGGGTCTCGCCGTCCTTGCCGTAGACAAGATCCAGCAGCAGGGTGTGCTTGTACTGCAGCTGCTGGAACAGCTTCAAGGTCTCCAACCCGATGCCGTTGGCAGTGTAGGCATCGCCGTAGTTATCCATCAACTGCTGGGCGTAGCTGTCGGCGGCAGACTTCTGTTCCTCGGTCAGCTCACCGCCCAGTTCAGTAAAGCGGGCATCCACAGCGGCAAGGGTCTGCAAAGTCTCAAGGGTCTTTTGCGCCACATAGTCCTTTACCACGGCGGTCTCGCCGGTGTCGGCATCGGTGGTGATGGTGGCCTTGAGGAAGGAATTCACCTTGCTGGTGTCCTGCTCAGAGTCCGCCAGCTGTGCAGCCTGCTGGTAGGCATCGTACTGCGCCAGCAGGTACAGGCCGCTGGTCACCTCAAAATCGCCGATCTTGCCCACGGTGTCCGGGGTGGAGAGTGCGCAGCCCACAAGGCTGACGGTCAGTGCAAGTGCGCATACCAGCGCAAGCAGTTTCTTTTTCATGCGTTTTGCTCCTTATTTGTTTTTATAAAACCCTCTCAGTCACGTTTGCGCGTGCCAGCTCCCCCTGTTTGGGGAGCTTTTTCGCGTTCGGTGCCGGTCAGGATATCTGCCATGGCTTTCAGGATGTTTTGCAGCAGTTCCAGCGGCTTTTCGTCCGGCTGCAATACCACCGAGAGATAGGGCTTTGTGCCCGCCCCGGCGGTGACACGGCCATTGAAAGCTTGCAGCAGGCCGCGTATCATGGCAAGGTCCAGCGTTTCCAGATTCAGCACAAGCGTATCCTTTTTCTGGGTCACCTCGTACACGCCCACGGCAGCGGCCTGTACGCGGACAAGGGAAACGTTGACCAGATCGCTCACCGAGGGCGGCGGGTCGCCGTAGCGGTCGATGAGCTCGTCCAGCACATCGGCGGCGTCCTCCGGAGTCTGGATGGCGGCAATGCGCTTGTAGGCCTCGATGCGACCCGCGCCATCCGGGATATACTTTTCCGGGATAAAGGCGTCCACCCGCAGGTCCACAAGACAATCGCTCTTGTCCCGCTGGACGGGCTCGCCCCGCGCCCGGGCAATGGCCTGTCCCAGCATTTTAACGTAGAGGTCGTAGCCCACGGCCTCCATGTGGCCGTGCTGGCTGTGCCCCAGCAGACTGCCTGCGCCGCGAATCTGCAGATCCCGCATGGCAATGCGGAAGCCGGAGCCGAAAGCGGTGAACTCCCGGATGGCAGAAAGCCGCTTCTGGGCGATATCGGTCAGGGTCTTGTCCCGGCGGAAGGTGAAGTAGGCGTAGGCCTTGCGGCCAGAGCGTCCCACCCGCCCGCGGATCTGGTACAGCTGTGCCAGACCCATGCGGTCGGCATCCTCAATGATGAGGGTGTTGCAGTTGCGCACATCAATGCCGGTCTCAATGAGGGTGGTGCAGACCAGAATATCGATCTCGCCGTTCAGCAGGTGCTGCCATACGGGGTTCAGCTCTTCCTCGGTCATCTTGCCGTGGGCGATGCCCACCCGCGCACCCGGCACCATCTGGCTGACATGGGCGGCGCAGGATTCGATGTTGTCCACCCGGTTGTGCAGGTAGTACACCTGCCCGCCCCGGGCAAGCTCCTTCTTCATGGCTTCGGCCAGAATAACATCGTTGTATTCCAGCACAAAGGTCTCCACCGGCTGCCGCTCGATGGGCGGCTGCTCGATGGTGGAAAGATCCCGGATGCCGCTCATTGCCATGTTCAATGTGCGGGGAATGGGGGTGGCCGACAGGGTGAGCATATCCACCCCGATGAAGTTTTCCTTCAGCTTTTCCTTGTGCTTCACGCCAAAGCGCTGTTCCTCGTCGATGATGACAAGACCGAGGTCGTGGAACTTCACGTCCTTGGAAAGCAGCCGGTGGGTGCCCACCACGATATCCACGCTGCCGGCCTGCAGGCCGCGCAGGGTCTCCTTTTGCTGCTTGGTGGTGCGGAAGCGGGACAGCATCCCGATCTTCACCGGGAAAGCCTCCATGCGGGAGAGCAGGGTGTTGTAGTGCTGCCACGCCAGCAGGGTGGTGGGTGCCAGCAGGGCGCATTGCTTGCCGCCCATGATGCACTTGAAGGCGGCGCGCAGCGCCACCTCGGTCTTGCCCACGCCCACATCGCCGCAGAGCAGCCGATCCATGGGGTAGCCCTTTTCCATGTCCTGCTTGATCTCGGCGGTGGCGTGCAGCTGGTCGTCGGTCTCGTCGTAGTCAAAGCGGGTCTCAAAGTCCCGCTGCCAGTCGCCGTCCGGCGGGAAGGCGTAGCCCGTGGCCTGACGGCGGCGGGCGTAAAGCTCGATCAGCTCCTGCGCCATCTCCTCGGTGGCCTTTTTCACCTTGGCGCGGGTGCGCTGCCACTCGGTGCCGCCCAGCTTTGCAAGCTTTACCTTTTCCTCGTCGCCGGGGGCGGTGTAGCGGCTGAGCAGGTCCAGCTGGGTCACCGGCACATACAGCACATCCGAGCCGGAATACTGCACCTTGAGGTAATCCTTGGTAGCACCCTGCACCTCCAGCCGCTGGATGCCGGCGTACATCCCGATGCCGTGGCTCTGGTGCACCACATAGTCCCCGGGCTTGATGTCTGAAAGGCTGGACAGGGCGTTTTTGTTCTTTTTGCGCTTTTTGGCTTCGGCGGCGGCTTCCTCGTCCAGACCATGACGGCGGCTGGAAAGCACCGCTGCGTGGGCAAAGGGGAAGGTGCACCCGGCGGTCAGATGCCCGGGCAGCACCTGCAAAATGCCCTTGGCAGGGCGCACATCCCGGCTCATGCTCACGGCGTAGCCCTTGTCGGCAAGGTCGCGGGTCAGAGCGGCTGCGCCCTTGGGTGTACCGGCAAACAGGGTGACGGCATAGCCTTGGGCAATGAGCGGGTCTAAGTCCTCCCGCAGGGAGGCAAGGTCGCCGTTCCAGTTGGGGGCGGCAAAGGCCTCGGCGTTGATGAGGTCTTTCAGTTTGAACTCGTTCATCCCGCGCAGGAAGTTCTCGCACAGCAGGGTGCTGTGGTTCTGGGCGGCAATGACAAGATCGTCCATGGTCTGGTACAGCACATCCAGCCCGGGGCAGAGCACGCCCTCCTCCAGCAGCCCGGTCAGCTCCTCGCTGCGGCGGAACTCGGTGGCCTTTTGGGCATCCCGGATGCCGCCCACCTCGTCCAGAATGAACAGCGGCGTGTCCAGATGGTCCAGCAGCGTGGCGGGGGCGGGGTAGCGGATGCCGTAATATTTATCCATGGCCTCCGGCATCAGGCCGGAATCCAGCTGGGAAAGATCGGCTTCGGTGGCCTTTTCCAGCGCGGCGCGGTGCTTGCCGCGCGCCTTTTTGATGGTATCGCGCAGCGCTTCGGCGGTCTCGGCGGTGCTGCCGAACAGCACCTCGCGGGCAGGGGAGAGGTAGATTTTTTCCAGTGCGCCGTCCCGCCGCTGGGTCAGCAGGTCAAAGGAGGACATGGAGTCGATCTCGTCGTCCCAGTACTCCACGCGGGCGGGCTGACGCATATCCGGCGCGTAGATATCCACGATATCGCCGCGCACGCTGAACTGTCCCGGGCCGTCCACCTGACTGCGGCGCACATACCCGGCGGCAAACAGCCGCGCCACCAGCGCCTCGCGGTTATACACCATGCCGGGCTTCAGGGTGAGGGTGTTCTGGATGAATTCTGCCCGGGGCACGGTGTACTGCAAAAGTGCCTCGGCGGGCACGCAGACGGCCTGCAGCCGTCCGCCCGCCAGTGCACCCAGCACCGAAAGGCGGCGGTACTCGTACTCGCGGCCTGCACCCTCCACCGGGCGCAGCATAAAGTCGCGCGGGGGGAACACCGCTGCGGTAAGCCCCAGCGCCTTGAGGTCGTCCGCAAAATGGGTGGCCTCGGCTTCGCCGGGGGTCACGATGCAGAGCACCCGGCCAAGGTCTTTTTGCAGTGCGGCATACAGCAGCGCCCGGCCTGCGGGCGGCAGACCGAACAGCGCCGCCGGCCCTGCAGAGCCAAAGCTTGCGGCGACCTTCTGATATTCCGGGGTAGCCTTGAGTAAGGCTTCGTACATGGAAAAACCTCCTTTCCTGTCAGGATGCGGGAGAATAACGATTTTGAATATCCTCCGCTTGTGCTCTGGATATTTTCAGCGGAAGAATTATTTATAATTTCGCGTTTGTCGCGCTCTGCGGAGCGCTCCAAACGCATTTTCACGAGTGGGGGCGTTTACCCGTTATACTTGCTCTGCGCCAGACCCAGTTTACCGTCCATGATAAGCTTTGCGGCGGCTTCAAGGTCAGAGTAGCGGTCGGCGATGGCCTTGGCGTCCTCCGGCGGGAACTTGCCCAGGACCCATGCGGCAAGGTCGTAGTCCGGGTGGGGCTTTGCACCGATGCCGATGCGGATGCGGGGGAAATTCTCCCCGCCCAGCCGGGCAATGATGCTCTTCAGGCCGTTATGCCCGCCCGCAGAGCCGGAGGGGCGGATGCGCAGCTTGCCGGGGGCTTGTGTGATGTCATCGCACAGCACCAGCACATGGCCGGCAGGGATCTTGAAAAAGCCCGCCATAGGGGCAATGGAATCGCCGGAAAGGTTCATGTAGGTCAGGGGCTTCAGCAGCACCACCTTGTGGCCGTCCACCTCGCCCTGTCCCCACAGGCCTTGGAACTTGGTTTTACCCACAGAGATGTTCCACTTGTCGGCCAGCGCGTCCAGCGCGGCAAAACCGGCGTTGTGGCGAGTGCCATCGTACTTTGCCTCGGGGTTGCCCAGCCCTGCAATGAGCCAGATATCGTTTTCATTCATGATATGATAATACCTTTTCCTGATAATAGTGTGATACAACATCTAAGTATAACATACGCGCGCACAAAAAGATATACATTATAAGCAAAAAATGCCCCCATGCCGCAGGGCACAGGGGCAGAGAAGCATTATATTACAGGTTCAGCGTGATGGCAGAGGCCTTCCAGCGGCCGTCCTCCTTCACCATGGTGATGGTGCCGGATACCTGCGCGGCGGCGGTGCTGTCCGTAGCGGTCAGCAGGGCGGCGGAAAAGTCGTAGCAGTTTTCTGCCCCGGCGCGCTTTTTCAGGGTGAGGTCAGCGGGAGTCAGCTTGCCGCCGGACTGCCCTGCCAGCGCGGTGATGCGGGTGGGCAGGCGGTTTGCCATGACCTTGTTCAGGCAGTCGGCGGTCATGGCATCGCCCAGCTGCGCCTGAAGAAAGGCGTACAGCCCATCGGTATCCACTGCGGCAAGCCCCGGTTCGCTGCCGGAGGGTGCGGCGGCGTCCACAGCCTGCTCCACGGCCTGCTCCACGGCAGAAGAGCAGGAGAGCAGCTGCTGCACCACGAACTCCGCCTGTTTTTGGCCGGGTCGCTGCGCAGACGGGTCAGGGCGAACACGGCGGCAACAGCCGCGAAGAAAAGGACAAGGCTCAGCGCCTGCTTACGAAAGCTTTCAGACTTCATACGCAGCTCCCTTCTGGCAGAGGTTTATTTGCTCTGCTCGTTTTCCAGCTTCTGCTTTTTGGCGATGTAGGCTTCCATCTTGGGCTCTGCCCAGCCGTCCAGATTGGTCTGGCGCTCCCGGGCGATGCCCAGTGCCTGTGCGGGCACATCCTTGGTGATGGTGCTGCCGGCGGCGGTGTAGGCACCGTCGCCAACCTTGACCGGGGCCACAAGGTTGGTGTTGCAGCCGATAAAGCAGTAATCGCCGATCTGGGTGCGGAACTTATCCTTGCCGTCGTAGTTGCAGGTGACGGTGCCGCAGCCGAAGTTGCAGTACTTGCCCACATCGCTGTCGCCGATGTAGGTCAGGTGGCTCACGGTGTTGCCGCGGGCAAAGTTGGAGTTCTTGGTCTCCACATAGGCACCCAGATGCACGCCGTAGTCGGTAACGGTGTTCACCCGCACATGGGTGAAGGGGCCGATGTTGTTGTGCGGGCCGATGTGGCTGCCGTAGATCTGGCTGGCGTTTACGGTGGTGCCTTCATCCACGGTGCTGTCCTCGATCAGGGTGTTGGGGCCGATGACGCAGCCTGCGCCGATGACCGTCTTACCCCGCAGGATGGTGCCCGCAAGGATCACAGCGCCCGGGGCGATGACCACCTCCGGGTCGATCTGCACGGTGCGGCTGTTGATGGCCACGCCGTTTGCAATGTGCTGCACAAGGATGTCCTCGCGGGCAGTCTCGGCGGCGTCCAGCTGTGCCAGAGCTGCGGCGCGGGCCTGTTCAGAAATGGAATTCTGCATGAAAAAAATCTCCCTTCCCACCAAAGCGCGCGGCGGAAGAGAGACAGGAAAGGCGACCGGAAAATTGTTGCCTGTCCGCCCAGCATCTCCGCTGCGGAAAGCTTTGTTCCGACAAAATAAAAATGAAAAAGTTACAGGGATAGAAAGTTGTATCCAACAGGACGAGAAATCGCGTGTATAAACAAAAAACCTCTCGAACTTTCTCCCATTCTATACTACCTTAAAACTTGGCAAATTTCAAGGGATTTGCATAAAAAATAACAGACAAATTCGGGATTTTGCATGGTGGAAAGGAATGGATTTTCTGGTATAATAGTTTAGCATTCACAAAACAATGTTCATCGTACGTTCAAGACAAGGCAAACGATGAGACCGCGGCTGCCATGCCGCCGGTCACGAATGGGAGGTAAACAACGCATGAGCAAAAAGTATCTGTACTACTTCAGCGAAGGCAATGACGCTTTCGGCGGTGACAAGGTCACCATGAAGAACACGCTGGGCGGCAAGGGTGCCGGTCTGGCCGAGATGACCGCAGCCGGTATGCCGGTGCCGCAGGGCTTCACCATCACCACCGACGCCTGCACCCAGTACTACGCAGACGACCGTCAGATCAATGACGAAATCACTGCTGACATCTTTGAGCACCTCAAGGGTCTGGAAGAGATCACCGGCAAGAAGTTCGGTGACAACACCAACCCCCTGCTGGTCTCCGTCCGTTCCGGCGCACGTCAGTCCATGCCCGGCATGATGGACACCATCCTGAACCTGGGCCTGAACGATGAGGCTGTTGAGGGTCTGGCAAAGAAGACCGGCAACGCCCGTTTTGCATACGACTGCTACCGCCGCTTCGTGCAGATGTTCGCCGACGTCGTTATGATGGTCCCGAAGAGCCTGTTCGAGGTCGAGATCGACAAGATGAAGGAAGCCAAGGGCGTCAAGAACGACGTGGACCTGACTGCTGACGACCTGAAGGAACTGGTCGGCACCTTCAAGAAGATCTACGAGGAGAACGAAGGCCGTCCCTTCCCGCAGGATCCCCGCGATCAGCTGATCGAGGCTGTCAAGGCCGTGTTCCGCAGCTGGGATAACCCCCGTGCAAATGTCTACCGCAAGATGAACGAGATCCCCTACGAGTGGGGCACCGCTGTCAACGTGCAGCAGATGGCCTTTGGTAACTCCGGCGACCGTTCCGGCACCGGCGTTGCATTCACCCGTGACCCCGCCACCGGCGCTAAGAAGCTGATGGGCGAGTACCTGATCAATGCACAGGGCGAGGACGTTGTTGCCGGCGTGCGCACTCCTTCTCCCATCAGCCACCTGAAGGATCAGATGCCTGAGGTGTACGATCAGTTTGTCGAGATCGCTACCCGTCTGGAGAACTACTTCCGCGATATGCAGGATATGGAGTTCACCATTGAGGACGGCCACCTGTATATGCTGCAGACCCGTAACGGCAAGCGTACCGCTCAGGCTGCTCTGCAGATCGCCTGCGATCTGGTGGACGAGGGCATGATCACCGAGCAGGAGGCTGTCCTGCGCGTGGAGCCCAAGCAGCTGGATACCCTGCTGCATCCCCAGTTCGACGCTGCTGCCCTGAAGGCTGCAGAGGTCGTCGGCAAGGGTCTGGCAGCTTCTCCCGGTTCTGCCTGCGGCCAGATCGTCTTTACTGCTGAAGAGGCAGAGGAGATGGTCAAGTCCGGCAAGATGAAGAAGGTCGTTCTGGTGCGTCTGGAGACCAGCCCCGAGGATATCGTGGGCATGCAGGTCTCTCAGGGCATCCTGACCGTCCGCGGCGGCATGACCAGCCACGCAGCCGTTGTTGCACGTGGTATGGGCACCTGCTGTGTTTCCGGCTGCGGCAACGACAACGAGGTCAAGATCGATGAGGAGGCAAAGACCTTCGAGATCAACGGCCACAAGTTCGTCGAGGGCGACTGGATCTCCATCGACGGCTCCACCGGCAACATCTACGGCGAGCAGGTCGCTACCGTGGCCGCTACCGGCAACAAGAACTTCAACCGCTTCATGGGCTGGGCAGACGCAGCACGTCAGCTGCTGGTCATGACCAACGCTGATAACCCGCGCGACGCACAGCAGGCAGTGGATCTGGGTGCTGAGGGCATCGGCCTGTGCCGTACCGAGCACATGTTCTTCGCTGAGGACCGCATCAAGGCTGTCCGCGAGATGATCTGCGCACGCACCGTGGAAGAGCGCGAGGCTGCTCTGGCCAAGGTCGAGCCGTTCCAGCAGGGCGACTTCGAGGCTATGTACCGCATCATGGGTGAGCGCCCGATGACCATCCGTTATCTGGACCCGCCCCTGCACGAGTTCCTGCCCACCAAGGACGAGGACATCAAGGAACTGGCTGCCGACATGGGCATGACCTACGAAGACCTGAAGAACGTGGTTGCTTCTCTGCACGAGTTCAACCCCATGATGGGTCACCGTGGCTGCCGTCTGGCTGTTACCTACCCCGAGATCGCTGCTATGCAGACCCGCGCTGTGATCAAGGCTGCTCTGAACGTCTCTGCTGAGACCGGCCATGTGATTACCCCGCACATCATGATCCCGCTGGTTGGCGAGGTCAAGGAGCTGAAGTTCGTCAAGGACGTTGTCGTCAAGGTTGCTGACGAGCTGATCGCTGCTGCCGGCGTTGACATGAAGTATCAGGTCGGTACCATGATCGAGATCCCCCGCGCAGCCCTGACTGCCGGCGAGATCGCCAAGGAGGCTGAGTTCTTCAGCTTCGGCACCAACGACCTGACCCAGATGACCTTCGGCTTCAGCCGTGATGACGCTGCCAAGTTCCTGGGCGCATACTACGAGAACAAGATCTACGAGAGCGATCCGTTCCAGCATCTGGATCAGATCGGCGTTGGCAAGCTGGTCAAGATGGCTGCCCATGACGGCCGCGCAACCAACCCCAATCTGGGTCTGGGCATCTGCGGCGAGCACGGCGGCGATCCCAGCAGTGTTGAGTTCTGCCACAACGTTGGCCTGGACTACGTCAGCTGCTCTCCCTACCGTGTTCCCATTGCCCGTCTGGCCGCCGCTCAGGCTGCTATTAAAGCTCCTAGAGCGAAGTGATTGATTTTTAACGAGTTATCGTTAAAAATTCAAGCCTGAAAAAAGCTGAAAATTGACTAAAATGTGCGCCGCTGCTTGTCAGTGGCGCACATTTGTTTTTCTGTCAAACATACACTTCGACCCTCAAATCTGTCCAAGAACAGCGTCTGAACTGGCTCGGCATACCGTTTTTTTGACGATATTGACGTGCGGTTTCGAAGTTGATTCTGAATTTCAGCAGGGGATTCTGCTCGATTTTCGTCAAGTCGGTTCGTTCAGCGTGAGGAACCTGCGGACCGAAATTCAGCTTCCAGCGGTAGAGGTTGTCTTTGATAGGCGTGACAACCTCTACAAATTCCTGAATCAGTGAATCAGGCAACTTCGGTGCAGAAAGATCCACGATTCGATTCAGCGCAGCAGCCA
>OGWR01002767.1_pt1 | contig 12138 bp, 9 predicted proteins | sample 1576061 | NCBI WGS metagenome assembly OGWR01 (sample SAMEA3541511, study PRJEB24748) | human gut metagenome | biome: human gut; feature: human-associated habitat; material: faeces | place: China | collected 2012 | reverse complement strand
GACATCGAGTGAGCAGACATTGAAGGAGCAGACATCGTCCGGTGAGAGGATGACACGCGGCCTCGCCGACGGGACGGTCGATCCCGACGCCGATGTCAAGATGCTCTACTACAACGCCTACGACGCGATCCTCGGCGTCATCCAGCGTATGTCCGTCGGCGTGCCGAGCGTGCACGAGCTCGACGGGCACGCGCGCATCGACGCGCTGTGCGAGCAGTTCACGCGCGCATTCGCAGCGCCGCCACCGGGAGAAAAAGGGACAGGGAATACCTTTTAAATAGTACTCGTCATTGAAGGAGGAAAAGGCATGGCAAAACGACCGAATATTCTCAAGCTGGCCACGAAGATCAGTCTTGAGAGCATGACGTACACCGGCATCACGTACAACGATCCTGAGTACAAAATCCTCGAGCCGATCATCGACGATGAGATGTGTGCGATCATGATGCACCTGCGCCTGGAGGCCAACCGCACCGTGGAGGACGTGGCCAAGCGCGCAAAGCAGAGCGTGGAATACACGCAGACGCAGCTCGACAAGCTCGCCAAGACCGGCGCGGTGCGCTACCGCTACGTCGACGGCAAGCGCTGCTACTTCTACCCCATCTGGGTGCCGGGCATCATGGAGGGCATCCTTGCCAACCGTGAGCAGTGCGACAAGTATCCCGTGCTCGGCGAGAGCTTTGAGGCATACACCCGCCGCCGTCCGGAGATGCTCGCGCCGATGCTCGACTCCGGCAAGACCGGCATGTTCTTCATGCGCGTCATGCCCGTCATGAGCGCGATCGAGAACGACACGCGCACGGCGTCCTATGACGAGCTCAAGACGCTCATCGAAAACGCGACGGCCATCAGCGTCGGCCCGTGCTCGTGCCGCCGGGCCCGCCGCCTCATGGGCGAGGGCTGCGGCCACCTTGAAGAGGACATGTGCATGTACCTCAACGACAACGCCGTCTGCTATTCCGAGCAGGGCTATCACCGGCTCGTCACGAAGGAAGAAGCGTATGAGATCCTCCGCCGCGCCGAGGACAACGGTCTCGTGCACGAGATCAACCAGACCCCCGGCTTTGAGGACGCGACCGCCATCTGCAACTGCTGCGGCTGCTCGTGCTTCGCGCTGCGCATCGAGGAGCTGTTCCGCACGCCGCGCGCCATCCGCTCGAACTACATCGCCCGCGTGGACAAGGAAAAGTGCGTCGCCTGCGGCCAGTGCGTCGAAAACTGCCAGACCAACGCCCTCAAGCTCGGCCAGAAGCGCTGCACGACCGATCCGCACATCTCCGATACCTACGACACCGACGCCAGCGTGCCCTACGACCGCCGGAGCTATGACCCGGAATTCCGCACGAACCGCTCGGACGTCATGCCCAGCGGCACCGCGCCGTGCAAGGCCGTTTGCCCGCTGAACATCCCGGTGCAGGGCTGCCTGCAGCTGCTGTCCGCCGGCAGATACGACGACGCCGCGGCGCTCATCCGGCAGGCCACGCCGTTCCCGGAGCTGTGCGGCAGCGTGTGCGGCCGCCAGTGCGAAAAGGTCTGCACCCGCAACCAGATCGACACCGCCGTCGCCATTGCCGACGTGTGCAGAACGCTCGTCCGGCGCGAGCTGGACGCCGGCAAGGTCATTTTGCCGCCGGCGAAAAACCCGTCCGGCATCCCCCATACGGAAAAGATCGCCGTCATCGGCGCCGGCCCCGCCGGACTGAGCTGCGCCTATTTCCTCCGGCAGCAGGGCTACCCCGTGACCGTGCTGGAAAAGGACACGGTGCTCGGCGGCGCACCGGCAACGCTCATCCCGTCGTTCCGGCTCGACCGCAAGGCCTATGACGCCGAGATCGACGTGCTCGCGCGCATGGGCGTGGAGTTCCGCACCGGCGTGGAAGTCGGCAAGGACACGACGCTCGACGCGCTGCGCGCAGAAGGCTACAAGGCGTTCTTCCTCGGCATCGGCGCCGGAAAGCAGAGCAAGGATGCGCCGGCCGGCGCCGTGGACGCACGCAGATACCTGCACCGGAAAAGGCACACCGTCAAGGGCAGCGTGGTCGTGCTCGGCGGCGGGAAAGAGGCCGTTGACTGTGCGCGCGCCGCGCGCAAGGGCGGCGCTGCAAGCGTGACCGTCGTCGCCGGAGCGATCCAGGCGGACATCTCCGCGGCCAAGAAGGAAGGCATCGCGTTCCGCGCACCGTTCGCGGTGCAGGAGATCCGCGACGGTGCGGTGTCCATCCGCAGCCTGCACGGCGATAAGACCGAGACGCTCGCCGCGGACACGGTCTTTGCTGCCGAGGGCTACGTCCCGGCAGCGGACGCCTTTACCGCCGCATCCGGCGTGTGCCTGAATGCCGACGGCTTTGTCGGTGCCGACGCCGTGACCCGCCAGACCGGCGAGGCCGACGTCTTTGCCGGCGGCGCTGCGACCGGCGCGCATGACGTTGCGCGCGCGATCGCCGAGGGCCGCGAGGCCGCGATCTCGATCCACCGCTTCGTGCACAGCAACCAGAGCTTCGTGATCGGCCGCGACAAGCGGGACTATAAGCCGCTGGCGCGCAGCAGCGTCGGCGTTGCGATCGACGAACTGGAGTCCGCGCCCCGGCAGGCAGCGGAAAACGGCCTGCTCAGCGACGCGCAGCTGCACTGCGAGGCCGGGCGCTGCCTCGGCTGCGGCACCGTGGTGCTCAACGAGGATCAGTGCATCGGCTGCGGCATCTGCACGACCAAGTGCAAGTTTGACGCCATCCATCTCGAGAAGGTCAACGACACGCACGGCCGCGGCTATTTCCGCACCCTGCTGACGGTTGCGAGCAATGCGCCCGCCGCCGGCCGCCGCTTCGTGCGCAAGAAGCTGCAGCACTGAGGACGCCGCCATGCATGAGATCGGCGTCGTGCGCGCAATGCTCCGGACCGTTTCCGATTACGCGGCGGCAAAGGGCGTCAGCCGCGTCTCGGAGATCGTGGCCGACTGCGGCGAGCTCTCGCTCGTCATCCCGCAGTATGTCGAGCAGATCTATCCAACGGTCGTCAAGGGCACGCCGTTTGCAGACACGAAGCTCATCGTCAACATCGTGCCCGGCATGGCCGAGTGCGACGACTGCGACGAGATCTTCAATGTCATCGCGTGCAACGGGCATTGCCCAAACTGCAACAGCTTCAACAAAACGGTGCTGTCCGGCAGGGACTTCACCGTCCGGGAGATCCATGTCCCGGAAGAACGTAACCCCGGGTCTGTGGAGACCTAAAACATAGAAGGAGCGTATTACATGAACGAAAAGTACAACGCATTGTTCACCCCCTGGAAGATCGGCAATGTGGAGATCAAAAACCGCATTGTGCAGTGCTCCATGGGCGGCACGTCCCTGTTCGGCTGGATGGAGCCGAACCACTTTGACAAGGAAGCAGCCTACTTCCTGCTCAACCGCGCACAGGATGGCGTGGGTCTGATCCTGCCCGGTATGCAGTGCATCCGCGACCCGCTGGGCATCCCCGGCCGCAAGTGGCTGTACCAGAACGACCAGATGTTCAAGCAGCTCAAAGAGTACATGGTCGAGTTCCATAAGACGGGCGCGAAGCTGTTCATCCAGCTCGCTGCCGGCATGGGCCGCTCCATGGCCATCAACGGCTGGATGACGAAGCTGGCCAAGAACAACGTCCTCAACAAGATCGCCAGCCCCATCGTGGACGTGCAGTACATCTGCGCCTCCGCGTCCGAGGTTCCGAACCGCTGGAAGGAGGACGTCATGTCCCGCCCGCTGACGGTCAAGGAGATCGAGGACATGGTCTACGCCTTCGGCCAGACCGCCAAGAAGCTGCGCGCCGCCGGCGTCGACGGTGTGGAGATCCACGCCGTGCACGAGGGCTACCTGCTCGACCAGTTCACCATGGCCAACTGGAACCACCGCACCGACAAATACGGCGGCTCGTTCGAGAACCGCTTCCGCTTCCCGGTCGAGATCGTGCAGGAGATCAAGCGTCAGGCCGGCTCCGACTTCCCGGTGTCGCTGCGCTACTCCGTCGTGTCCAAGACCAAGGCCTGGGGCAAGGGCGCCATGCCGTACGAGACCGACTTCGTCGAGTTCGGCCGCGATATGCCGGAGTCCGAGAAGGCCGTCAAGTACCTCGAGGACGCGGGCTACGATATGTTCAACTGCGACAACGGCACCTACGATGCCTGGTACTGGGCACATCCGCCGCAGTACATGCCCGATAACTGCAACCTCGAGTATGTCGAGCACATCAAGCAGTTCACGAGCCGCCCGGTCGTCTGCGCCGGCCGCATGGACCCCGTGAAGGCCGCCGAAGAGATCGCCGCCGGCCGTCTCGACGCCGTGGCCATCGCGCGCCAGAACCTCGTCGACCACGAGTGGGTCCACAAGATCCTCAGCGGCCACGAGGATGAGATCAAGCCCTGCATCCGCTGCCACAACGGCTGCTTCAACATGTCGAAGTTCAAAGGCACCGCGAACCTCCAGAGCATGGACGACTCCCTGCACCTGGCCCGCTGCGCCCTGAACCCGACGACCATGCAGCACAACAAGTACAAGATCGTCCCGACCCGCCATCCGAAGAAGGTCGCCATCATCGGCGGCGGCATCGGCGGCATGGAGTGCGCGCTCGTGCTCAAGCAGCGCGGCCACACCCCGGTCATCTTTGAAAAGACCGGCGAGCTCGGCGGCCTGTTCCTCACCGCGTCCGCGATGAGCTTCAAGGAGAACGACAAGGAGCTCATCCGCTGGTACCTCAACGAGGTCGCCAAGGAGGGCATCGACGTGCGCCTGAACACCGAGGTCACGGACGTGAACACCCTGCGCGGCTTTGACGAGATCATCGTCGCCAGCGGCTCCATCCCGCGCACCATGCCGTCCATCCCCGGCTTTGAGAAGACGCTCACGTTCACCGAGCTGCTCAAGGACAAGAAGGAAGTCGGCGACAAGGTCCTGTTCATCGGCGGCGGCCAGTCGTCCTGCGAAGCGGCGTATGACCTTGTCCTTCAGGGCAAGCACCCCATCATCGTCGAGTACGCGAACGACCTCGTCGCGGCACAGGCCACCTGCCTTGCCAACACCTCCTTCCTGCGTGACGCGATGGAGTACCACAAGGTCCCGACCTACCTCGAGTCCACCGTGACCGAGATCAAGGACAACGGTGTCACCGTCAAGAACGTCAAGACCGGCGAGACCTTCTTCGTCGAGTGCGACAACGTCGTCAACGGCATCGGCTTTGTCCCGACTCCGGTCGGCGGCAAGGACAACAAGCAGGTCTTCCGCGTGGGCGACTGCGTTGCCATCGGCAACCTGCGCACCGTCATCTGGCGTGCCTGGGACGTCTGCATGAAGATCTGATCCCATCCCTACAAACGCGAAACTCCCTCCGGTTTTCCGGAGGGAGTTTTTTGCTGTCAGAAAAGAATGCTTTTGGGCAAAGAAATCGCCCCCGAGAGCCAAAGGCTCTCGGGGGCGTCGTCTCTTTATCTGACTATTTGCCGCGTCCGGCTCACTCGCCCTGCGCGCGCAGCCAGCCGCTCGCCACGCCGGGGTAGTTCGTGATGATGCCCTCGCAGCCCCAGCGGTGGAGCTGCTCCAGACCCGCCATGTCGTTGACGGTCCAGACGTTCATCTTCACGCCGTGCTCCTTGCAGTCGCGCACGTTCTCATCCGTGAGCAGCTCGATCGGCGGGTGGTAGCAGGCGAAGCCCGCCTGCTCGCAGTAGTAGCCGGGGAAGCCGCCGATGCTGTCCTCGAGCACGAGCGCGCCGACTTCGACCGCGTTGCCGCTGATCTCGAGGATGCGGCGCAGCGAGAAGTGGTTGAACGACGAGAACATGACCTTGTGCTCCAGACCGTAGCGCTCGATGGTGGCCCAGATCTTGCGCTCGATGTCATGATAGTAGATCTTGTCGGTCTTGATCTCGATGTTGTGCCCGACGCTCTCGCCGGACGCCCACTCGCAATACTCGTCGAATGACGGGATGCGCTCGGGGGCGTACTTGCCCGCGAAGCGCGCAGCGGCGTTGACCTGCCGCAGCTCGTCAAACGTATGCTCGCAGATGCGGCCGGTGCCGTCGGTCGTGCGCTCCAGGCGCTCGTCGTGGATGACGACGAGGCGGCCGTCGCGCGTCTCATGCACGTCCATCTCGATCGCGTCGCAGCCGACCTTGACCGCCTCGCGGAACGAGAGCATCGTGTTTTCCGGATAAGCACCGCTGTAGCCGCGGTGTGCCATAACTTTCATGCAATTGTCTCCCTTAATAAATGAGATTCGGTATCAGCAGCGAGATACCGGGGATATACGTCAGCAGCAGCAGCGCGATGAGCAGCGCGATGATAAACGGCACGCACTCTTTGATAAATTCCTGCATCTTGCAGTCCGTGATGGACACGCAGGTGAACATCATCGAGCCGAACGGCGGGGTCAGACCGCCGATCATGATGTTGACGTTGCAGACGATGCCGAAGTGCACCAGGTCGATCCCGGCGGCCTTCACGATCGGCACCATGAGCGGAGCGAGGATGATGAGCGCCGCGCCGCCCTCGAGGAACATGCCGACGATGAGCAGCACGATGTTCATGACCAGCAGCACGAGGAACTTGTTGCTGGCAAAGCTCGTCACGGCGTTGAGCAGCATGGTCGGGATGTTCTCCCAGTTGAGGTAGTAGCCGAACACGGTCGCCGACACGATGATGAGCATGACGGTGGCAGTGCCGGAGATGGTCTCGCGCAGGATGGGGATGAAGTGCTCCTTGCGCAGGCCCTTGTAGACGAACTTGCCCACGATCAGGCAGTAGAGCACGCCCACACCACCGGCTTCCGTCGGCGTGAAGATGCCGAAGCGCATGCCCATGATGATGCCCAGCGGGAAAAACAGCGCCCAGAAAGACTTGAGCGCCTGCCGGCCGATCTCGCCGAGCGTTGCGCGGCGGGGGCGGGACGGCGCGTAGCCGCGCTTTTTGGAGATGAGCGCCACGGCGATCATCAGCGCCACAGCCATAAGCAGACCGGGGACGTAGCCGGCAGCAAAGAGCTGACCGACGGATGCGCCGGCGATCAGGCCGTAGACGATGAGGTTGATCCCGGGCGGGATGATGGGCGTGACGCACGAGGACGCCGCCGTGATCGCGGCGGAAAAGCCCTTGCCATAGCCGCGCTTTTCCATCTCGGGCACGAGCAGCTTGCACTCCATGGCGGCGTCGGCATTGGCCGAGCCAGAGCATCCGCCCATGAGCATGCTCAGCAGGACGTTGATCTGCGCCAGGCCGCCGGGCAGGTGGCCGGTGAGCGCGTCGGCAAAGTCCATAAGCCGCGCGCTGATGCCGCCGTAGTTCATGATCGACCCGCACATGATGAAAAACGGGATCGCGAGGAACGGGAACGACTGCGTGGCCGTGACGAATTTCTGCATCAGCAGGTACGGCATCGTCGTCGTGTCAATAAAGCCGAAATAGGTCAGCGCCGCAGCAAAGAGCGCGTAGGCGATCGGGATGCCCGTGAAGTACAGCACAAGCGCGATGATGATCGGCAGGATGGAGAGGAACGTGCTCATGCGTCCACCTCCCCGTCGAGGCTGCTGCTGTGCCTGAGGTCTTTGACGAAAAAGACGAGCGAGTAGATCGTCATCAGGCCGAAGCCGATGACCAGCGCCGTGCTGACCACGGAGGACGGCAGCTTTGTGATCGGCATGCGCTTGATCCAGGACGACTGGATAAACTGCACGCTGAGCACCGTGATGTAGCCGTTGATGATCACGAGCAGGGCGTTGGTGATCAGATGCACGACCCTGCGCGCGCCGGCCGGCAGCCGCTCCACGAGCAGATCGACGCCGACGTGCTGGTGCTTGCGGTAGGCATAGGCCGCGCCGATGAACACCGAGTACACGAAGCAGGAGGTGGCGATCTCCTCGCTCCAGATGATGATATAGTTAAACAGTTTTCGCGTGATCACGTTGACGATGACGAGCAGGATCGTTACGATCATCATCGCGCCCGCGATGACCCCGTCAAAATTTTTCAGTAGATTTTTCAAATTCGCATAACCCTCTGCTTTCTGTGGCTTTGCTCAGCAATGCCGGGTGTCCGGCAGCATGTGCGGGACACCCGGCATAAAAGCCGGTATGAGGCTTCCGACCGTCCGTCAGCGCGCAGCGCTCACTTGTTGGCCTGGCGGTACTGGGCGAGGATGGCCTGCGCCTGCTCAAAGAAGCCGGCGGTCACGCCGTCCTCTTTGACCATGCGGTCATACTCCGGCTGCACAGCGGCGCGGAACGCATCGACGTCAACCTCGTTGAACGAGCAGCCCTGCTCCTTCTCGAGCTTGGCCTTCGTCTCGTCGAAGGAGGCGTTGGTGAAGTCGGTGAGCTCCTTAGCGCCCTTGGTGAACTCTTCCTGGATGATGGTGCGGTACTCTTCCGGGATGCTGTTCCAGACCTTGGTGCTGATGTAGGCGCCGCAGGTGCCGACGAGGTGGTTGGTCAGGGACATGTTCTTGCACACTTCGGAGCTGCCGTTGGTGGAGTAAGCGTTCATGTTGCCTTCCAGACCGTCAATGACGCCCTGCTGCACGGCAGAGATCGTCTCGGAGAACGGCATGCCGGTGGGCGTGGCGCCCATGGCCGTGAGGCAGTTGATGTACATGGAGCTGTTGGGCACGCGGATCTTCATGCCCTTGAGGTCAGCGGGGGTCTTGATGACCTTGTTGGTCTGCAGGCAGCGCATGCCGACGTTGAAGTCGAGCGCGAGCACGTGGATGCCGTAGTTATCTTCGAGCTTCTGGCACATATTCTTTACCAGATCGGACTGGCAGACGTAGGAGTACTCGTCGATGCTGTTGTACATCATGGGGCCGATGAGTGCTTCAAAGTCGATGTCGTAGTCGGCGAGGTAGGAGGGGTCTTCGCAGGCGATCCAGTCGGCGCCGTTGACGACCTGCTCGATGTTGTCCTTATAGACGGCGAGCTGGCTGGAGTCGTAGCACTGGATCTCGATCGCGCCGTTGGTGCGCTCTTTGATGCGCTGGGCGACCTGCTGCATCTCGATCGTGAGCTGCTCGTTCGGCTGAAAGACGTGGCTGAGCTTGAGCACGAGATGATAATCTCCGTTGTTGTCGTCAGCGGCCTTATCGCCGTTGCTGCCGCAGGCACACAGTGCGAACACCATGACCAGCGCAAGAAGCATAGCAACAAATTTCTTCAAGGTAGTTCCTTTCTGCTTAAAAAAAGCGTTGAATTTTTCTCCGTCATTTTAACGGCTCTCTGTGAAAAATGTTAACATTTTTGTGCGATGCCGTCAACATGAACGGAAATTTTCCTTGCCATTTTTCTGTTTTCGCTATATACTCCTCTTGGAAATTGGTGAAACTGCAAAGGCAAAAGCGCGATTTTTCACCGAAAAATGCTTAATTTTTCAACACAAAGGTCTCCCTTCTCGTGTTGTCACCGGAGGTGCCTATGAGCAGCAAACCCACCCTGCGCGACATCGCGGAGGCGACCGGCGTTTCGACGGCGAGCGTCTCGATGATCCTCAACGGCAAGTCGCTCGAGCGCTTTTCCTCGCAGCGCGTGGCCAGCGTCCTCGCCGAGGCGGAGCGCATCGGCTACCGCACGCCGTCGGCCCGCTGCGCCGGCAAACAGATCGCGATCCTTTCCCCGTCGGTCTCGAATCCCTATCACACGATGATGATCTCCGGCATCGACGCGGCGGCCAGCGCTGCCGGCTACCAGACCGCGATCTACAACACCTATTGGAATCCCCGCACGGAGAGCCACCTGCTCGACACGCTGGACTTCTCGCGCGTGGCCGGCATCATCTTCGCCATGACGCCGACGCAGCCGGCCAAGGTGCGCGAACTGAGCCACCGTGTGCCCATCGTCGCCGTCGGCGACCGGGTCGTTGACTTCGGCATCGACACCGTGGACGTCGACAATTTCGGCGCGGCGCAGCTCGTGGCCAAGCACCTCATCGGCCTCGGCCACAAGCGCATCGCCTACCTGTCCACGGCGCTCAACGAGCACCACATCTCCCGGATGCGCCGCGCACAGGGCCTGCAGGAGGCCTACCATATGTGGTGTCCGGAGGGCAGCGTGACCATCTGCTCGCACGTCAACTCGCTCGAGGCGGAGATCACCACGCCCGACCTGGAGTACCGTTCGGGCATGGAGCTGGCCTATAAATGCCTGCGCAACGACAAGATCACCGGCATCGTCGCCATCAACGACATGGTGGCCTACGGCGTGCTCGACGCGCTCGTGCGCGAGGGCTACCGCGTGCCGGAGGATTTCAGTCTCTGCGGCTTTGATAACGTCACGAGCTCGGGCTATCAGCGCATCCAGCTCACAAGTGTGGAAAACTACACATTCAACCACGGCAAGAGCGCCTTCAACCTGCTGCTCGAGCGCATTGAGGGCGGGCTGAACAATCGGGAGGATCAGCCGATCAACCGCGTGGAATACCGCAGCCGGCTCATCGTGCGCGGCAGCACCGGCAAGCCGCGCAGCGGCAGCCTGTAACCAGCTCAGAAAGGAATCGCATCCATGGCGTCTGTACTCTCCTACCTGCGTGAACTGAATATCGTCACGATGATGCTGCGCATCCTCCTCGCCGTGCTCTGCGGCGGGCTGATCGGGCTTGAGCGCGAGCGCAAAAACCGCCCCGCCGGCTTTCGCACCTATATGCTCACGGCGCTCGGCGCGACGCTCACCGTGCTGCTGAGCCTGCAGCTCGACCAGATGCTCCACGGACCGTGGCGCGCGCTCGCCGAGAGCATCGGCGCGACGCAGGACGTGTCGCGCTTCGGCGCCGAGGCCGCAAAGGGCATCGGCTTTCTCGGCGCGGGCACGATCATCATCACCGCCCGCCAGCAGGTCAAGGGCCTGACCACCGCCGCCGGACTCTGGGCGAGCGCGTGTCTCGGCCTTGCCATCGGCGCGGGGTTTTATTCCTGCGCGTTCATCAGCATGCTCTTCATGATCGTGTGTATGTACGCGCTGCCGCCGCTCGAGCGGCGCATGACCCGCCGCGCACACCACATGAACATCAGCCTCGAGATCGAGAGCATGGAAAAGCTCGGCTCCGTCGTCGGACATCTGCACGCGCAGGGCGCGCGCATTTTCGACTTCGAGGTCAACCGCAGCGGCTCGGCCGCGCTGCCGAACTTCCTGTGCCAGTTCAGCGCCGTGCTGCCTGACCGGCGCGACCACCCCGAGCTGCTGGCGGAGCTGTCGGCGCTCGACGGCGTGATCCTCATCGAAGAGATCTGAGAAAGGAGGCTGTGCCATGCTGCATTGTTTTGACCCCATCCGCACCCTGAGCTTCTGGGCCATTCTCGTCCGGCTGACGCTGGCCGTCGTCTGCGGCGGCGTGATCGGCGCCGAGCGCGAGACGAAGCGCCGCCCCGCGGGCTTCCGCACGCACATCCTCATCTGCCTCGGCGCCGCCATCACCACGCTCACGAGCCAGTACCTGCTGCTCTCCCTGCATTTGTTCACCGACGTTGCGCGCCTCGGCGCACAGGTCATCTCCGGCATCGGCTTCATCGGCGCTGGCACGATCATCGTCACGCGCGATAAGCGCGTCAAGGGCCTGACCACGGCCGCCGGGCTCTGGGCCGCGGCCATCATCGGCCTCGCCTGCGGCGCGGGCTATGTCGAGTGCGCGGCCTTTGCCACGCTCGTCGTGCTCGTGGTCGAGCTGGTGCTCATCCGGCTGGAGTTCAAGCTCACGAGCAAGAACACCGACCTCACGCTCTACATCGAGTACGCGCACGCCGTGTGCATGGAGCTGCTTTTTCCAGCGTATCCACTAACTGGTCCGCAACTTTCTTCGCCATAGTTTAAACTCTTCTTTTTATTTTATAAGAAAACTATCAAGGGCTGGAGAAAGTTTTTGGAAAGACTGATTTTTATTTGATGCAATCCGTCAATGTTCGTAAAAAAGCGACAATCGCAGTCTCCTCTTCCTGAGATAAACCTAAGTTCCCCAGTTCATCCTTATTTACGGTCTCGGGATATTCCGCCGGGGGAAATCCTCTACATCCCTTACGTTATAAAAATGTACGATCTCCTCCAAGGTCTTGAAATATCCATTATGGCCATATGGAGCTGTCAGAGCGATATTGCGGAGCGTAGGCACACGGAACTTCCCGTATTCTTCCGGATCACGC
>OGWR01002740.1_pt1 | contig 12214 bp, 16 predicted proteins | sample 1576061 | NCBI WGS metagenome assembly OGWR01 (sample SAMEA3541511, study PRJEB24748) | human gut metagenome | biome: human gut; feature: human-associated habitat; material: faeces | place: China | collected 2012 | reverse complement strand
TTCCGAGTATGATAAAAATTTTCCGATATATTTGAACCATGCGGTTGCCTGTTTGGAAAAATTAGCGTTGCAGAATAGCGTGCCTAAGGAAAAAATAGTTATGTGGTACTAAAGCGATGCACAGGAGGGATAACAGCGGGGGTGTAAGGATGAAGATATACAGAGACCCGAAAAACTCATTAAGAATGGGAGTTTGCAATTTCAATAGAGTGGATGAGGAAAAACTTTTTCATTCTGCTCTCGATACCATGAAAAAAGCCAATGATACAAATCTGGGCGAAGAAAAGGAATATCCTTATTGCCGGATGGTTGAAGGGAAATGCCCTGTGGGCGGATTTACAGTGATTTTCGATTTTGTTGAAGGCACCGAAATCGCCTGCGATAATGAAGAAACGTTTGATTTTTTGAAAAATATTTTAGAATAGAGCCACTGAGACGATATTGTTTCAGTGGTTTTTTCGTGCAGAAAAATTAGAAAGGAACGGTGGTCTATCCTATCTCGTCTTTGGACACAGACGTAAAACAGGTCTTTTTTGTTTGCCCGGAATGGCGAAAAACTATCAAGGCGTGCGGAAAGAACCGTGAGAACAAACTGAAAGCTGAAAGGAGAACGAAGAATGAAAAGAGAGGACATTAAGAAAATTTTCCCCGATGCCACAGAGGAGCAGCTGAAGGGCTTACTGGACATCAACACAGCGGATATCGGTAAGGCAAAGGGAGAGCTTGAAGCAGTGAAGGCGGACTTGGAGAAAGCCAACGGCACCCTCAAGGAATACGAAACCACCATTGCAGACCTGAAAAAATCCGCAGAAGGCAACGAGGATTTCAAAAAGAAATTCGAGGATTTGGAACAGCGGATTGCGGACGAGAAAGCCGAGGCGGAGAAGAAAGCCAAGGAAGAAGCGGAAGAAGCCGAGTATTCCAACCGCTTTAAGACGGTGGTCGGTGAGCAGAAATGGCGGGATGCACTGACGGAAAAGGCAGTCTACGCCGAATTTAAAACCGCTTTGCAGGATGAGGCAAACAAGGGCAAGGGGGACAAGGATATTCTGACGGCTCTGACGCAGGACAAGGAATATTTCGCAAAAGACCCTGCAAGAGTGCCTGCCTTCTCCAGAGGGACAGGCTTTGCAGGCGGCGAGGTGGACGATGCGGCAGTCAGAGCGGCAATGGGCTTATCCCCGAAGAAGGACTAAGGAAAACCGAAAGGAGAAATAAAACATGGCGAACAGCATTACACTTTTCAAAAAATACATTGACCTGCTGGACGAGGTCTATCAGAATGCGTCCGTTACCTCTGCACTGGATGGCGATATGACACTGGTGCAGATGGGCGCAAACACAAACGAAATCGTGATTCCCAAAATCAGCATGGACGGTCTGGCGGATTATGACCGCAACGGCAGCTATGTGCATGGGGATGTGACACTGACGAATGAAACCGTCAAATTCAATTATGACCGTGGCAGAAAATTTACGGTCGATGCCATGGACAACGAGGAAACCGCAGGGCTTGCGTTTGGGAAGCTGGCGGCGGAATTCATCCGCACGAAGGTGGTACCCGAAATGGATGCCTTCCGCTTTGCGACCTACGCAGGCACAACAGGCATTTCCAAGGCAACCGCAGGCACACTGGCGGATGGTGCGGCGGTTCTGGCGGCTCTGGTGGAGGCGCAGAACAAAATGGACGAGGATGAGGTACCGCAGGAAAACAGACACCTGTTCATCACACCCACCCTTTACAACATGATTTATGCGGTCGATACCACAAAATCCAAAGAGGTGCTGAATTCCTTTGCAGTTGTGCAGAAGGTACCGCAGAGCCGTTTCTATACCGCCATTGACCTGTATGACGGCAAGACGGACAACAGCGGCGCAAGCGGTGCGAATGAGAAGGTCGGCGGCTTTGTGAAGGCAAGCACAGGCAAGGACATTAACTTCATGGTCATTCATAAGCCTGCACTGCTGCAGTATCCCAAGCATACGGTCAATAAGGTTATCTCTCCCGATGCAAATCAGGATAGTGACGGTTGGCTGTTCTTCTACAGAGCATACGGTCTGGCGGATGTATACGAAAATAAGGTTGCAGGGATCTATCTGCACCATAAGGCGTAAGGAGGAAAGGCGTATGGCGAAAACAGTAGGCATGGGCGCAAAACAGCCCGAAACAGCAGAGAACAAGGAAATCGCAAGGCTGAAAAAGGAAAATGCTGCACTGAAAAAGGAGCTTGCGGCACTGAAAAAGGAGCTTGCGGCGCTGAAAAAGGAGCAGGAGGCAAAGCAGTAAAGGGGGAAAACGCATGATTTATGCGGATTTTTCGTATTACAAAGACACCTATTGCGGCGAAATGGCGGAGGGGGACTTTAAGCGTCTCTCCCGTTCCGCCTCTGCCTATCTGGACAGCGTGACATTTGACCGTATTGCGGCGGTGACGGATGAGAAAATCATGGAGAGGGTCAAAGAGGCGTGCTGTGCGGTGGCGGATGTGCTTTTGCAGAAGGAGCAGAGGGACGGCATTGCGGCGGAAACGAATGACGGCATTTCTGTTACCTACACAACCGAGGGCAGTGCGGACGAACAACGGCTTTACCGCGTGGCGGTGCTGTATCTCGGCAATACGGGGCTGTTGTATCGGGGGGTGGAGTGATGCTTGCATGTACGGAAACGATTACGCATATCCGGCTGTGCTATGACAGGAAAACGGACTTGGAAAGCTATGTCTGCACTGCGATTCATGGCGTGAGCTGGTTCGGCAAGCTGATTGCCACACCGGAGAACAAAGGCTTGACGGGTGCGGCGAAGATTACCGTCCGTATTCCGGAGGATGCAATGCCCGATATTACCATCCGAAATGGGGATTTTATCGTGCGCGGTGCGGTGGATGCCATCGAAACGCAGGCAGACCTAAAGGGACTGGAATACTTTACGGTGCTTTCTGTCGGGGATAACCGCAGGAGCAGACGGAAGGACTTGCGGCATTGGGCGGTGAGCGGCGCATGAAATTAGACTATGAGGTCAATATCAGCACAGCGAAAATCCTGCGGAGATATGGTCTGGGCGAGGATAAGGCGGCACAACGCTTTCTGGCGGAGGATGTGGAGCGAAAATGTCAGCCCTATGTGCCGATGTCGGCAGGCAGTGCTGCCCACATGGTAACCGCTGCAAGAGTGACGGCGGACAGCATTATCTATCCCGGGCCGTATGCGCATTATCAGTATGTCGGCGAGGTAATGGCAGGGCGTGCGCCCAAGCATTACACCGGACAGCCGCTGACCTATCACGGCGGTGCATTGCGTGGCAGGCAGTGGGATAAGCGGATGATGGCAGACCATGGCAATGAGGTGGAGAAGGATTTGGAAGGGTATCTGAAAGGACGAGGTAAATGAAAAACATCATGGAGGAAGTGCGAAAATTTCTGCGTACCTATCCGCCGCTTGCGGAAGGGAAGCTGCACGTGGATTTTCTGCCGGAGGAGGCACAGAGCTATTCGGTTGAGGCTGTGCCTGCAAAGGAGATTGTGCGCTACTATGTGGACGGCTCAACGGTGCGGCAGTTTTTATTTGTGGTGGCAAGCAGAGAATTTTTTGGGGATAAAATCAGACAGCAGCTGGATAACCTCAGCTTTTACGGCGATTTCTCCGAATGGCTGCGGGAACAGACCATGGCAGGCAGCCTCCCCAATCTGGGCGAGGGCAGGAAGGTCATGCTGATGGAGGCAACCACAAGCGGCTATGCCATGGCGGCAGAGGCAAGCATGGCGAGATACCAGATTCAGTGCAGAATGGAATTTTTTCAGACAAGATAAGGAGTGAAAACAATATGGATGCAGTAATGAGATATCAGGTGGCGGATTATCTGAACACGGCAAAAAGCGGAACGGAAAGCTTTGCGCTGATGGGGGTTGGGTTTAATACCTTGGACGAATCCCCCAACGCACAGAAGGATTCCAAAACATACATCAATCAGAAAGCCCAGACCTCTACGATTAAAAGCTATCAGCCTACGTTTGCGTTTGATTCGGACTTGATTGCGGACGAGGCGGCAGTGATGGCACTGTATGAAATCGGCAGAAATCAGCTGACGGGTGCGGATGCCGAAAGGGACTATGTGAGAGTGGAGCTGTTCAAGCCTGTGGCGGAAACACCGAATACCTTTGAAGCAAGAAAATTTAAGGTTGCGGTTGAGGTTTCCTCTATCTCCGGCGAGGGCGGCGGTGTGATGAAGGTAACGGGCAATCTGAACGGCGTAGGAGATTTCGTGGACGGCACGTTTAACACAGAAACCAAAAAATTTACACCGACAGTATAAGAGCAGAAGGAGGAAAAAGAGATGGGAAAATTTGAATTTCGCAAGCATGGGATTTTGCTTGATATCGAAGGGGTGCAGGTTACGGTACCCGCTACGGTGGAATATGCAAAAAGGCTGGAGGACGCAGGCGAGAAAATGAGAGCCTTCGGCGCACAGATGAAGGAAGAAAAGGATGTCGAAAAGGGGATTGATTTCATGCTTGACATTCTGGATGACCTTCTGGGCGAGGATACGGTGGATGCCATTACGGAGGAGAGGGATGTGGATATTTACGATTGTCTGGATTTGGTAATGTATATTTCCCAAGAGGTGCAGACCTACCACGCAGAACGGGCAAACAGCTACAAGAAGCCTGTCCCCCGAAGCACACAGCCCTCTGCCCCCATGGCACAGGCGGCGGTTGAAAACAGAGCCGCACGCAGAGCCAGAGAAAGAGCGGAAAGAAGAAAGAAATGAAAGAGCTGCTGACAGGAAATTTGCCTGACTCTTTTTTGATTGGCGGCAGGGAATACCATATCTCCTCTGATTTTCGGGCAATGCTGAGATTGGAGGAGATTTTTTCCTCCGAGGAGCTGACGGATGAGGAAAAGGCGGAACGGGCGTTGAAGCTGTTTTATGGCTGTATCCCCGAACCGTTGGAGGAGGCGGTAGAGCGGCTGTGCTATTTCTGGGGCTGCGGCAGGCAGGAGGACAAGAGACACGGGAAAACTGCAGGAGCGGATTTTTACCAGCCGCCGATTTATTCCTTTGCCCATGACGCAGGGCTGATTTATGGGGCGTTTTTGACGCAATACGGCATTGATTTAAGCCGAAAATCTCTGCACTGGTGGCAGTTTATGGCACTGTTTGAAGCTTTAGAGGAGGACAGGGTGCTGAAAGAGGTCATGCGGTGCAGAGCGGTGGAAATCAAGGGGGATATGCCACAGGCGCAGAAGGACTACTATAACGCCATGAAACGCAGATATGCCCTGCCTCTGCCTGAGCAGGAGGAAAGACAGCAGTCTGCCCTTGTCGCGGCACTGATGGGGGATGGCAAGGTGGATGAGGTGATGGCGTGCATGAAGAAAAAGTAAAATGCCCCTACTGTGGCTATGAAATGCCTGTTACATACAGCAAGGACGCTGTGTGCAAGGGGCTTTTTTTACGCTGCAAGGGGCGAAGGTGCAAAAGAACATTTGAAATCAAGATAAACGAGAAAGACATCAAGTAGAGCCTGAGTCGCCGATGATGTTCCATAGGGAAAGAGGTGGAACCATTGGCAGAAGACGGCTCTGTTGTAATTAAAATTAAGGGCGATGACAGCCCATTTCAAAGGGTGCTGGGGAAAATCGGCAGTGCGGTAAATACGGCTGTAAAGGCGAGTGCTGCGGCAGTCGGCGCGGCATCTGCAGGGGTTGCGGCTTTGGGGACTGCGTGCATCAATGCCTATGCGGACTATGAACAGCTGGTCGGCGGCGTGGAAACGCTGTTCAAGGACAGCGCAGACACGATTCAGACTTATGCGGATAATGCGTATAAAACTGCGGGTCTGTCCGCAAATGAATATATGGAAACCGTTACGAGCTTTTCGGCAAGCCTGCTGCAAAGTCTGGATGGGGATACGGAAAAGGCGGCTGCGGCGGCAGACCTTGCCATTACGGATATGGCGGATAACGCCAATAAGATGGGTACTGCAATGGAATCCATACAGAACGCATATCAGGGCTTTGCCAAGCAGAACTATACCATGCTCGATAACCTCAAGCTCGGCTATGGCGGCACGAAGGAGGAAATGCAGCGTTTGCTTGCGGATGCGGAAAAGCTGAGCGGCGTAAAGTATGACCTTTCTTCCTATGCCGATGTTGTAGAGGCTATTCATGTGATTCAGACGGAAATGGGCATCACAGGCACAACGGCAGAGGAGGCAAGCACCACCATTCAAGGCAGTGTTGCCAGCATGAAAGCGGCATGGGCGAACCTGATGGTCGGCATGGCGGATGATACGCAGAACTTTGATATGCTGTTAAGCAATTTCATTGAAAGCATCGGCACGGTGGCGGATAACCTTCTGCCACGCATCGGCATTGTGATTGAGGGCATGGGAAAGCTGGTTGCAGGCTTGGCACCGGAGATTGCATCCGCATTGCCGACACTGACAAATGAACTGCTGCCAAATCTGGTGGAATTGGGGGTGCAGTCCATCAGCGCACTGGTGCAGGGCATACAGGAGAACGGGAACAGCCTTGCGGCAGGCGCATTATCCATCGTGGGTACCCTTGCGAAGGGCATTGCGGAGCTGCTCCCGATGGTGGCGGATACGGCGGCGAGCCTTGCGGTTTCTCTGGCGGATGGGCTGACGGAAAGCCTGCCGAATATCATCCCTGTTGCAATCGAAACGATTTCGACATTGGTAGAAAATCTGACGGAAAACGCAAATACTGTCATTGATGCAGGGATTCAGATTATCCTTGCATTGGGCGAGGGGCTGATTGCCGCCCTTCCGCAGCTGATTGAAACCATACCGCAGATTGTCATCAACATTGCGAATGTCATCAATGAGAATGCTCCAAGACTGATAAAGACGGCTTTATATCTCATCGGTCAGCTTGCAATAGGATTGATAAAAGCAATCCCTACGCTGATTGCAAATATTCCACAAATTATTCATGCGATTGTGGAGGCATTCATGGCGTTCCAATGGCTCAATCTGGGGAAACAGATGATTGACGGGGTTGCAAACGGCGTGAAAAAAGCCGGAGAATCCATGGCAACGGCGGCGAAAAATACTTTTTCCAAGTTTAAAAGCAAACTGGCTGGTGTTGAAGTTGCAAGTGAGCTGAAGAACATCGGAAAACATATCATTGATGGTATCGTCGGCGGTATCAAAAACAGTCTGTCAAGGATTGCAAATGTTGCCGGAAAGATAAAGGATACCCTGCTTTCCAAGCTGAAGGGGCTGTTTAAGATTGCATCCCCCTCCAAGCTGATGAAGGAGGAGGTCGGCGCATATATCGGCGAGGGTATCGCAGTCGGCATTGAGGAAAGCGGACAGATGGCGGTGGATGCCGCAGAAACGGTCGCGAATGGCATTATAGATGCGTTTGCCGGAACGGAAACGGCTGTAGAATACGCCAGAAGAACGGCACAGAAGGTCGGGGATGTTCTGGAAAGAGAGCTGACCAAGCAAAATGCGGCTTTGCAGGAAATGCAGAAGCAGGCAGATGCACAGCAGGCGGCGGAGGAGTTGGCAGACCACAAAAAGCAGCTGGCAGAGAAAAATGCGGAGTTGAATAAGGCGAAGAAAAAAGACCGCCAGAAGATTCTCAAAGAGATTGCCGAAATCGAGGATACATGGAATAAAAAACAGGCGAAGGCAGAGAAAGCCGCCGAACAGCAGGCGTTGCAGGAGAGAATTTCCCTGCTGAAGCAATTCCAGCAGAAATACGAAGCCGCTCTGGATACCATTGAACGCAAGCAGGACAGCCTGCAAAGCAAGCTTGCCGATTATGGAGATTTATTCGAGCGGGTAAAAACAGAGGACGGCAAGGAGCTATTCCAACTGGGAGATTTGAAGGACGATATCAAACAGTTGGAAAAATACGGGGATGCCCTTGAGCAGTTAAAGGAAAAAGGCATTTCTGACAGCCTGATGAGCGAGATTGCCGGCATGGGCGTGCAGGATGCCCTAGACTACATGAACAAGCTGATTTCCATGTCCGATACGAAATTCGACCAGTATGTTTCCCTTTTCGAGCAGAAGCAGCAGATGGCGCAGGGCGTGGCGGAAAAATTCTACAAGGGCGAATTTGACGCTCTGGAGAAATCCTACACAGGAGAAATTCCTGCATTTCTGGCAGGTGTAAAGGCGGAGATTTCCGATGTTGGCGCGGAAGTATCCGAGAGTATGCAGGCAGCCAGTGCGGAGGGCGTTTCCGAAGGGATTGCGGAACAGCAGCCCCTTGTTGCAGAGCAGGCAAAGCAGCTGACGGAAACGGCGAAGGAAGAAATCACAGGCTATCAGGCGGATTTTAAAGCCATTGGGGAAAGCCTGATGGAAGGCGTTGCAAAGGGCGTGCGTGACGGGCAAAGCGGCGTTGTCAATGCAGTTGCAAAGGCATTACAGGCGGCGGTGCGTGCGGCGAAAAAGGAAATGGACATCAACAGCCCCTCTCGTGTGATGGCGAAAATCGGCGATTACATGGCGCAGGGTGTCGGCGTGGGTTGGTCTGACCGCATGGACAGCGTTTCGGATACCATCAGCGGCAGCCTGTCCGATGGGTTCAGCCGCAGAATGTCCGATGCGTATGAAAAAATGCGTGCCGCCATGAACCAAAACATGGTACGCCTGCGTGGGGATATCGCCGTTCAGCGTGGCGGAGATACGTCCTATATCACAAAGACGGTCAATCATACAGAAGGAAATACGGTACTGCAGATTGAGCATTTCCATAATGACAGCAAGGAAGCAGTGCCGAGTCTGATGCAGGAAATGGAATTTTCACGCAGACGCAGAGCCATAGCAAAGGGAGGTGCATAAATGGGTTGGTTTCATTTTAAAGGAAAGGACAGCCGAGACTTCGGGATTCTGATTTCTGCCGCGCCCGAAAAGGTGAGAGCAGAACGGCGTGTGGAGCAGGTTACCATCCCCGGCAGAAACGGAGATTTGACGATGGATGAAGGAACGTATGCACCGTATGTGCTTTCGGTGGAGTGCAGCACCAGAGGGAGCGAAAATCTGGATGAAATACTGGCGTGGCTGAACGGTGAGGGGGAGCTGATTCTCTGCACCGAGCCGGATAAGGTCTTTCGAGCATCCATCTACAACAAAATTTCTGTCGCGGATATGATTTACCTGTATAACAGCTTTCTGCTGCAGTTTCGGGTGCAGCCCTTCAAATACAGCGTCAATGCCGCAGGGGATGCCGTGGAGCTGACTGCCCCGACCACCATCCGCAACAGCGGCACAGTATACAGTGAGCCGCTGATTACGGTTTACGGCAGTGGGGATATTACGCTGAACATCAACGGCAATTCCTACCCTCTGCGGAACGTGGATGGGAACATTACCATTGACAGCGAAATGATGGAGGTGTTCAAGGGCAACGCCAACCAAAACGGTAAATACGGCGGTGTGGATTTCCCTCGCTTTGAGGTCGGGCAGAACGAAATCCGCTGGACGGGGAATGTCAGCAAAATAAAAATACAGCCCCGTTGGAGATGGCTGTAGTTGTCGAAAAATGAAATTTATGGTATGCTGTAAGCGAGGATTATCGCTTGGCGGTTCAGTCACTCTCTGAAAAGGGGGTGATGGCTTCGGAACTGCAAGCAGCAGTGCGAAGCACTGGTTTGCATGCAAACTTCCGTAAATTGTGTTACATATTCGGATTTATTTCAATTCGGTATGCTCATCGTAGCTATTATCGCCCTGTGTAAAAACAGGGGATAAATAAAAATTGACCGCCTAACAGAAGTTAGACGGTCTCTCCAAAACCATTCGGACTGACCGCCCTTCCAAAAGCGGTAATCCTTTTCTTATTATTATGATACCAAAAGAAAGATATTCTGTCAAGAAAGGCGCATCTGAAAATAAAACGGATGTGCTTTTTTGATGCGGAAAACAGAAAGGAGTGGAAAAAATGGCAAAAACGTATAATCGGCTGGAAATTGATGTGAACAAAAAGCCGAACAGCATCGGGATTCGTCCTGTGCAGAATGATACAAAATCCAGATATCTGGATGTGTGCCTGTATGAAAATGGTGTGGCAATCGACCTGACAGGCGAGCAGGTGCGTATCACATTCAGAAAAGCGGACGGCAGCACATTTTTTAATCAGGGGGAAGTGACGGATGCGACTGCGGGCAGATGCCAATTTGCCTTGACGAATGAAATTTTATCCGAGGCAAAGGCAGTTGAGGCGCAGATTTCTGTCTGGAACGCAGGCGGCGAGGTTTTGTCTACGCAGGTGTTTGAAATCTATGTAACGGCGGCAATTCCTTGGACGGATGCGGTAGAAAGCGAAAATGAATACGGCGTTCTGGTGGTGCTGTTTCAGGAAATTCAAGGCGCACTGGATACCATGCACAAGATTGCCACAACATTCGGCGAGCCTGGGGACAAGGCGGCAGAGTACGGCGTGGATACGTTTTGGGGGATTCTGGAAATGCTTGCACAGCGTGGAGATGTGGAGAGTGCATTGCAGAATAAAATCAAAGCCTACTTGAATAGCACTGTAGGGACAAGTGGGTTTCAATCGTTGGATAAGATGATTAAGGATACTTGGGGCGGTATGAGAGAATATACGTCAGCAGGAACATATAGTCTAAAAATACCTGATAATGTAACAGTAATAAAAATCACAGCGTGCGGTGCTGGGGGTGGCGGCGGAGCTGGCGGCAGTGTAGGTTCCACGAATAAGTATAAAGGGGAAAACGGCGGCGCAACTGTAGTTGGCAATTTAGTTACTCTTGCAGGTGGTAACGGCGGAAGCGGCGGCATTGCGAGAACCCAAACACCTACAGCTAGTGTTGGCGATGGTAGTGGTAGAGGCGGAGTAGGAAGTAGCGCAGAGTCATCTGACGATATTACAAGCGATAGTTATGGTGGAGATGGTGTAGTGGGCTTTCCGTTTTTTGGTACAGGCGGAAAGTGTATTTCATCTAGCAAGTATGTCAGAGGAGGCGGAGGCGGTGGTGGCAGTTTTGGCACTGGCGGCAACGGTGATACTTCCGCAAACCCCGCTGCATCTGGTAATAAAGGAGGTGGCGGAGCGGGTGGCTATGGTAAATCTACTTCAAATACCGTTGGCAGTGGTGGTAGCGGCGGAAGCGGCGGACAAGTTATTATGGGAACATATAATGTTACTCCAAACACAACGATTACTATTACCGTAGGAAAGGGAGGTGCTGGCGGTGCCGGCTTTACGAGCTCATACGGTGATACCGGAACTGGTGGTGCTGGTGGCGACGGATATGTGAAAATCGAATGGGGGTTAGGTGCACTATGAAAGCTTACGCAATGATTTTACAAAACAGAGTGATTGACGTTCTGAAAAACCAAGAAACAGAACCCTACTATCCACCTGACCCATCGGGCAATCCTGTGACTGCCATTCCTTGTGATGATACCGTTACGCTTGGCATGATTTATGACCCCGAAACAGGTACATTTTCGGAATACACACCACCCGAACCCGAACCCATGCCAGAACCACCCATTTCAGAAACCGAACAGGCAATTTTAGACACTGCAATCAATGTAGACTATTTGGTCTGCATGAAGGAATTAGAGATTTGAAAGGAGTAGATAATTATGACATACGCAAGATTGAAAAAGCTGATTGAAAGAGGGGCTTACAACAAGGAGGATATGCTGAACAAATTAGATGTATTCCTCATGGCGAACCGCATCACAGAGGAGCAGTATCAGGAACTCATTGGCATGATGGGGTGATGCTATGATTACCATACACGAAAAAACAGCAAAGACATTTGACACAATCGGGCTGGGGGCATTGGTTCCCGGCTCTTGTATTGTAACGGAGGAGCTGAACGGGGCGTATGAGTTGGAGCTGAAGCATCCCTACGATGAGGGCGGCAAGTGGAAACGCATCGAACGGGGGCGGATTCTCCACGCATCCACACCAAGAGGGATGCAGCCGTTCCGCATTTATTATGTCAAGCCGAGTATGAAGGAAATTGCAGTCAACGCAAGACATATTTTTTATGATTTACTGGACAACCAATGCGAGCCAATCAGCCACAGCGGTACGGCAGGAGCGGCTCTGGCAGCCATGCAGGCGGCGTTTGCCTATCCCATGCCCTTTTCCTTTGATACGGATATTTCCATCACAGGTGCGCTCACAACAGGGCGCATGAATCCCGTACAGGCGTTGTTATCGGACGATGACGAAGCAACCTCGTTTGTCA
>OGWR01002735.1_pt1 | contig 12221 bp, 4 predicted proteins | sample 1576061 | NCBI WGS metagenome assembly OGWR01 (sample SAMEA3541511, study PRJEB24748) | human gut metagenome | biome: human gut; feature: human-associated habitat; material: faeces | place: China | collected 2012 | reverse complement strand
TTTTTTAGCCAGAAATAGCATACTAAAAGCAATAATAAAACAAATAACAACAGCACTTATTATCTTTATGTATTTTTTCATTTGTATAAACCACCCTTCTCTTTATTAAAAAAGGTATTTAAACACCTCCTGTGTTCACCTTTTCTACAAACAGCCTGTCCATATTCAATAACAAATACAGGCAGTGTTTTGAACATTCTTTAAAGCCCCTTGCTCTATTTCCTTACCTGTATTGTATTACAGTTGCACTTCAATAAACCACCTCCTTTCACAAAAATTTTAAATATTTTTCAATAACATCTTAGTATCTTTTCATATAATTTAAGTCAATTTAATGCACCCTGCTCTATCCTTTACCTATGTTATATTGAATTTATAATTAAAAGAAAAAATATTAGTTAGGAGTACACTCTACCCACTTTTTACTCTCATATTTTCCATTATCTTTCATTTTAAATTCAAATTTTTCGCCCTTACTTTTTACTACTTCCTTATCAGCTAAATATAAGCGAGGATATCCATCATATTCAACATAAAGTGTATTAATATTTTGATTTGCATATCTAATAGCATTGTAATTTGTATAACTCCCATTTAAGGAAATCATACACTTTAAATTGTCTTTTTTCCCTCCTAGATAGCACACTATCTTTCCCTTATTCATAAACAAAATGCTTGTTTCATCACCATCCCCTCTGAAATACAGAGGAATACAACTTTTCATTCCAATCATATCCTCTATATATTTTTGATTAGTATAAGGTGCAAAATTATATACATAATCCCACTCAAAGTCAGTAAGCTCCTGTAATGTTATTGCTTTAGGCTTTGTTTCTGTTAATTTTTGAATATTCTGTAGTAAACTGTAGTTATTCTTTTCTATGATTTGTCTTTCATATCTTATATTTTTAACTTTATAGTATACTTTTTTAGCCAGAAATAGCATACTAAAAGCAATAATAAAACAAATAACAACAGCAGTTATTATCTTTATGTATTTTTTCATTTATTATCACCTTTTTTCTGCATCTTGTAGAATATTTTCTTATCTTTTTCTGAAAACTCATCAAAACTATTCAGATATTTTATATGCTTATCCTTATAACATATGCTGTAAAATCTTTCTGCCCCTCCGTAAGACGATGTAAACTCATCCTTTGTTCCCTCTTCATGCAATGATATAAATATTTGAGCATTATTTTCTTTATCTATAACTGCATAACCTTGTTTAGCAATTATAAATAATTTTTTATTCTTAATTTTATAATCCTGTACATTTCTAAGTAGTATAACATTGTAATTTTCTTTAGGCATCTCTAAATACCTAATTGCATAAAACTGGTTAATTTGAAATGTTCCGTCTGCCCAATCCACTACGTTGTAACTTCCCGTTTCCTCCTCTCTATTATGCTCAAGACCTATAAACATAACGTGAAAAATGCCAACAACTATATTTTCTTTATTTTTATATGTAATAAATAAAGATGAAATTGATATAATTATAGAAAGAAATATAATTCCCAAAATTAATAATATTTTTTTACTTTTTTGCATCTTTCTTCACCTCTTTTTTCTTACCATTATATGTAGTTTTAAAATTGACATAAATTTTATATGGTTTAATTGCTCCTATTTTTGAAGATACATATGCTGCATCATTTGCTACAGCTCCCAAATTATGTTGTAAATTCTTTCCATAAGCATCTGGTAATAACAATTCAGTATAATCATAAGTATCGCTTACTTTAACATTAACAGACCAATCTCCATTTTTTCCTCTTTTAGCATCTATATATACATCTGCATTATGAATTGCATAATATAAATCTCCTTTTTCAAAAACTACACCATCTAATTTTCCTGAATAGTTATCTTGATCCATATTATCCAATTTTAGGCTTAAACTACTTTTGAACACATCGTCTTTCTTTATCAATTCAGCAATATGTGAACCTTCGCCTCTATAAACATCAGATGGATTATCCTGAAGTGAATGTTCCAATAACCACGCTGAAGTATTATAACCTTTCATGCTTTTTAAATACATCTCTGCTCCTAATTTCCAAAGGATTCTTTGCTCAATTTTAGACTCAGCATTATAGGCGTCTTTAAGATTATTCCAACCTTCTTTTAATTTATTTTTTAGCCAATCCCAATCCTGTCCATTAGAATCAATTCTTGTTACCGGATTTCCTGCACAATAACTATACCAATTATCTCCGTCCTTTGCCGGGTCTTCTGTTGTAAATCTACCTAAACTTGGACTATAATATCTTGCTCTTAGGTAAATGCTATCGGTTTCATTGTCATACTGTTCGCCACAGTATCTGAAAAGGTTTGTATCATTTACATCCTTGTTTAACTCTACACCAAAAGCATCATAATCATAGCTCTTTATAGATTTACCACTTTCATTTGAAATGTTTACTACACTTCCGTGTCCATCATAGCCAAAGTATTCATTTCCATCTTTAGAGATAAGTTTATTTCCTCTTACATACTTGCTTGTAAGATTTCCTTCTCCATTCATTTCAGCTATTATGTTTCCATTTCTATCCCATACATATCTATCGAAGTGACTAGCATTGCTCTTTCTGTATCTTAAGCCATTTGGAAGATATGCGTATTCCCACTTGGATTCCTTATTACTTTCGAAAGATGTCATTTCATTAAATTCATTGTACTTATATATTTCATAAGTATTATTTAATTGATTTTCTGACACTAAATCCTGACTTGGTGAGCCATTTACGCCCTTTGTTATGTAACCTATCTTCTTTATCTGATTACCGTTATTATCATAAACATATTTTGTTACATCAATTTCATTTTTTGAATAATAATTGGTACTTTCTTCCAAAAGTCTATTATTAAGGTCATAGGTATAGTTTACATCAGTATCTCCATTGTCATCGCAAATTTTCTTCAGAGTTCTATTTCCGGCTGCGTCATAATAATAATCTATTTCTTCTCTACCGTAATCTTCATCAATAATTCTTGAAAATTCATCGTAATCATAATAACATTTTACACCATTTCTGTTTTGTTGGCTAACATTTCCATCAAGATAATAATCATAACTGTAGATTGACATTTGTGTATTATCAGCATTATTGTTGATTACTTTTTCTATCATATTACCTTTATTATATGTATATGATGTAGATGTACCATTGCCATATCTTACAGAACTTAAATTGTCATTTGAATCATAAGTATATCTTGCCATTACTTTACTGTTATTCAAAGAATCTGAAACAGTAGTCATATTACCTTTGGCATCATATTCATAATTTATCATCTGTTGAATATCATAATCACCATAATGACCTGTATTGTTATTATATATTTTACTATACACACATTTACCATTTGCATTGTTGCCATATACCATAGCATAGCTTTTGCCGTCTTCAAAAAGTTTTTGCTCCATAACAAGACCTTTATTATCGTACTTATTAGCTATTGCTGATGTATCATTTGTAACCAATGTTACTCCACCTGTTTTACCATAAGTATATTGAGCTTTAACCTTTTCTTTATTATTTGTAGTTGTGTATTCCTTAGATAATCTATTCATTCCGTCATAGGCATATTTGATTGTAACATTATTTCTATCGACTTTACTAATCAAATTGTCACAAAAATCATAGGTATATCGTTCAGTTTTTCCCATTGCATCAGTATAAGTAACAGGCTTATTATGACTATTGTAAGTATATTTTACTGTTCTAGTGCCATCTGCATAGGTTACAGAAGTATTATTACCTACTTTATCGTAAGTATACACATTAGTCCATCTTTTCTCACTCTGTTCAATTTTATTACCTAATTGAACACCTGATTGTTTAAGGTTATTCCTTTTGTCATACTCGTATATCTTAGTATTATACTCTTCACCTTGCTTTCTAACAGATTCTGAAAGTACATTGTTATTATTATCATATGTATACTTTGTAATAGCGTTCTGCAGATTTCCAAAAGGAGTTTCTACCTGTATTTTTCTGTCATTGGCATCATATGTTATATCTGATTTATTACCCTTTGCATCTGTAACAGATACATTTCTACCAAGAGAATCATAGGTATATGTTGTCGTATGGCCATTAGGGTCAATCTGTTTTGTTACGTTACCAAATGCATCATATTCCATTGTATAGCTCTTATTGAGATAGTCTGTAGCAGTAATATGATTTCCTAAATAATCATTAGTATAATTTGTAAGCACACCATTTTTTATTTCCTGTACAACATAACCCATATTATCAACAGTTTTACCTGAATCAATATTTGAGCAATTATCATCACCTAAAACAGTTTTCTTTGTCTGACCGTTACTATAACTATAGGTTTCGCCATACATTTGTACCCCAGTTAAAGCATCTTTTATAGTCTTACTACTTATTCTATTTTTATAATCATAAGTATAGTCTGTCTTATTTTTATCCGGTACAATTTTTTCAGAAAGGTTCATACCCTCATCATATTCATATGTAGCAAGGTATTTGTTATAACTTAAATCATAGATACTTGACAATGCTCCAAGTGCATTATAATTATATCTTATGGCATTACCATTTTCATCAGTATACTGAGCTGTATTAGCTACATAATCATAGCTTACTGTTTTGTATGTATTATCTGGGTTAGTAGTTTTTACAACATTGCCCATATCATCATATGTATAAGAAGTTGTATATCCATTACCATCTGTTTCAGATGTTACATTACCCATATTATCATAGTTCTTTCTAACAGTAATTTTTCCTGTAGTAGAAGAATTAACATAGTGGGTTATATCATCATATGTGTATGTTGTTGGTATATAATGAGTGCCATCTGTAAATGCCCTTTGCTCAATTACATCACCTTTACTATTATATGAATACTGTGTTTTAGCCTTTAAATCGCTATTTGCAGTTACTGTAGATTCAGTAATAAGACTATTGCTATCTATAGTATTTCTCTCAACTATAGTTGTAGATGAATTTTGCTTATAAGTCTTTGATTTCTGTACATAGTAATTACTATCGCCATAATATGTATATTCAGTTAAGCCCTCTTTATCAAGGTCTTTTTCCTTTAAATATTCATATTCTCTACCCTTACAAGATAATGGACTATAATATCTTAACAATTTACCACTGTAGTTATCATAATAATAATATTCCGCCTTTATAACGTTATCGTCATTTGTATAAACCCAATTTGGATACGGACAAATGTGCTCTCCATCATTTTCAACATTATAATAACCCATTTCAACAGTTTTTCTAACACCTTTTGGATAGGCTCCACTTACTATCTTTGTATTAAGATTGTGACTATCGTAAGTATAAGTTGTATCCAAATTATTCTCTACTGTTCTTACAGTATAAGGATATGCTCTTGATTCGTTCTTTTTCTTATGTCCAGTGTAATTATTTTCACTATAAAAATAGCTAGTTCCTAAATATTTTTTACCGTCAGGAGTAGTATAATACTTACAAGATATACGTCTATACTTATCGTCGCTATTCTCGTTTCCATAAATACCTTCACCATAGTCATAATTTGCAGTTGCCCCTGTAGGATAAACTACCTTTGAAAGATTATAAGAATAAAATTTCCTAACGTCTTTTTTTGCCTTGTGTATAGTATCCGATTTAGCAGTATAGTAATAGGATGTAACCAAATCTTTACCATTTACATTTTCAGTTTTTTTGTCAAGATAATAAAATGCTCTATCGTCATAATAATTACAGCGATTAAAAGTATAAATAATTTGATGACCATTTGGCAAAGTTACTGTATAGCTTTTAACAGTTCCAGTTGCATTAGTACTTGCTATCATTGTTATTTGGCTACCATTTACATTAGTTATGGTAATGTCATCGTGGTTATAACTTACAGATATGGCATTTTCAAATCGGTCTACTTTCTTTATAAGCAAGCCTTGTTTATTGAAAAATTCTCGTGTACCATCGCCATAAGTCAATACTGCCTTTGCTCCTTGTACAGTATTTTGATAGTCTTCCTGTAATCTTAAATCTTGAAAGGCATATCCATATATTTTATAAGCATGACTACCTGTCATATTTACTCTGCCAATAGAATATGTTCTACCGTCTTCAAGTATAATCTGACTAAAAATAACAACATTGTTATTACCATGAGGTTTGTTACCACCAGCTGTATTTGCAATTCTGCTAAAACCTAAATGCCATACATATTCGCTAGGAATGTCCCATACAGAAACTGAAGACGCCTCCTCAAATCTATTACTAGAATCAAATTTTAAAGAAAGATTTGTGTCAATTCCATTTTTTCCTGGAATTGTTGCTATATTTTCAGTATACATCAATGCACCAGTAGAAAGACTTACATTATCATTTATACCGGAATCTGTATTAAACGGTCCTTTAAGTTTTGCACTATCTACCAAATTATCAATGTCGTCTTCTGTAGTAGTAGATGAACTAGTTGTTGAATATGTACTTAAAAGGCCTCTATCGGCTGCCAATTCATCTATTTCCTTAGCCAAACTAACTGCATTTGTATCATTTTTTTCAATATATTGATTTACTGCATCTTCATCAACAGCATATTTATCAGCAAGTTCTCTGGAATTAACAGGTACAAAAAGGTCATTACCCGGAACAACTTCTACTGCACTTTGACTTGTAACTGCATCAACCACATCATCAACTTTTTTCTCAATGACTGCTGACGCAAAAAATGCTTTTACGGCCGATTCCATATCAACACCACTTATAAGCATCTCCTGAAACTTTTCTTTTACAGACTCTTGTTCTATGTAATTACTATCCAAATTTGCTACTGCAAATTCTTCAGCAGACTTTTTAGCCTTTTTCAAAGAACCAAAATTTCTTATCATTTCAAAAGCTTGGTCTACATTTATTTCCATTTGCTGCATTATAACAGCTATGGATATAGAATGTCTTATGTCATAACCCCTATCACGAAGTTGTGACATAGTATCTTCTCTTACACCTAAATACATATTTAATCCATTCTTTTCATATCCATTTAGGTTTTCATACATTTTACCATCATTTAACAGCACCAATATACCATCAGGAATGTCATCTGTATTTATTTCGTCATCTTCCAGCTGACTTATATTAATCGTTACTTCTTCTGTTGTAGTTTCAGATATTTCTTCTATCCCTTCATTTTCTACAACTGACTCATCATCGTTCACAACTGATGAGCCACTTAAAACTTCATCATTTTTTTGTAGATTGTCTACAGAATCAACCACTGATTCAAATAGTTCCCCTGCCATTGTTAATGTACCACCAGACATACATTCTGTAGCCATAACAAAAGCAAGAACAAAGGCAATTCTTTTTAAAACACCTTTCATATTTTCGCCCCCTTATTCAGCCATAACTGCCTTAAGTTTAATTGAAGTAGTAGCAGTTTGTTTGGCTTTACATTCTATTGAAGCTATAATACCACTCCAATTTTTAATATCTTTATTTACCTTGAATTTTAAAACACCGTCTTTATTCTCCAAAATAGTGATTGCTCCATTATTTTGCAATACCGGTACAGTAATATTATACGCACCTTGGTCTTCATCAAATAATTTTGTAATATCTATAATACTATTATCATAATAAATTGTATAAACAAAATCTTTTATATTAGTTACATTTTCTATTGTATAAAAATACTTATAGACTTTGTTTTGTTCAACACTTATTTGTTTTGTAGCATCCGGAATTAAAATATTTCCATTTTCAATTGCAATTTTATATATGCTCACTCCGTTACTACTTGTATCATCGGTATAAACATACAATTTATCATAAGGTCCAACATAATCAAAGGTATATTCTTGAATTTCTTTATTTAAAGAATTTTTTCCAATTAAATAACCTGAAGCATTTGCAATAAATAAACTAGCATTTGTATTTTCTGAATTTGCTGTAATCTTTATTTTTCTAGCACATCTAGCTTTATCAGAGCCCCTACTATCAGATATATTGAAGGCTATTGTTCCTCCGTGATTAAAATAACTACCTCTTAATCTTAAGGCTTTAGAATATAAATTATTATTTATATTTTTTACAGCAATATTATAATGAGGAGCACTTGTTAATTCCAAATTATCTATAACTTCTGTGCCACTAACTGTATGAGCAACAAAATTTGTATTGTTTGAAAAATCCCAACTCTTATTTTCAACATAATTGTTTAACCTTGGTACAACTGTAATTCTATAAATTCTTATACCACTATCCAAAGAACGTAAACACATTCTTCCTCCATCACCATTATATTTTATTCTTTGAGTTGTTACAGTTGAAGATACTAATATATCTAGGGATTTTCCATCTTCATCCTTTAAATTTTCAGAATAATTTGTTGTAACAATCAGCTTTCTCTTACTGGCTGAATCACTTGTTCGAGCTGTTATATAAACATCTGAATTTGGAAAAACAGGGAAATCTATTTGTCGGCTTCCTGATTTACAATCCCCAACTAAATCTATTGCTCCAGTATTTCGAGCCGTAGCATCATTATAGTTTATTGAAGGATTATATTTCATTACATTAGTTTCATCAGCAAATAAATTCATATTTTTATATGAAACATTTTTATTAATATCAAATTTTGTATTTCCGAATATTGATGAATCAAAATCCCATTCATACTTTTGACCTTCTGACAAGGCTATATGTTCTTTCGAATCATATTTATGTACATAAATTGCATAGGCTCTCATAGCTCCGTCTTTTGCATATAGACACAAAGTAGTTGGTGTTCCTGTATATTTAAACTTATATGTACCTACTTCATTTGCTGCTAGAGTTTGGCTTTTTCCAGTCTTTTCATCATACATAACATAATGCCTAGTAACACTATCATCATTTGAACGCCCTAATATAAAAATCTCACTATCACCACTAACGTTAAATTTTACAGAACCCTTATCCTTTGTTCCATCTTTTGGAAAATAGGCATAACCATTAAAATATCTCCCACCAAATTCTCTTCTCATACCCAACTCTACTGATAATCCTGGCATAAGAGTTAGTCCATCTATAATTTTTTCAGTTTTTATGCTATCCGCAAAGTCTAAATTTCCATCTCCAAATAACCATTCTGATTCATTTTCTTTAACAAAATCAGAAAAAACATTTGTATCTGTTATATCTGCAAAAACAATATTAGTTCCTAAAAGTAAAAATAACAGATTAAAAATAATAAATATTTTTTTCATTTTATATCAAATTTAGAAAGTTAAATTTAGTCCTATATTATACACACGCTGTACAGGATAACCTAAGCCGGAACCTGCCATTTCAGGATCCCAAAGTTTAAATTTACTAAAGCATAATAGATTGTTTCCTGTAACATAGAATCGAAGGTTCTTGATTCCTACTTTATTAGTCACTTTTTCAGGAATAGTATAACCAATCTCCAATTGTTTTAAACGCAAGAACGAACCATCACGCATAAACCAAGTACTCGTTTTACTGTTATTCTCAATAGAAGTCGGGCTTAATCTCGGCCATACCGCATAAGCATCTCTATTATCCTCCGACCAATGACTATCTGCAATAAACTTTGCAAGTGCATTATGCCCAACTCTATTACCTACAACTTTTGTATCAACCGTGTTAAAAAATGGAGATACATTATTATAATCAATCCAAAATGATTCTCTAGCCAATCCTTGGAAAAACACTGATATATCCCAATTCTTATATCCATAAGAGGCACCAAAACCATATACAATTTCCGGTTCTTTCGGATATCCGATAGGTACCTGATCGAGATCAGTAATCTTACCATCCTTGTTCACATCACGATACTTAATATCACCTGCACCATATTCTCCAAATTGCACAGGAGAATTAGCCACTTCATTGTCGTCAACAAATAGACCTTCTGCTATATATCCCCAAGTCTGATTAGTTGGATAACCCACTTTCTGTTTCCACCATGCTCCCGGATATTCATAGTCTTCATACACCATATACTCACTGGTAGCATAGGTAAAGTTACCTCTTAACTGCAACCATGATTTATTAGCAAAATATTTATTGTAATCGAGTGACAGGTCAACTCCATGCCCTTTAGCTTCTCCCAAATTTGCATAAGGTTGTACCCAAAGCCCCATTGATGCGGGAATAGAAGCACGTTCTTGCAGGATACTCTTACGACGTTCTGTGTAATATTCAGCTGTTACATTCAAATCATCAAACAAAGTAAATTCCAATGCAAAGTTTGTCTTAGTGGACTTCTCCCAGGTGATTTCAGGATCAGAATAGCGTTTCACAGAGATACCATCACGATGATAATCAAAATTATATCCAAAATTAGCACCATATTTACTATCATTCATGTTGATATCAGACAAATACAGGAAACGGCCACTTCCAATAGCGTCATTACCCACAATACCATAAGAAGCTCTCAATTTGAACTTTGACACTGTACTCTTCAGCGGTTCCCAAAAAGATTCATTGGAAACAACCCATGCCAAACCAGCAGAAGGGAAGAAACCGAATCGTTTGCTCTTATGGAAACGCTCAGAACCATTATATCCAAAGTTGAACTCTGCAAAATAACGATTATTATAAGCATACGTGAAACGACCGGACAAACCGACATTACGATAAGGCAAAGATGCCTGAAGAGTACCCGCATTAGGTTGCAGGTTATTTCTCAGCTGATAAACCAGCAGTCCGCTCACTCCATGCTTCCCAAAATCCCGGTTATAATTCAAAGCTGCTTCAATATACATATTAGCTGTGATGCTTTTGCCTCCCGGATCATAAATCAGATACTCCGAACCGTCATCCGGATTGATGATATCAATAGCATAATCACCAGTCAGATAATCATAGTTAGTCATCTTATAATAATACGGGTTCAGTTTACGTGAAACGTCATAATTAGAAATACGAGAAGTATTGAACAACAAACGGGCAGACAACCCTTCTGTCAGGAACTTCAAGTCTTGTTTTATTTCAAACTGTGCACTCAGGTTAGAACGTCCGGATTCTTTGTATCCCCTAACCATTTCTGCATATGGATTCAGATATTGCCCGTTTTCAGCATTACCAAACAACGTATGTTTAGTATATGCATGTGCTTCATCTTTCGGGTATTTTGCGGGAAATAGTACCGGATTGCTTTTCATAATCAGGTTATACATAGCCGAACCACCGTAAAGCGGACCATTATAATCATCAAACACACCACTTAAACGAACAATCAGTTCAGTTGTCTTCGTTGCATTGATATTTACATTAGAACGAAGCGTATAAACTCTTTGCTTGATATTATTATTAAAGTTGCTATTCTTATCAACCTCCAAAATACCATTATCCTGACTATAAGAAGCAGCAACATAATAACGTGCAACGTCACCACCACCAGTAATATTCAGGTTAACGCGCTGATTCATTGTAAAGTTCTTCAACAATTCCTTTCTCCAATCCGTAGCCGGATAAATAACGGACCCGGAACCCGGTACCGTATTATCTATCTTTTCTTCGGAGTACATCAATGGCGCCAACGGGTTACGAGTCAAGTAGGCTTCATTATGCAGGCGCATATAAGTAACAGGATCTGCCAGTTCTATCTCCTGAGTCGGAGTAGATATCGAGTTTTCAACTCTCAGACTTAATCGGGCTTTTCCTTTCTGTCCTTCTTTTGTTTTTACCAGAATAACACCATTCGCACCGTAAAGAGCTGTAGCAGTAGCATCTTTCATAATAGAGAAGCTAGCTATATCATCCGGCTGTAAGCGAGCTAAGTCGGTAGATGTCAATTCAATGCCATCGATCAAGATGAGCGGGTCCTTTTTATAACCGAAAGTAGTAACACCACGAACAAAGAAAGAAGCATCGTCTACTCCCGGCTCACCTGTCCGCTGATAAGAGATCACACCTGCCACACGTCCTGCCAACGCATTAGTCAGGTTACTGGATGGCGTCTTCAATTCAGCAACCTTTACTGTTGAAATTGCACCAATAACACTTTCCTTTTTCTGCGTACCAAAAGCCACCACTTCGACACCTTCCAGCATTTGAGAATCCTCGTACAAGATTGCATTTATCGTAGTTTCACTCCCTACCGTCTTGGTAAGTTTTACATAACCAACGAAACTAAATTCCAGTATTGCCCCTTTAGGAACATTTGTCAAGGAGTAATTACCGTCTAAGTCCGTCACGACTCCAGTAGTAGAGCCCTTC
>OGWR01002733.1_pt1 | contig 12221 bp, 10 predicted proteins | sample 1576061 | NCBI WGS metagenome assembly OGWR01 (sample SAMEA3541511, study PRJEB24748) | human gut metagenome | biome: human gut; feature: human-associated habitat; material: faeces | place: China | collected 2012 | reverse complement strand
TGTATGGAAAGACCTTGAACGTGGGGCGCGTCCAGACCCCGACCTTAAAAATGCTCACCGACCGGGACGCGGCTATCTCCCATTTCCAGAAAGAAAAATATTATCATGTTCGCCTTGATTTATCCGGCGCGGACGCGGCAAGCGAAAGGATTTCGGACAAGGCAGAAGCCGACGCGCTGAAAGGGGCTTGCGAAGCGGGAAAGGCGGTATGCGTTTCCCTTACCAGAGAGAAGAAAACCGCAGCCCCGCCAAAGCTCTTTGACCTTACCTCTTTGCAGCGGGAAACGAACCGCATTTTCGGTTACACCGCAAAGCAGACCCTTGACCTTGCACAATCCCTTTATGAAAAGCGGCTCCTTACTTATCCGAGGACGGACAGCAGCTTTCTTACTGACGACATGGGCGGCACCGCAGCGGACATTATCGCGCTGCTCTGCGAAAAGCTCCCCTTTATGGCGGGCGCGGACTTCACGCCGGAGATTGCAAAGGTATTAGACAGCAAGAAAGTATCAGACCACCACGCAATCATTCCCACTATGGAGCTTGCAAAGGCTGACCCGGACGCGCTGCCGGAAAGCGAGAAGAATATCCTTACCCTTGCGGGGGCGCGTCTGCTTTTTGCCACCGCCGAGCCGCATATTTATGAAGCGGTTACGGCGGTTTTCTCATGCGCCGGGACAGACTTCACCGCAAGGGGAAAGACCGTACTTGCGGAGGGTTGGAAAGAGCTTGAACGCAGATACCGGGCGACGCTGAAAGATAAGCCCGAAGCAGAGGACGGGGAAAATGAGGGCGTGACGCTGCCGGAGCTTTCCGAGGGACAGAACTTTCCTAACCCCGCCGCAAAAGTAACGGAGCATACCACAACGCCGCCGAAGCCCCACAGCGAAGCGTCGCTTCTCTCTGCTATGGAGCGAGCCGGGAACGGGGACACCGACCCGGACGCGGAACGCCGGGGGCTTGGCACTCCCGCCACCCGCGCCGCCGTCATTGAAAAACTGGTAAAGGGCGGCTTTGCAGAGCGCAAGGGGAAGCAGCTTATCCCCACGCAGAACGGAGCCGCCCTTATATCAGTCTTGCCGGATATGCTCACTTCCCCGCAGCTTACCGCAGAATGGGAAAACAATCTGACGCAGATAGCAAAGGGAGCCGCAGACCCCGGCGAATTTCTGTCCGGCATTGAAGCTATGGCGCGGGAGCTTGTGCAGACACACGCCGCAGCACTGGACGGGAAAAAGGATTTGTTCCGGGAGGAAAAGCCCTCTGTCGGCAAATGCCCCCGTTGCGGTTCCCCCGTCCATGAGGGGAAGAAAAACTATTATTGCAGCAACAAAGAATGTGCCTTTGTCATGTGGAAGAATGACCGCTTTTTCGAGGAACGCAAGACCGCTTTTTCCGCGAAGATTGCCGCCGCGCTCCTTAAATCCGGCAAAGTGAATGTGAAGAAGCTCTATTCCCCGAAAACAGGCAAGACCTATGACGGAACTATCGTTCTGGCTGACACTGGCGGGAAATACGTCAACTACCGTATCGAAGTACAGAAGAACTAAAAACTTGAATAGCAAGCATAGGAAGCGGGTACCCACTTCCGTAAATCCCTGTCCTGCCGCTGACGCGCCGGACGGGGATTTTGCTTGTTGGGAAGTTTCCCAAACCCTCTAAAAAAATGAAAAAATTGTTGGCATAACGCACAGCCCACCGTAGTACGGGGCGAACCCCAAAAGCGCGGCGGTGCGCCGCCATTTCAGAAAGGAGCGAATGAATGGAAAAGAAAAAAGGTTACTCCATGTTTGAGCGTGACAAGTTAGACCCGGCTGACAGTATGCGGATAGAGCGAAATATTTATTTTGAGGAACAGACCGCTGACCTTTCCGGGCTTACCGCCCTGCCCTTAGAACAGTTACAGGCATTGCGGGAAGAATACGCGGCGGCTGAACAGGCAGCTTTTGAAGCCTTGCAAGAACAGGCGGCGGCATGGGACGAACAGGCGGGAAAGACCCTTGCCATTGACAAAGCCATTGAGTATGTGAGGACACCCGAAGCTACGCATACCGCGAACCAGTGGGAAGCTACGGACTACGGGAAGCACATCAGCAACCGCGTCTACCAAATGCGCTACCACATATCCGAGAATACCCGGTATGACAGGGAAAAAGAGAAATCCATTCCCTATTCGTGGACGCTTTCATGGAGTATTTACACCAACAGCCCCCACAATTACGGACAGGCAAAAATCGCCGGACAGGAAAGGAAAGTCTTTGCAGACAAGGCAGCTATGGAAAAATATCTGAATGGGCGTATCAAAGCCTATCAGCATTTATTCACCGAGGTATCGCCGCCTATCCCGCCAGAGTATGCAGAGCATTTCAAAGTAAACGGGCAGCTTTTACCGGGCTATGCTATCGAGGGCGAGGAACGGGCGCAGCCTACCGCTGAAAAAGCAGCCCCCACCACAGCAGAGCCGCCACAGGACACCGAACAGAGAAAGGAGCGTGAAACCATAAACGAGCAGTTTTCAATTCTTATCGACAGCCGCAGCCGCTTTGAAACAGGCAAACCGGGCGGCGTGTGGCTTCCCATGCCGACCACAACAGAGCAGCTTCATGCGGCTATGGAAAGCGTCGGCATTACCGCAGACAATCCGCAGGATTTTTTCATCAACGGGTATTCTTCTACGGAGGACTGCCCCTTTGACTTGCCGCTTTCCGTTATCCAAAGCGCAAGCATGGACGAGCTGAATTATTTTGGAAAACTTCTGGAAATGCAGAGTGACGGGGACAAGGATAAATTTGCGGCGGCGGTTACACATGGCGAGTATGCCGGAAGCATGAAAGACCTTATCAACCTTGCACAAAACCTTGACTGTTACTGGCTCTATCCCACTGTCCGCAGCGAAGAAGATTACGGTTATTATCTTATCGACGAACTGGACGAGCTGGAGCTTCCCGAAGAAGCAAAGAAATATTTCAAGTATGAAGAATACGGGCGGGACGCAGTTAGCAAGGATAAGGGGCAGTTTACCGAACAGGGCTATATCTATAACAATCAGAACACCTTTACCGAATGGTATCGGGGAACGGAAAACGAGATACCCAAAGAATACCGCGTTATGAGCTTCCCACAGCCGGAACGCGGCGGACAGGACAAGACCTTTATGGACGCAGCCGCCACAGAGCAGACCGCCCGAACCGCCGCAGAGCAGCCACAGGAGCCGCACCCGGTTATCCCTATCGTGCTGACAGCCGGGAAGCCCGCCGAGAAATTAAAAGAGATTACCGACCGTCTGGAACAGGGCATTACGGAACTCTTTGACAGCGAGCGTTACAAGGAATATCTGAAAGTCATGTCAAAATTCCATAATTACAGCTTCCGAAACACCGTCCTTATCGCCATGCAGAAGCCGGACGCTTCCCTTTTGGCGGGCTTTTCCGCTTGGAAGAACAACTTTGAGCGAAATGTGATGAGAGGGCAAAAGGGAATTAAAATCATTGCCCCGTCGCCCTATAAAATCAAACAGGAAATGCAGAAAATCGACCCGCACACGCAGAAGCCCATAATCGGCAAGGACGGAAAGCCCGTCACCGAGGAAAAGGAAATCACCATACCCGCCTACAAGGTGGTATCCGTCTTTGACGTTTCCCAGACCGAGGGAAAGGAGCTGCCGGACATTGCCATTGACGAGCTGCCGGGCGACGTTGACCGCTACAAGGATTTTTTCGCAGCCCTTGAAAAGACTTCCCCCGTTCCTATCGCCTTTGAGAATATCGAGGGCGGCTCTCATGGCTACTACCACTTGGAGGACAAGCGCATTGCTATCAACGAGGGCATGAGCGAATTACAGACCTTAAAGACCGCCATTCACGAAATCGCCCATGCGAAGCTGCACGACATTGACCTCAACGCGCCAAAGGACGAGCAACCCCGCGTTGACCGCCGCACCCGCGAAGTCGAAGCGGAAAGCGTCGCCTATACCGTCTGCCAACATTACGGGCTTGACACGTCGGACTATTCTTTCGGCTATGTCGCCGGGTGGAGCAGCGGGCGGGAGCTGTCCGAGCTGAAAAGCTCCCTTGAAACGATACGCAGCGCAGCCGCCGAGATTATCAATTCCATAGACGCGAATTTTGCGGAGCTGCAAAAGGCACAGGACAAGGAGCAGACCGCCGGACAGGAGCAGCCCACCAGAGAGGGACAAGAAGCCGCGCCACAGCCGGAAGCCCCGAAAAAAGCAGATACAGCCGGGAAAGAAAAGCCGGAAGCAGCCCCGAAAGAAGCCTTTACCCCGGAAACGATTTACAGAGTGCGCCGGAACCCTTACAGCGACAGCCGGGAAAACAGCCACCTCTTGCAAGCCTATGTGACACAGGAGAACGGGCGGGCGAAAATGGGCGACGTGCTTTATACGGGAACGCCGGAGAAATGCCGCGAGCTTATGGGGCAGCTCAAAAGCGGCGAGCTGACCGAGGGCGACGTAAAGCAGCTTTACGCAAAGGCACAGGAAACGGCGCAGACCGCCGGACAGGACAAAGACACCTTTTCCATTTACCAGATAAAAGGCGGGGACGAAACAAGGGATTTCCGCTTTGAGCCTTACGACCGCCTGCAGGCGGCGGGGAATGTGGTTGACAGGGCGAACTATGAGCTTGTCTATTCCGCGCCCCTTGCGCCGGAAACTTCCCTTGAAGATATTTACACCCGTTTCAATATCGACCACCCCAAAGATTTTAAGGGACACAGCCTTTCCGTTTCGGACGTGGTAGTGCTTCATCAGAACGGACAGGACACCGCGCATTACGTTGACAGCGTAGGCTTCCGGCAAGTGCCGGAGTTTTTACAGGAGCAGAAGCAGCTTACCCCGGACGAGCTGACAACGGGCGAAACAATCCAGACACCGAGGGGGACTTTCCATGTGACCGCCATGAGCCGGGAGCAGATAGAAGCCGCCGGATATGGCTTTCACCACCAGTCGGACGACGGAAAGTATCTGATTATGGGGAACGGGACGCGGGCGTTTGCTGTTGCCGCAGAGCAGCCGGAAAAGGCAAACCCCTTGAAGCATATCGAGGACACCGTAGAGCAGAACGACAACAACTTTGACGGTATCATCAACAACACCCCTACCGTTGACGAACTGGAAGCAAAGGTTAAGGCGGGAGAAACAATTTCCCTTGTTGACCTGGCTAACGCGGTCAAAGCCGACAAAGAGCGCGGCAAGGAAGCGAAGCCGGAAAAGAAGCCCTCTATCCGGGCGCAGCTTAGGGCTGACAAGGAAAAGGCGCAGAAGAAAAACGCAAAGCAGAAATTACAGGATTTGGAAAGGAGCTGACCCATGCCGAAACAGAGTAAATTTGAGAACGTGGATTTGTTCGCTTCCCTCAATGCGGTTATGAAGCAGAACACAGGCTTTTACCAGAGCGACTTGGAGATTGACAAGGAGATTATCGCAAAGGCGGCGGCAAGCCCCCACAGGGAGGACAAGACCCTTTTGTGGTTCTGCCGCCCGTCCGGGACGCACTGTTTCCGGGAGCGCGACGTTTTCCTCAAAGACACCGCGCCCCACAACACATGGCGTTTCTACATGGAGCAGACGAGCGACCGCGTCCTTGCCTATGCAATCGAGCTAACGGGGACGGAGCGCGGGAAAATCAAGGGCAATCTGTACGAACTGGACTACGCTAAACATTATGAGCGCGTCAAGGAAAAGGAGCTGCCCGCCGATACGGTGAAGCTGATTTATGAGCATGGGGAACGGGAGATACCCGCCGGACAGTTTTTCAACGGCAATCCCGATTATGAGCTTGGAAAGTTTGAACGCTTTGAAGCCGTACCCAACGACCCGGACGCGCTGCAATCGCTCTTACAGGAAGAACGGCGCAGCCGGGAGCAGCTTCCGCCGGGGGATTTCAAGGCGCATATCGCCGCATTGCGGGACGGGCTGATTGAAACGGAAGCGCGGCGCATTGTACGGGAAATGAAGCGGCACGACACGCCGAACAGCCCCAACAAGACCCATTTCATGGTAGAGCTTTCCCCGGCGTTCATGCAGCTTGCAGCCACAAAGGACACTGACCGCCTTTTCTCCATGCTGCCCTACAAGACCCTTGCCTTTTCCAAAATCGAGGGCAGACATGGGACGTATGCGCTGATTGACAAGGGGGAGAACCGGGACAGGAAGATAAGGAAGCCCCGCCCCTCTATCCGGGCGCAGCTTAAAGCAGACAAGGCAAAGACCGCCCCGAAAAAGGCGGCGGCAAAAACAAAAAATCACGATATGGAGGTATGAGCATGATTAGACTGACTGTTGAAGAAACAAACCTTTTGAGCATTTACAACGAGGGCGGCAAGCGGGCTTTGATTGAGAATGTCAACGCCGCGCTGCCCTACATGGACGCGGATATGCGGGAGCTTGCAAAGCGCACCCTTTCCAAAGTGGACGCTTTGACCGAAGCGGAATTTGCAGAGCTTCCCATTTACGCCGCTGATGAAGTATGAACGGGGTTAAGCGGCTGACGCCGCCCCAGAGCCGGAAAGTCAACGCCCTTGTGCGCCGGACGTGCTGCAATTATGATAACGGGAACTGTATCTTACTGGACGACGGGGACGAGTGCGTTTGTCCGCAGCTCATTTCCTATTCGCTTCTCTGCAAGTGGTTCCGGGCTGCGGTGCTTCCCGCCGACAGGCTACTCTATGCGGAGCTTTACCAGACAGGGGACAAGAAGAAGTGTACCGAGTGCGGCGCGTTCTTTGCGTCAACCTCTAACAGTGTCAAATACTGCCCCGTCTGCCGGAAGCGTATCACCCGCAGACAAGCTGCCGAGCGCATGAGGAAAAGACGCACCCCTGTTACGCAGTAGGTGCGGAAAATCCCTTGATTTACAGGGCTTTCCGGGCGTGAAAATCGGATAGGCGATACTTTATACCTTTACCCCCGAAAATGGCGTTCTACTGCGTAACATTCACGAAAACAGCACCCATAAAAAGACAGGGCGCGGAAGTCATATACTGGCTTCCGCGCCCTGTTCTTTTTTTGCCTATCTGACATTTCCCTTTTCCATTTCTTCAAGCGGGAACTGCGGGAGGGCTTCTATCAGCTTCTTTGTGATAGACTGGCGCATATCTTCGTTGATTTCCTGTTTCGTGCTTCCGTCTGGCTGTCTGACCGCTACCGTCGATAGCCTGTCGATTTCGTCCTTGTAGCAATCCACGACTTTCTCCACCGCCCATTTCTCCCCGGCAACGGCGGCGCGTATGGTTTCATATTCCGGCATTTTCTGGTTTTCCATGCTCAACGCTCCTCTGCTTTTTGATAGCCCTATCATAGCACAGCGGCGGGGATTTTGCTATCCTTATCCGCGTTCTGTTTCCTTTTCCCGTTCCGGCTGTCTGTCTGCCTGTAAAATGCTGTCAATGTTCTGCTTGATAATATCATATTCCCGGACTTTCTTTTTCAATTTTCCATAGTCGGCGTAAAGGGCTTCTTTCTGCGCTTGGAGGGCTTCATACTCCGATTGCAGCGCGGCGAGGTTCGGGAGCTTCGCAATGCCCGCCGCTTTCAGTGACCTTACGGCGGCTTCATGGAGGATAATTGCCTGTTCCTGTCCGGCGCGGTACTTCTCCCTGTTCCTTGCCTTGCGGTATGCGTCATAGACAGGCTTTGTCTTTTGATAGGTGGAAACATTCTTGATAAGCACCGCCATTTCCGCAAGCCGCTTTTCGGCGTTCTTCAATGCGTCTGCCGCCTGTCCGCTTTCCGCTGCCATTTCCTCAATCCGGCTGACTAAATCCGCGTACTGCTCAATCTTATGTTCCGTCAAGAAATTCATTGTTTTAGCTGCCTGTTTCAGATTGTGGATTTTCGCCCACTGTTCATAGCCCTTACTCTGCGCTGCCTTGATACTGTTCTCAATGTCGATAAGCAGCGACACGCCGCGCTGCTCTCTGGGAGCTTTCGCCACCTTTGTCCGTCTGCCCGCTATCCGTTCCCTTACGGCTTCCTCTGTATAGTCTGCGCCGAGGGTTTTAAGGCGGGTGAAGCGTTCCTGTCCGGGGGCGCGGCATGATACATATTTCCCCGGCTTTATCTCATAGCCCGCCGCCTGTAACCGCGTTAGCAATTCCTCAAAACTGGAAACTTGGGGGATAAGCGCGTCAACAGTGGTTTTCAGCTTGCCTTTCCAACTTGTACCCGTCTTTTCTGCCTGGTACTCCGCATAGCTCTTTCCCTTGCTGCCCTTGCCGGGGACGACAACGGACAAGCCATTTTCCCGGCACAGCTTGTCGCTCATGTTCCGTATGCCGTAATAGCTCCTTTTGTTGGAATTGTATTTATGGTGGTCTACAAAGTTCACCGCGCAAAAAATGATATGGTTATGGACGTGTCCTTTGTCAATGTGCGTCGTGAGTACATACTCATGCTGCCCCTTTGTTACCGCGTCGGCAAGCTGCTTTCCGATTTCATGGGCTTTCTGATAATCGACTTCCCCCGGCTCAAAGGACTGTATCAGATGAAAGGCTAAATTGTTCCCCTTTTGGAGTGCTTGCGACAGGGTATATTCAAACTCAATATCTGCCGTTTCATAGGAGCAACCGAAAGAGGACACAAGCATTTTCCCGTCCGTCTTGTCCGGGTTTTCGATATAGTCAAGGGCTTTGCTTAGAGTGCTTTTAATAGGCTTAATCTTTGTAACCGCCATATCTCCGCAAGCACCCCCTTTATTTCCTCTATGTCCTCTTGGTATGCGTTCCCCGTCGCGTTTACGCGGCGTGCTATCTGGTTGACGTTGACACCGATTTTCTGTATCTCTGCGGTCATAGCCTTTATATCGGCGTGGTCTATCTGAATGATATACCCGTCAATGGCAATCTTCCGCAGATACGCCGCCATGTTCCGGGTGGGTACGAGCTTCATTTTTTCCAGTATTAAATCCCGTTCCGCTTCCGTCACTCTGAATTTGATTTGCACTGTCCTTTTGCGTCCGTCCATGTGTTCGCTCCTTTCCTTTCCGTTCCGAGGGTTTGGGACACTTCCCAACAAGCAATTTTCAACCGACGCGCCGCAGCGCGGGAGGGCGAAAATACGGAAGTGGTACCCGCTTCCTATGCTTGCTACGAATGTTTTTATCCTTTAGGCTCTTATCACCTACTACGGAGAAAAAGCGATTTTGCCAAACTTACGCAAAAGAAAAACGCTGCAACCTCAAAAAAGATTACAACGCTTTCTAAATCCTGTTCAGTTTTAAGTCGGACATTCCTATTCGCCCTCTTTTTCGACTTCGGAAATCTCCTTTGCCGTTGCGGTTACAATCCGTATGCCTGTATCGCTCATACCGTCAAGAAGCGCGTCAAGCTGCCGCCGCTGCGTGTTCTTCTCCGGCGGCGTTTCTAAAAGGAATTGGTCTACGGATATATGGTAACGCTGTATCAGCTCAAAGAATATCTGTAAACTTGGGTGCTGCCCCTTGTTCTCAATGTTCGCAAGGTAGCGCGGCGAGATAAACATTTCGTCGCCTACTTTCTTGCGGCTCTCCTTGCATCCCTCACGCGCTGCCTTTATCGCTGCCCCAAAAGCCTTAAAGTCGTATCGTGGTACTGGTCTTTTTGCCATAGTTATTCACCCTATTACATTTTACTGTTCCCCTTTCTTCTTGGATATGTCTACGTAGTTCTATCAGTTAGCCAAAATAATTCATATATATATATGTTGACAACAAGCTGCTTTTGTATATAATATTATATAAAAGGGGGGGAATGTTTATGTTACATAGCATGCGTATTCGATAAGCATTGAAATCAAAAAAGATTTTTCCCATTTTCAATATGGGCTTTTTTGTCATGCTTATTTTGCGTATGCTATACAACAAAACTAACGACGTATAGACATAGTATAAAAACTATGCCTTAATTTTGTTGTAGTATTATATGTATAAATGCAGGTCAATGCTCATGTTGAGAATTGACCTGCATTTTTTTGCGCAAAAGGAGAAATATTATGCTTGAAAAATATTGGATAAAATGTCCAATTTGTAACGGAAAGACGAGGGTTCAAGTATTTTATAATACGGTATTAAGAAATTTTCCTCTTTTCTGCCCTAAATGTAAATTAACGCATATCGTTGATGTTGAAAAACTAGAAATCATAATCAAAAACTCTGAAAAACAAACTTTTTAATTTTGAAAAGGAAGGATATTTAAATGAAACACTTACCTAAAAGTACACCTACGGAAATATTGAATGACCCATACGGATTTACTTACAAAGAAATGTCGGAAGTAATTGGAGAGGATAAAGCAAGAGCCTTATATACGGAATTGTATAAACAGCCATTTCACAAAGAAAATCTATCAATATCAACAAAAAAAGTCTATAAAAGTAGCGATACTGAAAAGTATGTTTATGAATTGAAAGATAACAGGTATATTGAAACGGTTTTTATTAAACGGCGAGATGGTGGGACTGTTTGCGTAAGTACGCAAGTTGGTTGTTCTGTTGGCTGTATTTTTTGTGAGTCCGGACGCAATGGTTTTGTTCGTAATCTAACACCGTCTGAAATTGTGCAGCAGGTTGTATTGATACGTCAAAAAGTAAATCGTATCGTTTTTATGGGAATGGGAGAACCTTTATTCAATTACGACAACTTGATTGCAGCAATCCATATTCTTCGAGATAGAAATGGACTTAACTTTCCAACCGACGGCATTACCGTATCAACAGTTGGTCCAGTTAATCAATTAAAAAAATTGCGCGAAGAACATCTAAAAATTCAGTTGACAATATCTTTACATGCAGCAACACAGGCTGCGAGAAACTGTATCATTCCTCATATGCACATGTACGCTATTGAAGATGTTGTTAAGCAAGCATTGTCCTATTCTCAAAGGCATAATCGAAAAGTGGTATTTGCGTATTTGCTTTTACCAGGTATAAATGACCGTTCCTCAGATATAAGGCAACTTGCAAAATGGTTTAAGGGCAAAAATGTTATGATTAACGTGCTGCAATACAACCCGACGAGTAATTCAAAAATTAGAGCACCACAAAAACAAGAAATGGTTGCGTTCAAACATCAATTAGAGCAAACAGGACTTGAAGTTACCATGAGAGTTTCTCATGGTAGAGAGATTAAAGCAGCTTGTGGACAGTTAGCTAATACATATAATAAAGCCAAAAAACAACAGAAATAATTTAATTAAAAGAGCCAGACGCACAGACGCAGAGCCGATAATATGCAGTTTGAAATACTGCTGTTATCGGCTCTTTTTTGATTTTAATTTGTGCCCCTAATAACCATATTGGAGCAAAATCAGAACTGTTGCTTGTCGTTCTTTGATTTCCGCAGCAGCTTTGAAAAATCAAAGCCGCCGTTTCTTTTTATCTTCTAATGAAATGACGCGGTATCACTGTTGAAATCGGCGGCTAAAGGAGGTAGCCGCCATGAAGCAAAAAGCATATCGACAAAATCCGACAGTTATTGACTTATCAAAAAAAGCCCGCCCACCACCGGGGGAAACTACGCTTATATATATGAACTGTCTAATCATCTGGATACTGCTTACAATGCCTATGCGCCCGTCCGGGCTTTTCGGACGGGCGCATTTTGTACGTTCAAAAAATTTTTGAAGAAATTTCAAAAAATCTTCGGCGTTTTTGAAAAACGCCGTATTGCCCCGCGAAAAGGGGGGAAGCACCACCAACTTTCCAACGAGAAAGGAGGTGAGAATGTGGAACCTAATAGCAGGGAGTTTTACAAACAGTGTGCTTTTCAGAAGTTTTGTAATACGGTATTGCACAATGAAGCTTGCGACACCCATAGAGAACTTCGCAGACACAAGGCAAAGGAAGTGACCTTTTCCGACATGACCTTAGACGAAGCGCGGCAGCTTCATACGTTTGATGAATATTTCAAACGTGAAGCCGCCGAAACCGTCTTTGAGAAAGCCGGGAAGAAAATCACGCCAAAGCTGCTTCTTGAAGCAATCCGTACTTTGCCGGAAGAAAAGCGCAAAGCCATATTGCTGTATTACTTCGAGGGAATGAACGATACCGAGATTGCGGAGCTGTTCAACACGTCGAGAAGCACGATACAGTACAGGCGGACAAGCTCTTTTGAGAAATTAAGAAAATATCTGGAGGAAAATGCTGATGAATGGGACGAATGGTAACGAACCCGGCTACCCGGAAAATGCCCTTGTTCCTTATCCTGTCATTGTGGCAGCGACAAAGG
>OGWR01002715.1_pt1 | contig 12290 bp, 7 predicted proteins | sample 1576061 | NCBI WGS metagenome assembly OGWR01 (sample SAMEA3541511, study PRJEB24748) | human gut metagenome | biome: human gut; feature: human-associated habitat; material: faeces | place: China | collected 2012 | reverse complement strand
GCTAAATTGGAAGCGCAATATGGTATTGATGAAACCAAGGCGGAAACGGAAGTGAAGGAATATGACGTAATCGTGGCTGGTGGAGGTCCTGCCGGAGTATCGGCAGCTATCTATTCCGCCCGTAAAGGATTACGTGTGGCGATTGTTGCCGAACGTGTCGGCGGACAGGTAAAAGAAACGGTAGGTATTGAAAATCTGATTTCTGTTCCCGAAACGACAGGAAGTGAACTTGCCGATAACCTGAAAACACATTTGTTGCGTTATCCGGTAGATCTGTTGGAACAGCGCAGGATAGAAAAGGTGGAACTTACTGGAAAAGATAAATTGGTGACTACCTCCGTAGGGGAGAGATTCATTGCTCCTGCATTGATTATCGCTACCGGTGCAAGCTGGCGGAAATTGAATGTTCCCGGCGAGAATGAGTATATTGGTCGCGGAGTAGCTTTCTGTCCCCATTGTGACGGACCTTTTTATAAAGGAAAGCATGTAGCAGTAGTAGGCGGTGGAAATTCAGGTGTTGAAGCTGCTATTGACTTGGCGGGTATCTGTTCTAAAGTAACGGTCTTTGAGTTTATGGATGAACTGAAAGCAGATAATGTACTTCAGGAAAGACTCAAATCTTTGCCGAATGTGGAAGTTTTCGTTAGTTCACAGACTACTGAAGTGATTGGCAACGGTGATAAACTGACAGCCTTACGCATCAAGGACCGTAAGACGGAGGAAGAACGATTGGTAGAACTTGATGGTGTATTTGTACAGATTGGTCTCTCTGCCAATAGTGCTGTTTTCCGTGATGTGGTAGAGACAAACCGACCGGGTGAGGTCGTGATTGATGCCCATTGTCGCACCAATGTCACCGGTATCTATGCAGCAGGAGATGTATCGACTGTGCCTTATAAGCAGATCATTATTTCTATGGGTGAAGGTGCTAAAGCTGCCCTTTCTGCTTTTGATGACCGGGTACGCGGTGTCATTTGAAAAAATAGATTATTTATACATCCCCCCTCTTGTATAAATAATGGCCACAGAGATTCTGATAAAGTCTCTTGTGGCTTTTATTTTTTTCTTACCTTTGTCATACAAATATTTAACCCCCAATGAAAAACATGAAAAAGATATTTTTACTGATTTCCGCCATTTTATTCATTGTTCCGGTGCAGGCACAGCATACATTGAAGTTGATGACTTATAATATCAGAAATGCAACCGGTATGGATGGTGTCTGTAATTTCCAGCGTATTGCAAATGTGATAAATAATGCTTCTCCTGATATAGTAGCTGTGCAGGAAGTAGATAGCGTAACTAATCGAAGCAATCAGAAATATGTATTAGGCGAGATAGCAGAACGGACGCAGATGCATGCCTGTTTTGCTCCGGCTATTGATTTTGACGGTGGTAAATATGGAATTGGCCTATTATCAAAGAAAGCTCCGATCCATTTGCAGACGATGGCTCTGCCAGGTAGAGAAGAAGCACGGACATTGATTCTGGCAGAGTTTGAAGATTATATTTATTGTTGCACTCACTTGTCACTCACTGAAGAGGATCGGATGAAATCGTTGGATATTTTGAAGGCTTTTGCTATATCTTATAAGAAGCCTCTTTTTTTGGCGGGAGATATGAATGCCGAACCGGAATCAGATTTTATCAAAGAGTTACAGAAAGATTTTCGCATACTCTCTGATCCAAAGGAATATACTTTTCCTGCTCCAGAACCCGAAGAAACACTGGATTATATTGTTGTATCAGAAAGGAATAACCAGAGGGTTTCCATAGCATCTGTACAAGTGTTAGAGGAACCAATAGCTTCTGATCATCGTCCTATCGTTATAGAAATATATATTGGTGGGAAAGAAGCATTCTGACGTTGCATATCTGTATCTTCTTATAGGCTACAGTATCTCTCCCTTTGCTTTCAGATAAATATTTCAGAAGGCTATCCTCTGTTTGAGGACAGCCTTCTGAAACATTAATATCCTGGATTATTCACTAGATTCTCATTTTTATTTAATTCGTCAATAGGAATTGGCATTAAATAGTTCATCGGTGATTGGAAACTTCGTTCGAAGTCTAATGTTACTATTTGAGCAAAATTTTCAATGGTAGTCGCGTTTACATTTAACCCTCTGACCTTGTTTCCATAATATTCTTCTGCTATTTTCCATCGTCTTAGGTCCCAAAAGTTTTGTTTTTCAAGAAAAAATTCAATTAATCTTTCTTGGCGGACAATTTGACGCAACTTATTTTGGTCTAAGGTGGCTATACCTTTCCAGGAATCTTCAACTTCAGGTATTCCTGCACGCGTTCTTACTTTATTTAGATAAATTTTAGCGTTATCTAAATCATCCGTTTCTACACAAGCTTCTGCGTAACCTAGGTATAGATCTGCTAAACGGATAATGGGCCATGGATAGGAATTAGGTAATGTTCTGGTACCGCCCACTGCATTGGTGGGATCTACTCCTTTTTTGCTTAAATAACCACTTGGAGAATAATTGTTGGCTCGTATGATTGTACTGATTCTCCTCGGCTACAGTTGCCACCTACCACGAAATCACAAATTAGGCGCCCATTCTCATAGCCTTTAGCAGACGTGTAGGAGCCATTATTGGCAGCACTCATAACTTCATAATAACCACCTTGAAAGGCTATCCATGCATAATATCGAGGTTCTCTATCCAAATTAAACAATATTGTTTTTTGTCCTGGCTTCGCTTGTATAGAGCGACTTGCATCAATAGTTACAATTTCTAGTTTGTTATTATCCTTGAAATTAGGATCTTCGTCATATGGGAGTCCATTTTTAGTATAGAAGCGGTTTAACATTGTCCATGTAGGTGCTATACCATTCCATGCATAATATCCATTAGGCATGGTTTTATTCTGTAAATCATATAAACCTTCGGATCTTGTTTCAGCTAATATAATTTCTTTATTACCACGGTCTAGCATTGTATATCGCAAACGGTGTTGTATCGGATCTTCAGGATATGGGTTCAAATTAGAATTATAGTTATCAGTCATATATAAATCATGTCCAGCATCAGCTGCGGCAGCAATAGCTTCTTTCATAGCTGCTTTTGCGTTATCCCATTTTTGGGAGTCATATGTCAAAGGCATAAGAACTTGGCCATCTTTATTTTTGAAAGTTGCATAAAACTCGGAGTTACCATTAAACAATGGTGACGCGGCATATAGTAATATTTTGGCTTTTACTGCTTTTGCAGCAACGCTTGTCGCTAATCCATATTCATAAACAGTTGGGCGTACAGAAGGTAAATCAGCCGCCGCTTCATCTAACATCTGACAAGCAAAACTGACACATTCATCTAAGGGGGAACGAGATGCATAGTTTGCTGGCGATGTATTGATAGATTCTTCTCCTTTAATTAATATAACAGGTCCATAACAGCGTATTAACAGATAATGATAATAGCCTATTAAAAATTTAGCTTGTGCAATATAATCATTACGTAATTGAGTACTTAATCCTGGAACCTTATCTACATTGTTGAGGAAAATATGACATTGGCGTAGTCCTGAATATAGTGTATTCCAATAACTAATTACAGGAGCTGTTGAAGTGTAATTTCCCCATAAAAAAATTGCAAATACTTCATTTTCAAAAGGTGTGACAATCTCATCACTGGTTAGCATATCAATAGCTCCGGTTTGATTCTCTTGAGGGAGAAAAGAATAGCAGGAATAAATATATCGTAATGCTGCGTTAGGGTCTTCAAAGGCATTCTCTTCACGATCCATTTCATCTGGAACGATATCTAGATAATTACATGATGTGTATGTAATTAAAGCTATAAGTAATAGCGCTATTTTCTTTAAAACTTTCATATTCGATTGATATTATAGTTTAAAAACTCATTTGTATACCCAAATTGAAGATTCTTTGTGTTGGATACTGCATTCCTGCTCCCGTACCGACTTCAGGATCCCAATGTTTGAAAGGAGAAATAGTTAATAAATTTGAGCCGCTAATATAAAAGCGTGCCTTTTTATAGCTATATCCTAGCTCAACGTTCTTTAGCTTTAAGAATGAGGCATCTCGTAACCAATAAGTTGAGACTTGTTTGTTATGATTGTTTGTCATACGGGTCAGTCGAGGATGTTTGGCATTAACATTAGGATATTCAAAACTCCAATAATCATCTGCTATCCACGAAAGTACACCTCGTGCAGAACGTTCACCAAAGGGTTCGAAGTTCTCCATAATTAATGAGACATTAGTTTGTCCTTGGAAGAAGAAAGAGAAATCCCAGTTTTTCCACCTCATACTGGGCCCGAATCCATATACAATTTCAGGAATCCATGGGTTGCCGATTTCAACTCTATCATCTGAAGTAATTTTTCCATCATAATTTCCATTTGCATCTGGTTGATCTATATATTTTATGTCCCCAGGAGATATAGCTATATTCCCTAAAGTGGAAGTGGGACTTTCTTCTACATCTGTATAGTTCTCGTAAAGTCCATCTGTTACATACCCTAGGAAGGTGTTTAAACGACGTCCCACTGTTTTCATCCCAGGACGTAATCCGGGAGCTTCGTCATATTCTAACACTTTATTTCGTGCAAAGGTGAAAGTGCCTTTGAATTGGATTGTAAAATCTTTATTGATTTGTTTCCCATAATCAATAGATAAATCTACACCATGATTTCTTACTTTGGCGAAGTTTCCATAGATGACACTGCCCGCTGTACCTAGATATTGGGGAATGGATAATTTCTGCTGGAAAATGTTACTTCGTATTTCTCGGAATACATCAAAAGTCATATTTAGGTCATTGAATAATTGAAGGTCTAGTCCTACATTCAATTTACGTCCTACTTCCCATGTTATATTTTCATTTCGGAATCTATTATACGTTGGTCCTCGATATGCTTGTGTTTGTGTGCCATATCCAGTTTGAAAAAGGGAAGTCCCTTGGAGGTTAACTTGTTCCAAATAAATATAACGATCAGAACCGATTTGGTCATTACCAACCAGACCATATGACCCCCGGATTTTTAATCGGGATATTATATTTTTTAGGGAATCAAAGAAGGGTTCTTCAGCAATGTTCCAACCCAGTGAGACAGAAGGAAAGAATCCCCATCTATGTCCTTTTGCAAAGTTTTCGGAACCATTGTATCCAGCATTTATTTCTGTCATATAACGATGTGCATAATCATAAGTGATACGCCCCGCAACACCCATTCTTCGTTTAGGTAGTGAACTAATTAAATCAGTTCCGGCTTGGTTTGTGGAATATTCGTCCATATTGAATAAAATCATGGCATTTACATGGCGGTCATTAAAGCTCTGAGTATAGTCCAAGTAACTTTGAAAATAAAACCTTCGTTCCCCGGTCGATCCTCCTTCATTTCTGAGTGGAAATCTTTGTGGATTTGAACCGTCTGTCGGTCCTACTTTCATAATATACTCTCCATTTGCATCAACGGAATAATCTTTTAATTCATAACTGTTATAGTCTTGTACGCGTGCTTTAGTACTATAACTGTAGTTCCTTAGTGAGAATAAGGCATTAAAGGATAATCCTTCGGTAATGAAGTCTAGCTTTTGTGAATAATCAATATTTGCCAAGACTGTACTTTCAAAAGTATCTCTATAGCCTCTTGTAAGCCGGGCTACAGGATTAAGCATATTTTGAGCTTGTGTATTTCCTCCCCATCTAACCCATGACTCATCCGCTGCTTGAGGGTAATAGACTGGGTACTGTACTGGATTGCTTGACATCACTGCACTATATAAGAAAGCTGTTGTTTCATATGGACTTTTTTGATCGTTTAATTGCACATTCAGATGCAATCCAATTTTGGCTTTCGGAGATAAATGAAAATCTATGTTATTTTGAAAAGCATACCTCATTAGATTTATATTATTTCCGTATGAAAAGAAGTCTTTGCTTCTATTTTTTAGCATTCCAGTCTCATGATTTACATTAATATTCATGAAATAGGTTATTTTAGATGTCCCGCCACGGATATTTAGGTTTGCCCTTTGATTGAAGGCAAGATCTTTAAATACCTCGTCGTACCAATTTACATTCGGAAATACATAGGGATTAAGACCGAATTGTGTACCTAATATTTTCTCATCTGAATATAGAGGATCTCCTGTTCCCTGATTAAGAACGGATTCATTGAACATTTTCATATATGTAATGGCATCCACAAATTTAGGGACTTGTGTAGGCATACTTATATTAGCTTCTACCCGTAGACCGATAATTGGCTTTTCTGTGTCTAATCCTGATTTGGTTTTGACAATCATAACTCCATTTGCACCTCTTGTACCATACATGGCAGATGCTGTTGCGTCTTTTAAAATAGAGAAACTTTCAATGATTTCAGGATCAATAGCGTTTAAATCCGCAGAAGTGATTTCTACGCCATCCATTATGATTAATGGGGCTGTTATTCCACTGATCGTAGAAATACCTCTGATAAAGAATTCCGCATTGTTAGAACCTGGTTCTCCACTTCGTTGAAAAGCTACTACACCAGCTAGACGACCGGCAAATGAAGTGGATAAATTAGAGGAGGGTACAACGAGATCTGTTGGTTTTATAGCTTGTATTGCTCCGGTAACACTTTCTTTCTTTTGATTGGCACCAAATGCGGTAACCACTACTGTTTCTAGTTGTTCTGCACTTTCCGTCAATGTTATGGCAATAAGCTTTTGCTTTCCGACTTTTATTTCTTTTGTATTATAGCCGATGTATGATACCTGCAAGACGTCATTAGAAGTTGCTTTTATTTCGAATTTACCATCTGCGTCTGTTACAGTGCCAGTTGTGCTATCCTTGATTTTTATAGTTGCACCAATAATCGGCTCACCGTTTTGACTATCGGTTACAATTCCTATAATAATATGTGTTTGCTGAGTGATACTATTACTAATATATTCAGATTTATCTTTAGCATATAATGTCTGATTGAATAATAGAGAAGATACAAAGAAGATATATAATCCTCTTAGACCTACTTTACAGATCTTTTTTATATTGTCCTCATAGATGAGTTTCGATTTATATATATTCATATCCGTATGGTATTAAATTAGTTATTCTCCTATAATTGTAATATTGTCAAAACAGTGTCCGAATCCTTCTCCTGTTCCTTTGAAATGTAGCCTGATTTTTTCGAAAGAGGTAAGAGGCAAATCAAGAGTTACCTTTATATTAGTCCATAAGGGTACATTAATGGACGGATCTACTGTTATTGGAGTATTGTCACAGAAAAACTCCATTCTGTTTAATGGTTGGCTCATGTCCATGCCACCTACTTCAAATGATAATGTTAGTTTTCCGAATCCTTCTTTGGGGATGAACGAGGATAGATTCATTGTGATTTCATCTTCGAAGGCCATTCCTCCCCAACCGTAAATGCATGATAAGACGTTCGTTCCGTTGAAACAGTCGAATAGACATCGTAAATCGGCAATACCTCCTGTTGCCGAGAATACATCTGGGTTGTCATATCCTTTATATGCATTTACGCCTATTGTTGTACCGGTAGCGATTGCTGCATCCCCAAATGTTTCTGTGAACAAAATTTTTTGTTGTCCATATTGAATATTGTCTATGGAGCATTTCTGAATATTATTATCAGTAATAGTGCTGAATTTAAATCCTATAAATCCGATTGTATTAGCATACTCCTCATCTATAGTGAACCGGAGTTCTTTTTTCCATTCGTTTCCAGTTGTTGAAACCTTCTCCATATTGATAGGCTTAGCAATCATTTTTCCTTCAGATTCTTGCCAAAGGTAAATTTCTAAAGAAGTAGATGGACTCGGGTTTTCAAGTAGGCAATCAAAAGTGAATCCTTTTCCTTTTATTATTTTAAAAGCGGGCGTTACAAGCCAAGATTCTAGCTCTTTATTGGGTATAATATTTTCTGTTGTAACTGTGATGAACTGGGCACTGCTTTCTTGATGACCTTTCCAGTAGGCTAACCCTTTAGTAGGTATATTAGTCCATCCTTTTAATTCATAAATTGCATCATCAACACTATTTTTGAAGTCATTGGCTACAACGTCAGATAGATTATTCAAGGAAAGTCCCAGTGGGTTGTCTACTTCAATAACCGGAATTTCAGTTTCTTCAAGAATTGCGTTAGCGATATTTTGTATTCCATTAATTCCCAATAAGTTTTGAGTAAGTTTCCCATTTATAACAACTGTCTTTCCTATAATTTCTTGGTTATCGGATAAATTTATGTTATCAATGATATTGTTATTTGTTCTTTCCAAATCTACTAAAATACATTTGGAATAATCTTTCTCTTCACTATTAGTAGCTAATAATAATGTATGGTTATTGATATTTTGATATCCCCATACTATGTCATTGGAGCTTGTTATTTCAGTGATATCTTTTCTTATCGCTCCTACAATATAGCCTTTTACCCACGAGGTGGTTCCTCTTTTTGCCCTTCTTATTGCACTACTAACATCATATGGGGCTTCTTTTGTACCTTCACCAATAATGGCGTCATTGGGATATACCAGTTTTACTGGTAATGTTTCCTCTTTACATGAACAGAGTAGAATTATTCCCAAGATAATTACTCCTAGAAACTTTATACATGTTTTCATGGTTTTCATTTTAGTGGTTATTATTCATATTATTAGATTCTGATCTTTAGTCTTCTTTTTCTCCTTTTATAGTAATGTTATCGATTGCGATATTAATATTCAGGTTTTCAGAATAACTAAAAGATATTTGGTTGATTGTTTTTGTGGGGATGTCAAATGTAAATTTCTTAAATATAGTTCCAGCTAATGTCCAGGTCGGATTCGTATATAATGGAATACCATCGCATTTTACGGTGATTTTATTCAGTGGAGTTCCATAACGGTCCTGATTTGTACCTGCATCGAATGATAATGTCAGATTTTTATATCCACTATTTGGGATTATATGTGATACATCTATGATAATTTCGTCAGAATAAGCCTTGTTGTTATACCCTAATACACAATACATGACATTGCTATTGTGATAACGATTATTTAAATAGCGTATATCAGCATAATTGTTCTTGGAATGAAATACTTCTAGGTTGTCATAATTCGTAAAATTATTGACGCTTTGTGGATGAACAACCGGATTGCTGCCGAAGTTTTCGTGAAAAAGAATCTCTCTTTTATTTGTTAATTTTACATTGTCTATCTTGTATGTAGACTTTTTATTGTTAGGTACTCCGGAAAACTTAAATCCTATAAATCCTGTTTTACTTGTAAACTTAGATAAATTTACTTCTACTTTTTTCTTTATATCACTTGACGTTGGAATATCATAAGCTGGTATTTCTGTAAAAATAGTTTTATTATTAGTTACTTGTATGAAACAAACATTCAGTGCAATAGTACTAACATAGTTTTCAGCATAACAATCAAAAGTAAATTCGCTATTAGGCTCAATTATCGATAAAGGACTGATTAACCATGTTTCAACTGCATGTCCTGTTGGACTTCCTTCAACTGTGATAGCTGCCACTGAATTTTCTGCTTTCCTTTCAATTTTCCATTCATTAGAACCTATTAATGTTTTGTTTTCCCAATAAGTAAGTTCTTGGATATTACTGATATTCTCAAAGTCGTAGAAAAAATTATCTATGGGCGTTTGATCAATCAGTAATTTGAGTGGATTAACTATATCTAAATGTTCTATTAGTTTATCCTGAAAAGATACTTCAGATATATTTCTAAAGCCATTCATTCCATATAAATAGGGAGATACGTACCCACAACATTTAATGGCTTGATGTAAGTTGTCTGGATTGTCAGGAAGATTCAATGCTTTGTAGATTCCCATGTTGGAATTTGATAAATCTACTAGCAGGCAGTTTTGTATATTGGTTTCATTGCAATCGGAGGCTACGATTAAATAGTCAGGGTTTATTCCAGATATACCCCACTGAATATCTTCTGTTGATTTTATCATATCTCTGCCCTTTTTCATTCCCCCAATGATATATCCTTTTATCCATACTTGTTTTAGGGTATCAGTGTAAGATATATCTGATAATTGGTATGGGGCATTTTGTGTACCTTGGCTACATCCACTAAAAAAGATACATCCAATTAAAAGGAATATGATATAATATTTAATATTCATGATTATACACTTTTTTATCCTGTTGATTCATATGGATCATAGGAGTTTTGATTTCCTTTGATTAAAAAGTTGTAACTGGGCGAACTGGTTTCGGACAGTCTCTTGTAGGCCATGCTATCATTCCATACGTGAAGTAGACAGTCCACGAAGAACCTGATAGATTTTCTGTAATATCATGTTTTCCTTCATTAGCTTTCCAGTCAAAAGCAGTAGATGTCCATAGGTATGAACCAAACCATTCCCCATCACATTCTTTTAATTTATTCATGATCATTTCTCGGCGGGTATATAAGAGTGCTGCCTCACCACACGCGGGAAGATACCACTCTCCGGGCTTTCCTGCTATCCAATTAGTACTACCATATAGATGGCAATAAGAAGCGGCAGGATAATCGGAAGTTTTATTTTCAATCGCTTTCTTTTCACCGCGATATTTTAAAATAGTTTGAGTATTTTCTGCTCCATTCCAATCACTAATTGCACCAGATTGCCAATTCGAAGGATTATCTGTATTGATAAAATAGTAGTAGTTAGTTCCATCTATTGTGGCATGTTTGGTGAGTCCTGGTATCTCTTTATTTCCTCCATATTCGCCCCAATATAGCCATTCATTTCCATTTATAGTTATATTTTTTAGTGCGACAATCCGACCGTGCTGTCCTTTGGTGAGCCCGGGCAAAACCTCACTACCTTTTTCTTTTGAAATGCCGAAAATAATCCCTATTACTTCTTTATGGGAGTTCAGACTAGATGACCATGTTCCATCACTATAGTAAAAATCTCCTAAACAGGCAAGAGATGAGCTCGTTCCGCTATCTTTATCATCGTTGTTACATCCGGTTATAGCGATGCATTGCAACAGGATTAGAATAAATCCGTACATTTTTAAGAAGTTCCTTTTTATCATAATATGTTTATTTATAATATCTTACCCAATCTACATAATATTTCACTGGAAAAATAGAATCATCTATTCCTCGTTCTCCACCCCAAACACCACCAATGGCCAAGTTCAATATGAGAAACTGGGGATTATCGAAGTCGAATCTCCAATGGTCTGGCCTTTGAGGATCTTTATGATATATGTATGTGCATTTTTCATCTACGAAGAATTTGAGATGGTCTTCGTACCATTCTAAAGCAAAAATATGAAAGTCTTTATCTGCATTTTCTACATAACTAGCTGTACCATACACATTAATACTATGTTTTTCTTTTTGGCAGTCTGCAGGAGTATGAACGTTGATAAAAAATTCATTGGGCATGTATCCTACATATTCCAAAATGTCTATTTCTCCACATGCGGGGTGAGGCTGATCAGGCCATTTATATCCTAATGTCCATATCGCCGGCCATGTACCTCTACCTGCGGGTACTTTAGCTCTGACTTCTATTCTGCCACCTGCGAATTCCAGTTTATCATTAGTGTGGATGCTTCCAGAGGTGTATTCCATGCCATAATATTTCTCTTTATGAGCTTCGATTACTAGGCAGCCGTTTTCTACCCTAACATTTTTTTCTCTTTCTTTAGTATAATATTGTGCTTCTTCATTTCTGACCAGACCTTCCTCATATGACCATTTAGTAGGGTCGGGTGCCCCTTCGTAATTAAATTCGTCACTCCACTTTAATTCTTTTATTTGTGGATTATACTGCGCTTTGGATATTCCGATGCAGCATACGATAGATATTAGAAAAATATACAGTCTCATTTGAATCTATTTTAATTAATACATCATTCAGGGTTAATTGGTAGTTCTGTTTATGCTCCAGCATAAATCAGGCAATAGAGTCCTATAAGAAATAGGATGAACATCCATATATTTAATTTACGGCATATTGGGGGAGTATCTTTGAATTCCTTCCATATAAGTATACCCCAGAGTGCGGACACTAATGTCGCTCCTTGTCCTAAGCCATAAGAAATAGCTGCACCTGCTTTTTCTGATGCAATCATGCTGAAAGATTGACCTATGCACCAGATGATTCCTCCTAATAGTCCTACCAGATGTGTACTGGCTCTTCCTTTAAAATATCCAGATACAGGGATTGCTTTTCCTTCCACTGGATGCTTCATTGCGATTGTATTGAAAAGGAAGTTGCTTGCGAGTATTCCTAATGTGAATATGAAAACAGCAGTATAGGGGG
>OGWR01002704.1_pt1 | contig 12325 bp, 9 predicted proteins | sample 1576061 | NCBI WGS metagenome assembly OGWR01 (sample SAMEA3541511, study PRJEB24748) | human gut metagenome | biome: human gut; feature: human-associated habitat; material: faeces | place: China | collected 2012 | reverse complement strand
CAGAAAGCGTCACGCCCTCGCGGCTGCGGTCGAGCACCTTAAAGCCCCAGTCGGCCTCGAGGTCGGCCACCATGCGGCTCACGCCCGATTGCGAATAGCTCAGGCGCTCGGCGGCGCGCGTAAAGCTTCCGGCGCGCACTGTCTCGAGCAGCACCTGCATCTTTTGAATATTCGTTTCCACGACACGCCTCCGCCTTTGCATGATGTTTTGTCATGTTATCCATGCATTATATTCGCTTTTCTTCTAAGGCAACCTCACCCATAGTGAACATGCAGGGATATGAAAGGGGCGGCTGCGCATGAACAACGGACTGATTACGTATTTAGCAGCATTGTTGTTGTTTGGCTCCAACGGCATCATTGCCGCGGCCATCGCGCTGCCGAGCTCCGATATCGTGCTGCTGCGCACCTTTCTGGGAGCCTTCTCGCTTGTCACCATCCTCGCCATCACCCAACGCCATAAACTGCAGGCGCCATCCCGCCCTCGCGAAGCTGCGGCCTTGATCCTCTCGGGAGCTGCGTTGGGCGCCAGCTGGATTTTTCTGTTCCGCGCCTATCAGACGATCGGCGTCGGCGTATCCTCGCTGCTGTACTACTGCGGCCCCATCATCGTCATGGCCCTCTCGCCGTTTATCTTTGGCGAAAAACTGACCGGGGGCAAAATCGCCGGCTTTATCGCCGTCGCCTGCGGCGCTTTTCTCGTTGCAGCGCAGGGTCTCGGCGGCAACATGCCCATTGCGGGTATCGTCTGCGGCATCGCCTCGGCATTTTGCTATGCGCTGATGGTCATCGCTAGCAAGGGTGCACCACACATCGAAGGCCTCGAGAACTCCACGCTCCAGGTGAGCGCCGCCTTTGTGACCGCGCTGGTTCTCACACTCGTCACCCAAGGCGTCCCCTCGTTCTTCTCCCCCAGCATCGACGCAGGCATCGATTGGCGCGCCGTCGCTATGCTCGGCGTCGTCAACACCGGCATCGGTTGCCTGCTTTACTTTAGTGCCGTCGCCAAGCTGCCCGTCCAGACCGTCGCGGTCGTCGGCTACCTCGAGCCGCTTTCGGCCGTCGTGTTCTCCGCCGTCCTTTTAGGCGAAGCCATAACACCGATTCGCTTGATGGGCGCCGCGCTCATCATCGGCGGCGCGGTCTTTTGCGAGCTCGCCGGCAAACGCGCAAGCACCAAGGCCGGTATCGCCCAGACAGCACGCGCTTAAGGGACATTTTCTCGGGGCGCATGCGGGATAAAGCCCAGGTCGCAGCGGCCCTGCATCTCACGGGAGACGCAGGGCCGCTTTGCATTGCAGTAAAGCTAACGGCTACGAACGACGCGGCTCGGGAACCACGAGCCTATCGGGGCTCGCGCCCTCGGCATCCATCAGGCTCACGTAGCGAATCGACGGATCCCCATACATCGCGTAGTAATAATTGCCCGTGCGCGCGCTAAAGCATCCGGTATAGATAGTCTTCTCGAACTTGCCATCGCCCATCCTGGACGCCCCCTCAATCATCGCCACGCCCTCGAGCGAACGGAACATGCGGACGACGTTTTCGGCCTCGCTGCCCTTTTGCGGGTAATTGGCATTGAGGTAGGCAGCCTTTACAAAACGGCTCGGCGAATAGCAATCGCCCGGAATACCGCGCATGCCGGCACCAGCGCCATAAGGCTTGAGCTCGGCGGCGCGCCATGTCGCCGTCTGCGGAAAATCGCTGGTGGCGGTGATATAGGTGCGCAGGTTTTCCATATGCCACGGGAAAGTCGGCTGGTTGGCAAGGGTATCGACCGGGTCGTCGTATACATGCAGGCCGTCGGCCATCATCTCGACCACGATACTGCGCTGGCTGTCGCCGATAATCCAATGGAGCAGCGACACGCCCAGGCCCTCGCCGGCAGATTTGGCGACAATCACCGTATCGCGCAGTGCAGCCTCGGCCTCGTCGACCGTCGAGAACGTCGCCGCCACCCACAGGGGAAACTCGTAGGCCGCGATATTGGTCTTGCCATCAACCGGCCCCTCGGCATACTCGGCATAGCCGGGAAAGTTGAGCCCCGCCACAGCCAGGCCCGCATCGTTGCCGCAATCGAAAAACATGGGATAGTTCTTGTAATCGATACACATACCGATTACCGCATGCGCCGCCGTCGCATCGTCGATAAACGAGTACGGGATGTGGAACCCGCGGGGCACCACGCGAACCTGCTCGCCGTATCCAAAGCTCCAGTCGAGGTTGCGGCCCAGATACATGTGGCCGGAATTATCGGTAAATCGAATGCTCGTGCACATAGCGCCTCCTAGCTCAATGTTCTTACTAAGGTCATTGTCACCAAACAAAGGAGCACTAAACAAAAAAGTCCGGACATGACAACAATGTCATACCCGGACTAAAAACGACGAGGTGCGGTGCTTTGGTCCCCTTAGACCAACTTTCCAAGACAGTGATCAATCATGTGCTGGATCATCTGAGCCTCAAAGCCTGCGTAATCGCGGCGGCACTCCTTCATCTTGCCGTCGACGATCTGGTCAAAGGCAACCTTGCACTTGATATAGCGCGTGGACTTGGTGACCTCCTCGTGCGTCAGGCAGCTCTCCTCCATCTTGCTGGCACCCAGGCCAAACACCAGACGGGGGTTGTAGAGCACGTGGGGCTCGCCGGCGTCGTCCAGGTAGACGCAAACCTTCTTGGTAACGCCAATCTGGTTAGCGGCAAGGCAGCCGGCATCGTCGAGCGACTTGATGGTATCGATCAGGTCCTGAGCAACCGACTCGTCCTCGACGGTCGCAACCTCGCAACGCTGGGACAGGATAGCCTCGTCGTGGCAAAGCTCTTTAATCATACGTTCCTCCATAGGGGTCGTTGTAACCGCTTAAGTATACGGTACCTACACAATTTCATGCGAAAGATACCGCCCGTCCGTTACAAACCGCCGAACATCAACATGTGAGGAACACCAACTTCACAAAGGCGATATAGTGGGTGGGTTCGTGTCAATCGGCCTAAACTCGGGGCCGAACAAGGAAAGGGTATGCATGGACGAACTTTTTCACGTCAGTGAGCGCAAGTCCACAATCGGGACCGAACTTCGCGCTGGACTGACAACATTCCTGGCAATGGCCTACATCATCGCCGTCAACCCCGCGGTGCTCTCGGGCGCCGGCATCGATGCGGGAGCGCTCGCCTGCGCCACTTGCCTGGGCGCCGGCATCATGACCATCTGCATGGGCATCTTCGCCAACCGTCCGCTCGCATGCGCGTCGGGCCTGGGCATCAACGCCATGATTGCGGGCATCACCACCACCATGTGCGGCGGTGACTGGCACGTGGCCATGAGCGTCATCTTCCTCGAGGGTGTCGTCATCTTGCTGCTCGTCCTTTGCGGCCTGCGCGAGGCCATTATGGACGCCATCCCCGTGGTTCTGCGCCACGCTATCTCGGTGGGCCTGGGTCTGTTCATCGCCATGATCGGCCTGTGCGACGCCGGCATTATCACCGCTGGCGCCGGCACACTCGTCGGTCTGGGCGACATCACCTCCCCCACCTTTATCGTCGGCATCATCTCCATCGTCGTGACGGTTGCCCTGGCCTCCCGCACCGTGCCGGGCTCGCTGCTCATCGGTATCATCGTCGCCGTTATCGCCGGCATCCCGCTGGGCGTCACCCATGCGCCCGAGGGCCTCATCGCCCCGCTCGATTTCTCGACCTTTGGCGCTCCGTTTGCCAGCACCGCCGACGGCAACATGGCCATCGTAAAGGTCCTGACCGACCCGATGCTGCTCGTCGTGGCCTTCTCGCTGCTCATGAGCGACTTCTTCGACACCATGGGCACCGCGATGGCCGTCGCCAAGCAGGGCGAGTTCCTGACCGAGGACGGCAATGTCGAGGACATCCGCCCCATCCTGGTTGTTGACTCCGTGGCCGCCGCTGCCGGTGGCTTTATGGGCGTCTCCTCCATCACCACCTTCGTCGAGTCCACCTCTGGCGCTGCCGACGGTGGCCGCACGGGCCTCACCTCCGTCACGACCGGCGTGCTGTTTATCCTCGCCGCGTTCTTCTCCCCCGTCGTCTCCATCGTTTCCAGCGCCGCCACCTGCGGTGCCCTGGTCTATGTCGGTTACCTCATGATGAGCGAGGCCTCCGAGATCGACTGGTCCGACGTCTCGCAGGGCTTCCCGGCGTTCATGATTGTCGCCGGCGTGCCCTTCACCTACTCCATCTCTGCCGGCATTGGCCTGGGCTTTATCGCCTACGTGGTCGTCGCGCTCTTTAAGGGCGAGGCCTCCAAGATCAAGCCGCTCATGTGGATTGCAGCCCTCGCCTTCCTCGTCTACTTCTTTGTAGCGTAGCGGCAAAGCTGCCAAAGCTGAACAATAAAGCGCGGAGTCGCCATGCGGCCCCGCGCTTTTCTTTTAGCGTTGGTCCCTGCGCCGGCGTGCGGCCTATTTCTCCCCCATTTTGGCCATTTTGCCCTCCAAACGGCACTACCGCCGGCAACATCCAGCAGATACGCTGAACCTAGCCGTATAGGCCCTATGAGAACGGGAGCAACCATGGCAGCCTTGTTCACGACCCCCAAACGCAATGACACTACCGCCGGAACCCATGTTGCCGAACCCGACGTTCGCCGTCGCATAGGACTCGCGCACGGCAGCTGGCGCCGCGTGACGCGCCGCATCGTCACGGGCGCCGTGTGCGCGCTCACGGTGAGCTCGCTACTCATGCCGAGCGTCTCGCTCGCAGCGGAATGGGTCAAGGTCGGCGGCAACAAGTACAACACCGCGGCGAGCGACGAGGCCGGTACCTGGTCGTGGGACGGCGCCGACGACTTGAAGCTCAACAACTATAACGGCGGCGAGATCCAGGCCGCAGGCAAGCTCAACGTGAATTACTCGGGGACCAACATCGTCACTGCCGAATGGATCGAAAGCATCAACGTTTCTCATGGCACTAACGAGAATGCCGAGCTCAATATCCAAGGCGACGCGGGCAGCACGCTCAGCGTGACATCTACTGAGGACGCTATCCTCTCCACGGGTAATATCAACATCGACGGAGCCGGATCCGTCAACGCCACGAGCACTGGGTTTGATGCCATCAATGCCGGGGGTGATCTCGCCATCAAAGGTTCGGGCAACGTCAACGCCACGGGTGCATCGGATGGCATCAGGGCAAACGGCAATATCACGATTGACGACAGCGGAGCCGTCGCCGCCAGGGCTACCAAGGACAAGGGTATTGGAACCGACAAGAACCTCACCATCAAGGGTGGCGGGACGGTCGAGGCAAGCTCCGAGAAAGACGCTGCCGTCGAGGCCAAGGGCAGCCTCGCAGCCACAAACGCCTCCCTCAACGTAAACGGTGTTGAATATGGCGTCTATGCCCACAAGGGCATCACCCTCGATCATGCAAACGTGACGGTCCGTGCAGGTAAAGGCAGATACGGTGGCGCCATCGCCCTCTTCACCTACCAGGACGACATCGTCGTCAAGAACGGCTCCACCGTGGACGCGTTTGCGGAAGGCGAGGTTTCGGCTGCATTCTCCACCAGAAACGATCGACCCAACGAGAAGGGTGGCCACATCTACATCAGCGACTCCGTTGTCAAGGCCATAGCCCGCTATGTCGAGAACGGCGACGGCCCCACCCCCTACAGCGAAAACCAAGATGGCGAGACGAGCCCCGAGCCCCAAGGCGAGAACATCGGCATCATCGCCCAGACCAGCGAGGGCATCACACCCGCAGTCATCTCGATCATCCGCAGCAAGGTAACGGCCGAAGGAGATACAGCGGCAATCTTTGCCCGTGCCATGAGCGCTGACGGCAAGACAATCGGCACCATCAAGATTGAGAACGCCGCCATCCAGACGCCCGAAGTCGGCAAGGTCATTGACTATCGCAAGCTCCGTGACGGCATCTACGAGGCAGGCCAAGCCATCGGCACGGGCGACGCCACGGTCGACTCCCTCTATATCAAAGCAGTCGCCAAAAGCACGACCATCGCACCTCCCGAGGTAGCCAAGCCGGAAGACCCCAAGCCCGCAGAAAGCAAGCCCGCGGAGTCCAAGCAGGACCCCAAGTCTGAGGGCTCAAAGCCGACCAAGGCCGTTGCGGCTTCAACCACGAAAGCCAAGACTACCGGCGTGCTCGCGGCAACCGGCGACACCTCGGGTGCAGCCATCGTGGCAACCGTCCTTGCGGGAACAGCCGCTATCGCCGCAGGCACCATGGCGAGCCGTAAGCGCTCTTAGACGCCCCTGCGCACATGGCAGCTCCCGCGAAGGCCCCGAGCCCCAGCACCGTTTAACAACGCCACCGCCGAGCTCCCCTCCGGCGGTGGCGTTTTCCATATGCGTCCGCAGGGTATGCACGAGATTGTCTTTGGTCTAGCCCAACCTGCATGAGCCGGCGTGCGACAATGGGGGCCGTCGATATCACAACACTGAGAGAAGCCCGTCATGGAAGCGCATCAAAAGCAGATAACCGTTTATTCGAATCATACGGAAAGCGCGCCTGTCATCTACCTTCCTGTGGTCGTGGGCGACGGCAGCGAGGTTTATGAGTGTTGCCGAGAGCTCAACTGTCCGCCATTCGCCCTTGTCACCATTGGCGGGCTCGATTGGAATCGCGAGCTGAGCCCCTGGGCATGCGACGGGACCGTACGCGATGCCGAACCTTTCGGCGGCCAAGCTGCCGATTTTCTTGATGAGCTGCTGAATCAGATAATCCCCCAGGTCGAGTCGTCGCTTCCTCAGCCGCCCACCTGGCGCGGCATTGCCGGTTACTCGCTCGCGGGCCTCTTCGCACTCTGGTCCCTCTGGCAAACCGACGCCTTTGACCGCGCCGCGAGCGCATCGGGGTCGCTATGGTTTCCCGACTTTGTCGACCGTGCCAGCACGGCCCCTTTTGCCGGCAGCCCGCAAGCCGTCTATCTGTCGCTCGGCAAAAAAGAGACCAAGACGCCCAACCGCATGATGCGGCATGTGCTCGACGACACGCGCGCGACGGAAGCGCTGCTCATCGCGCGCGGCATTCCAACAACGCTGGAGCTCAACCCCGGCAATCACTTTGCCCAAACCGATCTGCGCATGGCACGTGGCATCCACTGGATATTGACGCATTAAAAATGGCGCCCGCGCGTACGCATGGGCGCCATTTTTTGATTCAGCTGGACGCAGTTGTTACTCAGCAGCCTCCTCAAGCTCGGAGACATCAAACTCAAAGTCGTTACCCGGCAGGATGGCGTTGAGCACAATGCCCACCAGCGAGCCCACGGCAAGACCGGAAAGCGAAATCGTCACGCCGCCCAGCTCCAGCACGATGGCGCCGGCGGTGCTGTACGCAATGCCGAGCGAAAGCACGAGCACCAGGGCGGCCACCAGCACGTTGCGGTTATTTTGGAAATCGACCTGGTTCTCGATGAGGTTGCGAACGCCCACGGCGCTGATCATGCCATAGAGCACGAGCGACACACCGCCGATTACGCACGCCGGCATGGCCGCAATGACAGCCGCGAACTTGGGGCAGAACGAAAGCACGATGGCGCAACACGCGGCAATGCGAATCACGCGCGGGTCGAACACGCGCGTCAGGGCGAGCACGCCGGTGTTCTCGCCATAGGTGGTGTTGGCCGGAGCGCCAAAGAGCGAAGCCAGGATCGTGGCAAGGCCGTCGCCGAGCAGCGTGCGATGCAGACCGGGATCGGCGATGTAGTTACGCTCGCAAGTGGAGCCGATAGCCGAGATATCACCGATATGCTCGATCATGGTCGCAAATGCCAGCGGCATAATGGTGATGATGGCCGTCGTGGCAAGACCGCTATCGAACTGCGGCCCAAAGAGTGCAAACACGGTGTTATCCCACACGACGGGCAAGCCAACCCAGGGAGCGGCTGCGACGCCCGAGAAATCAACCTCGCCGAGCGCAGTCGCAACGGCATAGCTCACCACAACGCCCAGCAGAATCGGCACGATCTTGACCATGCCACGGCCCCAGATGTTGCAGATGACGATCACCGCCACAGCGACAACGGCAACAAGCCAATTGGTCTGGCAGTTGGCGATGGCAGAGCTTGCCAAGATCAGGCCGATGGAAATGACGATGGGGCCAGTCACTACCGGCGGGAAGAAGCGCATAACGCGCTTGGCACCAAACGCGCGAAACAGGGCCGCCAGCACCGGATAGAGCAGGCCGGCACAGGCTACACCTAGGCAGGCGTAGGGCAAAAGCTCGGCCTCGCCGTTGGGCGCGATTGCGGCATAACCGGCAATAAAGGCAAACGAAGATCCCAAAAACGCTGGCACCTTGCCGCGCGACAGGAAGTGGAAGAGCAGCGTGCCCAGGCCGGCAAACAAAAGGGTTGCCGAAACCGAAAGGCCGGTGAGCACAGGCACCAGCACGGTAGCGCCGAACATGGCAAACAGGTGCTGCAGGCCGAGCAAGAACATGCGCGGGCGACCGAGCGACGACGCATCGTAGATGGCATCGGCGACGGCGGGCGTCGAGGATTGGGACATGGATGTCCTTTCATAATGGAAGGGCGCCCGGGCATATCGGATTACCTGCCCGAACGATACGATCCGAACCATTGTACGCGATGCATGCCGCTCCGACCACGACGCCCCTGCGAACGGCAGCACTACTTCCAAACACGCTCGGCAATGCGCCTAACCAGCGCAATCTTTGCCCACTGTTCGTCCTCGGTCAGCTTGTTGCCGATCTCGCAGCTGGCAAAGCCACACTGGGGCGACAGGTACAGGTTCTCGAGCGGCACGTACTTTGCGGCTTCGCGGATGCGCTCGACGATAACATCCTCGTTCTCGAGCTCTGCCGCCTTGGTGGTTACCAAGCCCAGCACGACCTTCTTGCCCGGGGCAACGTAGCTGAGCGGCTCAAAGCCGCCGGCGCGCGGCGTATCGAACTCCAGGTAGAATGCGTCGACATCCTCATGTGCAAACAGGTACGGCGCGATGGGGTCATAGCCGCCCTCGAAAGCATAGGTAGAGTGGTAGTTGCCGCGGCACACGTGCGTGTTAATGACGAGGTCGTCGGGCTTGTCCTCGATGGCGGCGTTGTTGAGCGCCACGCCCAACTCGCTCACCCTTTGCAGGTCAACCGGGCTCATGCCAGTCTTGGACACAAAGTCGGTATCGCAGTAAATGCCCCAGGTGCAGTCATCAAACTGGATATTGCGACAACCGGCGGCGTACAGGTCGGCGATCACCGTGCGATAAGCGGCTGCAATTGCGTCGGCAAGTTCCTCATCGGTCTTATAGACGGCGCGCAGGCTCTCCTGCTGGCCATCGCAGCGGTCGAGCGTAACCTCCGAGAACGTCTGGATCGGCGCCGGAATGGTCTGGCGCGCAACCTGACCCTCCCCCTCGAGTGCCTTGACAAACTTAAAGTGCTCGACGAAGGGGTGGTTCTCGCCGCTGATGGGGCCGGTCACCACGGCGGTGTCAGCCGTGGTCTCCTCGTCGTGGAACATATAGCCCGTACGCGAGGCGCGGCGTTCAATGCCGTTGAGCCCCCACATAAAGTCGAGGTGCCAGTAACTGCGACGAAACTCGCCATCGGTAATCACCTGCAGGCCAGCGGCCTTTTGCTTGTCCACCAGGTCGCGAATAGCCTCATCCTCGACGGCCTTAAGCCCCTCGGCATCAAGTGTGCCTGCCGCATAGGCAGCGCGGGCATCCTTTACGGCCTGCGGACGAAGAAAGCTGCCGACGATATCAGCGCGAAACGGCGCGTTCGGTTGAATTGAAGTGCTCATAGATATCTCCCTTTGCATTGGTTGCTTTACTGGGACAGAGTATGAGCGCTCATATAGCCATCGTAAAATATACGTTTATAACAGTTTGATATAGATGCTTCCTATATCAGTTGGGACTGCCATGAAGAGATTTGACCTGTGCAGGACGCAGCAGTCTAGATATGCTGACGGATCGCGTCGATATAGGCTTGACCGTAGCGCGTAAGCGTCGTGTTCTTGCGCGTGATGATGCCGATCTCCATGTACTCATCCACATCGAGCGGAATCGAGATAATGCCGGGGCCGTTGAGCTCGTGACTGATCACGCCTGAGCATACCGTGTAGCCGTTGAGGCCCATGACCAGGTTGAACAGCGTCGCACGATCGCGCACGCGAATGTTCTTGCGGCGCTCAAACGTCGAGGTCAGTTCCTCGGAATAGTAAAACGAGTTGTAGCTGCCCTGCTCATAGGACAAAAATGGGTAGTCCTCGAGGTCTTCGAGCGTCACGCTGGCGTGGTCCGCCAGTGGATGGTCGGCGCATACAAATACGTGCGGCTTGGCACAAAAGAGCCCCTCAAACACAAGCTCATTGGCAGCGAGCATGCGCTCGATGACCTCACGGTTGTGCTCGGATAGGTACAGGATGCCCAACTCACTTTTCATGTGCGAGACATCCTCGATAATCTCGTGGGTCTGCTCCTCGCGCAGGGTAAAGTCGTAGCGCGCGGCATCGAACTCGCGGATCACATCGACAAACGCGTTGACGGCAAAGGAATAGTGCTGGCAGCTCACGCTAAAATGCGGCACCTGCTCGGATGCTCCTTTGAACTTGTCCTCGAGCAGGTCGGCCTGATCAAGGACCTGGCGCGCGTAGCCCAAGAAGGTCTCACCCTCCTCAGACACGATGACGCCCTTGTTGGTGCGCTCAAAGATGTGCACGCCCATCTCGTTTTCGAGATCGCGGATCGACGCGGTAATCGAAGGCTGCGACACAAAGAGGCGGCGCGAGGCCTCGGTGATGCTGCCACATTCGGCAACTTTGACGACATACCTGAGCTGTTGAAGCTTCATGATGGCCTCCCTAGACGTCCGCGAAACCCGAACCCGCCGCATCTGCCTGACGCATAAACGACGGCATCTCCCCCGTCGCGGCGCAGGCGGCAATCTGATGCAGAGCCCCGGCAACCGCATCGTCTGCCGCAGCGCCGATATGCCAGCGCGCGGCAGCCGTGACGGCCTCGTTGGCATTGGCGACTGCAACGGAGTTGGGGACGGCACCGATCATGGGCAGGTCGTTATCGGAATCGCCAAATACGGCCACCTCGTCGGACGTCAGGTCCAAAGCGCGCGCCAGCTCCAGCGCAGCGCAACCCTTGTCCCAACCTGCTGGAAGAATGTCGAACAGGCGCACACGATTGTTGGGAAACACGAGCGAGAGTTCCGGCACCTCAGCGGCAACGCGCTCGCGTAGCTCCGCGAGCTCCTCACGCGAACGAGCGCTCCAGATATTCGCCTTGAACACCGACGCGTCATCGACGACAGGACGGCACGGGGCCTCTTCGCCCTTGAGCCATGCGTTGCCGCCCGACTCCATGGCGCGGCGCACGCGCTCGGGGTCGCTCGTCACACAATAGGCATCGTTGCCCCAAAAGTCATCACCCAGGCCGTAGACCTTCAGATACGTATCGTCGGTCTCTTGCTCCAAGTAGTCAGCCAAGCGCATAAGGGCGGCGTTGTCGGTCGCATGCGAGGCTACCACCTCGCCGTCCACAAACATGACCTGGCCGTTGCAGAACGCGCCGGTCGAGAAGCACTCGGCGCGATTGCGGAACATCCAGCCCATCGCGGAGGGCTGGCGACCCGAAACCGGGCCAAAGTGCAGACCCGCCGCCTGCATGGCGTGAATGCCCTCGATGGCGTAGTCGCTGGCGCCGTCATGCCCGGCTGGAATCAGCGTATCGTCCATATCGGTCAGCACAAGTTTAATCATAAGGCCCCCTCGGTCATTCTTAATCCCGTCTATTGTACCGACCTGCCAAAAAGAGACAGGTTTATATTGGCAGGTTTTATCTGGGAAAACGCAAAGCCCCAGTTGTTACCTGCCAAAATAAACCTGTCCCTTTTTGGCAGGTGCGCTAGTATAGGGAACAACAGATTCGATGCGGGAGTGCCGGCGGTGCAAACCACAAGGCTGAGAGGGCATGGGGCCCAATCCTTTGAACCTGTCAGTTAATGCTGGCGTAGGGAGCATGCCGCCTTTTGAGGGGCACTGTCTATGCACAGCGCCCCTTTTCTATGCCAAGGAGGCATGTGCAGTGATTGATTTGGAACAGCTTAAGCAAGACGTGGTCAAGGCAGTGGAGAAGATTCGCGCCACCAATCCTATGGCGGGCTCCATCACCAACACGGTGACGATTGACTTTGTCGCCAACGCGCAGCTCGCCGTGGGCGGTTCGGCCGCCATGGTCTATCTGCCCGACGAGGGCGAGGCGCTCGTTGCCGGCGGCAGCGCCATCTATCTGAACATGGGAACGCTCTTCCCCATCTACGAGCAGACGATTCCCCGCGCGGCCAAGGCGGCACA
>OGWR01002700.1_pt1 | contig 12352 bp, 10 predicted proteins | sample 1576061 | NCBI WGS metagenome assembly OGWR01 (sample SAMEA3541511, study PRJEB24748) | human gut metagenome | biome: human gut; feature: human-associated habitat; material: faeces | place: China | collected 2012 | reverse complement strand
AATCTCTGAAATCCGTTCAGAATTTTGCTTGTGATGTCCTGCCCATATATGACCATATCCCACTTTACTGTTCCGTGTGATTTGCTCTGGAACAGAGAAAATACCTATTGTTCCGTAAGCGGGATACATTGTTCAGAGAAGCACGATTTCGTGAAATGGTTTTGTTCTGCGGTCAAAATCTTTCCTGTTTTCATTACCATTGATTTTCAATGCCCAAAAACAGGGCATCCGCCAACAGCATTGAAAAATAATAGTGAAACGGACTGAAAAGTACGTGTACCAAGTGTACTTGCTGTACCGTGGTACACTTGGTACGGATGGTACACGTATTTTCGGGTCAATATCATTTTTACAGAAATGGTCTTTGCAGAAGCTCGATGCCGACAAATCCTCTGGCATACCTCCCGCCGCCGATATTGACCTTATTGGTGTACTCGATGTTGTACCGACTCTCATTCTGTTTGAGAAACGAGCAGAAACTCTTTTGGGAAAGGCTGCTCAAAGCGTTATCATCACACCACAGCTTGTAAACGGCGTACAGGTCTTTGGAGCTGACCTCATAATCTGCCTTGAAGCGGATATACCCCTCGGAGCTTAAAAACTCGATGATGTTGTTTCCGTCCGATACGGCAGCGTCCATGTTGTCCTGTGCCGACTGGCTGACCGTAAACTTGTAATCGTTGTCGATCAAACGGTGCAAGCCCTCCAACGCCCACAGGAAGATGCCCTCCGCTTCGGCGCACATCTTTTCAGCGATATAGGGATCGTCCTTTCTGTTCGGGTCTTTCTCCTTGGTGGAGAGGATGATCTGTCTGCGGAAAAAACCAACGCTGCGGTCATAGAGAGATTGCAGGACACCGTTACCCAAGCCGATGAAGCGTACATACAAATCACCTTGATAGCTCTGCTGTCCCTTTTTCTCCAAATCCATCGGCAGCTCCGCTGTGATAATCGCCTTGATGTTGTTGGTCTGGGGGAGAGCTTCCAGTTTCATATCATCGTCCAGCATCACAAGTTCATGTTCCAAATCTGCACGAGCAAAGGGACTTGTCTCCACCTTTGCGATACTGCCTGTGTTCATGTTGCTGCCAAGCAGCGCACGAAGGACGATACCGATGCGGCTTTTCCCCTCGCCGCCCTTACCGATCAGCAGGAGCATCTTCTGTCCCTTGGTGGAGGGGATAAAGCAATATCCCATAAACTCCTGCAAGGTCAGAATGTCCTCCGGCTCTAAAAGTTGGGATAAAAAATGCAGCCATGTCACAGGCTGCGGAGCATCGGGATTATAGGCAACGGGCAGACGGTTGCGGCAGAAATCCTTTTCGGGACTGAATGTGCCGTTCAGATAGTACGTGCCGTTCGCCACATGGATACGGTCTTGGTACAGAGATAGCTTTGCGGTGCAGCACTCCATACGCATGACATCCAGCAGATTGGTGACTTTCTTTGCAACGCCGCTGGTCACATAATACTTGATGCGGTCATAGATGACCTTTTTCAAGCGGTTTTCATCGTGTACTCTGCCATTGACCGTGAAAAAAGCATCGTTCACCGTGACCATCGGATAATCACGGAGAAATTCTTCACAGAATACAGTTTCATTGATTTTCTTTCCGTCAAACCACGCCGGACACTCAAAGGGCGAGGTCTGCATCATTTCTTCGCTCATGGCGCATATCCTCCTTTTTCTTTCTTGTGGTGTAGTCCTGCAGGAACGTGATCTTGCCATTTTTCATCAGCTCGTCCACCACGGCAACACGTTCTTCCAGATCACCTACGGTCAAAATATCTGCCAGATATTCGATATAATCAATCATCTGGCAGGCTTCCACAAAGCGATCATCCAGAGCATCATCCGGCGTTTTCGGTGCATACCACACTTTCCAATCTTCCAGCAGATGCAAATAATCCGTCAGCACTCGGAAGCACAGCATTTCGTCCTCCCGGAACTGACGGATATAGGGATGCTTTAACTTGTGGGGAACTGCCACAGGCTGTCCCGGCTCGGTGCTGATACCGAAGTCCGCAGCCAGTCTTTGCGCCGCTTCGTAGCTGCTCAGATCAAAGAGCCTTGCCACGAAGTCGATCACATCCCCCTTGGCTCCGCAGCCGAAGCAGAAGAAATATTCCTCGTTCAGCTTCAAGCTCGGATGCCTGTCATTGTGGAACGGGCAGCAAGCCATGCCGTTGCGGCTCACTTTCAGCCCGTAGTGTTCGGCGGATTGCTTTACGCTGATTGCCGCCTTGATGCTTTCATAAATGTTCATCGCATTCCTCCATAAATTTTTCTCGACGATTTTATTCGTCTGCTTGAATATACGGAGAAAATGTCTATAGACCGAAAAATCACGCACAAATGCAGGAAAACAAAAAAGCCGCCCTGCAATTTTGCAAAAATGCAAAACGCAGGACGGCGATTGTTCACAGTTATGATATTGATTTTATTCCACTTGTGGTATATAATATAAAGTAGTACAGGAATGGAGGGTAATACCGATGAAATATCTTTCTACCTTTGAGGTTGCAGAAAAATGGGGCATTTCCCACCGCCGTGTCGGTATCCTCTGCAATGAAAACCGCATCCCCGGCGCACAGAGGGCGGGTGGACGATGGATTATCCCCGAAAATGCAGAGAAGCCCGCCGATGCAAGAGTCAAGAGCGGAAAATATATCAAGTCAAAAACAAAAGATTGATGCCAATAGGAAAGGGGGCGCAGAGCATGGAGCGCAAATACTTATCCGGCAACATCAGAGAGCGTTTGCAGGATTTGATGAAAGAACGTAAGATCACGCAGAGTGAGCTTGCCGCAAAAATTGGAATGGATGTCAGCACACTCAGCAGATTTATCAGCAATGCAACAGGCAAACTCGGTGACGAGAATATCAAAAAGATCGCAAAGGAATTTGAGGTATCCACCGACTTCCTGCTCGGCGTTACCGATATTCCCGACCGCATGAATTACGATATAGCCGAACTCGGCTTGTCGGTACAGGCGGCAAAAAATCTCTACACAGGAAAGGTCAATGCTGAGGTTGTCAATCGCTTACTGGAAAACAAAAACTTCGCCGCAATGACCAATATGATCGCACATTATTTTGATGATACCCTTGCTGCCGGATATGCCGCACAGAATCAGATGTATGCCACATTGAGTGCGCTGTTGATGGGAGAAGCAAAGCAGCATCCCGAAGATAGAGAAGCCATTACAGAAGCCGCAAAGACTGTCAGCGTTTCAAGGATGCCGATGTATCAAGCTGATCTTACTGCTATTCAGAACACCTTTATGAATGTGTTGAAAGAAATCAAGAAGGAGATCGGCTCCAATGTCTCAGACGCACAAGCCATGAGCAAAGAAGCGGCACAGCATATGTACGCAGAGCTGACAAAGGGGCAGGATGTGACAAAGCCGAATATCACGCCCGAAATGGTTGCCGAAGCGATCACGGGCAGCGTCAGCGGCATGGAGGGTGTTGACCCCGAAGCATTAAAACAATTCAATCAGGCATTGATCGGACTGCTCACGGTCAAGCCAACAGAAGATGAACATGACGGCAGTTGATAACGAAAAACTGTGTGCGCTGGCGCAGAACGGGAACATGGATGCGCTGAACAGTCTTGTGGAAAACAATCTGCGTTTTATCAAAATGACGGCGCATGAAATATGGAGCGCACAGATAGAAGTCAATCGGGCACTCGGTGTTACCTTTGACGATCTTGTGCAGGAAGGCTGTCTGGGACTGATGGGATGCGTGGAGAAATTCAATCCCGATGGCGGCAACAAATTTCTGACTTACGCAGCTCCGGCAATTCGCAATTCCATGATCGACTACATCCGAAGTCAGAGTACATCCTTTGAAGCAAAGCACATGGGCGAGATCGTCAGTCTGGATGAGGTGACGAAATTTGAAAATCGGGATCGTCATGCCTTTGTCCCCGATTCCAATATGACCAATCCCGCACAGATTTATATTGCAAAGGAAACGCACGAAGAACTTCACGCCGCCCTTGATGCAATCAGCAATCGAGAGCGTGAATATCTGTTGTACCGTTTCGGATTTGAGGACAATATAGAGCATCCTTTGACGGAGACAGCGGAGCATTTCTTCCTGTCAGAGAGCAGAGCGAAATCCACGGAGAGGCTGGCGTTGGATAACGTATGGTTGGAACTGCCGTGGTGGTTTCACTAACGAGGGGAACAGACGCTGCGGCGGGTTTTATATACCTCTTGCGCCCCCGTTGTCACAGAAAATCTTTCCGCACAGCTTCAAGATTTCCTATGCCAACTACACACGAACAGGCGGATTTTGCTCATGCTAAATCCTTCGTTTTGTGTTCCTTTCAGCCCACAAAATCCGCCTGTTCTGCTTCCGCCGAAAAGTGTCTGTCTGGCGTGGGACAGCCCCTTTCCAGCGTCAGCGGTCGCCAAAGGTATAACACACTAGACTTTGCAAGCAAAATCGTGTGCCAATAGGGATGCTGCTCACCCCTATTGGAAACCCAGAGCCAAGGGATTTCACCCCTTTGGATACCCCCATCATTTTCTCACAAATGGTACCCACATTGAAAAAACTGCGTTTTACCATGTCGGACCTTTTCTCGAAAATGCCACAGCACACGACATTCATTTTTGCAGAGGCTTTGCAAAAATCTCAACCTGTGCCGTGGGGTGCCGAGCAAAAATTCCGTGTTTGCCAACACAGAAAATTTCCTCGTCACGCTGCTGCGGTAGAAAAACAATAGCGGACTTTTTGTTGATAGTACCTGGTCTGCTATCTCAAAAATATTTTTCAAAAAATTCCAATAAAAGTGTAGTGAACAGCGTGTAACCCCGGTGTATTAGGGTGAAAGGCCTTGATACAAACGAAAGGAGTGTGATGATATGGATGATAGCAAAATCATAGAGCTTTACATGGAACGTTCCGAACAAGCCATATCTGAAACTTCCAAGAAATACGGAAGATACTGCCACTACATTGCCTACAGCATTCTGCATAACGATGAAGATTCGGAGGAATGTGTCAACGATACATATCTCCGAGCATGGAACTCCATTCCACCTAAACGCCCGAGCAAATTGCAGACGTTTCTTGGAAAAATCACTCGCAATTTATCTTTGAATAAATGGGAAAAGCTCTCTGCTGAAAAGCGTGGTGCGGGACAAACCTCACTAATTCTCGACGAACTATCAGAGTGCATCCCTGCTGAACAAGATGCAGTAAATACTGTTGAGAATATGGTCATCAGAGATGTACTCGACCGTTTCCTTGATGAACTCCCAGCAGAAACAAGAAAAATATTTGTTCGTCGTTATTTTTATATGAGTCCCGTAAAAGAAATTGCAGATGAATATGGCCTTTCTGAAAGCAAAGTGACAGTTACCCTTTTCCGTACAAGAGGTAAACTTAAATCTGTATTGGAGAAAGAAGGTATAACGTTATGAAAAACAAACGTCTTTTAGACATTTTTGGAGAAATTGATGATCGACACATTGCCGAAGCAGCTCCCGTTGCAAAGAAATCTCGAAATAAGCCAATTTGGTTTAGATGGGGTACAATCGCTGCCTGCATGGTCTTAGTCCTGTCCGTTTGCTTCGGTTCCTTTGCGGTTGTTGCTGAAGCAAAGGAATATAAAGCTGCTGTTCAATTCTTTAATGACTATGGTATGTCTACGGAAGGACTTACTCGTGGTGAGATTAAGGAAGTGTATCGTGATATTACAACGAAGTCGTTCACTTATTCTAAGACCGCCGAAGTGATTCGAAACAGTATTTCTTCCGATAATATCGGTGGTTACGAGATTGTTCAAGACAATCCAACACCAGAGGATATTGAAAATCTTTGGAATTATAAAAATTATACCGGTGGTTTTATTGGTGCCACACAAACAGGCGTACACTATAAATACCATTCGGAATACAAAGAAGATGAATCTCTTGGCTTAGAGGTGCACGATAAGAGCTATCTCGAGAAATACGATGGAGATAACTTGCTTTGGAGTGTTTCTATTTCCGATTTTTGGATTGAAGATTATAGCATCGTATCGGATGGTGTAATTGCCTACGGTAGAACCGACACTTGGTCCAGTACTCAAATTTCCCATGCATGGATGGCTAAAATCGACTTAGATGGTAATCTCGTTTGGAAACACATGCTCAATAACGGATTTGACGATGAATACATCGCTTCCGTTTTGGAAAATGCTGATGGCAGCTATGCCGTAATCAGCCGTGGTGATCTGAAATATTTCTGTCTTAGCCAGTATACGGTGGATGGAAAAGAAACCTACTTCCATAAAACCGAAGTAGGTAACTACGGGATTTGGAATGCAGCTCGGTTTGAAGATGGTTACATGGTTCAGCTCGGTAGCTATATGACGAATGAGCACGCAAAAATCGTTAAGGTTGACCGCGAAGGTAATATTACAGAGTCCTTCTCCTATGGCGATGAAGATTCTTACTATTACATTACCGATATGATTGAATATAACGGAAATATCTATTTGTCTGCGTACGCTGTTCCGAGACTTGCTAATGAAGATCAGAGTGCAGGCGGTAGATATGAAATTGCCGGAGTATTGAATTATCTGTTTGATAATAACATCTGGGAAATTTCCAGTGATGAACTGACGCCTATGGTACGGGACAACTACACCGCAATGTTGTTGGTATGTGAGCCTAATGCAGGGAAACCCCAAGAATACTACTCTGTCAACGGGTCTCTTGGTGGAAAGCTTTCTGTGAGTGATACGGGAAATCTACTTTGGGATGTAGAAAGCATTACCTCCACATTCTTCTCTCCCGCAACAAGTTCCTTCACAATTGGCGGCACAAGCTATGTATTCAGATACACTTTTGATACTTCTGGAATGCTGATTAGCCAGGAGAAAACAGGTGAGGTTGTGAATTACAGAAGATAATACAGTTAAAATATGGCTGAAAACACAGCCCGTAGGATTTTGACGTCCTACGGGCTGTTTCCATGTCAGCTATCCAACGGCTTATACTGCGTGACCGCTTTCAGATACTTCTCCGGATCGCCGTTCAGTATCAGATCGGCGTACTCCAACGGCGCATTGTAGATCAGCCAGTCCAACTCTGACCGCTGATACATATTGTCGGCAACCTCGTTCTCCACGGCATTGGTGTCAATGGCAATCATACTGCCGTCGTTGAATTTCAGTTCCACACAAGCGGTATCCATGTTGAACTCACAAGAAATCAAATACGTCATATCCGCCCTCCTTAAATCATGCCGAAGTGCGTCAATGCCTCCTTGATTGCTTTTTCTTTATCTGGCGGGCATTGCGGCTGTTTAGCGTCCTCAGACTTCGGCTTATTGTAGTTCTCACGCTCAATGATACCGCACTTCTGTTTTACCTGTGCGATATACAAGCTGCTAACTTTCAAGCCGCTGTGCTCCAACACATAATCTTTGATTTCTTGGTAGGTGGCTTTCTTTTCCGCATCGGTCAAATCCAGCTCGTCCATATCCAAGTTAATCTCGATATGTTGCTTCGCATTAAGTTTGGACAATAAACATATAGTCTCGACATGATCCGCCCTTGGGAACATGTCCACTGCGCAGGCGCGCTGGGCGGTGTAGCCGAGGTCTGCTAAGCGCTTCACGTCGCGCGCCATGGTCGCGCTGTCGCACGAGACGTACACGACACGTCCCGGCTGCATCTCGGCGATGCTCTCCACCACGTCGGCGGCCAAGCCCTTGCGCGGCGGGTCGACGGTGATGACGTCGGGGCGCAGGTTTTCGCGCGCGAGCTTTTTTGCCACATCGGACGCATCGCCGCAGAAAAACTCCACGTTTTTAACGCCGTTGCGCGCGGCGTTTTCGCGCGCGTCGTCGATGGCCTCGGGGACGATCTCCGCACCGAGGACTTTCTTCGCGTGATCCGACAGTGCGAGCGTGATCGTGCCCGCGCCGCAGTAGAGGTCGAGCACCGTCTCCTGCCCCGTGAGGCCCGCAAATTCGATGGCTTTCGCGTAGAGCCGCTCGGCCTGTATGCGGTTGACCTGATAAAACGACGGCACACTCAGCCGGAACGTCTTGCCGCAGAGCGTATCCTCAAGCCGGTCGCTCCCCCAGAGCGTGCGGTAGCGGTCGCCAAGGATGACGTTGCCCTTTTTCGTGTTCGTGCCCAGCACGATGCCGGTGCACTTCGGGCACGCATCGCGCAGGAGCGTGACAAGCCGGTCTTCTTTCGGCAATTTATCTCCGTTCACGAGCACGCAGACAAGGCTCTCCCCCGCCGCGTTCGAGCGAATGTAGAGATGGCGGACAAGGCCGCGGCCCGTCTTTTCGTCATAGCCCGCGACGCGGCAGGACTGCATATATTCGCGCAGCGCCTCCGCCGCGGCGTCGGCCTCGGGCTTGACCAATAAGCAGTGCTCGCACTCGATGACCTCGTGCGTGCGGGCGCGGTAAAAGCCGACCGCGCCGTCCTTCGACACGGGATACTGCGCCTTGTTGCGGTAGCGCAGCGTGTCCCGCGCGCCTAAGATCTCCTCAACGGTCACATCACTGCCGCCGATGCGGGACAAATTGTCCTGCACGCGCTGCTTTTTCAGCCGCAGCTCTTCTTCATAGCGGATGTGGCGGTACGTGCAGCCGCCGCAGCGCGGGAAGTACGGGCAGTCCGGCGTGATGCGCTCGCTCGACGGCTCGATCACCTCAAGCACTTTGGCAAAGGCGACGCTCTTGAGCGTCTTTAAGATGAGCACGCGGCACTTCTCGCCGCGCAGCGCGCCGTGGACGAACACGACGCGCCCGTCGATGCGCGCAACGCCCATGCCGCCCTCGCCATAGCCCTCGATGGTGACGGTATGCTCCTGATTTTTGGCAAGCTCCATCGTCTTCTCCTCTCAGAAAAGGTACTTCGCGCTTTTATCGCGCGAAGTACCTTTTGTTGTGTATCTCAAATCACTCGCGGAAGCGCTCGATCAGGCTGATGATCTGGCCGGTGAGCGCAGAAATGTCCTTGTTGGGTCTGCCCTTGCAGCGCTTGGCAAACTCAAGCAGCGACTCCGCTGCCGCCACGAGCTTGGCGTAGAGGTTGTCGGCGCGGGACTTCTGCGCCGTGCGCTTGCGCTCGGAAATGTAGCCCTCGCTGACCATTTCGTTCGCAGCGAGGTCGTAGCACTCGGTAAACTTGGCCGCGTGCGCATGGAAGCCGAGGGAATTGAGCTCTTCGGCAAACACGGGCGCAACGTCCTCGTCGCCGTGGACAACAAACACGTGCGTCGGCTTCGGGTCGAATGCCTTGATCCACTGGACGAGATGATCGTGATCGGCGTGGGACGACAGGCCCTGGAAGTTGACGATTTTCGCCTTGACGGCGATCTCCTCGCCGAAGAGCTTGACCTTTTCAACGCCGTCGAGCAATCTGCGGCCCAGCGTGCCGGGCGACTGGAAGCCGACGAACACGACCGCGCTGTTCGCGCGCCAGAGGTTGTGCTTGAGGTGATGGCGGATACGGCCCGCGTCGCACATACCGGAGGCGGAAATGATGACCTTGGGCGTCGTGTCCATGTTGAGCATCTTGGACTCCTCGCTCGACTCGACCAGGTTGAGGTTGGGGAAGGTGAACATGTGCGTGCCGTCCTTCACAAGCTCGAGCGCCTGCTCATCAAGATAGCCGTGCAGGTCGCCGCAGAACACAGTCGTCGCCGCCTTGGCAAGGGGCGAGTCGATGTACACGGGGAAGTTCGGCGTCGACTTGACGAGCTTTTGATCCTTGATCTCGCGGATAAAGTACAAAAGCTCCTGCGTGCGGCCCACGGCGAACGACGGGATGACGACGTTGCCGCCCTTGCCGAGCGTTTCGTCGATGATCTCGGCAAGCTCGTCGGTATAGCTCCAGACCTCGGTGTGGTTGCGGTCGCCGTAGGTCGACTCCATCACGACGTAGTCGGCCTTTTTGAGAAGCTGCGGGTCGCGGATAATAGGCTGGTCGACGTTGCCGATATCGCCGGAGAAGACGATCGTCTTGTGCACGCCGTTTTCTTCCAGCTCAAGCGTGATGGACGCGGAACCGAGCAGATGGCCCGCGTCGGTGAACACCGCGCTCACACCCTCGCAGAGGTCGACCTTTTCTTTATACTCGCAGGTCGTCACGTACTTGAAGACGTCCAGCGCGTCCTGCTCGGTGTAGAGCGGATCGACATGCTCGCGGCCCGCGCGCTCGCCCTTGCGGTTTTCGTACTCAGCGTCGCTCTCCTGAATGTGAGCGGAGTCGAGCAACATGATCTTCATCAAATCTGCTGTCAGGCGTGTCGTCAGGATGCGGCCGTGGAAGCCGTTTTTCACCAGCAGCGGGATACGGCCCGTGTGGTCGATGTGCGCGTGGGTGACGAGCAGAATATCGATATTGCCGGGAGCGAAAGCGAGATAACGGTTGTCGAGTTCGTCGCGGCCCTGCTGTAAGCCGCAGTCGACGAGGATCTTCTTACCGTTTATCTCCAGGCAGTGGCAGGAGCCGGTCACGCAGCGGTCGGCCCCGTAAAAGTGCAGTTTCATGCGAATATCCTCCTTAGATGAGAAAAAACTTCTTCCTTATGCTTCTGTCCTCCGCCGTCGGAGGGCATTTCGTCGCTTTGTACTATCTTGCTTTGTATTTTACCACAGCAGCTATATAGAGTGCAAGCCATGCCTGACGCAGCGGCGGAATTTATTTACAATCCATTCATATTATACAGCAAATTTTCCTTTGCATATCGCGCAGAGGGATGCTATACTTGTAAGCGTGTCATTATGCTCCCACGAAAGGAAGTTTTGAATATGGGTTTCTTTAGTAAAATGTTCGGTTCCTACAGCGACCGTGAGCTCAAGAGCATCTACCCCATCGTCGACAAGATTGAAGCGATGGCGGACGAATACAAGGCGATGAGCGACGCGGAGCTGCAGGCCAAAACGCCGGAGTTCAAGACGCGTCTGCAAAGCGGCGAAACGCTCGACGACATCCTGCCTGAGGCGTTTGCCACCGTGCGCGAGGCGTCCCGCCGCGTGCTGGGGCTGTACCCCTACCGCGTGCAGCTCGTCGGCGGCGTGGTGCTCCATCAGGGCCGCATCGCCGAGATGAAGACCGGTGAAGGCAAAACGTTGGTGGCAACGCTTCCCGCGTACCTAAACGCCCTGAACGGCAACGGCGTCCACATCGTCACCGTGAACGACTACCTCGCCAAGCGAGACAGCGAGTGGATGGGCAAAGTCCACCGTTTCTTAGGCCTCACGGTCGGCCTGATCGTCCACGACCTCACGAGCGAGGAGCGCCGCAAGGCCTACGCCGCAGACATCACCTACGGCACGAACAACGAAATGGGCTTTGACTATCTGCGCGATAACATGGCCATCTACGCAAGCGAGCTCGTCCAGCGCGGACATGCCTTCGCCATCGTCGACGAGGTCGACTCCATTTTGATCGATGAGGCGCGCACGCCGCTCATCATCTCCGGCATGGGCGAAAAGTCCACGGAGATGTATTCCCGCACGGAAAACCTTGTACGCGGCTTCCGCAAGAAGGTCATCGCCGAGAGCGACGACAAGGAAGAGGAAGACGTCAACATCGACGCCGACTACATCGTCGACGAAAAGGCCAAGACCGCGACGCTCACCGCCCGCGGCGTGAAGAAGGCCGAGGAATACTTCGGCCTTGAAAACCTCTCCGATCCCGAAAACTCCACCATCGCGCACCACATCAACCAGGCCATCAAGGCCCACGGCACGATGAAGCGCGATATCGACTATGTCATCAAGGACGGTCAGGTCGTCATCGTCGACGAGTTCACCGGCCGACTGATGTTCGGCCGCCGCTACAGCGACGGTCTGCACCAGGCCATCGAGGCCAAGGAGCATGTCGAGGTCGCGCGAGAAAGCAAGACGCTTGCGACCATCACGTTCCAGAATTACTTCCGCCTGTACGGCAAGCTCTCCGGTATGACCGGTACGGCGCTCACCGAGGAAGAGGAATTCGGCACGATCTACAACCTCGACATCATTGAAATTCCGACGAACCGCCCCATCGCCCGTATCGATGACCCCGACGTCGTCTACAAAACCGAGGCAGCAAAATACCGCGCTGTTATCGAGCAGGTCAAGGCCTGCCATGCCAAGGGGCAGCCCGTGCTGGTCGGTACGGTGTCGATCGAAAAGAACGAAAAGCTCTCGTATCTGCTCTCCCGCGAGGGCATCAAGCACAACCTCTTAAACGCGAAGAACCACGAAAAGGAAGCCGAGATCGTCGCGCAGGCCGGTAAGCTCGGCGCAGTCACGGTCGCGACGAACATGGCCGGCCGTGGTACCGATATCATGCTCGGCGGCAACGTCGAGTTCCTTGCCGATGCGA
>OGWR01002697.1_pt1 | contig 12365 bp, 10 predicted proteins | sample 1576061 | NCBI WGS metagenome assembly OGWR01 (sample SAMEA3541511, study PRJEB24748) | human gut metagenome | biome: human gut; feature: human-associated habitat; material: faeces | place: China | collected 2012 | reverse complement strand
CAGAGCCGCAGGGGAGCCCGAGGGGGCAAGGCCCGCCTCGGATGGGATCGGGCAGTATTTATTTTCGAAGAAAATAAATAAAAAAATAGACCACCGAGGCGCGACAGATGCACTGCGTCTCATGGCACCAGAGCCGCAGAGGAGCCCGAGGGGGCAAGGCCCGCCTCGGATGGGATCGGGCGGTATTTATTTTCGAAGAAAATAAATAAAAAAATAGACCACCGAGGCGCGACAGACGCGCTGAATCTTATGGTTACAGAGCCGCAGGGGAGCCCGAGGGGGCAAGGCCCGCCTCGGATGGGATCGGGCAGTATTTTTATGCAGAGCATAAAAATACTGCCTCTGGCTGAGATGGGACCAGAGGCAGACCCGCTGCTGCGGGAAGGGGGGAAACGCGGCGCACAGGGTGGAGAAGGATGGAAGGAAGTTGCCTGGATGGTGGCAATGGGATTTTGCGCCGCAGGGAAGAAAGCAGTTGGATCAGGATGCGTAGATCTTGCCGACGATCCGGGTCGCAAGCCCGGTCGGCAGGATGCGCATGAGAAACACGAACAGGGCGTACTTGTGTCCCATCGTGCAGATGAGCTTCGCGCGCTTTTGCGTGGCGCGCCGGGCCACGAACTGCCCGGCGTATTCGGCGCTCATACCGGTCTGCTCGTCGTGCTCCATCACGGCGACGGAGCGCGCGATGCGGCCGTGATAGACATCGTCGCCGTCGCAGCTCTTGCGCCGCGCGGCGGTGAAGCCGGTGGCAATGTCACCCGGCATGATGACGCAGACCTCGATGCCGAAGGGACGCACCTCGCTTGCGAGCGCGAGCGAATACGTGCGCACGGCGGCCTTGGAGGCCGAGTAGTACGCCTGAAACGGAATGGCGATCGGCGCGGCAACGGAGCTCATGTTCACGATGCGGCCGCCGCCCTGCTGCCGCATGATGGGCAGGACTGCATGGTTCATGTTCACCATGCCGAAAAAGTTCACATCAAACTGCCGCCGGGCCTCCTGCGCCGGCGTGAACTCGATCGCGCCGGAGATGCCGAAGCCCGCATTGTTGATGAGAATGTCGATGCGCCCCTCGCGGCGCAGAATCTCCGCCACGGCGGCGTTCACCTGCGCTTCGTCCGTCACGTCTGCCTGCAGGTGCGTTACGCCCGGCTCCGCGTTTTCGGCGCGGCGGCTGAGCTCATACACGTTGAGACCGCGGCCGCGCAGGGCACGCGCGGCGTGCAGGCCGATGCCCGAACTGCCGCCGGTGATGACGGCCACGCGCGCTTCGGTGGTGGATGACATGGAGATCGCCTTCGTTTTCTTCGAATTTTTTAAGTATTTTCTAAAATACTAGCAGACCGTATGGAAAAATGCAAGGGACAAGTTGTGAACTTTTCTTGACACCGGTCACGGCCCGCCCCCGTGCCCATTGACGCATGGCCGGATTTTGGGTATACTGTGTGCAGAAAAATATAGACAGATCGGGCGGCGCGGGCTTACCCGGCGCCATGGGAGAAAGTATGCATCTGAGTAAACAAATCGAATCCATGTATGACGACGCGGTGCGCATCCGCCAGGACCTGCACCGCATTCCCGAGATCGGCTTTCAGCTGCGCGATACGCAGGCCTATGTCCTGCGCGAGCTGAAGCAGTGCGGCCCGGACCGCATCGAGACGCCGGCCGTCTGCGGTGTGAAGGCTGTGTTTTTCGCTAAGGACGCCGAGACGACCATCGCCTTCCGCGCCGATATGGACGGCATCCACAATGACGAGGCCAATGACGTGCCCTACTGCTCGCAGCACCCCGGCAACATGCACGGCTGCGGCCACGACGGGCATATGACGATCCTTTTGCTCTTTGCGCGCTGGATCGCCAAAAATCGCGCGCACATTCATTGTAATATTGTCCTGCTGTTCCAGCCCGGCGAAGAGGGCTGGGCCGGCGCGCGGCGCATGATCGACGACGGCGCGCTCGAAAACCCGAAGGTCGACCGCATCTACAGCCTGCACCTGTGGCCGACCGTGCCGAAGGGCAAGATCGGCGTGCGCTGGGACTATCTCATGGCGCAGACGAGCGATTTCGAGATCACCGTCCACGGCAAGAGCGCCCACGCCTCCACGCCGCAGATGGGCATCGACGCCATCGTCGTTGCGGCGGAGCTCATCACGATGGTGCAGACCGTCATCACGCGCGACGTCGATCCGCACCAGGACGCGCTGCTCACGCTCGGCAAGATCCAGGGCGGCACATCGCACAACGTTATCGCCGAGGAGGTCACGATCAGCGGCACGCTGCGCGTGTTCAGCAACGACCTCTACCGCACCCTCAGCCACAAGATCGCCGCGCTCATGCAGGGGCTCGAGACGGCCACCGGCGCGCAGATCGACATGGACCGCAAGGTCCGTTACCCCAGCGTGCGCAACCCGCGCGAGCTGGTGGAGCAGTTTTACACCGTGCTCGACTCCATGGACGACGCGGTCCTGGTCGAGCCCGTCATGGCGGCGGAGGATTTCGCCGAATACCAGCAGGAGATCCCGGGCCTGTTTTTCTTCCTCGGCGTGCAGGAGCCGACCGGTACCGCCCCGCTGCACAGCAGTCATTTCAATTTCGACGAGCGCGTTTTGCTGACCGGCGTCGAGACGTTCAAACGGATACTGGAGTGTGAGTCAAAATGTACGAAGAAAAAATAATCCCACCGAAAAAGTCCATGCCGCAGGCCGTGGACGGCACGCTGCGCAAGTTTGCCCTGCGCGTGCCGGAGGTCATCTATCAGTGCAGCGGCATCATGATTTTTGGCAAGCGTATCAAGTCGCTCGTGTTCTCGACCGACCTGTCCATCATCAAAAACGTGAACGCGGACGCCATCATCGCGGTCTACCCGTTCACGCCGCAGCCGATCATCACGCAGGGGCTGCTGCTCGCGGCCGATATCCCGGTGTTTGCCGGCGTCGGTGGCGGCCTCACGCAGGGCCAGCGCGTGGTCAACCTCGCCATGTTCGCCGAGATGCAGGGTGCGACCGGCGTCGTGCTCAACGCGCCGACGGCCAGCACCGTCGTCTCGCACGTGGCCGAGACGATCGACATCCCCGTCGTGCTCACGGTCGCGCGCGCGGACACCGACTTTGACGAGCGCATCCGCGCCGGCGCGGACATCTTCAACGTTTCCGCCGCAGCGGAGACGCCTGCCGTCGTGCGCCGCATCCGCGAGCAGCACCCCGACGTGCCCATCATTGCGACCGGCGGCCCGACGGATGAGAGCATCCTCGAGACCATCAAAGCAGGCGCCAACGCTATCACGTGGACGCCGCCGTCCAACGGCGAGATCTTCCGCGACATCATGGCCGCCTACCGCGAGAACAAACCGCACCCCTGACCCGGTGCATAGAAAAACCGACCCGAACAAGCGTTCGGGTCGGTTTTTTTGCGCTCATCGCAGCGTCTGTGCGTCCTCGGGGAAAAACTGCAGCGCGTGCTGTACGGTGTAAAACGCACCGGTATTCCCGAAGGCGGACGTCATCCGCTTTTCCATCGCCGTCACGGCGGGATATTGCAGCAGGCTCTGCTGGTGGGTGTAGTTGCACCAGCTGTTGAGCAGATAGCCGCTTTGCACCGCCGCGGCGGTGTAGGCGACATAGCCGCGCGCGTGCTCTGCGTGCCGCGGCATGGAAAAGGGCGCGAACAGGTCGCTGTTCGTCCGCTGCCCAAAGAACACGGAGTCGGCGGTGTAGGTCTGGCGTCCGAGCGTGTGGTAGGACGCGGTGAACGTCTGCCCGTCCCGGTCATACAGCACGCGGCCGGTCACGTCTCCGGCGAAGCGCCATCCATCCTGCATGTTTTCATCGGCAGGCCAGATCTGGAGCACCTCCGTGCCGCAGAAGCCGGGGTCGGTCGTCCACAGGAAGTGGTGGTACACCCGCCACGTCTCCTGCGCGCCGGGCAGCTGCACGCCCACACTGGTCAGGCGCAGCTCCCTGACGTCGTAGACCGTGTCCTGCACGTAATAGCGCTCATGTTTCTCGTTGTATGTTTCCCACAGCACGTTTCTGCCGTCGTTGACGGGATAGTCTTCCGTTTCGACCACGACGCGCAGCGCGCCGTCGCAGGCGGCGATGTCCTCCGGCGTGAGGTCGTTGAGCACAGCCTCCGGAAAGCCGAGATCCAGCAGCTGCTGCCGGATCGCTTCCGTCTGTGTCTGCTTGGACGTGTCCGCGGGCTGCCAGTCCATCCGGTAGCTGCTGCCGAAGAGATACCCGAGCGTGCAGCCGATGCCCAGCACCGCAGCAATCACGAGCACGAGGCACCGGTCCGTCACCCGCACCGGCCCCGGCGCGATGGCGTATCCGGCCTCGTCCAGTGCGCCGGACAGCCGGTAAAGGCTGCGGAGGATGCACCCGTAGCCCACGAGCATGGCGATCGGCACGATCCAGCCCGTGTAGTGGACGGCGGCGAGGACGCACACGAGCGCGTACCACACGATCAGCGCGAGCGCGCCGCCGGCCTGCGCGGGCAGGCCCGCCTTTTTCTGCACCGCCAGCAGCCCCCGCCAGAAGCAGAAGTACAGGGCGAGGAGCAGCACTGCGTTTATGACGGTGAGCGTGGTCGTGACGGCGGGCGTGAACACGGCACTTTGCAAAATCGTCGTATTCAGGATCAGCGTGGCGAAAAAGCAGGCCGCGCGGATCACGGTGACGGCAAAGCAGCCGCCGAGCCAGCGGTTTTCCCGCCGCAGCGCGCGAAAGCCGAGCAGCAGCAGCACCGTGCCGACGGCGGGGAGGATGTAGTTCAGGCACAGGAAGTTCAGGGTGATCGCGCACAGCGCCATGCCAAAGAGGATGCGGTTCATGGCGCGCCGCCACGGTGTCACCTCGGCGACGATCTCCTCCGGCGGAACATCGGGGACGCTCCGGGCCAGCATGGCCTCAAAGTCCGCGTCCGTCATGGTCTCCCACGGGCGGTCACACATGGCCCTCACCTCCCAACATTCTGCGCAGCTGCTTTTTCAGGCGATAGAGCCTGCCCTCGACGGCCCGGGCCGTCATGCCCAGCTCGGACGCGATCTGTGCGGTGGACTGTAAGTAATAATACTTTCGGTAAAACAGCGCCCGGTCGTTCTGACCGAACCGTGCGAGCGCATCGTGCAGCGCGGCGCGGCGCTCGGCTTGTATCAGCGCCTCCTCCGGGGATGCCTCCGGCGACGGTGCGCCCTCCGGCAGAGTCTGCGTGCCGCCGTGCCGGGCGGCGCTGCGCTGATAGTTCAGCGCTGTGCTGCGCGTGACCGCCGTCAGCCACGCATTCCAGCTCCCGCGCGCCGGGTCGAACTGCGCGATGCGACTCCAGACGCGCATGGACACCTCCGACAGGCACTCCTCCCGATCCTGCGGGTCCGGCAGGATCGGCGCAATGATGTAGCGCATCAGCGGCCCGTAGTGCAGCAGCAGGGCCTCCATGCCGCGCTCATCCTGCTGCAGCAGCTGTGCGATCATCTCCTGCTCCTGCACGTCCTCGCCTCCTCCCGGCTGTGTTTCTACTCCATTATACACGCCGCGACCGAAAAACCCACGCATATTTTTCCGCCTTCGCGCGGGAAGAAAAAACAGTGCCCGGCTGTGATGCCGGGCACCGTCTGTTTTTTATCTGTATCTGTGTTCTCACACGGGCTTATTCGAGGTCTTGAGCACGACGTCGTGCGCGCCGCCCTCGACGATGCTCACCGAGGACACGAGCGTCAGCCGCGCCTTTTCCTGCAGCTCGTGGATGGTCAGTGCGCCGCAGTTGCACATGGTCGAGCGGACCTTTGCCAGCGTCTGCTGGACGTTATCGGAGAGCTTGCCGGCGTAGGGCACGTAGGAGTCCACGCCCTCCTCGAAGGACAGCTTCTTGCTGCCGCCGAGGTCGTAGCGCTGCCAGTTGCGCGCGCGGTTGGAGCCCTCGCCCCAGTACTCCTTCATGAGCGTGCCGTTGACGTTGACCTTGTCCGACGGGCTCTCGTCGAAGCGGGCGAAGTAGCGGCCGAGCATCACGAAGTCCGCGCCCATGGCCAGCGCGAGCGTGATGTGGTGATCGTGCACGATGCCGCCGTCGGAGCAGACAGGCACGTAGATGCCGGTCTCGCGGAAGTACTCGTCGCGTGCGCGGCAGACCTCGATGACGGCGGTCGCCTGGCCGCGGCCGATGCCCTTGGTCTCGCGCGTGATGCAGATCGAGCCGCCGCCGATACCGACCTTCACGAAGTCCGCGCCGCAGTCGGCCAGGAAGCGGAAGCCGTCCGCGTCCACGACGTTGCCGGCGCCGACCTTGACGCTGTCGCCGTAGCGCTCGCGGATCCACTCGAGCGTGCGCTTCTGCCACTCGGAGTAGCCCTCGGACGAGTCGATCACGAGCACGTCCACACCGGCGTCGACCAGCGCGGGCACGCGCTCGGCATAGTCGCGGGTGTTGATGCCCGCGCCGACGAGGTAGCGCTTCTGACTGTCGAGCAGTTCGTTCGGTTTCTGCTTGTGGAGGTCATAGTCCTTGCGGAACACGAACGCACACAGGCGGCCCTCGTCGTTGACGATGGGCAGAGAGTTGAGCTTGTGCTCCCAGATGATGTTGTTGGCTTCCTTCAGGGACGTGCCGTCGGGCGCGGTGATCATCTTCTCGCGCGGCGTCATAAATGCGCGCACCGGCGTCTCGGGCGCCATGCGGCTCACACGGTAATCGCGGCTCGTGACGATGCCGACCAGGCGGCCGTCGGCCGTGCCGTCCTCGGTGACGGCGACGGTGGAGTGGCCGGTCTGCTCGCGCAGGGCCAGAATGTCCGAAAGCGTCGCGTCGGGGCTGATGTTCGAGTCGCTGCGCACAAAGCCCGCCTTGTAGCTCTTGACGCGGGCGACCATCGCGGCCTCGTCCTCGATCGACTGCGAGCCGTACAGGAACGACACGCCGCCCTCCTGCGCCAGCGCGACGGCCAGCCGGTCGCCGGACACGGATTGCATCACGGCCGAGACCATCGGCACGTTCAGCGACAGGGCCGGTTCCTCGCCCGCGCGAAAGCGCGTCAGCGGCGTGCGCAGAGAAACGTTGTCCGGGATGCACTCGCTCGACGAGTAGCCGGGCACCAACAGATACTCATTGAACGTGTGCGACTGGCCGGAAAAGAAGTAAGCCATGGGAAAGACCTCCTTATAACAATATACAGTGTGGAAAGCGGAGCGGGTCGCGCCCCGGTGATGATTTTTGCTATTGTACCGCGAACGGGCGCGCTTGTCCAGCCCGCAGCACGGAAAAAAATCAGGGGTGTGACCGCCTTTTTTTGGACATATGATAAAAACTGCGCACCGCCGCCGGCGGTGCGCAGGGAATCACAGTTTGCGGATCTTGTCCTTCTCCTCGATGAGGGGCAGGTAGTCCATGTACGGCGTGTCGTTGGCGCAGGTGAACTTCGCCTCGGAGCTGAACGCCTCGACCTCTTTGTGCGCCTGCTCGATCGGGCGCAGCGTGCCCGCACCGGCGATGCAGCCGCCCGGGCAGGCCATGCCCTCGAGCAGGTAGCCGTCGTACTTCCCGACCTTGGCCATCATCAGCAGCTTGCGGCAGTCGGCCAGACCGGTCGCCGCGGCGACCTTGACCTCCCGCTCGGGTTCCATGTCGTGGATGGCGTTGACGACCGCCTGTGCCACGCCGCCGGAGTAGGCAAAGCGGCGCGCGTCGCGGCTGGAGTAGGCGGGCATCTCCTCCTCGTCCTCGGGCGGGAACGCCTTGTCCATGCCTTTGGCCGCGAAGATGCCGAGCGCCTCTTCAAACGTGAGCACGAAGTCCACGTCGCTGCGCACGCTTTCACGCCGGGCCTCGAGCTTTTTCGAGTCGCACGGGCCGACGAACACGACCTTGCAGTCCGGGTGGTCGCGCTTGATCATGCGCGCGGTGAGCACCATGGGCGTAAAGGCCACGGAGATGTTCTTTTCAAACTGGGGGAAGAGCTTTTTGACCATGTCGCTCCACGACGGGCAGCAGGACGTGACCATGAATTTGTGCTTTTCGGGCACTTCCTCCAGAAAGTCCGCCGCCTCTTCGATCACGCACAGGTCCGCGCCGATGGCGACCTCGTACACGTCCGCGAAGCCGAGGCGCTGGAACGCCTTGCGCATCCGCTCGGGCACGCCCTCGGGGCCGAACTGCCCCACGAACGCCGGCGCGAGCGCCACGTAAACAGGCGTATCGCTCTTGACGGCCTGAATAGTCTGAAAGATCTGGCTCTTGTCCGAGATGGCGCCGAACGGGCAGCTGACCATGCACTGGCCGCAGGACGTGCACTTGGAATAATCAATGTCGGCGCGGCCGAGCCCGTCGGAATGGATGCAGTCCATGCCGCAGGCCTTGCGGCACGGCCGCTCGAGACGCACGATGGCGTTGAACTTGCACTCTTTCAGGCAGCGTCCGCAGCGGATGCACTTATCCGGGTCGATGTGGGCCTGGCCGTTCTGCCGCGAGATGGCCTGCCGCGGGCAGACCGACATGCACGGATGCTCCAGACAGCCCTGGCACACATTCGTGATCTTCACAACGTTGTCCGGGCAGCGGTTGCACGCGAACTTGATGACGTTGATGAGCGGTTTTTCGTAGTAGATCTCCGGGTCGAGCGCCTTTTCCACGCCGTCCGAGAGCAGGGAAAACTCCGAAAACTTGCGCAGCGGCAGCCCCATGGCCAGCCGCAGCCGCTCGCCGACGACGGCGCGCTCGAGAAACAGACTGTCCCGGTAGGAACCGATCTCACCGGGGATGATCTTGAACGGCAGCTCTTCGAGCCGCTTTGCGTAATCGCCGCCCTCATAGGCCATTCGGGCGATCTCCGTGAATACTTCGTGACGGATACGTACTTTTCCGGTTTCAATGCCGCGCATAGGGTTCTCCTTTGAGAATAAAAAGTGAATTCTTGCTCGTGAAATTTGCAACAAGCACTTGACGCGAGGTCATGCAAAACATTATACTAATACGTGATAAATTTCGCAATTCTTTTTTTGCAATCTGGACAAAAAATAACGATTATCTCCATTTTTGTCGAAAAATCAAAGAAAACGGCGCATGTGTCTGGGAATGACATCCTGTGTTGGGGCAGGTTTGTGACCTGGACACAGAAAGATCTGCCGGATCTGTGGTAGGATGGATGCAATCGAAGCCGCAGCTTCCGCAAATTTTTCAGCCGTCAGGAGGGAACGCACTATGGAAGAAAACAAAACGAAAGCCAAGATCATCGCAGTCGCCGGCAAGGGCGGCGTCGGCAAGACCTCTCTGTGCTCGGCGATCGTCCGCGAGCTGGTGGAGGCCTTCCCCGGCAAGCGCATCCTCGCCATCGACGCAGACCCGGCCGTGGGCCTGTCCACGGCGCTGGGCGTGCACGTCGAGCACACGATCGACGACATCCGCAACGAAGTGATCGAGACCTCGGAGCGCGGCGAGTACCGCCAGGCCATCGAGGTGCTCAACGAGGCGCGCTTCCGCATCTTTGACACCATGGTCGAGTGCGACGGCTTCGCCTTCCTGGCCATCGGCCGTCCGGAGGCCGCCGGGTGCTACTGCTCGGTCAACTCCTACCTCAAGGAAGTCATCAGCATGCTCGCCAATGATTTCGATTATGTGGTCATCGACGGCGAGGCCGGCATCGAGCAGATCAGCCGCCGCGTCATGGAGCAGGTCTCGCACCTGGTCCTCGTCACCGACCAGAGCGCCAAGGGCGTGAACGTTTGCCGTGAGATCAAGGAGGCGGCCGATGACCTCATCACCTACGAGCGCATCGGCATGATCGTCAACCGCGTGGTCGACCCGAGCATGAACGATCTCGTCAAGCTCGACGGGGTGGACGTGCTCGCCTACATCCCCACCGATCCGATCCACGCTGCCAACGACATCCATGGCAAGAGCGTGTTCGAGCTGCCGGAGGACTCCAACATCATGGTCGGTGTCCACCAGGCGCTGCACAACCTGGGCATTTTTTGAGGAGGGAACAACATGAAGGATATGGAACTGTACGACAGCTTTATTCGCGAAACGACCGACCTGCTCGGCGCGCCGACGCAGAAGTGGGCCTATAAAGAGCGCGATGCGTGGAAAGATAACGGCGAGAGCGAGCTCGTGCTCCTGCGCGACGCTGCGTATGAGCTCGGCGGCGGCGCGAACGACGCCGTGAACTTCACCTGCGTCACGTCCGACAGCAGTCTCGTCCCGGCGGACGAGGTGCTGCTCTACGGCCCGGATATGAAGGAAATCAAGGGCGACGTGCCATTTGCCCGCCTCGTGATACTCGGCGTCAAGGACATCGACGTCGAGAACAAAGACGCGACTTACACCGCCATCCGCAACATCGAGTTCGTGAAGTACCATGTCTTCCCGGACGGATACATGATGCGCGTCTCGCCCGAGAGCAGCCGCGAGCAGATCCGCGTGAGCAAGAAGGCCATCAAGAAGGGCATCTCGTTTTACAAGGTCGGCTGCGACTTTATCCGGCAGTATAAGAAAAACCCGAACATCACGAATGTGCGCGTGATCTTCATCACGAAGAACGTCGACTTCAAGACCCTGCACGACACGGCCAAGAAGATCGACGACGTGACCAAGACCATGAACACCATCCTCGAGGGCATGCCCGAGGATCTCGACTGCGCGAGCTGCAGCTTCAAGCCCGTGTGCGACGAGGTCGAGGGCCTCAAGGAGCTGCACTTCGGCAAGGCCGGCAAGAAAGCGCCGAAGGCGTAATTTCCGCAGAACATACACGCACGGCCCCGCAAGCAACCTGCGGGGCCGTGTTTTCATCTTTCATCCAAAGGAGGTGCGCCATGCCGAATTTTCGCATGACGCTCAGCTATGACGGCACGCGCTACAACGGCTGGCAGCGGCAGGGCAACACGCCGGACACCATCCAGGGGCGGCTCGAGGCCGCACTCAGCGACCTGCTGGCGCAGCCGGTCGAGGTCGCGGGCTTCAGCCCAAAGAGGTGGCGTCAGGCAGGATGCTTATACAGAATTACTGTCATCTGACACTGGACAAAGTCAAACTGATTGGCGGAAGTTCTTGTAAGTATGTTATCTCCAATAATAACGGAAGCTGTACGATTTCAAACTCTACCATTACTGCTGCAGCAGGACAATGTGCGTTCGATGTTTACTCCTACAAGCCTTATCCGGGAGGGGTAACGGTCACTGTCAATGGCCAAAGCGTCATTAATGGCCGCGTAGAGTTTGATGGTGATAGCGGTAAGAAGAACGGTAATCTTGTCATTAATGGTGGTACTATCAATGGTAACTTGAGTGCGAATAATGATTATTATGACAGCATAAACAAGAACATTATCATCAAGGAAGGCGTTACATTTGGCGCAGACGTTACCGGATGGGACGACTATAAATAACTATGGTAATGCGGCGGATGCCGCTTGCCGGAAATATATAGAAACATCCAGTTTGCATGGAAAACAGTTGGAAAGTGTTCCGTTTCCATGCTATACTGTTTGTATTTGTTTGTTTGTTTTCCCTGCGTTGTGAAACGCGGGGAAATTTTTTATATGATTTGGCTTTGTAAGCTCTCAATTTAGTACGTCAATCCGAATAACCATAGCGGAATTTCATTACGGAAGCCCACTTCGATATTATCCAATGCCAGGTAGCCTTTTTCCACACCGGCCAATTGTTGCTGTGTCTTGTTTTTTATAAAATACAAAAGCGGTGGAGACTTCTCAAAAGTTTTCCACCGCTTTCTTATTAATTATCAGCTTGAATGCACTTGTCTTATCGTCCGTTTTGTGCGATAAGTTCTTTTATCTTTTCATTCAGGCTTTCGGCTTTCATCAGTTGCTCCAGCGTCAGGTGCATGCGCCAGCACCAGTAGTGACGTGGGTTGGCTGGCACATTAATGCGCTCTTCCTGTGCGTTGGGGTTGCGCCATTTGCCGTCCATGGACATCCAGTCTTGCAGGGAGAGGATGGCGAGTATGGAGTTGCTTTGCAGATGCTTGCGCACCACCTCTTCGCAAAGCTCGGGAGTGGCAGTTGCGGGGGCAGCGCCATAGTGTCCGAGCATCGTGTTGTAGTAACGTTGCGTTTGCTGAAAGTCTTCTTCCCACCAGCCGCGCAGTGTGGACATGTCGTGGGTGGATATGGTGCAGACTGAGCGGTATGGATACCACTCCGGATGCCCGAACTCCTGTGCGGGGTCTTTGGGCATGCGCTGTATCTCCAGTGAGAGGATACGCAGATCGTTCATCACCCATGCCACGCAATCGGGAATCATACCCAAGTCCTCACCGCATACCAACATTCGGGTGGACTGTGTCAGTTGAGGCAGCTTGTTCATGGCTTGCTCGCGCCAGAACTCGTTGTGGCGGTGGTAGTAGTAGTGGTCGTACAG
>OGWR01002693.1_pt1 | contig 12386 bp, 8 predicted proteins | sample 1576061 | NCBI WGS metagenome assembly OGWR01 (sample SAMEA3541511, study PRJEB24748) | human gut metagenome | biome: human gut; feature: human-associated habitat; material: faeces | place: China | collected 2012 | reverse complement strand
GTGTTCGTACTCCAATGCCAATCGCTCAGATGGAGCAGGAGTTCCCAGAGGCATACGCTGATTTCCTTAAGGTTTGTGAGACTCTTGAGAATCACTACCATGATATGCAGGATATGGAGTTCACAGTTGAGAACAAGAAGCTCTATATGCTTCAGTGCCGTAATGGTAAGAGAACTGCTCCAGCTGCTCTTAAGATCGCTTGCGATTTAGTAGATGAGGGACATAAGACACCGGCTGAGGCTGTTGCAATGATCGACCCTCGTAACCTTGATACATTATTACATCCACAGTTCGATGCTGCTGCACTTAAGGCTGCAACTCCACTTGGAAAGGGCCTTGGAGCATCTCCGGGAGCTGCTTGTGGTAAGGTTGTATTCACAGCTGATGATGCTGAGGCATGGGCTGAAAGAGGAGAGAAAGTCGTACTTGTACGTCTTGAGACATCTCCAGAGGACATCACAGGAATGAAGGCTGCTCAGGGTATCCTTACAGTTCGTGGTGGTATGACATCTCACGCAGCCGTAGTTGCACGTGGTATGGGAACATGCTGTGTATCTGGTTGTGGTGATATCAATATGGACGAGGAGAACAAGAAGTTCACACTTGCAGGACAGACATTCACAGAGGGATCTGAGATTTCTATCGATGGTACAACAGGTAACATCTACGCTGGAATCATCCCAACAGTTGATGCTTCAATCGCTGGTGAGTTCGGACGTGTTATGGCATGGGCTGATGAGTTCAGAAGACTTAAGGTTCGTACAAATGCAGATACTCCTGCAGATGCTAAGAAGGCTCGTGAGCTTGGTGCAGAGGGAATCGGACTTTGCCGTACAGAGCATATGTTCTTCGATCCAGAGAGAATCGCTGCATTCCGTGAGATGATCTGCTCTGATACAGTAGAGGAGAGAGAGACAGCTCTTAACAAGATTCTTCCATATCAGCAGGGAGATTTCGAGAAATTATACGAGGCTCTTGAGGGATGCCCAGTAACAATTCGTTTCCTTGATCCACCTCTTCATGAGTTCGTTCCTACAGAGGAGGCTGACATCGAGAAGCTTGCAAAGGCTAAGAACAAGTCAGTAGAGGAAATCAAAGCTATCTGTGAGTCACTCCATGAGTTCAACCCAATGATGGGTCACAGAGGATGCCGTCTTGCAGTTACATATCCTGAGATTGCTAAGATGCAGACAAAGGCTGTTATCCGTGCAGCTATCAATGTAAAGAAAGCTCATCCAGACTGGGATATCGAGCCTGAGATCATGATCCCATTAGTATGTGAGATCAAAGAGCTTAAGTTCGTTAAGAAGATTGTAGTTGAGACAGCTGACGCTGAGATCGCTGCTGCAAATGCTGACATCAAATACCATGTTGGTACAATGATCGAGATCCCAAGAGCTGCTCTTACAGCTGATGAGATCGCTACAGAGGCTGATTTCTTCTGCTTCGGTACAAACGACCTTACACAGATGACATTCGGATTCTCTCGTGATGATGCAGGTAAGTTCCTTAACGCTTACTATGACAACAAGATTTTCGAGAACGATCCATTTGCTAAGCTTGACCAGACAGGTGTTGGTAAATTAATGGAGACAGCTATTAAGCTTGGAAAGCCAGTTAATCCTAACCTTCACGTTGGTATCTGTGGAGAGCACGGTGGAGATCCTTCATCAGTTGAGTTCTGCCACAAGATTGGACTTGACTATGTTTCATGTTCACCATTCCGTGTACCAATCGCTCGTCTTGCTGCAGCACAGGCTGCTATCGCAGAGCAGGCAAAATAGACAAAGGTTCTAATTTAAAAGTCTATATATAAGATTTTGCAAGGGAAAGTATTTAATACTTTCCCTTGTTTTTTATTGACAATCTGCATTTCACACCATGAAAACTACATTTCGCGCCGAGAGTATAGATTTTAGGCACTATATGTTGTATAATTAGTACCAGAAATACAAGTATATGTGATATGAATAGAGAACGAAGCACAGATACGATGTAGGTACTAAGGTATGGAGAGAACACATTTATGATTATAAAAAAGAAGAATATCCGTACAATTGTGATAACCTGTGCATTGCTAGGTATCATAATATTCAGCATTCATAGCTACAATGTATATATGAGCCGCCAGATATATAATGAGGGTACATCAAATGTCAAAGCCTCATACAGTCAGGTGAACCAGACCTTTAATATGTTTGCGCAACGCAACTGGAACGTTCTTTCTGACTGGAATGTTTATTTGACCAAAATACTTAATAACGACAGTGGTCTGCAGTGGAATGATTTTGTCAGGGAAAAGGAAAAGTGGCATTACAGTGATTTTTACCTGTTTAATGAGAAGAATCAGTTTATCACCATAGAAGGCAGAAGCGGAGTGGCTGATAATGCAAAAGATGCATTCAATGAGCTTTTTAAGGCAAATGAGCCTGTGATATCCAGCTATATATCTACAAAGGGTGTGAGAAAGGTGCTTTTTGCATATCCGTCTGATGGGATTACTGTGGATGGAATTTCATATACGGGGCTTGCTGTGAGTTATGATAATACGGACGTGGAAAGGATGCTCGGAGACAAGGCCTATAAAGACCAAAGTGATTGTTATATTGTTGATTCTGCAGGAAATGTCATACTCTCAATCGAACCAAAGACAGAGATTGATGATATGGTTGATAATCTGATTAATTTCATAGGTGATAATGCAACAGATTACGATACAGATGATTTTTACGATGTAAAGACCAATATAGCTGATGGCAGTGATGGCTGTTTTGCATTTTCATACAATAAAAAAGATTATTATATGACATATCAGCCTACCGGAATAAAGGACTGGTCTATAGTAGGTATCGTTGAAGCAAAGGCTGTCAGCTCATTCATGTTTCAGGTGCAGTACAGTACAATTTTGCTTATAGGCATAATGTTCATCTGCGTAATACTGCTTATTTGTATGTATGTAATGAAGAATACCAGGCTTAAGCTTCAGAAGGAGAAGCTCACTGTCATGGCAGTATCTCATGAAAAGGAAATCTCTGATATGCTGTTGAACAGTCTGGCAAGAATTGTGGACAGATACGCACTGTGTGATATTGAAAATGATACGTACGAATATCATGAGAGACTGGCGCGAAAGCTTTATCCTGAGCGTGGCAGCTACAGTGACCTGGTGGAGACTATATCAAACAGATACACCCTGCTTTCAGAGGAGGAGAGTAAAGATATCTCGGAGCTTCTTTCTCTTGAAAATATTTATAGTCAAATTAAAAATGAGCATGATTATTTTAAATTTGAATGTGCAGAGAACAACAGCAAGCTATTTCTTTCAATGACAGTTATTCCGGCAAGATGGGAGGATGGCAGACTGACGCAGTATCTGCTTGTCTCACAGAATATAGGCGAAAAGCATAAGATGGCAGATCTTGCAAACACGGATATGCTTACTGAGCTCTACAATAAGAGGTATTTTGATACCATCATGAATATGAGAGTCCAGAGAGGAAAAGCATTTGCAATGATTTTTATGGATCTTGATTTTTTCAAGCCGGTCAATGATATATATGGTCATCCGGTCGGAGATGAGGTCCTTTGTAATGTAGGAAAGCGCATTATAAACAGCATACGAACAGCTGATTATGCATTCCGTATTGGAGGCGATGAGTTTGCATGTATAATAGATGGCAATGCAGATGAAAAAAATTGCTTAGAGGGCATAGAGAGGCTTCAAAGAGTTATATGCAACCCATATAACATACATGGTCGTAAAATAAAAATAGGAGTAAGCTGTGGATATGCACTTTATCCGTCCGATGCTGACAAGGTTGAGAGCCTGCTAAAGATAGCAGACAGCCGGATGTATGCAGAGAAGGAAAAACATCATGCAGATAGAAGATAATAGATAGAAGATAATAGGATAGAAGATTATCAATCAAAAAAGCTATGAGAGCCCGGTTAAAGGCTTTCATAGCTTTTATTTTTATGAGTGAGCACGAAGCTGTTCATCGACATATGTCTGGATATAATAATTATCCTCAGGCATCTGGCAGCCGACGATATATGTTCCGTCGTTATTTGAGCAGCGGATTACATATCCATCCAACACTGAGTGGTCAGCAAGCGCAAAGTCCTCTATCGAGATAGTAACCTTCGCTCCTTTATGATCCACGAAATAAGGATCCTTGGTCAAAAATGCAAAGCCGTTTGCACTTATATTGTCAAGCGTGCCCTTGAATGTGGTGTCGGTTCCTTTAAGCTTGATAGTGCAATTGTTTGATAAATCCATGCGGGGGTATTTCCTACGGTTCAAGATTTCAGGCTGCGTATTGACTGTTATCATAAGGTCATCTGTAATTGTGAGATCCTTCCAGCAGTACATTACATTGCCAACTGTAACATACAGATTGCAAGGTCTGGATGAGTCTACAGATAAGCCGCCTGATACAAGCTTAAGACCGTTTTCGCCAACAGCCTTTACTTCGCAATGGAACTCGTTGCCGGTCTGTACATCTGTCAGGATTACTTTGGCCTTCATACCCGGGCGGATATCATCAAGTCCCATAAATCCACCAACTCCGAGCTCGTGCATGAGAGATTGGATAACAGTCTCGATATTATTGATATTTGTTGCACTTTCATCATATTTACTGAGCATCTTGCGGCTTATCGCGTCAGATGCATCGATACATGAGGTCATGGTTTCTACGATGTCAGATACCTTTTCCATATTGTCGACAAGCTGCTGGTTAGATGCTTCAACCTCCTGCATTGCGGTATCGATTTCACGGATATGGCTTCCGAGCTTATTGGAATCCTTTGTGATCTTCTCAACATTTTCACCGGTCTGCATTACCTTTTCAAGAGTGAGCTGGATGAGACGGAGCGTTTCTTCAATGGATGAGGTCATCTTTCCGGAAATCTCGTCAAGCCGTGAGAGCGCCTCACTGATCTGACCGGATGAATTTCTCGTCTCAGTGCTTAAAGTGCGGATCTGTTCAGCAACAACAGCAAAGCCCTTACCTGCCTCACCTGCACGTGCAGCCTCGATAGAAGCGTTAAGAGCGAGGAGGTTTGTCTGGTTTGAAATATTATCAATTGTTCCGGTTTCGTTTTTTACCATCTCAAATTCATTTTTGAATGTAGTCAGGATGCTTTCAACCTCTGTAGAAAGCTCCGACATGGTTTTGGCAGTCTGGGCAAGCCCTTCAAGGTCCTCAGAGCTGACCTTGGCATGCTTGCCGGATTCAGTTGTCAGGGAAACCATAGCATTTATCATGGCTGCAACATTCTCAACCTGCGCGCTTATATCGGTAGTCATTTCCTGTGAAGAAGCAGTGTGGGACTGAAGCTGCTCATTATTTCCGGTAAGCTCATTCATCCCATCGACGACAACATCTGAGCCATGCTTGTTTTCAGAAGCAAGCTCACGGACCACTGTTATACCGTCCATTATAGTGTTGCTGGCAGTTTTAACCTGCTCAACTGTCGTGACAACACGGTTTAAATCAGACTTTATGCTCTCTGTGAGTGCTGCATCGGACTCAGTCAGGTGGCGCACCGACATGATATAGCCTATGTAACAAAGCAAAAGACATGCTATCTGAAGCTGAAAGTTTTTATGATCTATAGCAGTGTTCTGACCCAGCACAAATATGTGAAATGCAATACTTGCTATAAGGCTCAGCATATTTGCAACAGCGCAGTAAATCATGAATTTCTCATCCTTAAATATTACAATAAGGCTGATTATCGGAAGAATGTAGGTGAATGCAATCGGTGAGGTTGTCGTACACAAAAGAAATACGTAAAAAATACCATATCCGATGACGAATGCTAGCCTGTACCGGTCATTATCCTTCCCTTTCTTTTTTAGAAGTATGTCACCACACACGAAAGGCAGCCAGCATAAAATAACAAAAATGATATAATTACTGACAGAATAAGCGCCATTTGCTGTGTCGGTACCATAATTTGCGGTCAGCAGAATAGCAAAAACAAGCCATAATCTGCGGGCCTTGATATTCGCCTTTGCTTTAAAAATTTTTTCATCGTAACCCATATGAATTCTCCTGATTCGTAATAATATAGCTCTATTGTACTATCATAGTATTATAATTACAAGGCATACTTAAGAATTTGAATGTATAATTATGGTATCGTTTCTAAGTCTAAACTTTAATTGTTTTTTGCCTGTCAATCCGCTATACTAAAATTAACTATATACTTACAGGAGGGCATAAAGCATGAACATACTTCTGATTAACGGAAGTCCAAAAGGCAAACGAAGCAATTCGTTAAGGCTTGCAAACAGCTTTATAGAAGGCTTCAAAGAAGGATATAAGAGAAAAAATGTAGCTATATCCATTGATGAAATGCATGTAGCCTCAATGAATGTAGGAGCGTGTAAGGGCTGCTTTGCATGCTGGAAGAAGACACCGGGGGTGTGCTGCATAAATGACGATATGCAGACTGTTATTGGGAAAATGCTTGAAGCGGATATTGTTGTGTGGTCGTTTCCTCTGTACTATTTTAGTGTGCCGGGAATACTAAAGAACGTGATTGACAGGCAGCTTCCCATGAGCCTGCCGTTTATGAGTACAAATGATGACGGATACGGAAGCGGCAGCCATGATTGCAGATATGACATGGAAGGCAAAAGGCATGTTCTAATCTCTACCTGTGGCTTTTATTCTGCAGAGGGAAATTATGACAGTGTACTTCGGATGTTTGACCATTTCCTTGGAAAAGGGCATTATACAACCATATTTTGTGGTCAGGGTGAGCTGTTTCGTGTAAAAGAGCTGTCAAAGAGGACTGACGAATATCTGGCTACGGTAAAAAGTGCCGGGGCAGAATATGCCATCACAGGAAAAATATCTGAAAAAACAGAAGCGGCGCTCCATACTCTTTTATATCCAAGGGATGTATTTGAAAGTATGGCGGATGCCAGCTGGGGAATCAGCAAAACAACCGGAGAGAAGGAAGCAGATGACCTTGTTTTCACCAGACAGATGGCTGCATTATACAATAAGGATACCTATGACGGAAAGGAACGCGTGCTTGAGATATGCTATACCGATTTGAAGCATACATACCAAATAAAGCTTGATGATAAAGGTAGTGAGGTGCTTACTGACCAAAGCCTTGCCGCGACCACACGCATAGATACGCCTTTTACGGTATGGTCGGCTATTTCCCGAGGCGAGATAGGTGGCGCAGAGGCATTGGGAAAGCAGATGTATACGGTGACAGGTGATTTTTCCTTGATGGTAAACTGGGATAAATATTTTTCCAGCCCATCGGCAGTAAAAGAAACAGAAAAAACATCACAAAGTGAGACAGTTCTGAAAAATCCATCCATGATGACAATGCTCATACCATGGATTACGTTTTGGATAGCAGTTTCTGTCAATACTGAAAAGGGTTCTGTGATTGCTCTTTTGGTGGCATCCGCTATACCTTTTATTATGAGAAAACATAAATTTGTAATATGGGATCAGCTCTCAATTGTTGCTGTTGCTATACTTTCTGCGATTGCAAGCCTGACAGGAGCAGGTGACAAATCAACAGATATCGGATATCTGGTGTTTGGGCTGTTCTGGCTGGTTTCATGCCTGACAAAGGAGCCTTTATGCGCAACATATGTGAAATACAATTATGGCGGTGAAGCCGCACATAAAAATCCTCTTTTTATGAAGACGAATTATATACTTGCGGTGGCATGGGGAGCATTATACGTGCTGACAGCAGTATGGACATTTCTGCTACAAAAGGCAGGTGTTGGAGTCGCACTTATTGTCGTAAATAATCTGATGCCTGTATTGATGGGCATATTTACAGGATGGTTTGAAAAATGGTATCCCGCAAGGCTGGCAAGAGGCTTAAAAAAGCAGTAATTCGTAAGATTTCTTTAATATTTTATGTATTCTATTTACTTTAGGCTGATAGGAGAGTACTCTTTAGAAAACGTACTCATAGGAGTGCTTATCAATAAAGAAAGAGGTATATCATAATGAAGAAAAAACTGATAACAATTGTAATAGGAGCTATGCTTTGCGCAGGATTGTTTGCAGGCTGCGGACGGAGCGATACAAAGCAGGATAAGGCAGCTGGTACTGAAAATGCAAAGCAGGCTGAGACCAAGGATGAAAATGAAAAGGGCTCACAGGAAGAGAAGGAGCTTACAGGAACAATCGATGACATAAAGGACTTCATGTTTGTAGTGACTGATGACAAGGATACACCATACAGCTTTACCTTCGACGAGAAGCCGGACGGACTTGAGAATGTCGTAAGCGGAGATAAGGTGACTGTAAAGTATACCGGAACTATTTCAGAGGTAGACCCGTTTGATGGAAAGATAATATCTGTTGAGAAGGCAGAATAAGCTACCATAATCATGGATTGTATTTTGACTGTTAATCCGCTATACTATAGCTAAGTATAGCGGATTATTTTTGTGGAGGCTTTTATGGCAAGTACTATGAAGTTACCGGTTGGAATTGATGATTTTAGGAAATTGCGGGAATCGCATTTTTATTATGTGGATAAGACAAGACTTATTGAGCAGCTTTTATTAAACTGGAGTGAAGTGACACTTTTTACACGTCCGCGCCGCTTTGGAAAAACTCTTAATATGAGCATGCTTAAGAGCTTTTTTGACATTGGCACAGATAAAGCTTTATTTGATGGCTTATATATTTCAGGTAATAAAGAGTTGTGTGATGAGTACATGGGAAAGTATCCGGTTATTTTTCTTTCGCTTAAGGGTGTGGAGGGATTAACGTATGAAGAAGCCTTTGAAGCATTTGTCAGGATTATGGGAAAAGAGGTAAACAGAGTTTCGTTTTTGGCTGACAGTGATAAGCTTACACAGATTGAGCGGGAACAATATAAAGGGCTTACTATTATAAAAAATGGCAGGCTTGCTTTTGACAAGGAAAAGCTCATATCTTCTTTACAGCTTCTTTCGCAGCTATTGTATAAGCACTATGGAAAAAAGACAGTTATTCTCATAGATGAGTATGATGTACCGCTTGATAAGGCCTTTCAGAATGGTTATTATAATGAAATGGTTTCGCTTATCAGAGGTCTTTTCGGGCAGGCACTAAAGACTAATGAATTTTTACAGTTCGCGGTGCTGACAGGGTGCCTTCGCATATCAAAGGAAAGCATATTTACCGGACTCAACAATTTCAAGGTAATGTCGATTACAGATTCGCGTTTTGATGAGCAGTTCGGTTTTACTGATGAAGAGGTGAGAAAGCTGCTGTCGGATTATGGAATGGATTCGCATTTTGACGAGGTAAAGGAGTGGTATGACGGATATCACTTCGGCAGGGCGGATGTCTACTGCCCTTGGGATGTTATTAATCATGCAGATCATCTGCGTGACGACAGTGATGCAAAGCCTCAGACATATTGGATAAACAGCAGTGGAAACAGCTTGGTGAGGCGTCTTATCAATAGGGCTGATTCATCGACGAAGGATGAGATTGAGCGCCTGATTGCAGGTGAGGCGATTGAAAAGGTGATCCGCCAGGATCTGACCTATGATGAGATTGAGAACAGCATTGACAATATATGGAGTGTGCTTTTTACTACAGGCTACCTTACCAAAATCGGGGAAGTAAAGCTTGCGGATAGCGAAAGCTACGCTTATAAGCTTGTCATACCCAACAAAGAAGTACGTGAGGTATTTGTGCTGCAGATTCAGGAATGGTTTAAGGCGGTTGTTGCAAATGACAATGATACGATGAAGCTTTTATCAAAGGCGATTTTAGATAAAGACGAGACGGTTCTTGCGAGGCAGCTAAATATTGTGATGGGGCGTATGATAAGTGTACTCGATACAAAGGCACCTGATGATATGAAGGAAAACTTTTATCATGGTCTGCTCCTTGGATTGCTTCGTGGAAGCAATCCGGACTGGCTCATCAAGTCCAATCGTGAGTCGGGAGATGGCTTTAGTGACATACTTATAAAGCCTGAGAATCCTGATTTGGGCATTGTTATCGAGGTAAAGTATGCTAAGGAGTTTAAGGGGCTTGACGCAGCTTGCGATGCTGCGATGGCTCAGATAAAGCAGAAGAGATATGATGAGACTCTCCGAGATGAGGGCAGGTGCGATATTTTAGCTTACGGCATCGCTTTTTGCAGGAAGAGATGCAGGGTGGCAGGAGAGAAGCTGTAGGAGCTAAATGATTAGGATGTGAATGTTTATAAAGAAAGGATGTTTATTAATGAATGAATCAAATAAAGTATCACGAACTATTTACGTAGTTCCTGTTATATATGTGCTGGGCATGTACATGATGCCGGTCTTATTTTGGATAATATGCAATATGCAGGAATCAACAGACAGCTTTGATGCAGGCTGGATAATGGTGTTGCCGATTGTTTTGGGGCTGATTAATCTGGCTGTGGTGCTTATCCTTGGGAAAAGAATAAGCAGAGTACAGCTTCTCATTTGCACAAGGATTATAAAATATGCGTTAATACCATTTTATGTAATAGGTGGATTTTGCATTATAGTGGCACTTCTTTTAATGTTTACACCGGTTGTTATCATGATATTTGTAGGACCGACAGTTGCAATTGTGCTATCAGTTATTGGCTGGCTTGGGCTGTTAGGTGCAGCACCTTTTTCAATTGCCTATATTGTAAGGGCATGCGGCGAGGGAGTACAGGGAAAGGTGCTGTCTGTATTTGCAGGCATATTCCAGTTCTTTTTTACACTTGATGTAATTTTTGTGATTATACTGGCGGTGAAGGATAGAAGTTTTGTGAAGGCGCAAAAGGCATATGGAGTGATTCAATAATTGAAGTGTTATAAGGCAATATAAAAAGAGCTCTTTGCGAGAGCTCTTTTATATTGTACAACATGTAATTGTGGATGATTACTGTAAGAGTGAGAGAACACCCTGGTTAGACTGATTAGCCTGTGCAAGCATAGACTGTCCAGCCTGAGCAAGAATGTTGTTCTTGCTGTAGTTAACCATCTCTTTAGCCATATCTGTATCACGGATACGAGACTCAGCTGATGTAGTATTCTCAGATACATTATCAAGGTTGTTGATTGTATGCTCAAGTCTGTTCTGAACAGCACCGAGAGATGAACGCTGAGAAGATACTTTTGCTATAGCATCGGAAATAGTGTCAATTGCTTCTGTTGCAGATTTTTCTGTCTTAACATCTAATCCCTTTACACCAATTCCTTTAGCACTCATAGACTCGATTGTAACAGAAATTTTGTTTTCAGCTGAAGAATCAGCTCCTACATGTAAACTGAAATTCAGAGCCTTTGCACCCTGTGTAAATGTGAGACTACCGTCAGAGCCAACATTTGCATATACATCTACACTATCATTCGCATTGAGACCATTTAGACTTCCAGTATAATCGCCGGCCAGTGTGATATTAGCTGGAGTTCCATTTTTTAAAGATTTGGTAATAGATGTAGTGTCTCCAACTGTTCCTGCAACACCTGTAAGACCATACTTATTTGCTAGGTCTGCATTTGTAACTCCAGTATGTTTTGTTCCATCAGATGCAATTACCTCATATATCTGTTTGTCTGCAGCAGCATTAGCTGTTGTTATTGTTACAGTAGATACGGTTAATGCCTTAGCATCTTCACCAGCTGTAACTTTAGCCACTTTATCATTACTTGAGCTTGCTGCAACAGTACCTAATGTAATTTTCTGACCATCGGTAATTGTATTAGCTGCGCTTGCTGTAAAAGTTAATCCATTATAGCTTCCCATAGCAGCATCCTTTGCAAAGCCTTTTGTGTTTCCGTTTGAACTATCACTTCCTTTAAGAAGATAAGTTTCATTAAATTTTGTTGTTTCAGAAACACGATCTATTTCTGTTGCGAGCTGATCAACCTCATCCTGAATAGCTTTTCTGTCTGTTTCAGAATTTGTACCATTAGCTGACTGTACTGCAAGCTCATTCATACGCTGAAGCATTGAGTGAACCTCTGTAAGAGCACCCTCGGCTGTCTGTACTGCTGATACACCATCCTGAGCATTTGTTGAAGCTCTGTCAAGACCTTTAATCTGTTTTCTCATCTTCTCAGAAATTGTAAGTCCTGCTGCATCATCAGCTGCGCGGTTAATCTTATAACCAGATGAAAGCTTCTCTGTGCTCTTTGACTGTGCGCTTGTTGTTACGTTAAGCATTCTGTTGGCATTTGCTGCCTGCATGTTGTGTTGTACTACCATAATATGTACCTCCATGTATTGTTATTTTGTTCCGGGTAAAATCCATTTTATCCGGCATGTTATGAAATTTTCACCATGAGCATGTGCCTAGGTTCACATGTCCACATATGGTGAAACACAATGGATAATGTGTTTCATTCCGTTTACACCATATATTTCGGCATA